>Ga0299914_10000056_pt1 | contig 64328 bp, 61 predicted proteins | sample RVTome_10_FD_201361 | JGI IMG/M metagenome (GOLD analysis project Ga0299914, IMG submission 201361) | Soil microbial communities from uranium-contaminated site in the Upper Colorado River Basin, Wyoming, United States - RVT153D57 (version 2) ... | reverse complement strand
TGCGTGGTCAGCGGCGCGCCCGGGCGACCCGGGCGAGGATCCGTGCAACCACAGTCTCGTACTGGGAGTCGGCGGGCGTGTCCGCGGCCGGGATCGTCGCGGGCGGCTCGGGAGGGGCCGGCAACGCCGGGCCGGACGGCGCGAGCTGCGCCGGAACTGTCCCGCCGCGCTTACGGGGAGCGCGCCCCTGCCGGTGGCGCCGGGCGGGCCCCGGAGCCGCCTCGACCTCGAGCCCGTCGTCGACGTCGATGCTCTGCAGCGGATCGGAGTCGTTGGGCTGGAGGAACGCGAAATAAACGATCGCGGCGAGGGCGGCCACGCCGATCGCCTGTGCGGCGATCCCTATCCGTGAGCTCACCATGCCCCCTATCCGCCCCGTGTCTGCACCGTTGCAACTTTCTCGCAGGATCATGAGACCGGCATGAGAGCGGGGTGAGAGCTCTTAACAAGGCCGGGCAGCGTTAACAAGGATGAGAGCAACTCTCATCGACGCCTCACGGTCCTCTCACGCCCCCGACCTAGGTTTCCCTCGTCGTCATCGATACGGGGGAGGACCCACGTGCGAAGCATCAATCACAAGCTCAGGATCGGCGTTCTAGGACTTATCGCCGCGACCGCACTCGGCATCGGGATGCCGGCCGCGGCCGGGGCTCAGCAGGTCAACGGCTCGACCGGCCCGACGGCGGATCAGTACGACCCGCCCGTCGTCAAGGTCAACACGTCGGCCGGCGGCAGCGAAGAGGGCACCGGCACCGGCCTCGCCGACCCGGTCGGCCCGCTTCCGTTCACCGGATTCGACGTGATCGCCATGCTCGGCGTGGCGCTCGCGGTGACCGGGCTCGGTCTCGGTCTGCAGCGCGCCGTCTCTCGGCAGACCGACTGACGACTCGCTCGCACGAGCGCACGGGGGGACATCGCGCCGGTCGGGGGGCCGGCGCGATGGCTCTGCCGGCTTGACGATCCGGGGCTCTAGCGCCGGCGCCTGCGGTTCGCGAGTCCCTCGCGGCGCAGGCGCTTCGCGATCCGGACCTGCTCGAGGTCGGGGCCGCCGGCGTCGGGCCCGGTTTCGAGCAGCGCCGGAAGCCCCTCGAATCGAGGTTCCGAGAGGAAAACGCGGAGGCCGCGCTCGCCGATCTCGCCGTCGCCCAGCGTGGCGTGGCGGTCGCGATTCGAGCCGAGCGGCATCTTCGAGTCGTTGACATGGAGCGCCTTCAGGCGGCCGAGCCCCACCTTGGCGCCGAGCTCGTCGACGACGCCGGCCAGGGCGGCGCGCCGGCGCACCTCGAACCCTGTGGCGAGCATGTGGCAGCAGTCGAGGCACAGGCCGAGCCGCTCGCCCGCGCCGCCGAGCTCGATCAGGCGTGCGAGCTCATCGAAGTCGCGACCCAGCGTGCCGCCCGCCCCCGCGGTGTCCTCCAGCAGGATCGGGCAGCGGTCGGTCTCGGCGAGCGCCTCGCGCAGGGCGTCGCCGACGGCCCGCATCGAGTCGTCATAGTCGCGGCCCTTCTGCGAGCCCGGGTGCAGGACGACCCCGATCGCACCGATCCGGTCCCCGAGCTCGAGCGCGTTCTTGAGCGCGGTCAGCGACTTCGCGCGGACCTCGTCCTCGCCCGATGCGCAGTTGATCAGATAGACGGCGTGGATCGCGACGGACTCGATCCGCGACGCAGCCAGAGCGGTGCGAAACTCCTCGACGTCGGCGTCGCTGTAGACGTTCGGGCGCCACGCGCGTGAGCTCTGGTGGAAGATCTGGATCGCGTCGGATTCGCGCTCGACGCCGCGCTCGACCGCGTTGGCGAGCCCGCCCGCTATGGAAACATGCGCGCCGATCAGCATTCAGCCGATAGTCAAGCGGTTTCTGGCGTCCCGCTCCCCGTGACCTTGGCGCCAGTGCCCATTAGTGCCCATATCGGGAAGGCACTCCTGAATCGCGCCATACTGCGGGAGAGATGTCGGGGGAGAACGTCGAGCAGCTGCGTCGGGCCTATGAGGCGTTCAGCCGGGGCGACTTCGATGCTGCGATCGAGGTCGCCCACCCCGAGATCGAGTTCGTTCGCGCCGGAGGTCAAGCCCCCGTTCGGGGCGCTGACGCATTCCGCGCCTGGATGGAGCCGGACGCCATCGTGGATGCTCGGATCGAGCCGCTTGAGTTCCGCACCAACGGCAGCAAAGTCTTGGTCCGCCAGTTCAACCGAGCTCGTGGCGCGGCGAGCGGGATAGAGCTGGAGCAGGAGACCTGGGCCGTCTGGACATTGGACGAGAACGGCCTCGCCACGCGCGTGGAAGGTTTTTTGGCCCATCAGGGACACGAAGCCCTGGAAGCCGCCGGCCTGTCACGCTAGATCAAAGGGGGCGCTACCCTGATCGACCTCGGAATCGTGCCGATTCGGGCCTAATCAGCCCTCTACCCTCAGAGGCCGTTTACCGCTCTAGGCCGCCATTCCTGGCCGTTTCAGCGGTCCCGCAGCCGCGCTATGGAAACATGCGCGCCGATCAGCACCGTGAGCTCCGATCCGAAAGTCGTCCGCTTCGCGCCGTCTCCAACGGGTGCCCTGCACATCGGAGGCGCGCGGACCGCACTCTACAACTGGCTTTCCGCGCGCGGCTCGGGTGGCCGGCTCCTCCTGCGGATCGAGGACACCGACCGCGAGCGCTCGACGCCAGAGAACGTCGAGCAGATCCTCGACGCCCTGCGCTGGCTCGAGCTCGATTGGGACGGCGAGCCGGTCAGCCAGTTCGAGCGCCGGGACCGCCATGCCGAGGCGATCGCGCGCCTGGTGGATGCCGGGCTCGCCTACCCGGATCCGGCGGCCGGTGACGACGTCCGGGCGTGGAAGGCCGAGCACGGCAACCGCGGTTACCGCGGCGAGCCGCGCGACGAGGCCGGCGCGGCGATCAGGTTGCGCGTCCCGGACGACGAGGCGACCCTGGTCGACGACCTGCTGCGCGGGGAGATCCGCTTCCCCAACGAAGCCCAGGACGATTTCGTGATCGCCCGCGGCGACGGCACACCGCTCTACAACCTGGCGGTGGCCGTGGACGACGCGGAGATGGAGATCACCGACGTGATCCGCGGCGACGACCACCTCTCGAACACACCGAAGCAGGTCATGGTCCTCGCCGCCCTGGGTGCCGAGACGCCGCGCTACGCGCACCTGCCGCTCCTCCACGGCCCGGACGGGAAGAAGCTCTCGAAGCGCCACGGCGCTGCGTCGGTGCAGGAGCTCCGGGAGGCCGGCTACCTGCCGGCCGCCGTCCGCAACTACCTCGCCCTGCTCGGCTGGGGCACCGACGACGACACGACGCTGATGGGCACCGACGAGCTCGTCCGGCGCTTCGACGTCGCCGACGTGGGCAAGGCCTCGGCGGTCTTCGACGAGCGGAAGCTTCGCTGGGTCAACGGCCGCCACATGCGCGAGCTGCCCCTCGACGAGTACGCCGCGGCGGTCGCGGGCCACCTGCGGAGGACCGGCGTTGACGTCGCGGCGGAGCCCGACCGGCTGCGGACGGCGGCCGCGATCGCGCAGGACAAGGCGCAGACGCTCGACGAGGTCTGGCCGCTCGTGCGGTTCCTGTTCGAGCAGCCGACCGACGATCCCAAGGCCCGGGAGAAGTTCCTCAGCGCCGAGTCCGCGCCGCTCCTGCGCGAGGCACGCGAGATCCTGGCGGCCTGCGAACCCTTCGCCCCGGAGGCGATCGAGGCCGGGCTGAGCGGCCTGCTGGAGCGCTCGGGGGCCAAGCCGAAGCAGCTCTACCAGGGCATAAGGGTCGCGATCACGGGCACCACGGTCTCGCCGGGGATCTTCGACTCGATCACGGCGCTAGGCCGCGACGAGACCCTGGCCCGGCTGGACCGCGCGCTCGCAACGATCGACGCCACGGCTCAGGGCTAATACCCCCGCCGCCAGCTGCCGATGTAAGGGATGAGCGCGCAAGGGTTGCCCCGGCGCGCTTGGCAGACGTACGGTGACTGAATGAGTGGAGCGACGACAGCAGCGCGCGGCGGACGGACGACCGCTCGACCGACGGGTGTCGGGGGCCGCCGCCTGGCCGCGGCGTTCGACGCGATCTCGAGCCTGCCGGCCCTGGCCGAGGCCCGGGTTCGGGTCCTGACGCTGGCGGAGCAGCAGAGCTCGTCCGCGAGCGAGCTCGCGGAGGCCGTCGAGGCGGATGCGGCACTGACGATCGCGGTCATGCAGGCGGCCAACAACGGCCACGGCCCGCGCGGCCGGACCGGGAGCGTTCACGAGGCGGTCGACGCCCTGAGCCCGGTCCGGATCGGAGCGATCGCTGCCCGGATCAACACTTACGACGTGCTGGGCGCTCCGGGCTCCAGCTCGGACCGCTTCGAACGCTTCCGGCGCCACGCGGTGGCCGTGCGGACTGCGGCCGACCGCCTCGGCGAGCTCGCCCGCATCCCTGAGCGCGACGAGCTGGCGGTGGCTGCCCTGTTCCACGACGTCGGCCGGCTGGTGCTCGGCGAGCTCTACGGCAGCGAGTTCGGGGCAGGCGTGGGTCTGGGCGACGAGGAGCCCGATGAGCGCCTGCGGCGCGAGCGTCGCGAGCTCGGCATCGATCACGCCCTGGTCGGCGCGGTGCTCGTGCGGCGCTGGGGCCTGCCGGCCTCGATCGCGACCGCGGTGGAGCGCCACCACGCGCCAGACGCCGAGGGGCTGGCCGCGGCGGTCGGGCTCGCCGACCTCGTGGCGCATCACGCCGCCGGCGACCGCGTCTCCGGCGATGTCCTGCGCGAGGCTGGCACCCGGCTCGGGATCGACGAGGAGGGTCTGCGGCAGCTGCTCTTCGAGTACCCGCTGACCCCGTCGTCGCGCCCGCGCGCGGCCGAACCGTGTCCGCTCTCGGTGCGTGAGGTCGACGCGCTGCGCGGCCTGGCCGACGGGAAGGTCTACAAGCAGATCGCACAGGAGCTCTCGCTGTCGGTGAGCACCGTGCGCACCCACCTGCACAACGTCTACAAGAAGATCGGCGCCGTGGACCGCGCACAGGCCGTGCTGATCGCGCGAGATCGAGGCTGGATCTAGTCGATCAGACCGGAGCGCAGGGCGATCGCGACGGCGTGGGCGCGGTCGCGGGCCTGGAGCCGGCGGATCGTCGCCTTGGTGTGCGTGCGGACCGTCTCGGCGCTGAGGCCGAGGCGCTTGGCGGCGCCCGCGGTCGAAACGCCGTCGGCCAGCAGCTGCAGCACCTCGCGCTGGCGGCGGGTGAGGGGCGAGCCCGTGCCGTTGGTGGCGGGATCGACGAACCGGTTCGAGTCGACCGCCGCATCGACCGCGCGCTCGAGCGCCTCCGCGGGCGAGCTCTTGGCGACGTAGGCGGAGGCGCCGGCCTCGAGCGCCTCGTTCAGCGAGTGGCGCTCGGCGCGGCGCGCGTGGGCGACGATTCCGGTGCCGGGCATCGCCTTGCGGATGGCGCGGATCATCGAGGCGCCCCCGGGCTCGCCCTTGGGCCGGTCGCGGCCGTCGAGCTCGACGACGGCGACGTCGAACGCGCCGGTCTCGGTCAGCGCGTCGAGCGCCCCGCGCCAGTCGGCGGCCTCCTCGACGTCGTAGCGCGCGCCGAGCAGCCCGCGTACGCCCATGCGCACCACGGGGTGCCCGTCAACGACGAGGCAACGTCGATCGTCAGTCACTCAGCTCTGCCCCTTCTGACACCGGGGGCGACGTAAACCGCCCCCGAAACAACGCACCGGCCTTGACGGCCGGTTGCGCCATCCTAGCCACCCTGCGCTCGGCGTCGGCGGCCGCCCCCGCTAGGAGCGAGCTTTTTCTGAGCGGCCCGTGCGGTAGAAATGCCACATGATCTCCGTCACCTCGAAGTCGCGGTACGCGGTCGTCGCGATGGCGGAGCTGGCCCGGTCCGGCGACGGCGGCCCGATCCCGATCGCCCAGATCGCCGAGCGCCGTGAGATGCCGGTCCAGTTCCTCGAGCAGCTGTTCTCGACGCTCCGCCGGGGCGGCCTCCTGAACAGCCAGCGCGGAGTGAAGGGCGGGTATACCCTGGCGCGGCCGCCGGAGGAGATAACGGTCCTCGAGGTCGTTCAGGCGCTCGACGGCAAGGTCGGCGAGGAGGGCAAGGAGGCCGGTGGCATCTGGGCCGAGGGCGTGGAAGCGCTCCGCGGCGTCTTCCGCTCGACGACGATCGCCGACATCGCCCGCCGCGAGGCCGACGAGGCGGGCTCGCAGATTTATTACATCTAGCCCCCAAGGCCGCGCTCACGTACGGGCCGCATCACCGGGCGCGGCAGAAGTCTGCCGGATGAGTCAGGGCGAGCGCTACGGCAGCACCGCCCGCCAGCCAACCTCGGCGTAGTCCGCATTGATCGTGTTGGTATTAGCGGCCTCGAACCAGAGGGTTGTTCCGGCGGGGACGCGAGCGCGGGCGTTGCTCTGGCAGCGCTGCTCTCCGGTTTCGATTTCGCAGCGCAGCTCCGTATCGACATCGTCTTGCGCGTCGTAGTCGTAGTAGCGCAGCCAGAATTCCCGGGTTCCTGCCGGGAGGGGTTCTTCCAGGTTGATCCGGAGGCCGGTCGCGATGAATGTCTGGGGGACGAACATCTCGTTGACGCCACCCATGCCCGACACGCCGACCGGCCCCATGTTGATGCCCCCGTCTGTTCCCGACCCCAGGTTGTTGAAGGTTGCCAGCATGACTTGGCTTCGCACGCCGAAATCGATGTCGCTCGCCCTAACAGCGTCGGGGGCGATGTGCTTCGACTTGACGCTGTTTCGCTCAAGCGCCCAAGCGGTCCCTACCCCAAGGGCAAGGAACAGCGCGAGATACGCAACCACGTTCGCGCGGACGTGTGCAACGACTTGGTTCAGCATGGTCCCCTCCGATTCGGCAGTCGCGGTGCCTTGGAGGCCGACCCTAACCGGGCGCTCCTTCGGTGTCTAGACCCACGGGCGCTACGAACGGGCCTTCGCCGCCTTCTTGGCTGCCTTGCTCCGCTTCGCAGCCTTGGCCTTGCGAGTCTGAGCGGCCTTCTTCGCAGCCTTCGACCGCTTACGCGATCCTCCGCCCACGCGATCGCGGATCGAATCGGCTGCCTTGGTCAGGTCGTCGGCGATGCTCTCCGCCTTCTTGCGGCTCTTCGAGCCCTTCGCCGGCAGGGCGTCCGCGGCACGCCCGGCGATCTTCTTTCGGACGCCACTGTCACGGAGACGGGTGTAGAGCTTCTTGTCGGGCTTTGTCTTGGTCTTGGCCATGGGTTTCCTTTCAGTCGTTGGCCGCGCTCCTACCCGCCTGGGGAGGAGCCACGCGAGGCGCAGCGCGGGCCACACCCGGGTCGCGCGCCGCGCCCCTTTGCGCCTACTCGGACAGGCCGGCCGCGTCGAGGGCAGCCTCCCAACTGAAGTAAACGTCCACCCGCGCTACCTGGCCGTCCACAAGCTCCACGATCCAGCCAACAGCCATTTCCATCGGATGCCCGGTGCCCTTGAGCCGGCCGCGCTGATGGACAAGGGCCACGGCTCGGCCGTCGCCGAGATCGACAACTCGCTCCAAGTCCAGGCGGTACTCATCGAAGTTCTGCCCCCAGGACGTGGCCAGTTCCCGCAGCCCCTCACGGCCTCGATAGACGTCGCTCTCCAGCCACTCGGGCGGTGCATTCCAGACCAGCTCGGGGTGAATGTGAGGAAGCGCCGCGTCGACGCCGCGTGCGTTGAATGCCTCAACCACGATGTTGAGTCTCGTGCGCACGAGATCCAAGTTCTCCTGCGACATCGGCTGGTCATCATCTCGCGATTCGCGCCTCGAAACCAGCCCCGCCCCGAGCGGATCCCGCGGCAGGCGGATCGTCCGTCGCACGGTCTACCTTGCGGGCGAGATGGGGAACCGATTCGAGGGCGAGCCGGATCCGTTTGACGTGACCGTCGCTGCGAGCCTCCTCGAAGAGCGCCTCGGTTGCTCGCTCATGCGAGCCACCCTCGAGAACGGCACGGAGGCCGAGGGCGGCGAGGTTGAGATCTGCGTCACGGAAGCCGCGAGAACCGCGTACGGCCTTTCTGCCTGCGTGGCCGAGTTCGAGCGCTGGCTCAACTCGACGCTCCGGCCCGAGTACCGGTTGGACGCGGCGTTCGCGATGGGCCGCGACGGCAGATTCTCGATCCTCGCCACGCCGGAGTCCGGGCCCTACGTGTTGGCGCCGCCGAGCGCGGCCGCGGCCGATCTCGCGGCCTAGACGCGGGGAACCCCTTGCGCGAACCACCCGGATCGTGCGGCGGTCCGCCCTGATCCGGTCTACTACGTGACCATGGCATCCGCCGACGCCAGCTCCACGCTCCACCTGGCCGACGAGGCCTCGCAGGTCGTCGGCGAGACGCCGATGGTCCTGTTGCAGCGGATGACCCGGAACCTCGGCGCCGAGGTCGCGGCGAAGCTCGAGTACTTAAACCCCGGCGGTTCCGTCAAGGATCGGATCGGGGTGGCGATGCTCGACGCCGCCGAGCGGGAGGGCCTGATCACGCGCGGCGAGTCGGTGATCGTCGAGCCGACGAGCGGCAACACGGGCATCGCCCTGGCGCTGGTCTGCGCGGCGCGCGGATACGAGCTGGTCCTGACCCTGCCGGAGGGGATGAGCCGCGAGCGCGGCAAGCTGCTGCGGGCGTACGGCGCGGAGGTGCACGAGACGCCGTCGCTGGGCGGGATGGGGGAGGCGATCGACCTCGCGCGGCGGATCGTGCGCGAGCGCGACGGGTTCATGCCCCAGCAGTTCTCGAACCCTGCGAACCCGGAGGTCCATCGCCGCACGACCGCCGAGGAGATCTGGCGCGACGCCGACGGCGCGGTCGACGTGTTCCTGTGCGGCGTCGGCACCGGAGGGACGATCACCGGCGTGGGCCAGGTGTTGAAGGAGCGCCGACCCGGCGTCCAGGTGATGGCGGTCGAGCCGACGGGCTCGCCGGTGCTGTCGGGAGGCGCCGCCGGGCCGCACAAGATCCAGGGGATCGGCGCCGGGTTCGTCCCGGAGGTGCTCGACCGCACGGTGATCGACGAGGTCCTCCAGGTCGGCGACGAGGACGCGCTGGCGGGGGCTCGCGACGCGGCGAAGCTGGAGGGCCTGATGATCGGCATCTCGGCCGGCGCGGCGCTGGCGGCCGCCTTGCGGGTCGCGGCCAGGCCCGAGATGGAGGGCAAGCGGATCGTCACGATCGCCCCCGACGGCGGCGAGCGCTACATGTCCCTCCCGTTCTTCGCGGATTGAGCCGGGGCCGGGCGATTCCTGCGTTGGTTCTACGCTTCGGGTGATGTTCGGACTCGGAACCCTTCGGCGGGTCGTCCGCGAGGTGAGCTGCGACGTGACCTCCGCGCGCGACCGCGACCCGGCGGCGCGCGGGGTCGGCGCGTTCGAGATCCTCACCGGCTGGGCCGGGGTGCAGGCGCTGCTCGCGCACCGCGTCGCGCACGCGCTCTACGACGCCAACGTCCCGCTGTTGCCGCGCACGATCGCGTTCACCAGCCGCGCGGTGACCGGGGTCGAGATCCATCCGGCGGCCGAGATCGGGACGGAGTTCTTCATCGACCACGGCTCCGGGGTGGTGATCGGCGAGACGGCCGAGATCGGCGATCGCGTGACGCTCTACCAGGGGGTGACGCTCGGCGGCACCGGGTTTGCGCGCGGCAAGCGCCACCCGACGGTCGAGGACGACGTCACGATCGGTTCCGGGGCGAAGCTGCTCGGCCCGGTCACCGTCGGCCACGGGGCGAAGGTGGGCGCGAACACGGTCGTGGTCTCCGACGTCCCGCCGAAGTCGACCGTGGTCGGCAACCCCGGGCACACGGTGCGGGTCGAGGGCCGCAAGCCCGAGGGGCCCGACGCCGACTGGATCCACCTGCCGGATCCGATCGCCGACGCGATCCGCAGCCTCTCCGACCGCCTCGCCGCGGCGGAGCGGCGCCTCGCCGAGGTCGACGGTCACGCGGCCGAGGCCGAGATCAAGGAGCTGAAGCCGAAGCGGGGTCCCTCGAGCGCCGGGGGATAGCCGCCTCGGTGCGCCGAACGTCCCTCCGCGTTTGCGGCGTGGGGGGTTCCCGGACGTTCGGCGGTGTCCGGCCGAGCGCCGCCGCGTACCGATCTATCCTCGGGAGCCGTGGATGAAGCTCAGGCCCTCGCCCCGATCAGTCCCGGCGCCGACCACATCGAGCGCCTGCTGGCGGACCTGAACGTGCCGCAGCGCCGGGCGGTCGAGCAAGGAGAGGGCCCGCTCCTGGTGATCGCCGGGGCGGGCTCCGGCAAGACGCGCGTCCTCACCCGGCGCGTCGCCTACCTGGTGGCCACCGGGCAGGCCCGGCCTTCCGAGATCCTCGCGATCACATTCACCAACAAGGCGGCCCAGGAGATGCGCGAGCGCGTCGAGCAGCTCGTCGGCGGCGTTTCGCGGTTGATGTGGGTGATGACGTTCCACTCCGCCTGCGCGCGAATCCTGCGCGCCAACGCCGAGCGCCTTGGCTACAAGCGCTCGTTCACGATCTACGACGAGGCCGATTCCCTGCGGATGCTGAAGCGCTGCATGGCGGAGTGCGAGATCGACCCCAAGCGCTTCACCCCGCGCTCGATCCGCGCCGCGATCTCCGGCGCCAAGAACCGGCTCGAGGACTCGACCGATTACGCCGAGCGCCAGGGCTCGTTCTTCGAGGAACAGGCCGCCGACGCCTACGCGCTGTACGAGCGGCGGATGGTCGAGGCGAGCGCCATGGACTTCGACGACCTCCTGGTCCGGACCGTCAACCTGCTCGAGCTGTTCGCCGACGTCCGCGAGCGCTACGAGCGCACCTTCCGCTGGATCCTCGTCGACGAGTACCAGGACACGAACAAGGCCCAGTACCGGCTGCTGCAGCTGCTCGCGGGCGAGACGCGGAACCTGACGGTCGTCGGCGACGAGGACCAGAGCATCTACAGCTTCCGCTCGGCCGACGTCCGCAACATCCTCGACTTCGACAAGGACTTCTCGGACGCGTCGGTGATCAAGCTCGAGGAGAACTACCGCTCGACCCAGACCGTCCTGGACGCGGCCAACGCGATTGTCGCCAACAACGCCGAGCGGCGGGAGAAGCACCTGTTCACGAACGCCGCCCGCGGCGAGCCGGTCACGATCGCCGAGCTCGACGACGAGCACGCGGAGGCGCGGTTCGTCGCCGGCGAGATCGAGCGCCTCGTCTCCGACGAGGGCTACGCTCGCGACGACGTCGCGGTCTTCTACCGGATGAACGCCCAGAGCCGGGTGCTCGAGGACACCCTGGTCCGCTACGAGATGCCCTACCAGGTGATCGGCGGCACCAAGTTCTACGAGCGGGCCGAGATCAAGGACGCGGTCGCCTACCTGCAGCTGCTCGCCAACCCGGCCGACGGCATCTCGTTCGGGCGGGTCGTCAACTCTCCGCGCCGGGGGATCGGCCAGCAGACCCAGGCCCGGGTCCTCTCGCACGCGAACACCACCGGCGAGGACATCTGGGATGTGATGGCGCGCCCGCAGTCGGTTCCCGGCCTCGGCACCGCCGCGGTCAAGGCGCTCTCGCGCTTCGCGGCGATCATGGCGGGTCTGAGGGAGCGGGCCGAGGGCGACTCGGTGGCGCAACTCCTGGAGTCCGTCCTGCACGACACCGGGTACGTCGAGGCGCTCGAGGCCGAGCGCACCCTCGAGGCCGAGGGGCGGCTCGAGAACCTGCAGGAGCTGGTCGGCGTCGCCCGCGAGTTCGACGCCAACCGGGCGGTCGAGGGTCCCTCGGAGGACACCCCGCTCGAGGAGTTCCTCGCGCGGATCTCGCTGTACACGGACCAGGACTCGCTGCGGGACTCGGAGAGTCTGATCACGCTGATGACCCTTCACAACGCCAAGGGGCTCGAATACGACGCCGTCTTCATGATCGGCTGCGAGGAGGGCGTCTTCCCGCATTCGCGCTCGGTCGAGGAGGGCAACCTCGAGGAGGAGCGGCGCCTGGCGTACGTGGGCGTGACCAGGGCGCGGAAGCGCCTCTACATGTGCTGCGCGCGGCGGCGCATGCTCCACGGCGCAGGCGGGTGGAACCTGCCGTCACGCTTCCTGCGCGAGGTGCCCGACGAGCTTGTGGATCACAAGGCGATGGCGGTGCGAACCGGATGGCAGGCGCCTCGGGGCGGACCGGCCGGCCTGCGTCTCGGCGGCGGCTTCGGCCAGTCCGAGCGCAAGCAGCCGCGCGAGCCCGAGGCCGAGTTCCAGATCGGCGACGACGTCGTCCACGCGAGCTTCGGCGAGGGCGTCGTCACCTCGGTCGAGCCGGGGTCGGTGATCGTCGTGCGGTTCGCCGCCGAGGGCGCGGAGCGCAAGCTGATGGCCGACTACGCGCCGCTGAAGAGGGCGTCGTGAGGCCGGCGGCCGGCGGAGGCTCGTGGCCGCTCGGGTGATCGACGGCAAGGCGGTGGCCGCCGAGGTTCGCGGCCGCGTCGCCAGGCAGGTGCGTGCGTTTACCGACGCCTCGGGACGGGCCCCCGGGCTCGCGACGGTGCTGGTCGGCGAGGACTCCGCCTCGCAGGTCTACGTCGGCAACAAGATCCGGGCCTGCGAGGAGGTGGGAATCCGCTCGATCCACCATGGGCTGGGCGAGGGAACGCCGCAGGACGAGCTGCTCGAGCTGCTGGCCGAGCTCAACGCGGACGGCCTCGTCGACGGGATCCTCGTCCAGATGCCACTGCCCGATCAGATCGACCAGGACGAGGTCGTCGCTGCGATCGACCCGGCGAAGGACGTGGACGGGCTGACCGCGACGAGCGCCGGCCTCTTGGCCCAGGGGCGGCCGGGACTGGTGCCGTGCACGCCGCAGGGCGTGGTCGAGCTGCTGCGCGCCGCGGGGGTCGAGGTCGAGGGCGCGGAGGCGGTGATCGTCGGCCGCTCGATCCTGGTCGGCCGCCCGCTGGCCGCCCTGCTCACCAACGCGAGCGCGACCGTGACCGTCTGCCACTCCCGCACCCGCGATCTCGGCGTGGTCTGCGCGCGGGCGGACATCCTCGTCGCGGCCGTCGGCTCGCCGCGCATGGTGCGCGGCGACTGGGTGAAGCCGGGCGCTGCCGTGATCGACGTCGGCATCAACCGGACCGACGACGGCCTCGTGGGGGACGTCGACTTCGAGGCGGCGGCCGAGCGCGCGAGCGCGATCACGCCGGTGCCGGGCGGCGTCGGCCCGATGACGATCGCGATGCTGCTCCACAACACGGTGGTTGCCGCGCGCGCCCGTCACCCCGAATCCGCCGACAGCCCGGTATAGGGTCCGCGTGACCGATACCGGTCGCACGACCTCCAGGAGGTAGGAGAGACCACATGGACAATCTTCGGACCGGGGAGAAGATCGCCGGCGTCTCAGGCGTCGCGCTGATCTTGATCATGTTCATTTTCGATTGGTTCTCAATCGAAGCCGGCGTGGAAGGCTTCAGTGTCAGCGCCGGCGGCAACGCCTGGGAGTGGTTCAGCGTCATCGACATCGTCCTGTTCCTGGCGGCCATCGCGGCGATCGCGTTGGCGGTCATGTCAGCGACACAGAGCCAGGTCGATATGCCGATCGCGCTGAGCGCGGTTACCGCCGGCCTCGGCGGCCTCGCGACACTCCTGGTCCTCTACCGGATCATCGACCCGCCGGACGGCGGCGCCGGCGACCTGGTCGACGTCAGTCGCTCGATCGGCGTCTGGCTCGGGCTGATCGCGGCGGCCGGCGTTACCTACGGCGGCTGGAGGGCGATGCAGGAGGAGGGTACGGCCTACGCCGGCCCGGCGGATCGGCTGGGCGGCGACGACGCGCCACCCCCTCCGCCACCCCCGTCGCAGCCCCCCGCGGGAGGCCCCGCGGCGTAGGACCGCGAAGCAGCTGATCCGACGCGGCCGCCCACGGGCGGCCGCGTCGCGTTCAGGTATCGGCCAGCCCCCGGGCGACGCGCGCGGCGATCGCGATGACGGTCATCATCGGGTTCACCCCGATCGAGCTCGGGAACAGGCTCGCGTCCGCCACGTAGAGGCCGCGGTAACCGTGCACGGCGCCTCGAGGATCGACCACGCCGAGCGTCGGATCGGCGTCGATCCGCGCGGTGCCGAGCGGATGGAACGCCTCGAGGCGCATCCGCCGCCCCGGCGGCGGCGCGGCGTCGAGCTCGGCGATCCGGTTACGCGGCAGCACCGGCAGCCCGGCCAGCTGCGGATAGACCTCGCGCGCCCCGGCGGCGTAGAACAGCTCCGCCGCCCGAGCGATCCCGAAGCTCAGCTTCCGCGCGTCCTCACGGGTCAGGCGGTAGCCGATCCGCAGCGACCCGTCGCCGGCGATCGCGACGCGCCCTCGGGAGCGATCGGAAAGGTGGACGCCCGTCGAGGCGACGTGCCCGTAGTTCGCGATCCGTTCCTGGAGCTCCGCCGCAACGCCCGGCAGCCAATGGCCGCCGAAGGCGAGGGGCGTGAAGGTGGCCTCGAGCAGCAGCCCCAGGTCGCGCCACTCGTCGACCGCGTAGCTCTGCATCACGCCGTCCCAGCCCCGAATCTCCTCGTCGAAGCGGGCTCCGACCCAGCAGGCCGGGTGGATCCGCAGGTTGCGGCCGAGCCCGCCGCTTCGCGAGCGCACGCCGGAGCGCAGCAGGAGCTCGGGCGTGCCGAAGGCACCGCCGGCGACGATGACGCCGCGTCGCGCCCTGACCTGGAATCGCCGCGGCGCCGTGCCGTTGCCGCCGGCGAGTCCCGCCACGCATTCGAGCCCGCTCGCCCGGTCACCGTCGAAGAGCAGCCGCCGCGCCTCGACGCCCGAGCGGATCCGGGCGCGCGCCGCGGCGGCGCGGGGCAGGTACGAGACGTGCATCGCGCGCTTGGCGTCGAGCCGGCAGCCGTAGGGACAGGAGCTGCAGGTCACGCAAGCGCCCGCGTTGCGCGCGAGGGGGTGGTGAGAGACGCCGAGCGCCTCTGCCCCCGCGCGCAACACCTGGCCGTTGCGTCCCATGCGCTCCGGGTCGACCGGCCGGACGTGCAGCATCTCCTCCGCCTGCGCGTATTCGGCGTCGAGGTCCGTGCTCCAGCCGATTCCGGCCTCCTCGCTCCAGCCCGCGAGGACGTCGGCCGGCGCCCGGAAGCAGGTGCCCGAGTTGATCACCGTCGTGCCGCCGACGGCACGGCCGACGGGCGTGGGGATCGCCGGCAGGCCCTCGGCGACCGTCAGGCCGCCGTCGCGGTAGAGGGCCGAGAGGGCCTCGAGCGGTTCGTCGGGATAGCTGCGCCTGTCCATGTAGGGGCCGGCTTCGAGCACGAGCACGTCGTGGCCGGCCTCGGCGAGGACCGTCGCGACGACGGCGCCGCCCGCCCCCGAGCCGACGATCGCGAAGTCGCAGTCCTCGCCGTCTCCCACCGGCTCGAGCGTCGCGGGGTTGAGCCCGGCCGGCGCCCCCGGAGTCCCTCCGCCGCCGTCGTCGTCGGCGACGCGGCAGACGGCCGTCGAGCCGACGGCCGCCGGGACGCGGGGGTCGTCGGCGTAGCCGCTTCCGGTCAGCACCTTGAGCAGCAGCAGCAGGTCCTGGCGAACCCACGAGCGCGAGGAGTCCATGCGCCTGAGGAAGTCCTGGCGGGTGTCGAGGCTCGCGCGACTGAACCGCCATGGGAACGGCGACCACTCGAACGCCCGGAGCGCAAGCCGCACCAGCCGCACCCGGCGTGGCGGCAGGGCCGAGAGATAGCGCGCGAGCCGGCCGCCGACGTCGACCGCGTCCGGGGCCCCTCCAGCGGGCCCCGCCGCGGCCGGCATCCCCGCGGTCCCCGGGGCCATCGCCTCGGCGACGGCGCGCAGGGTGCGCAACTCGGCGGCGCGGAGCCCCGGGGCGCGCCTTCAGGTGGGCGCGGCGGGAGCCGCCACCCGGCCGGCCAGCGACCAGAGCAGGAGCGCGACGCCGACGAGGAAGCCGTCGACGAGGAAGTTGAGGAGATATGCGAAGACGTCGTCGTCGAAGAGGAAGAACGCGAGCGCCGCGAGCGAGCTCGCCGCCTTGCCGGCGGCCAGGACCAGGAGCAGCGGGCGGTAGCGGACGACGTCGGCCTGGACCACGAGGCAGATGCCGGTGATCACGGTCATGTACGCGAAGCCGAGCGCCAGCCAGAGCTGCTCGGCGGTCTCCGGCGCGGGCGAGAAGTCGCCGAATGAGTCGCCGAGGTCGTCCAGGGTGCCGAGGACGCCGTCGGGCGTGACGATGAAGAGCAGTCCCACCAGCGCGAAGCTCGCCGCGAGGAGGCGCAGGCTCAGGACGACGAACCGCTCAGCTCCCGTCATCGGCGCGAGCATCCTAAACCGCCGCGCGCCGCCGGTCGCAGGTCGCTACCGTCGCGCGACGTGATCGACGTCCCGCTCGCCAGAATGGAGTCGCTCCTCGACGACTCGTGCCTCGGCGGCGCCTGAACCTACAATCCCCAGCTCGATGATCGACCGGGAACAGGTACTTCACGTGGCGCGGCTGGCGCGTCTCGAGCTGGCCGACGAGGAGGTCGACCGGATGGCGCGCGAGCTCTCCGGGATCCTCGACCACGTCGACAAGATCTCCGCGCTCGACTTGGACGGCGTGGAGCCGACCTCCCACGTGGTCGCGCTCGAGAACGTGTTTCGGGCCGACGAGCCGGAGCCGAGCCTCCCGCGCGAGCGGGCCCTCGAGCAGGCCCCCGACCCGGCCGAGGGCGCGTTCCGCGTCCCCTCGCCCGGCGCGTCGTGACGCCGGCAGACGCCGGGCCGCCGACGCGGGGCGCAGGCGGCGACGAGCTCCTGGAGCTGACCGCGGGCCAGGCCCTGAGCAGGATCGAGGCCGGCGACCTCGGCGCGGACGAGTACTTCGACGCCTACGCCGACGCGGCGGCCGGGGACGAGCTGAACGCCTATCTGTGGCGCGCCGAGCGGGGCGGGGGAGACGCGGGGGGCGAGAATCTTCGCGGGGCGCCGATCGCGGTCAAGGACATCTTCTGCACCGAGGGAATCCCGACGACCGCGGGCTCGCGGATCCTCGAGGGATACACGCCGCCGTACACCGCCACCGCGGTCGCCCGCCTGGCCGACGCCGGGGCGCGGGTGCTCGGCAAGACCAACATGGACGAGTTCGCGATGGGCTCCTCGAACGAGAACTCGGCCTACGGCCCGGTTCTGAACCCGTGGGACCGCTCGCGAGTGCCGGGCGGGTCCTCCGGCGGCTCCGCGGCCGCGGTCGCGGGCCGGCTCGCGCCGTGGGGGATCGGCACCGACACCGGCGGATCGATCCGGCAGCCGGCGGCGCTCTGCGGGATCGTCGGCCTGAAGCCGACCTACGGCGCGATCTCGCGCTACGGGATGATCGCCTTCGCCTCCTCGCTCGACCAGTGCGGGCCGCTGACCCGCGACGTCACCGACGCCGCGATCCTGTTGCGGGCGATGGAGGGGCGCGATCCGCGCGACTCGACCTCGGTCGGGATCGAGGGCGGCGTCGAGCTGCCCTCGCGCGAGGACCTCGAGGGGCTGCGCTTCGGCGTCCCGCGCGAGCTCGCCGCCGGCGCCGAGGGGATCGAGTCGAGCGTCGCCGAGAACTTCAAGGCGACCCTGGCGCTGATCGAAGAGCTGGGCGGCGAGCTCGACGAGTTCGAGCTGCCAAGCACGCGCAACGGGATCTCGGCGTACTACGTGATCGCGCCGGCCGAGGCGTCGGCCAACCTCGCGCGCTATGACGGCGTCCGCTACGGGGCCCGCGATCGGGAGGCCGACGACCTCCTCGGCATGTACGAGCGGACGCGGGCGCGCGGCTTCGGCGCCGAGGTCAAGCGCCGGATCATGCTCGGCACCTACGCGCTCTCGTCGGGCTACTACGAGGCGTACTACGGCCAGGCCCAGAAGGTGCGCACCAGGATCGCTCAGGACTTCAGCGCCGCGTTCGAGCGCTTCGACTTCGTGGTGACGCCGACCTCGCCGACGGTCGCGTTCGGTCTCGGCGACAAGACCGACGACCCCTGGGCGATGTACATGAACGACCAGTGCACCGTCCCGATGTCGTTGGCCGGCATCCCGGCGATCTCGATCCCGTCCGGCCTCGCCGAGCCCGAGGGCGGGGGGCCGCAGCTCCCGGTCGGCTTCCAGATCGCCGGCCGCGCCTTCTCGGAGTCGCGGATCCTCGACGCGGCCTTCGCGCTGGAGCAACGGATCGGGTTCGGATGAGCGTGCTCCCTGACAGCCACGAGGCCGTGATCGGGCTCGAGATCCACGTCCAGCTTGAGACCCGGACGAAGATGTTCTGCGGCTGCGAGCTCTCGTTCGGCGACGAGCCGAACGTCCACACCTGCCCGATCTGCCTCGCGCATCCCGGCTCGTTGCCGGTGATCAACGAGCGCGCCGTGGAGTACGGGATCCAGATCGCGCTGGCGCTGGGCTGCGAGATCGCCCCCCGCTCGATCTTCCACCGCAAGAACTACTTCTATCCGGACAACCCGAAGGCGTACCAGATCAGCCAGTACGACATCCCGCTGGCGACCGCCGGCCGGCTCGGGGACGTGCGGATCCACCGCGTTCACCTCGAGGAGGACGCCGCGAAGCTGGTGCACGTCGGCGAGTCCGGGCGGATCCACGGCTCCGGCGCCTCGCTGGTGGACTTCAACCGAGGCGGCACGCCGCTGGTCGAGATCGTGACCGAGCCCGACCTCCACGACCCGGCGGCCGCGCGCGAGTGGCTGCAGCTGCTGCGCACCACGATCAAGGCGATCGGGGCTTCGGACGTGAACATGGAGGAGGGGAGCCTGCGGTGCGACGCCAACGTCTCGATCCGCCCCGCGGGCACGACCGAGCTCGGGGTCAAGACCGAGCTCAAGAACATGAACAGCTTCCGCTTCATCGAGCGCGGGGTGGAGGCCGAGCTCGCCCGCCAGTTCGAGCTGGTCTCCAGCGGCGAGCAGGTGACCCAGGAGACCCTCCATTTCGACCCGCGCACCGGCGCGCTGACGCCGCTGCGATCGAAGGAGGAGGCGCACGACTACCGCTACTTCCCCGAGCCCGACCTGGTGCCGCTGGCGCCGACGGAGGAGATGCTCGCCACGGCACGCGACGCGCTGCCGGAGCTCCCCGAGGCGCGAGAAGAGCGCTTCGCCGGCGAGCTCGAGCTCCCGGCCGCCCAGGCCCGCCAGCTCGCCTACGACGCCGAGCTCGCCGACCTGTTCGAAGCGGCCCTCGCAGCCGGGGGCGCGGGGGCCAGGGGGCTCGCCAACTGGATCACCGGCGAGCCCGCCACCCGCGAGCTCGCGCCGGCCCAGGTCGCGAGCCTGGTCGCGTTGGTCGAGGGCGGCAAGGTGACGAACCGGGCCGGGAAGGAGGTCCTCGCCAAGCTCGTGGCCGACGGCGGGGACCCGGTCGAGATCGTCGAGCGAGAGGGTCTCGGCAAGGTCGAGGACTCCGGCGAGCTCGAGGCCGTCGTCGCCGCCGCGATCGAGGCCCATCCGGCGGAGGCCGAGAAGGTCAAGGCCGGCGCCGATCAGGCGATCGGGCCGATCGTGGGCCACGTCATGCGCGAGACCAAGGGCCGTGCCGACGGCGGCGAGGTCACCCGCATGATCCGCGCGAAGCTGGGACTCTGAGACCGCGGCGCCGCGCCGCGCGGCGACGGGCGGGCCGGGCGACGTAGTCTGCCCGCATGCCGGGGGGCGGAGCCCAGAGCCTGCGCAGCGCCGCTTACCTGCGGTTGCTGCTCGGGGCTGCGCTGATCTCGATCCCGGCCGGGCTGGTCACGCTCGCGTTCGTCGGCGCGTTCCAGGGGCTCGAGGAGGTCCTCTGGGACACGGTGCCCGACGCGTTCGGGGTGAATCCTCATGACTGGTGGCCGGTGGTGCCGACGACGCTCGGCGGAATCGCGGTCGGTCTCGTGCTCCGTTACGTCCCCGGGCACGGTGGGCCGGCCCCGCCCGACGGGCACGGCGTGGGGGGCGAGCAGGGCGCGGCCGGGCTCAAGGCTGTGCCGGGCCTGTTGCTTGCGGCGATCCTCTCGCTCGCCGCCGGCGCCAGCCTCGGGCCGGAGATGCCGCTGCTGGCGGCGATCGTCACGGTCGGCGGCCTCAGCGCAGTGACGATGCGGCTGCCCGAGGAGCTGGTCCCCGGACTGGTGATCGCCGCCGTCGCGGCGGTCTTCGGCGGCCTCTTCGCCTCGCCGCTGCTCGGCGCGATCCTCCTGCTCGAACTGCCGGGCCGCCCCGCCGCCCAGGACCGGGACCGCTACACCCTGATCCTGCCCGCTCTGCTGGGATCGGCGATCGGCTACCTGGTGTTCCTGGCGACGGTCGGCGAGGCGTTCGCCGCATACGATCTGCCCGCGTTCGGGCAGATCCACCCGCCCGACGTGGCCTGGGCGTTGGGGATCGGGATCGCGGGTGGGTTGATCGGCCTGGCGTTCATCCGGGTCTTTCGCCTGATCGACCCGCTCGTCTCCAGGATCGACCGTCCGGTCCTGCTCGGCGCTGCGGGTGGCATCTTGATCGGGCTGGTGGCGATCGCGGCCGGCAGCCGCACCCTGTTCTCCGGCGAGCACGAGCTGCAGGAGGTGATCGACGCGCACGAGCCGCTCGGCGTGCTGATGCTGCTCGTACTCGGCAAGGGCGTCGCGCTCCTGATCTCGCTCATGACCGGGTTCCGAGGCGGCCGGATCTTCCCGCTCTTCTTCCTCGGCGGGGTCCTGGGCCTGGCGCTAGCCGAGGTGACCTCGGTCCCGGTCGGGCTGAGCGTTCCGTGCGCGATGCTCTCGGTCGCGATCCCGGCGATGCGGCTTCCCCTGCTCCTGATCGTGGTCGTCGCCTTCTTCACCTCGGCCGCGGCGCTGCCGCTGCTGGTGATCGCCGGCGCAGCGTCGTACCTGGTCTGCCACGACCAGCCCGAGCTGCGCGACCCGCCGAGCGCGGAACCCGCTCCCGAGGCCGGGGGATGAGGCGCAGCTTGTGCGGCCGGATACTTTGTAACATTCTGTTACAAGGTCTGCAATACTGAGCTCATGGCCTGGAACGTCGTGATCGCCGGTGGTGGGTTCGCGGGCATGTCCGCGGCCCGCGAGCTCGAGCGGCTGCTGCCGCGCCAGTCGGCGCGCCTCTCGCTCGTCAACGACGTCAACTTCCTCCTCTACACGCCGTTCCTGCCCGAGGCGGCCGCCGGGATGCTCGAGCCCAGGCACGTGGTTACGCCGCTGCGCGACATCCTGCGACGGACCTATCTGCGCCTGGGCGCGGTCTCGGCGCACGACCCGGAGGCGCGGACGCTGACGCTGTCGACCCACGAGGGAGCCGACGAGGAGATCCGCTACGACGAGTTCCTCGTCGCAGTCGGCTCGGTGTCGCGCTCGCTCCCGGTCCCCGGGCTCGACCAGCACGCGATCGGATTCAAGAGCCTGGCCGACGCGATCTGGCTCCGAAACCACGTGGTCGAGACGCTCGAGCGCGCGAACGCCACCGAGGCCCCGGCGCGCCGCGACGAGCTCCTGACCTACGTGTTCGTCGGCGGCGGCTACTCCGGGCTCGAGGCGCTGGCCGAGCTCCAGGACTTCGCCGCCGACGCGATCGAGCGCTACCCCCGCGCCCGCCTGCACGGCATGCGCTGGATCCTGGTCGAAGCGCTGGACCGAGTGCTGCCCGAGGTCGATCCGCCGCTGGCGGAGTACGCGATCCGGGAGCTCCGCGGCCGCGGAATCGACGTGCGGCTCGGTACGCGGCTCGACGAGGCCGGCCCCGACTTCGCGACGCTGTCGACGGGCGAGCGGATCCCGACCACCACGATCGTCTGGACGGCCGGCGTGGCACCGCACCCCAGCCTCAGGGCGCTTTCGCTTCCGATCGACGAGACCGGGCGGGTGAAGGTGGACGAGACCCTGCGGGTCGAGGGGATGACCGGCGTTTGGGCCGCCGGCGACTGCGCCGCCGTCCCCGACCCGAGATACAAGGACGGCCGGGCCTGCCCGCCGACGGCTCAGCATGCCGTGCGCCAGGGCCCCGTGGCGGCCCGCAACATCGCCGCGGAGCTCGGGGTCGGGAGCGGCCCGCGCTCGTTCACGTACGAGGCGAAGGCCGCATTCGTGAACCTCGGGCGGTACAAGGCCGTCGGTCAGCTCGCCAAACGGCGCTTCCGCGGCTTTCCGGCCTGGTGGATGGCCCGGACCTACCACGTCTCGCAGGTCCCGGGGATCGCCCGCAAGATCCGCGCGGTGGCCGACTGGACCGTCGGCCTGCCGTTCGGCCGCGACGTCGCCGAGGTCGGCTCGATCGGGCATCCGAGGCCGCTCAAGGACGAGGCCTACGCACGCGGGGGCACCCACCGGCCCGTCGAATAGCCCCGCGGAGCGGCGATTCACCGCCGCCGTGGAAGATCGTCCGGACCTTCCCGATGGCCTCGGGCCATAATTGAGGCGTGGTCGTCGCAGTCTTCTCCCCGTTCGCCTACGGGTTCGCGATCTCGCTCGCCCTCGCGATCGCAACCGGGCTGATCGGCCGCGGCAAGGGCAGCTCGTTCTGGATCTGGTTCGCCGTCGGCCTGGTGCTCCCCGGGATCGGCCTGATCGCGGTCCTCCTCTATCGCTACGAGGCGGACGAGCCCGAGCGCCGCTGCCCGAACTGCGGGCGCGTCCACAAGATCTACGTGCAGGTTTGCCGCAGCTGCGGCGAGGACATGTACCTGCCGGACCCGGCCGAGGTCCGCCACCCCGCGGCGGTCCGCGAGGGTCGCCAGCGCGTCGTCTAGCGCAGCCAGGTCCGCACGATCGCGTTCGCGAAGCCGGCGCCGTAGCGCAGGACGGCCGGCTTCTTCGAGTGCCCGTGCAAGCGGGCGACGACCGTGACCGGGACCTCCTTGGCCGGGACCCCGCGCTTGATTGCCTCGATCATGAACTCGGAGGTGTGGAACTGCTCCTGTCGCAGGACGAGCTGGGGAAGGACCGACGCGCGGACCGCGCGGTACCCGTTCGAGCAATCGGAGACCCTGGTGCGGGTGATGAACGAGACGAGCCGGTTGAAGAACACGATCCCGAGCTCGCGAGAGCGGGCGTTCGGCTCGGCCTCGCCCAGCACACGGGAGCCGTGCGCCATGTCGACCTCGCCGGACAGGACCGGTTCGACCAGTCGCGGCATCTCCTCGGGCAGGTGCTGGCCGTCGGCGTCGATCGTGACGACGATGTTGGCCCCGGAGTCCGCGAGCAGGCGGTAACCGGTTCGCAGCGCGGCGCCGCCACCGCGGTTGATCACGTGGCGGGCAACCGTCGCGCCCGACGCCTCGGCGACGTCCCCGGTGCCGTCGCGGGAACCGTCGTCGACCACGAGCACCGCGGTCGGCTCGCCGCAGACCTCGTCCGGGAGCTTCGCGAGGACATCCGCGATGTTCTCGGCCTCGTTGTAGGCGGGGATCAGGATCGCCACCTTGCCGGTGAACCGCTCCGGGTGCCCGTCCCGTCGGAAGCGCTCCCAGGCAAGCCCCTCGAGCACTGCGGAGAGCTCGCGCGTGATCCGCGAGCCCTGGGACAGGGCCCTGAGGGTGAGCGCGAACAACACGAGGATCGCGATCACCGCGACACCCACGATCCGGGTGCCGTTCTCCCGCTCGAACGAGAACGCCTCGAGCAGCGAATCGAGCAGCTCGGTGCCGGCGACCAGGGCCAGGCCGAGCGCGAGGACGAGCAGGATCAGGACGTCGGCGTTGCGCAGGCTGCGCCGGCGCCAGATCGCGAAGCCGGCGATCGCCGCAGCCAGCAGGACGCCGGCCGCGCGCAGCGCGGTCAGCTCAGGCGGGAACAGGCCGGCAACCTCAACCATCTCGTGCCAGGGGGGAAGTGATGGTTTCGCGCCTGGCGTCGCTCATCAGATCCACTGGGCGGCCTCAGGATAGTTGCGGCCGGGGCGGGACTCCAACGGACGCGTCCTCTAGGCTCTGGCCGCTATGCGGATCCTGATCCTGGGTGGCGACGGGTACCTGGGCTGGCCCACGGCGATGCGCTTCTCCGCGCACGGCCACGACGTCGCGATCGTCGACAACTTCTCACGTCGCCGCTGGCACACGGAAAACTCGACCGAATCGCTGACGCCGATCCTCTCGCTGGACGAGCGCATCGCGGCGTGGCGTGAGGTCTCCGGCAAGGAGATCCGCGCGTTCACCGGCTCGATGGAGGACGCCGCCTTCCTCGACGGCGTCGTCGACGAGACGCTCCCGGAGGCGATCGTCCACTACGCGGAACAGCCCTCGGCGCCGTACTCGATGCGCTCGCGCGACGCTGCCGTAGAGACCCAGTTCACGAACGTGATCGGGACCCTCAACCTGCTGTTCGCGATCCGCGACAAGGTGCCGGACTGCCACCTCGTGAAGCTCGGGACGATGGGGGAGTACGGGACCCCGAACATCGATATCGAGGAGGGGTTCATCGAGATCGAGCACAAGGGCCGCAAGGACGTGCTGCCTTACCCGAAGCTGCCCGGCTCGCTCTACCACCTGTCGAAGGTTCACGACTCGCACAACATCCATTTCGCGTGCCGGATCTGGGGGCTGCGGGCGACCGACCTGAATCAGGGCGTCGTCTACGGCGTCGAGACCGACGAGTCCGCCGCGGATGAACGGCTGGTCACCCGCTTCGACTACGACCAGTACTTCGGAACCGTCCTCAACCGCTTCTGCGTTCAGGCCGTGATCGGCCATCCCCTGACGGTCTACGGCGAGGGCGGCCAGACCCGAGGCTTCCTCAACATCCGCGACACGCTCCAGTGCGTGGAGCTGGCCGTTCACAACCCCGCCGACCTCGGCGAGTTCCGGGTCTTCAACCAGTTCACCGAGCAGTTCTCGGTCGCCGAGCTGGCACATCTGGTCGAGCGATCGGCCGCCGAGCTGGAGATCCCGGTCGAGATCAAGAACGTGCCGAACCCGCGCGTCGAGGCCGAAAGCCACTACTACAACGCCACCAACACCAAGCTGCGCGACCTGGGGCTCGAGCCGCACTACCTGGGGGAGGAGCTCGTGCACTCGGTGCTCGGGATCGTTCAGCGCTACCGTGACCGGGTGATCGAGAGCGCGATTCTGCCCACGACCCAGTGGAAGCCGGGCGAGCTGGTCGCGGACGCGTCCGAGCCGGCGGGGAGGCGCGCATGACCACCGCCGCCGCCACCGCTCCGGCTCGCTCCGAGCAGGGCGCCGAGCGTCGCGCCGCGATCCTCCAGGCGACCGTGAGGCTCCTGGTCCGCGAGGGCCTCGCCGCGGTGACCCATCGCGCCGTCGCGCGGGAGACCGGCGTGCCGCTGGCGGCCACCACCTACTACTTCGCCTCGAAGGACGAGCTGATCGGCGAGGCGCTCGCGATCCTCGTCGAGGACGAGATCGCCCGCGTCTCGGGGCGGGCCGCTGCCCTCGGCGACGACATTTCCTCGCCGAGCCGCTCGGCCGCCGCCGTCGCCGAGGTGCTGTTCCCGGACGCCGAAGCGGCGCGCGGCCTGCTCGCGAAGTTCGAGGTCTACCTCGAGGCCGCTCGGCGGCCGGGGCTGCGGGCGACGGCCGCTCACTGGCAGGACGAGTTCAACCGGCTGGCCGAGACCGCCCTGCAGCTCGCCGGGGCGTCCGAGCCCAAGCGGCTGGCGCCGCTGCTCGTGGCCGGCGTCGACGGGATGCTCGTGCATCGCCTCTCCGAGGGCATCGACGACCTCGAGGTGGAGCACCTCCAGCATCAGCTCGAGCAGCTCTTCGATCTGGTCCTCAACTCCTAGCCGGTAGAGGAACCTCGCCGGCCGGTGCCTCTCCCGCCGGCTCCGAAACCCTGCTCCCACGCACGAAAATGCGGGGTCACGCCCGTGACCCGTTGCTAACATCGCTCGACCATGCGGGCAGCGGACGCACTCTGCGAGGCGCTGAAGGCTGAAGGCGTTCAGCACGTCTTCGGGATCCCCGGAGGCGCCAACCTGCCGACCTACGACGCGATCTACGACGCGGACTTCGAGCACATCCAGGCTCGCCACGAGCAGGGCGCCGGACACGCGGCCGAGGGCTACGCGAAGGCATCCGGCAAGGTGGGCGTGGCGCTCGCGACCTCCGGTCCGGGCGCGACGAACCTCGTCACGGCGATCGCCGACGCGATGATGGATTCGGTCCCGACCGTGTTCATCACCGGCCAGGTACGCACCGACCTGATCGGCACCGACGGCTTCCAGGAGGCCGACGTGACCGGAATCACCCTGCCGGTCGTCAAGCACTCGTTCCTGGTGACCGACCCCCGCCAGATCCCCGAGTACATCCACAGCGCTTTCCACATCGCCAAGACCGGCCGTCCGGGCCCGGTCCTGGTCGACATCCCCCAGGACCTCTCGCGCGCCGAGATCGACTACGAGCCGGCCACCGGCACGCCCGAGCTGCCCGGCTACAAGCCGCCGCTCGAAGGGAACATCAAGCAGATCCGGATCGCGGCCAAGGCCCTCGCCAACTCCCGGCGGCCGGTGATCTACGGCGGCGGCGGGATCATCAACGCCGACGCCTCCGAGGAGTTCCGCGAGTTCTGCGCCGCCGACGACTTCCCGGTCACCCTGACCGTGATGGGCCTCGGCGCCTTCCCGGCGCCGCACGAGCAGTGGCTGGGAATGCTGGGCATGCACGGGACCAGGACCGCCAACTACGCGATGGACGAGGCGGACCTGATCATCTGCGTCGGAGCCCGCTTCGACGACCGCATCACCGGCAAGCTCTCCGAGTTCGCCCCGCGCGCAAAGTTCGTCCACATCGACGTCGATCCCGCCGAGATCGGCAAGAACGTGCCGGCCCACATCCCGATCGTCGGCGACGCCAAGGACGTGCTTCCCAAGCTGACCCGCGAGTACAGCGCGCTCAAGGCCGACTCGGACCGGCTCGCCGACTGGTGGCAGAAGATCCGCGCCTGGCAGAGCGAGTACCCGCTCGGCTACGAGGACTCCGCGGACTCGGAGATCAAGCCGCAGTTCATGGTCGAGGCGATGTACGAGGCCACGGGCGGCGACGCGATCATCACCTCCGACGTCGGCCAGCATCAGATGTGGGCGGCGCAGTACTACCACTTCGCGGAGCCGCGCCGGTGGCTCAATTCGGGCGGCCTGGGCACGATGGGCTTCGGGCTCCCGGCGGCGATCGGCGCCAAGGTCGCGCGCCCGGACGAGACGGTTGTCTGCCTCGCGGGCGACGGCAGCCTGGTCATGAACTCGCAGGAGATGGCGACCGCCGCCGATCACGGCATCGCCGTCAAGGTCTTCCTCATGAACAACGGCCACTTCGGCATGGTCCGCCAGTGGCAGGAACTGTTCTGGGAGGAGCGCTACCAGTCGGTGGCGATGGGCGACAGCCCGGATTGGGTGAAGCTGGCCGAGGCGTACGGCTGGACCGGGATGCGCTGCGCGGACAAGGGCGAGCTCCGCGACGCGATGCGAGGCGCGCTCGAGGCGGACGGGCCGGTGCTGCTCGACGTCCGGGTGACGCAGAACGAGAACTGCTACCCGATGATCCCGGCGGGCCACGCCGCGCGGGACATGGTGGGCTAGGTACTCGATGAGCGACGTAAGGCGCGAAACGAACTTGGGCCCCCCGCCAGGGGAGGGAGCTGACTCGATGAGCGACGTAAGGCGCGAAACGAACTTGGGCCCCCCGCCAGGGGAGGAATCCCATGGGTGAGCCGGGCACGTCCGAAGTCGTCAAGCTCGAGGATCTCGAGGCCGGCAGCGTGCTGACCGGTCGCAAGCACATCCTCAGCCTCCTGGTCGAGAACCGGCCGGGCGTCCTCGCCCGGATCGCCGGCCTGTTCAGCCGCCGCGGCTTCAACATCGACACGCTCGCCGTCGGCCCCACCGAGGACCCCGACATCTCGCGCGTGACCCTGACCCTCGACGGCGCCGTTCACCCGATCGACCAGGTCACGAAGCAGCTCCACAAGCTCGTGAACGTGATCAAGATCCGCGACATGGAGCCGGACGCGACCGTCGCCCGCGAGATGGCCCTGTTCCGAGTCAACGCGGCGGTCGAGAACCGCGCCGAGATCATGCAGTTCGCGGAGATCTTCGGCGCCGACATCGTCGACGTCTCGCGCCGGACCCTGACGATCGAGGTCACCGGCACCCAGGACAAGATCGACTCGTTCGAGCGCATGGTCCGCCCCCACGGGCTGATCGAGATGGCCCGGACAGGCGAGGTCGCCATCACCCGCTCCCGCCCCGACGCCTGAGGCAGCTGCAAACCTTCGCATCTCGGCGTCCTCGGGTGAGCGCCTCACTCACGTACGGCCCGTGTACGCTCGCTTCGGCGCTCACCCTGCGTCCTTGAGCTGCTCGGTTTTCGCCGCCTCAGAGTCTTGTTCGCCCAGACGGAAAACCTGCTCGCCGAGCTTGAGCGATTGCTCGCGCGCGCCGCGGGCCCGCGGCGCCGTCTCGTCAGCGTCACCGCCGAGGTCGAGCTGTCCGACCCCGCGGCCGTGGCGTTCGCCTCGCGCAGCGCGTCGGACAGCTGGTTCTGCTGGGAGGAGCCGGAGCGCGGGTTCACGCTGGCCGGGATCGGGAGCGCCGCGCGGGTCGTCTCGCGGGGACGCGGCCGGTTCGGCGAGGTCGCGGCCGACTGCGCTCGGCTGATGCGCGACCGAATCGCGTCCGAGCCCGCCGCGCTGCCGGCTGGGGCCGGACCCGTCTGGACCGGCGGCTTCGCGTTCCACCAGGACGGCGGATCGGCCGCCCAATGGTCGTCGTTGCCGCCGGCGCTGTTGGTGCTGCCGGAGGTTGCCCTTGCCCGGGACCGTGACCGGACGCTGTTGACCGCCTGCGCCTTTCTCGAGGCGGGGGAGGAGCCGGCCGCCCCCCTCGCTCGCGTGCGCGCCCGGATCGTGGCGCTTCGCGGCGACCCGCTGCCCCTGCTCGACCCGGCGCCGACCGGCTCCGTGACCGTGGCCAGCGCCGCCGACCCCGAAGCCTACGAAGCCGCCGTCGCCCGGGGTGTCGAGCGGATCCGAGCGGGCGAGCTGGAGAAGGTCGTGCTCGCCCGCGAGATCCGCGCCGACGCCCCCCGCGCGCATGACCCGGCGGCGCTGTTCGGTGCGCTGCGCGACCTGTTTCCCTCGTGCTTTTGCTTCTGCGCCGGGACCCCGGAGGCCGCCTTCCTGGGCGCGAGCCCCGAGCTGCTGGTGCGCCGGCGCGGGGCGGGCGCCCAGACGGTGGCCCTCGCCGGATCGACCCGTCGCAGCGCGGACCCGGCGGTGGACGACCACCTCGGCGAGCAGCTCCGACGTTCCGAGAAGAACCGGACCGAGCACGAGATCGTGGTCAGGCGCATCGAGCGCGCCCTGCGCCCGCACTCGGTCTGGGTCGAAAAGGGGGGCGAGCCGGAGCTGATCCGGGTCGCGAACATCCAGCATCTCGCGACTCCGATCCACGCCCAACTGGCGGACGCCCGCTCGGCGATCGAGCTTGCCGGGCTGCTTCATCCCACGCCGGCGATCGGAGGTGAGCCGCGCGACGACGCCCTCGCGGCGATCGCGGAGCTCGAGGACCTCGACCGCGGGTGGTACGCGGGGGCGATCGGTTGGATGGACACGGCGGAGGACGGCGACTTCTGTGTGGGAATCCGCTCCGCGCTCCTGCGTGATCGGACGGCACACGTGTTCGCCGGCAACGGCATCGTGTCCGACTCGAGCCCGGCCGACGAGCTGGCCGAGACGGAGCTGAAGCTGGGCGCGCTGCTGCCGCTCGTCGCGGGCTGATGCCTTCCTGCCGCGGCCGCTAGCCGGAGGGTGCGCCGAGCTCAATCGTGATCGCCTGGGCCGCGCTCTCCCAGAGCGCCCGGTGCACCGCGACGTTGGCGCGGCGGTCGACCGGCACCTCGGCCAGCAGGTGGCGATCCCGAGGCAGGGAGCGCAGGTCCGCGAGCCGCTCGATCCGGTGGTGCGCGATCCCGTGCAGGGCGGCCAGTTTCGCGAGGTCGAGGCCGAGCGGGGTCCCGAAAATCGCCTCGAACTCCTCCCGCGCGACCTGTCCCGCCTGGGGCAGGAACTCGAAGATCCCGCCGCCGTCGTTGTTCGGGACCACAAGGCGCACCGGCGTCGAGACGTCACCGAGCGCCGCGAGTCCGTTCGAGTCGTGGTGGAGGGCCAGATCTCCGAGCAGGATCCAGGTCGGGCGGCCGCTGGTCAGCGCAGCGCCGACCCCGGACGAAACCACTCCGTCGATGCCGTTCGCCCCACGGTTCGCGAGAAACAGGACCGACGCCGGCCCCCCCTCCAGGAACGCTTCCTGATCGCGGATCGGCATCGACGAAGCCGTGTAGACCAGCTCGCCGTCCGCGTATAGCGAGCCCAACGCGACGGCGAGCCCGGGCTCGGTCGGCTCGTCGCGCCCGGACAGCTCCGCATCGATCGCGCCGGCGGCCGCGGTCGCCGCGCGGCGCCAGAGCCGCTGCCAGCCCTCGTCGACGGGCGGGTCGGCCAGGGCCGCGGCCAGCATCCGCGCGAGCCCGACGGGCTCGGCGCGCAGCGCGAGTCCGGCCTTGCGCGTGGGCTCGCTCCACGAGCCGTGCGGGTCGACCACCAGCTGGGCACAGCCCTCGAGCGACGCCAGCCAATCGCGCAGCGCCCTCGAGGTCGGCATGTCGCCGAAGCGCACGACGACCTCGGGCTCCAGGGACGCGGGCCGCGCGCGGGCGATCGCCTCGTAGGGCCATACCACTTCGGTGCGGTCGTGAGGCCCGAGCCGGACCTGGGAGGTGGGCTCGGCCAGCACCGGGTATCCGGTCGCGGCGGCGAGCTCGGCAAGTGCGGCGCCCAGCGCCGGGTCCGCCTGGCGGCCGGCGATGATCAGGCCCCGTCCGGCCTCGCGCAGATCGGCGGCCAGCGAGTCGATCTCGGCCTGGCCGAGCGCGGCCTCCGGCCGGTAGACGTCGGTCAGCGCCACGTCGGCTCCGCGTCCCTCGAGCGCGAGCGCCGAGGTCGCGGTCACCTCGCCCTCGCGCGGCTCGGGCCCGAGCGGGTCCCGCCACGAGAGGTTCAGGTGGACAGGGCCGGGGCGGGGGTCACCGGTTGCGACCGCCACCGCGCGGCATGCCGTGCTGCGCATGTGGAGCAGACCGGCATCGTCGGCGTCGTGGGTGCCGACCTCGCAGAACCAGCGCACCGCGGTGCCGTAGAGGTCGATCTGGTCGATCGTCTGCCCGGCGCCCACGTCGCGGAGCTCGGGCGGGCGGTCGCTGGTGAGGAGGATCAACGCGACGCCCGCCTCGCCCGCCTCGCAGACGGCCGGGTGGAGGTTTGCCGCCGCCGTCCCCGAGGTGCAGGCCACCGCCACCGGCCGGCCGGTGGCGTTCGCGGCGCCGAGCGCAAGGAACGCCCCGGAGCGCTCGTCGACGACGCTGGTGGTCGCGATCCCGGGCTCGCGCAGGAGCGCGAGCGAGACCGGCGTCGACCGGGACCCGGGGCAGACGACCGCACGCTCGACCCCGGCGCGCGCGAGCTCCTCGACCAGCGCCGACGCGAGGGCGGTGTTGCGGTTCGTCGCGTCCATTCGGCCGAGAACCTATCCCGACGCCGTCGCCGGGGCGAACCGCCCGCTACCCGATGCGGTGGCGCTCCAGCGCGGCCTCGTCGAGCTCGACGCCGAGCCCCGGCCCGTCCGGCAGATGCAGGAAGCCGTCGCGCAGCTCACACTCGCGCGCTGCAACCGTGTCGGCGAACAGACGTTGGGTGGCCAGCCCGTGGGCGACGCCCGCATCGCCGCCCGAGGCTCGCAGCACCTGGGCCGCGTGCGCCGCCGCGGCGATTCCCACCGGGCCGTCGAGCGCGCTCGAGAGATAGGTGGGGAGGACCGCGCCGATCGCCCGCGCGGCACCGATCCCGCCGACCTTGGAGAGCTTCGCGGTCACCATCGCGCACGCGCGACGCTGGACCGCGCGGTGCGCGTCGGCCTCGTCTGCGACCGCCTCGTCGGCGGCGAGCGGGATCGCGACCTCGCGCGCGACGCGCGCCATCCCGCGCAGTCCCTCGACCGGCTGCTCGGCGAGCTCGACGTCGAGGTCCTCGATGTCGCGGAGGACCGCGACCGCCTCGTCGGGCGCCCACGACTGGTTCGCGTCGATTCGGATACGGGCCTCTGGGCCGAGCGCTTCCCTGACCGCCGCGACGGCGCCGCGGTCGCCGCCCGTCCCCAGCTTGAGCTTGAACGTGCGGAAGCCGGCCGCCGCCCACTCCGCGGCCTGCGCTGCGAGCCGGTCGGGCGGGAGCGCGGTCAGCGTCGCGTTGACTTCGACCCGGCCGGCCTGCGGGGCGCGAAGGGTCGTCCAAAGCGGCTCGCTCCGTTCCTTCGCCGCAAGGTCGAAGAGGGCGCATTCGAGCGCGGCGGCGGCGGGGGAGGGCAGGCGCCGCGGCTTCACCAACTCGAGGAAGGTCGCGACCGCTATCGCCAGCGGCTCTTCGCGCTCGGAGTCCAGCTCGAGGCCGACCAGGCGCGTCCCCGCCTCGCGCAGCGCGGCGTCCACCTCCTCGAAGCTCGCGCCGCCGCGCAATGAGAGCGGCACGGCCTCGCCCAGCCCCTCGGGACCCTCGTGGGTGCGAAGGCGCAGCAGGACCATCTCGCGGCGCTCGAGCGATCCGCGGGCGGTGACGTAGGGCTCGCGGAAGGGCAGCGCGTAGGGGACGGTCTCGACCCGCTCGACCAGCATCAGCCCAGCATCAGGCCGACCGCCAACAGGACGCTGAAGGCGGCGAGCAGCGTCCCCGTCCCGGCGAGCGCCCCGTTCAGCGCCGGGCCGTCCGTCCGCGTGCGCACCGCTCGCGCAGGCGGGATCGCAAGCGGCGCGGCGGCGAGCCCGATCAGCGCCTCCGCGGGGCCGTCGCCGAGCCACAGGGCGACCGGCAGCAGCGCGAACGATGCGGCGACGAGCGCAACGTAGAGGCCGCGGGTGCGCGCTCGGCCCAGCCGCACGGCGAGCGTCCGCTTGCCCGCCCGCGCGTCGGTGTCGAGGTCGCGCACGTTGTTCACGACCAGGATCGCGGTGGACAGGAACCCGACCGGGATCGAGAGCAGGAACGGGAGCAGGTCGAGCTCCTCGAGCTGTACGTAGTACGAGCCGTTCACGGCGACCAGCCCGAAGAACAGGAACACGAAGAGCTCGCCGAGGCCGGCGTAGCCGTATGGCCGGGGGCCGCCCGTGTAGAGCACGCCCGCCGCGATCGAGACGGCCCCGACCGCGAGGATCTCCGGGCCGGCGACGGTCGCGAGGTAGATCCCGACGGCGAGTGCGGCCGCGAACGCGACCCAGGTCGCGTAGAGAACCCGGCGCGGGGCGACCAAGCCGGACGAGGTGACCCGCACGGGGCCCAGGCGGTCGGCGGCGTCCGCGCCGCGCTTCGCGTCCGAGTAGTCGTTTGCGAGGTTGGTGCCGATCTGGATCAGGATCGAGCCCGCGAGGGCGCCGAGGAACGGCCCCCAGCGCAGCTCGCCGGCCGCGAAGTACGCGACGGCTGTCCCCACCAGCACCGGCGCGACGGCCGCGGGCAGCGTCCGCGGCCTGGCGGCCATCGCCCAGATCCGAAACGCGCTCACGGACGCTTGGGGTACTTCGAGAAGTCCGGCGAGCGGCCCTCCTGGAAGGAGTTGCGCCCCTCCTGGCCCTCCTCGGACATGTAGAAGAGGAGCGCCGCGTCGTGCGAGAGCTGCTGGATGCCGGTCAGCCCGTCCTCGGTCGCGTTGAAGCTCGACTTCAGGAGCCGCAGCGAGAGCGGCGACAGGGCGTTCATCTCACGGCACCAGGCGACCGTCTCGCGCTCGAGCTCGGACACCGGCACGACCGCATTCACGAGGCCCATCTGCAGCGCCTCGGCGGCGTCGTAGAGGCGGCACAGGAACCAGATCTCCTTCGCGCGCTTGACGCCGACGTTGTTCGCGAGCAGCGACGCCCCGAAACCGCCGTCGAAGCTCCCGACCCGGGGGCCGGTCTGTCCAAAGCGGGCGTTTTCTCCGGCGATCGTCAGGTCGCAGACCAGGTGGAGGATGTGGCCGCCGCCGACGGCGTACCCGGCGACCATCGCGACGACCGGCTTCGGCAGGCGGCGGATCTGCACGTGCAGGTCGCCGACGTCGAGCCGGCCGACGCCCTGCCGCGCGACCTCGTCGTCGCCGATGTAGCCGTCGTCGCCGCGGATTCGCTGGTCCCCGCCAGAGCAGAACGCCTCGTCGCCGGCACCGGTGAAGATGATCGAGCCGACCTCGGTGTCGTCGCGGGCCCGGTTGAAGGCGTCGCGCAGCTCCCTGAGCGTCTGCGGCCGGAACGCGTTGCGGACCTCCGGCCGGTTGATCGAGATCTTGGCGATCCCGTCGGCCTTCTCGTAGAGGAGGTCGCGGTACTCGCCGGCCCGCTCCCAGGTGATCGGCGCGTAGAGCGAGTCCTCGGGCGGCGCGTCTTTGTGGCGGATCGGCACGTTCGGGATTATCCCAAGCATGTTCCTCGACAACTGGTTGGTGCAGCGCGCCGAGACGTGCCCGGACCGATTGGCGCTCCGTGCCGGCGCGACCGACCTGACCTACGCAGAGCTGGAGCTGGGGGCCGGGGCCACCGCCCGCCGGCTCGCCGCCCGTGGGGTTCGCCGCGGGGCAACAGTGGCGATCGGGCTCGACCCGGGGGCCGAGTACGTGACGCTCCTCCACGCGCTGATGAAGCTCGGCGCGGTCGCCTATCCGCTCAACGCCGGGCTCACGGAGGCGGAGCGCGCCGCCGCCCTCGAGTCAGCCGAGCCGGCGCTGACGATCGCCTTGCCGTCGGACCTGCCCGCGGGGGAGGCCGACATGCCGCTCCTCGGCGAGCACGACCTGGACGAGGTCCACTGCCGGCTGCTCACGAGCGGTACCGCGGGGCGCCCGCGGCCGGTGGGCCTCACCTACGGCAATTTCCTGTGGAGCGCCGTCGGCTCCGCGTTCAACCTGGGCGTGGACCCCGCCGACCGCTGGCTCTGCTGCCTGCCGCTCCATCACGTGGCGGGGCTCTCGATCCCGATGCGCTCGGTCATCTACGGCACCGGCGCCGTCGTCCACCCGGGGTTCGACCCCGGCCGGGTCGAGCGGTCGCTGGCCGAGGACGGCGTGACCCTGGTGTCGCTGGTGACCACGCAGCTCGTCCGGCTGCTCGAGGCGGGGGTCGACGTCTCCGGCCCGAGGGCGATCGTGGTCGGGGGCGGACCGGTTCCGGTCGACGTGATCGAGGAGGCGGCCGGACGCGGCGCCACGGTCGTTCAGACCTACGGCATGACGGAGACCTGCTCGCAGGTGACGACCCTGGCGCCGGCCGAGGCCCGCGACAAGGCCGGCTCGGCCGGCCGGCCGCTCCTGACGACCCACCTTCGGATCCAGGAGGGCGAGATCCTCGTTCAGGGCCCGACCGTCGCGCCGGGGATGGCGGACGAGGACGGCTGGCTTCACACCGGCGACCTCGGCAGGATCGACGAGGAGGGTTTTCTCTACGTCGACGGCCGGCTCGGAGACCGGATCGTCACCGGCGGCGAGAACGTGGAGCCGGCCGAGGTCGAGGCGGCGCTGATGCGACACCCCGACGTGGCCGAGGCCGCGGTGATCGGGCGCCCGGACGAGCGCTGGCAGGAGGCCGTGACCGCGGTCGTCGTGGTCCGCGACGGCGCCGAGCCCGATGCCGACGCCCTGCGCCGGCACTGCGCCGGCGAGCTGGCCGGGTTCAAGGTGCCGAAGCGCTTCGAGTTCGTCGCCGGGCTTCCCCGGACCGCATCCGGCAAGCTCCTGCGCAGGGAACTGCGATGAGGAGGCGGAGGAAATGGAGCGAGCCGAGGTCCAGCGCTGGCTGGACGATTACGTGGCGGCCTGGAAGTCGTACGACCCGGAGGCGATCGCGGCGCTGTTCGCCGAGGACTGCACCTACAGCTACCGCCCGCACGGCGATGCGGTGAAGGGGCGCGAGGCGATCGTCCGCTCGTGGCTCGAGGACGACCCCGACGGGCCCGGGACCTACGACGGGTCGTACGAGCCGTTCGCGATCGAGGGCGACGCCGCGGTCGCGGTCGGGACCAGCTCGTACACGGCGCCCGCGACCGTGTACGACAACTGCTACCTGCTGCGGTTCGACTCCGAGGGCCGGTGCCGCGAGTTCACCGAGTTCTTCATGAAGCGGACAGAGGGGCTGTAATCTGCCGCGATCATGACCGAGAACGACAAGGACATCTTCTACGACGCCGATGCGAGCCCCGAGGCGCTTGCCGGCAAGACGATCGCGATCCTCGGCTTCGGCTCGCAGGGTCACGCCCACGCGCTCAACCTCAGGGACTCCGATCACCATGTCGTCGTCGGGCTGCGGCCCGGCTCGTCGTCCCGAGCGAAGGCCGAGGCCGCCGGACTCGAGGTCCTCGACGTGGCCGACGCAGCGAGTCGCGGCGACGTGGTGATGATCCTGCTCCCGGACGAGCGCCAGGCCGAGATCTGGGAGGCCGAGATCCGGGACGGGATCGCCGAGGGCAACCTGCTGATGTTCGCCCACGGCTTCGCGGTCCACTTCGGCCAGATCGAGCCGCCGCCCGGCGTCGACGTGGGCATGGTCGCGCCCAAGGGCCCGGGGCATCTGGTCCGCAGCCAGTTCTCCGAAGGGCGCGGGGTGCCGTGCCTGATGGCCGTGCACCAGGACGCGACGGGCGGCGCTCGCGAGATCGTGCTGGCATACGCGAGCGCGATCGGCGGCGGGCGGGCCGGGATCATCGAGACGACCTTCAAGGACGAGTGCGAGACGGACCTGTTCGGGGAACAGGCAGTGCTCTGCGGCGGCGCGTCCGAGCTGGTCCAGGCCGGGTTCGAGACCCTGGTCGAGGCCGGCTACGACCCGAGGCTCGCGTACTTCGAGTGCCTGCACGAGCTCAAGCTGATCGTCGACCTGATGTACGAGAAGGGACTCCAGGGCATGCGTTACTCGATCTCGAACACGGCCGAGTACGGCGACATGACCCGCGGCCCGCGGGTCATCTCCGAGCCGACGCGTGAGGCGATGCGGAAGATCCTGGCCGACATCCAGTCGGGCGACTTCGCGAAGGAGTGGATCGCGGAGAACCGCGCCGGGGCGGAGAACTTCAACCGGATGCGCGACGAGGCCGCCGGCAAGCAGATCGAGTCCGTCGGCAAGGACCTCCGCGGGATGATGCCCTGGATCGACCAGGAGATCGACTAGCCAGCCCGGTTCCGGCGGGTCGCCGAGGGACGGTGTAAGGTGCACGCACCTTGGAGGGGGACGCGCTTCGGCTCGACATCGACCGGCAGGACGAGTACAACCGCTGGCTGCCGCTGGTCAAGTGGCTGTTGGTCATCCCGCATCTGCTCGTGCTGACGGTGCTCGCGCTCGCCGCGATCTTCGTGGTCATCTACGCGTTCTTCGCCGTGCTGATCACCGGCCGCTTCCCGCGCGGCGCGTTCGACTTCCTGGTCGGCCTCTATCGGTGGAGCACGCGAGTCAACGCCTACCTCCGGCTGATGACCGATACCTACCCGCCGTTCTCGCTCGAGCACGACCCGTCGTATCCCGCCCGGCTCGAGCTCGACTATCCGGAGACCGTCGAACGCTGGCGGCCGCTGGTGGCCTGGCTCCTGATCATCCCGTACGCGATCCTGGCCTACCTGATCAACATCGTCGCCGGCTTCGCGACGCTGATCGCGTTCTTCGCGATCCTCTTCACCAAGCGCTATCCGCAGGGCCTGTTCGAGATCGTGCTGATCTCGACCCGGTGGAACGCCAGGGCCGTCGCCTACGCGCACTTCGCGCTGACCAAGTACCCCGAGTTCGCCTGGCGCTGAGCGCCTACTGCCGCCCGGGGACCCGCTCCTCGCCCTCGGGCAGGCGCCCGTCGCGGCCGACGTAGCCGCCCTTCGCCCCGACCACGAGGTAGACGGCGTCGCCCGAGCCGACGTTGCGGACCTTGCGGCGCGTGGCCGCATCGACGCGCGCCAGCCCGCCGGGGCCGAGGGTGAACCTGCGGCCGTCGCCGAACTCGATCTCGACCCGGCCGGAGTGCAAGAAGTAGAGCTCCTCCTGCTCGTCGTGGTAGTGGAAGCCCGTCTCCAGATCGGCCGGCAGAACGATCGCGTTCACCCCGAGCTCCTTGACCCCGAGCTCGCGACGGACCTTGCGGAAGCCGTAGCCCTCGCCGATCCCGTCGAGGTTCGCGACGGCGTACCCGTCGCCCTCGACCGGCTCTCTAACCTCGTCGGTCGGCTTGGCTTCCACGCCGGGCAGACTAGTACCGTCCGCGACCCCTTGGCCCCGCAAGGCACCATGAACTCTCCCGCAGCGCTGATCCCACAGGACCTGAAGCCCGCCGACGGGCGGTTCGGGTGCGGGCCCTCGAAGGTCCGCCCCGAGGCGCTCGCGGCCCTCGCCGAGCAGGCGGCGGTGATCGGCACCTCGCACCGCCAGGCGCCGGTCAAGGAGCTGGTCGCGCGGATCCGAGCGGGGCTCGCGGAGCTGTTTGGCGCCCCCGACGGCTACGAGGTGCTGCTCGGCAATGGAGGGACGACGGCATTCTGGGATGCGGCGGCCGCCTGCCTGGTGCGCGAGCGCTCGCTGCACCTGGCCTACGGCGAGTTCTCGTCCAAGTTCGTCAACGTGACGGCGGCCGCGCCGTTCCTGGCTGACCCGATCGTCGTCGAGGCCGACGCCGGTGACGCACCCGCCCCCGTGGGCGACCCCGCGGCCGACGCGATCGCCTGGGCCCACAACGAGACGTCGACCGGAGTAATGGTCGACGTGGTCCGTCCGGCGGACGCGGGCGACGCGCTGGTGCTGGTCGACGGGACCTCCGCCGCGGGCGGCCTGCCCCTCGACGCCGCCGCAGCCGACGCGTACTACCTCGCGCCGCAGAAGGGGCTCGGGTCCGACGGCGGTATCTGGCTCGCCCTGCTGAGCCCGGCCGCGATCGAACGCATCGGCGAGCTCGACGGGACCGGGTCGCGCTGGCAGCCGGCGTTCCTGTCGCTTGCGACCGCGCTCGCCAACTCGCGCAAGGACCAGACCTACAACACCCCGGCGGTGGCCACCCTGCTGCTCGTCGCCGACCAGGTCGACTGGATGCTCGAACGCGGCGGGCTCGACTGGTGCGTCGGGCGCTGCCGCGAGTCGTCCGATCACCTCTACGGCTGGGCCGAGGGGTCCGAGCTCGCCACGCCGTTCGTGCGCGACCGCGAAAAGCGCTCACCGGTGGTCGGGACCATCGACTTCGATGCCAGCGTGGACGCCGCCGCGCTCGCCGCCGCCCTCCGGGCCAACGGGATCGTGGACACCGAGCCGTATCGCAAGCTCGGGCGCAACCAGCTGCGGATCGGAATGTTCCCGGCGGTCGAGCCCGACGACGTCCGAGCGCTGACCGCCTGCTTCGACTGGGCCCTGGAGAACGACCCCGGGATCCACCGGTGAAGGTCCTCGTCAAGGAGAAGATCGCCGATTCCGGGGTCGCGCTGCTGCGCGGTGACTTCGAGGTCGAGCTCGGGTTGGACTGGGACCAGGCCACGCTCGAGGAGCGCATCGGCGAGTTCGACGCGCTGATCGTGCGCTCGGCGACCAAGGTGACCGCCGACCTGATCGCCGAAGCGGAGAACCTGAAGGTCGTCGGCCGGGCGGGGACCGGGGTCGACAACGTCGATCTCGAGGCCGCAACGAAGCGCGGCATCCTGGTTGTGAACGCCCCCGAATCGAACTCGGTCGCCGCCGCCGAGCACACCCTGGCGCTCGCGCTGGCGCTGTGCCGCAACGTTCCCCAGGCGCACAACGCACTGGTCGGCGGCGATTGGGCCAGGTCGCGGTACGGCGGCAACGAGCTTTACGGGAAGACCCTCGGCGTGATCGGCTTCGGCCGGATCGGCCAGCTCGTCGCGAAGCGGGCGCTGGCCTTCGACATGCACGTCATCGGGTTCGACAAGTTCGTCTCCGCCGAGCGGTTCCGCGAGCTCGGCGTCGAGGGCGTCGAGACCACCGACGAGCTCTACGCGCGCGCGGACATCCTCACGATCCATCTTCCGAAGACGCCCGAGACGGTGAACTGGATCGACGCCACGGCGCTGACCCGGATGAAGGACGGGGTCCGGATCGTGAACTGCGCGCGGGGGGAGCTGATCGACCTCGACGCGCTCGCCGCAGCCCTGGACTCGGGCAAGGTCGCCGGCGCAGCGCTGGACGTGTTCCCGGACGAGCCGATGACCGAGCATCCGCTGTTCGGGCGCGACGACGTCGTCGTGACCCCCCACCTCGGCGCCTCCACCGCCGAGGCCCAGGATCGGGCGGGGACCGACACCGCGGAGCAGGTTCGCGCGGCCCTGACCGGCGGCGTCGTCACCAACGCGGTCAACCTCGGCGCCCCGGTGCCGGAAGCGGTGGCTCCGTTCGTGACGCTTTGCGAGGACCTCGGCGCCCTGGCCCAGGGCCTGGCCGAGGGCGGCGTGGACCGGGTCGAGGCCGAGTTCCGCGGGCGTCTGGCGGAGCACGACACCCGGGTGCTCGGGATCGCCGTTCTCGCCGGCGCCCTCCGCGGGCACACCGAGGAGCAGGTGAACCTGGTCAACGCCGGCGCCCTCGCCGAGGAGCGCGGGATCGAGCTGACGGAGATCAAGGATGCGACCTCGGAGGACTTCACCGAGCTGATCACGGTCCGCGCCGGGCACGGCCCGGGAGCCGTCGAGGTCGCCGGTACGGGCGTCGGCCCTCGGAATGTTCCCTACCTGGTGGGCGTTTGGGGTCAGAGCTTCTACCTGCCCCTCGCACGCCACCTCGCGGTGTTCCGCTATTCGGACCAGCCGGGCATGATCGGGCGCGTCGGGACCTGCTTCGGCGAGGAGGGCGTCAACATCGTCTCCGCGGCGGTCGGCGCCGAGACCGACGACGGCCAGGCGGTGATGGTGCTGACCACCGATGCCGCGGTCACGCAGGGGACGGTCGAGCGGATCCTCGAGCTCGACGGGTTCGCCGAGGGCCGCGCCGTCAACCTCTAGCGCTTAGGCTCCGCGATCGTGCGCGCCGTCGTCATCACCAAGCACGGCGGACCCGAGGTACTCCGGGTCGAGGATCGGCCCGAACCCACCGTCGGCCCCGGCCAGGTCCGGGTCGCGGTGCGCGCCGCGGGGATCAACTTCGCCGACCTGATGGCGCGCTCCGGCGTCTATCCGGAGGCGCCGCCGCTGCCGTCCGTCGTCGGCTACGAGGTCGCCGGCGAGGTGGACTCGGTGGGCGCGGGGGTCGACGGCTTCGCGATCGGCGACCGGGTGATCGCCGGCACACGCTTCGGCGGGTACGCCGAGCTCGTCAGCGTCGACCAGGGCCAGGTGCTGCCGCTGCCGGACGCGATGAGCTTCGAGCAGGGGGCTGCCGTCGTCGTCAACTACGCGACCGCGTACGCCGGCCTGGTGATGATGGGCGGGCTGCGCGCCGGCGACCGGATGCTGATCCAGGCGGCGGCGGGGGGCGTCGGCATCGCGGCGATCCAGACCGGCAAGGCGATCGGGGCCGAGATCTTCGGGACCGCGTCCGCCGGCAAGCACGACGTGATCCGCGAGCAGGGCTGCGACCATCCGATCGACTACCACTCGGTCGACTTCGCCGACGAGGTGATGCGGATCACCGGTGGGGAGGGGGTCGACGTGGTGATGGACGCGATCGGCCCATCGAGCTTTCGCCGCAGCTACCGGATCCTGCGTCAGGGCGGGCGCCTGGTCATGTTCGGCCTCGCCGAGGTCCAGACCGGCGACCGGCGCGACATCCCGGCCCTCGTCAAGGGCCTGGCGCGGATGCCGCTGGCGACCGCACCGTGGTGGAAGAGCCTCGGGATGATGAACGAGAACAAGGGGATCTTCGGCCTCAACATGCTCAAGTGGTGGGACCGCGAGGGCCTCGATCGCCTGATCCAGCCGCTCTCGGACGCGCTCGCCGCCGGCCGGATCGCCCCGATCGTCGCCGAGGGCTTTGCCTTCGAGCAGGCCGGCGAAGCCCACCGGTTCCTCGCCGAAGGCAGGAACACCGGCAAGGTCGTGCTGGTTCCCTGACGCCCGATGGACGGCCGCGAGCCTGAATTCCTGTTCCTCGTCTCGTTCCTGGCCAGCTTCGGCTTCATCCGCACCAGCGCGCACATGATCCGGGCCCAGGTGAGCTGGTGGCCCGGGAACGTGCAGGTCGGGGGTACGCACATCCACCACCTCGTCTGGGGAATCCTGCTGCTCCTGACCTGCGGCTATGTCGGCGCGGTGCTCGAGCCCGACGCGCCCTGGGAGCACGTCGCCGTGATCGGGTTCGGCATCGGCACCGGGCTGACGCTCGACGAATTCGCCCTGTGGCTCAATCTGAGGGATGTCTACTGGGAGAAGGAGGGACGGCGCTCGATCGACGCGGTGATCATCGTCGCGATCCTGGCGGCGCTCGCCGTCACCGGGTTGAGGGAGTGGATCGACGCCGCCGAGGAGGTCGAAGCCTCCGTGTTCGCCGCCGTCGGCGCGATCGGCGCGATCGGCTTCCTCAGCAGCCTCGTCAACGCCGCCAAGGAGAAGTTCGGCATGGCCCTGCTCGGGCTCGTGATCCCGGTCCTCGGCGTGGTCGCCGCGGCGCGCCTCGGCCGGGCGACCTCGCTGTGGTCGCGCGCCTTCTACTCGGAGGCCAAACGCGAGCGGGCGCGGGCGCGGTTCGGCTGACGGGCCACGGCAAGCGCGCGCCCAGACCGGTACCGGCAGCCGCCGGCCGGGCCGCGCCAGGGCCTACTATGCCGCGGGCAACCCTGGGGGGAGCAAGGACGATCCCATGAGTAGACGCAAGAAGGGCGGGGTGAGCGTTATCACACTCGGACTCGCTGGAATTCTCACCGCGGCCCTCGGGAGCAGCGCGCCCGCGGAGCAGGGCGATGCGAGGCCGGCGCTGCGCGCGCAGGGCATCTCGCAGGGCTACCACCTGGCCGGCACGCCGCGGTCGGATCACTACAAGGTCACGATGAGCCCGACCGGGCGATTCATCCTGACCTCGCAGCGCCGTCCGCTGACCCCGATCACGCCGCCGCCCGGCTGTCAGGTCGACAGCTCGCACCAGCTCAGCTGCGCGCAGGGCCTGGTCAAGCGCCTGTCGGTGCGGCTCAAGCGGGGCCGCGACAAGTTCGTCGCGAGCTCGCGCTTCCGGCTCCCGATCAGGATCCTGGCCGGCCACGGGCCGGACCGGCTGGTCGGCGGCACCAAGGACGACACGATCTACGGCGGACGCGGACCCGACCGGCTGCTCGGCGGACGCGGCGACGACGTCCTCTTCGGCAAGCCCGGCCGCGACCTCATCGACGGCGGCCCCGGCGACGATTACATGAACGGCGGCCCCGGCCGCGACATCATCGAACGCGGCCCCGGCAACGACACCGTCAAGCGCTAGACCTCGGGAGGAGGGTCGAGGGCGGCGGATCCATTCGGGCCGCCGCCCTCGTTTGCTCGCCCCGGTCTATGATCGGCCGGTGAGACGTCTCGGGGGCCTGATCGCGGCCGTGGCGCTGGCATCCTCCCTCGCGCTCGAGGGGGCGCTGGCCACGACCGTCAGCTCGATCGTCGTGCACGACCCGCCGGCGCTCCGGATCAAGGACGAGGCCGGGACGGCGTCGAAGCCGAACCTGATGACGGTCAGCCGCGACCGCCGGATCGTGATCACCGATGCGGGCGGCGGCTCGCTGTTCAGCCTGCAGGGCGACGAGCCGGGCGAGCCCTGTTACGACACGGACGGCATGTCGACGACAATGCGCTGCAAGGCCCGCGGCATCACCCGCGTGGTGGTGCGCCTGGGCGAGCAGGACGACAGGCTCACGATCGGGCTCGGCGGCGACTCGAGGATCGGGCAGCTGGCCTTCGGGGAGGACGGCGGCGATCGTCTGACCGGAAGGGGCGGCAAGCAACGCCTCGTGGGCGGCGTCGGCGACGACGTCCTGCGCGGCGGTCCCGGCCGGGACGTGCTGATCGGCGGCCCGGGTGACGACCGCTGCATCGGCGGGCCCGGCAAGGACAGGATCAGGCGCTGCTGAGCTCGCGCTTGACGCCCGGCCCGCGATTGCTAGTCTCAGCGAACCGATGAGCGACCGGCTCGAGATCCTGGCGCTTCTCCTTCTCCTCCCCCGTTCGGGGGAGTAATCGCCGGGCGGCGCGACAGCCGCAAGCACAGTCAGTCATCGGTTTCAGTCAGAGAAGGAGACAGCCAATGAGCGGGCACGACACCGCCGAGATACCGGAAGCGAACAGGGTTCAGATCTTCGACACGACGCTGCGCGACGGCGAGCAATCCCCGGGGATCTCACTGAACATGCAGGAGAAGGTCGAGATCGCCCAGCAGCTTGCGCGCCTGGGCGTCGACGTGATCGAAGCAGGGTTTCCGATCACCTCGCCGGGCGACTTCGAGGCCGTCGAGGCGATCGCCCGGGGCGTCGAGGGGCCGGTGATCTGCGGTCTCGCGCGCACCCACAAGCCGGACATCGACGCGGCCTGGAACGCCGTCCGCGATGCGGAGCGGCCGCGGATCCACACGTTCATCTCGACCAGCGACATCCACATCGAGCACCAGCTGCAGACCGATCGCGAGGACGTGAAGGGCCAGGCCAAGGCGGCGGTCGCCCTGGCGAAGTCGTACTGCGACGACGTCGAGTTCTCGCCGATGGACGCGACCCGGGCCGACGTGGAGTTCACCGCCGAGGTCTGCGCCATCGCCGTGGACGAGGGCGCCGGCGTGATCAACATCCCCGACACCGTCGGCTACACGACCCCGGACGAGTACACGCGGTACCTGCGCCGGCTGTATGAGCTGGTTCCGGACCTCGAGCACGTAGTGGTCTCGGTCCACTGCCACGACGACCTGGGCCTGGCCGTCGCCAACTCGTTCGCTGGTTTGGTCGCCGGCGCCCGGCAGGTGGAATGCGCGGTGAACGGCATCGGCGAGCGCGCGGGCAACTGCTCGCTGGAGGAGATCGTGATGTTGCTGCGGACGCGGCGCGACGAGCACGGCCTCGACACCCGCCTGGACACGCGCGAGCTGGCGCGCACCAGCCGCATGGTCTCACGCCTGACCGGGTACTCGGTCCAGCCGAACAAGGCGATCGTCGGGCGCAACGCGTTCGCGCACGAGTCCGGGATCCACCAGGACGGAGTCCTGAAGGAGCGGACGACCTACGAGATCATGGACCCGACCGCGGTCGGCCTCGAGTCGAACTCGATCGTCCTCGGCAAGCACTCCGGGCGCCACGCGCTGCGCGATGCGCTCGAGCAGCTCGGCTTCAAGGTCGAGGGCGGCGCCCTGAACCAGGCGTTCAAGAGGTTCAAGGAGATCGCCGACAAGAAGAAGCAGGTGACCGCGCTCGATCTGGAGGCGATCGTCTCCGAAGAAATGCGCGAGCGCGCCGACTCCTACGCGATGGCCTGGTTTGAGGTCGAGGCGGGCTCGCGGCGCGAGCCGCGGGCCCGGGTGGGCATCCGGATGCCGTCCGGCGACGAATCGGTCGGCGAGGCCTCGGGCGACGGGCCGGTCGACGCCATCTTCGGCGCGATCCGCGACGCGGTCGACACCGAATGCGAGCTGCGCTCCTACACCGTCTCGGCGGTCACCGAGGGCGCCGACGCGCTCGGCGAGGTGACCGTGATGCTCCGCGCGCACGAGCGGCTGGCCTCCGGCCAGGGCGTCGCCACCGACATCCTCGAGGCCTCGGCGCGGGCCTACGTCCGGGCGCTGTCCAACGCGCTCGACGGCGCCGCGGTCCGCGAGGCCGAGGGCGTCACGGCCGACGCCGCGGCGGAGCGAACTCCCGGTCCGTAAGGGCTCAGGCGATCGGGATTCAAGAGGTGGTCCGCTCCGTACGGCTGTACGTGATAGCGTACGGGCCGTGAACCCGGTGGTCACCGAGAACGGCGCGGTCGGCACCCGCGTCAAGGCGCTTCGCGACTCGATGGGGCTGTCGCTGCGCGATCTCGCCGAGCGCAGCGGCGTGTCGGCGCCGATGCTCTCCCAGGTCGAGCGGGGCGAGACGTCGCCGACCCTGGCGGTGGCGGGCCGGATCGCCACCGGCCTCGACCTGACGCTCTCACAGCTCCTGCGGCTCGACGAGGAGGAGCACGTCGTCGTAGTGCACCGCGGGGACGGCCGCTCGCGCACCCGCGGGGGGCATAGCGTGGAGGAGCTGACGCCGCCGCTGCCGGGTCAGCGAGCCGACGTCTCTCGGCACCGGCTCGAGCCCGGGGCGGCGACGGGCGGGCCCTCGGATCCGCCGATCCACGAGCCGGGGGCGCGCGAGACGGCGCTGGTCCTGTCCGGCGAGCTGACGCTCGTCGTCGACGACTCCGACCGCCCGCTGGCGGCGGGGGACGCGGTCACCTTCGACGCCGATCTGCCACACCGCTTCGAGAACCGCGGCCGGACGGCGGCGGAGTTCGTGGCCGTGGTCGCCGCGGGCCTGCGGAGAAGCTGAGGGATTTCATGAGCGACGTGAGGCGCGACACGGAACTTGGCACCCCGCCGGGGGCGGATCGCACCCTGTTCGACAAGATCTGGGATGCGCACGCGGTCGCCGACGGCCTGATCTACGTCGACCTGCACCTGGTGCACGAGGTGACCTCGCCCCAGGCGTTCGACGGCCTGCGGCTCGCGGGCCGCAAGGTCCGCCGGCCCGACAAGACGATCGCGACCGCGGACCACAACGTGCCGACCGACGGCACCCCCGCGGCCCGGATGATCGCCGACGAGCTCTCGCGCAAGCAGGTGGAGACGCTGGAGCGCAACTGCAAGGAGTTCGGGGTGCCGATCTACTCGCTCGGCTCGGAGCGTCAGGGGATCGTCCACGTCATCGGCCCCGAGCTGGGGGTGACCCAGCCCGGCCTGACGATCGTCTGCGGCGACTCGCACACCTCGACGCACGGCGCGTTCGGGGCGCTCGCGTTCGGGATCGGCACCTCCGAGGTGGAGCACGTGCTGGCGACCCAGTGCCTGGTCCAGAGGCGGCCGAAGACGATGCGGATCAACTACTCGGGCGAGCTCGGGCCGGGGGTCGTCGCCAAGGACCTGATCCTGGCGACGATCGGCAGGCTCGGGACGGGCGGGATGGTCGGCCACGCGGTCGAGTACGCGGGCGAGACGATCCGCGGGCTGACGATGGAGAACCGGATGACGATCTGCAACATGACGATCGAGGCCGGCGGCCGCGCCGGGATGATCGCTCCCGACGAGACCACCTTCGAGTGGATCGAGGGCCGGCCCGCGGCGCCGGAGAACCTCCAGGCGGCGGCGACGGCCTGGCGCGATCTGCCCACCGACGCCGGGGCCGAGTTCGACGCCGAGGTGGACGTGGACGCCGCCGCGATCGCGCCGATGGTCACCTGGGGCACGACCCCGGGCCAGGTCGTCCAGGTCACGGACTCCGTTCCCGATCCGGCCGACGAGGTCCAGGAGCGAGCGCTGCGCTACATGGCGCTCGACCCCGGCACCCCGATGCAGGAGATCGAGCTCGACCGGGTGTTCATCGGCTCGTGCACGAACTCGCGGGTCCAGGATCTGCGCGAGGCGGCGTCGATGGTCAGCGGCCGCCGGGTGGCCCCGAGCGTCGACGCGATGGTGGTGCCGGGCTCCGCCCAGGTCAAGGCACAGGCCGAGGCCGAGGGGCTGGACGAGGTGTTCCGGGCGGCCGGATTCGACTGGCGATCGGCCGGCTGCTCGATGTGCCTGGGGATGAACCCGGACATCCTCAGCGAGGGCGAGCGCTGCGCCTCGACCTCCAACCGCAACTTCGAGGGGCGCCAGGGCAAGGGCGGGCGCACGCACCTGGTCAGTCCGCGCATGGCTGCGGCGGCGGCGATCGAGGGGCGGTTCGTGGACATCCGGGAGTGGGACTGATGGACCCGGTGGACGTGATCGAGGGCCCCGTGTCCGTGCTCGACCGCGCCGACGTCGACACGGATCAGATCATTCCCAAGCAGTTCCTGAAGCGGGTCGAGCGGACCGGGTTCGGCGAGTTCCTGTTCTACGACTGGATCCGCGACGGAGAGATCGTGCTCGAGCCGAACCCGATCCTGGTCGCCGGGCCCAACTTCGGCTGCGGCTCGTCTCGCGAGCACGCGCCGTGGGCGATCCAGGACTTCGGGTTCCGAGCGATCATCGCCCCCTCGTTCGCGGACATCTTCTACTCGAACTGCATGAAGGTCGGACTGCTGCCCGTGATCCTGGACGAGGAGCACGTGCGCGGCGTCGCCGCGGCCGGGGCCGCCCGGATCGACCTCGACGACCAGACCGTGGACTACGCCGGCGGAGTCGTGCGGTTCACGATCGACGAGGACACCAAGCACCGTCTCCGCCACGGCCTCGACGACATCGGGATCACCCTCCGGGATGCGGCCGTGATCGACGCGTTCGAGGCCGCGGGCGGGGCGGAGCGCGGCCCGGTGACGACGGGCATCGGATGAAGCTCGCCCGTCTCGAACCCACGGTCGGCGGCCGCCGATGAGCGACACGGTCGACTGGGAGGCGTCGGCGTACGACCGGCTCGCGGACCCGCAGGAGGAGTGGGCTCGCGAGGTCGTCGCCCGGCTCGAGCTGGCGGGGAACGAGACCGTGCTCGACGCCGGCTGCGGCAGCGGCCGGATCACGAGGCAGCTGCTCGAGCGGCTGCCCTCCGGTCGCGTGATCGGTGTCGACGGCTCGGCGGCGATGATCGAGCAGGCCCGCGCGGCGCTCGGCGGCGACGACCGGGTCGAGCTGCGGGTGGGCGATCTGCTCGCGCTCGACCTGGATCAGGAGGTGGACGCCGTGTTCTCGAACGCGACCTTCCACTGGATCCTCAACCACGAGCGGCTGTTCGGCCGGCTGTTCGCGGCGCTGCGGCCCGGCGGTGCGCTCGAGGCCCAGTGCGGAGGCGAGGGGAACGTCGCCGAGTGGGAGCGAGCGGTCGAGGCGATCGCGGGCGACGAGCGCTTCGTGGCGTACTTCCGCGCGATGCCGTCGAGCTGGAACTTCGCCTCGGTCGGCGACACGCAGGCCCGGCTCGCGCGCGCCGGGTTCGAGGCGGCCCGGGTGTGGCTGCAGCGCAAGAGCTACTCGCCGCCGGACCCGCGCGAGTTCGTTCGCGTGGTCGGCCTCGCGAAGCACATCGATCGGCTCCCGGCAGAGCTTCATGACGAGTTCGTCGACGCCGTCCTCGGCTCGATGGTCCGGCCGCTGACGCTCGAGTACGTGCGCCTCAACATCACCGCGCGCCGCCCCGCATGACCCGCATCGTCCTGCTCCCCGGCGACGGCATCGGCCCCGAGATCCTCGCCGCCGCGCGCCGGGTTCTGGACGCGGTCGGCCAGTTCGACTATGAGGAGCGCCTGGTCGGCGGCGCCTCGATCGACGCGCACGGGACGGCCCTGACCGACGAGGTGCTCGCGGCCTGCCGGAGCGCCGACGCGGTGCTGCTCGGCGCGGTGGGAGGGCCGAAATGGGACACGACCGACCCGGATGCGCCGCGGCCCGAGCAGGGCCTGCTGGGGCTTCGCCGCGGGCTCGGCCTGTTCGCGAACCTGCGCCCGGTGCGCCCGAGCCCCGCGCTGACCGGCTCCAGCCCCCTGCGGCCGGAGGTGATCGCCGGGACCGACCTGCTGGTCGTACGCGAGCTGACCGGGGGCATCTACTTCGGCGAGAAGACCCGGACGGCGGGCGCGGCCAGCGACGTCTGCGCGTACTCGCGCGACGAGATCGAGCGGATTGCCCGGGTGGCATTCGACGCGGCCGGCCGGCGGTCGGGACGGGTCACGTCGGTCGACAAGGCGAACGTGCTGGAGACGTCGCGACTCTGGCGGGAGGTGGTCGACGGCCTAGCGGGCGACTACCCGGACGTCGCGCTCGACCACCTGCTGGTCGACAACGCGGCGATGCAGCTCGTGGCCAACCCGTCCGACTTCGACGTGCTCGTGACCGAGAACATGTTCGGCGACATCCTCTCGGACGAGGCGGCGATGCTCACCGGCTCGCTCGGGATGTTGCCGTCGGCGAGCCTCGGTGGCGACGGGCCCGGCCTGTTCGAGCCGGTCCACGGCTCGGCCCCCGACATCGCCGGGCAGAGCGTGGCGAATCCGCTGGCGACCTTGTTGTCGGTGGCGATGCTCCTGCGCGACGGTCTCGGGCTCGGCGAAGAGGCGGAACGGGTCGAGCGCGCGGTGGACGCGGCACTCGGGTCCGGCCTGCGCACGCCCGACCTGGCGACCGGTGCCGACGGCGAGCGCCGCGCCGGAACGGCCGAGATGACCGAGGCCGTTGTGGGCGCTCTATGATCGGCCCCGATGGCCGGCCGTGACGTCAGCGCCCTGCGGAGCGTGCCCCTGTTCTCGGGCCTTGACGACAAGGCGCTGAAGCAGCTCGACGCGATGATGCAGGACCACGTCTTCGCCCCGGGCGAGGAGGTCGCGTCCGAGGGGCGCGGAGGGATGGACTTCTTCTTCGTGATCGATTCGGGTACGGCGGTCGTCACCCGCGACGGAGAGACACTCAACGCGCTCGGTCCCGGCGATTGGTTCGGGGAGCTCGCCCTGATCGCCAAGGGACCGCGGACCGCGACCGTGACCGCGACGGACGAGCTGCGCTGCGGCACGCTCGCCTCCTTCCAGTTCCGGCCGTTCGTCAAGGCGCACGCCGACGTCGCCTGGGCGATGCTCGAGGTTCTCGTCGACCGCCTCGACCAGGCCGAGCGGCGCTGACGGGTCCGGTCTAGGCCCAGACCGCCGCCGGGCGGGGCGGCACCGCGCCCAGCTTGCGGAACGTCGCCGCCGCGACGTCGCGCTCGGCCCCCCCGGCGAACCACCTGGTGCGGGCCGCCTCGAACTCGTAGGAGTGGCGGTCGAGGATCTCGCACGCCTCGGCGAGGCGCCGCCGGTCCTCCTCGAGGAAGGCTCGGGCTCGCAACAGGATCGCCTCCTCGAGCGGGTCCTCGGTGTGGCGCCCCTCGGCCTCTGCGACCGCGTCCCGGGCCTCGTCCCTGCCGAGTGCGGCGAGAACCTCGGCGCGCTTGACGATGATCTGGTCGAACCACCAGAAGTCCGCCTCGCGCGAGTCGATGATCTCAAGCGCGGCGTCGGCGTCGCCTCGGTAGAGGGCGAGGTCACCCTGGAACATGCGAACGCCGCAGAGTGGGCGGCTGCCCATCGCCATGTCCTCGCCGAACGAGAACCAGTCGCGTGAGGAGACCTCGTCGTCGCGGACGCCGAGGAGGAAGCCGATTGCGGCGACGTCGCCGGCCAGCGGCGCGAACGGCGGGCGGCCGAGCTCCAGCCAATTCGATCGGACCGACATCCCGAGCTCGATCGCGCGGTCCCATTCCCCGAGATGGAGCAGCGGCTGCAGCGCCTTCGCGTAGGCCCGGTGCGGGGCGTGCAGCAGGAGCGCCGGCGCGGCCTCGATCTCGGCCTCCACCGCGCCGCGAAGATCGCCGATCCGCAGCAGCTCCTCGCTCAGCATCAGGCCGGCGTCGTGGCGCTCGTACACGTAGATGCCGGCGTTGGGCATCCGATCGAGCAGCTCGATCCGCTCGCGGTTCACCTCCACCGTCTGCCTGAACCGGCCCTCGTTGTGGGTGGTCGCACCCACCGCGTCGAGCGCGCTCGAGAGCAGGCGCGCGTCGTCCCCGGCCCGGGCCAGCTCGAGGGCCGCCCGTGCCGGGGGCCCCATCTCGGGGTCGCGGCCGAACCGCCACGCCATCCAGGCTTCGTCGAGCAGGATCTGTGCGCGGAGCGGAGGCGGCGGATCGGGCACCAGCGCACGGCAGCGCTCCAGCAGAGCGGGCAGCTCGTCCTCCGCCGTGTAGCCGCTGATGCCGCCGGAGCGGGTCGGGATCTCGACGGCAAGCGCGTACTTGGCGGCCGCGAGCTCGCGGTCGCCGAGCGCCTCGGCCTCCTCGCCGGCGGTCTTCAGCAGCCGGTACGCCTCGTCGCCGCGCACCCTGATCATCGCGATGTCCGCGGCCTCGGAGAGCGCCTCGATCCGCTCCCGAGGCGCCGGCGCGACCCTGGCCGCCTGCTCGAGCAGCGTCTGGGCCCGGGGCGCGGCGCCGCGGCGGATCGCGAGCGCCCCCGCCCGCCGGGCGGCTTCGAACGCCGCCGCCGCGCGCTCGTCGCTGGGACTCAGCTCCGCCGCCTGCGCCAGGTGGAACGCGATCACCTCGGCGAGCTCCGGATGATGGGCGACGGCGTCCTCGCTGATCCCGGCGGCGGCGCGCTCGTGGAGCCGGGTCCGCTCCGAGCGGGGAAGCGACTGGTAGGCGACGTCCCGGATCAGCTGGTGGTGGAAGACGAACAGTCCGGGGTCGTCGTCCGAGCGGTCGTGCAACAGCGCCCTTCCGGCCAGGAGCGCGAGCTCGTCGTGCGCGGGCGCCCCCAGAAGCTCCTCGAGCATCGCGGCTCGGAACCGGTCTCCCAGCACGGCGGCGTGCTGGAGCACCGATTTCTCGTCCCGCGGCAGTCCGTCGAGCCGCGACGCGATCGCGGTCTGGACGGTGTCGGGCAGCGTCTGACCGGCGCCGGGGCCGTCGCCGTCGGCAACCGAATGGGCGATCTCCTCGGCGAAGAACGGGTTCCCGCCGCTGGTCTCGGCGACCTGCCGCGCCACGTCCGGGTCGCCGCCGGCGAGGAGCGCCGCGGCCAGCTCCACCGCCGCCTCCGGCTCGAGCGGGCCGAGCTCGATCCGGATCCCGTCCTCAGCGAAAGCCGGGCGGGCGCGCAGGATCTCGGGGCGCGCCGTGCAGAGCAGGAGGATGGGGTGGCCGTTGAGCGTCGCGGCCGAGTCCTCGAGCAACTCCAGGAACTCGTCGTCCGCCCAGTGGGCGTCGTCGACCGTGATCACCAGCGGCCGCTCCGAGGCGATGCTGCTCAGGAGCCGGCGCCAGGCTACGCGCACCGCGCCCGCCGTCGGCACGGCGTCCTCGCCGTCGGCGGTCGCCGTCGCGGCCAGCGTCCCGGCGAACTCGCCGCGGCGCTCGGGTTCAACGTCGGTGAGGCGCGACTCGAGACCCGCGCGGATCTCCGCGGCGCTCGCGTCGGACCCCACTCGGGCGGCGTCGCGGAGGATCTCTCCGAGCGCCCAGAAGGCGATTCCGTCTCCGTAGGGCGGGTTCCTTCCCACCAGAACCTCCGGCGTGGGGGCGAGATCCCGGATCGTCCCGAGGACCTCGCGTGCGAGCCTGGTCTTGCCCATCCCGGCGTCGCCGGCGATGAGCGCCAGGATTGGCGCGCGCTCGCGCTGGGCGCGGAGGTAGCCGAGGCGAAGGCGCTCGAGCTCGGCGCCGCGGCCGAGGAACGGGGTGCCGGCTACCTCCGCAGCGCCCTCGGTCCCGGTCGCCGGGCGCGCCATGAGGCGCGCTGCGAACCCCTTCGCCGAGACCTCGCGCGGCGCGCCCAGCACGGCGCGCCTGCATCCGGCCGCGGCCCGCTCGCCGACAAGCACCTCGCCGGGGCTGGCCGCCTGCTGCAGGCGGGCCGCGGCGTGGGTCGCCTCGCCGGTGATCGCGAGGTCGGCGCGCCCCGTTTCGACGAGGACCTCGCCGGCCTCGATCCCGACCCGCACCTCGAGCGGGTCGCGGTCGGCCGTCAGCCGGTCGAGCAACGCGAGCGAGGCCGCCACGGCGCGGTCGGGATCGTCGCCGTGCGCCTGCGGGACGCCGAAAACCGCCATCGCCGCATCGCCGATGTACTTCTCGACCCGGCCGCCATGTTCCTCGAAGCTGCTGCGAGCCAGCTCGAAGAACGGCTCCAGGGTGCCACGGACGTCCTCGGGGTCGCTGCCGCCGACGAGCTCCGTCGAACCGACGATGTCGGCGAAGACGATCGTCGCCAGCTTGCGCTCCCTGGCCCCGGGCGCGTCCAGGGAGGCGCCGCACGAGGCGCAGAACCTCGCTTCATCCCCTGCCTCAGCGCCACATCGAGCGCACTGCACGCTCATCGCTTTGAAGATATCCCAGGCTCAGGCATACTTCGACGTCCGCGAACGTTCGGAGGGCACGGTGGAGAAGTCAGAGTGGATCTGGATGAACGGCGAGTTCGTCGCTTGGGACGACGCCAACGTCCACGTTCTCTCGCACGGTCTCCACTACGGAACGGGCGTCTTCGAGGGGATCCGCTGCTACGAGACGGATCGGGGTCCGGCGATCTTCCGTCATCGCGACCACCTCGACCGGCTCGCGATGTCGGCCGAGCTCTACTACATGCCGCTCGAGCATTCGAAGGAGGACCTGCGCCAGGCGACCCACGAGCTGATCCGCCGCAACGGGCTGTCGAGCTGCTACATCCGGCCCCTGGCCTACCGCGGATACGGGGAGATGGGTCTCTACGCGCAGTCCGCGCCGATCGACGTGATGATCGCGGTCTGGCCCTGGGGGGCCTACCTCGGCGAGGAGGGCAAGCGCAACGGCATTCGCGCGAAGGTGTCGTCATGGCGGCGGATCTCGCCGGCCGGGCTGATCCCGCACGCCAAGGCGTCCGGGCAGTACCTGAACTCGATTCTCGCGAAGACCGAGACGGCGAACGCGGGGTACGACGAGGCGATCCTCCTGGACGACTCAGGCAACGTGTGCGAGGGCTCGGGTGAGAATGTCTTCGTGGTGCGCGACGGCGTGCTCGCGACTCCGGGCCACACCGCCTCGATCCTGGACGGGATCTCGCGCAGGTCGGTGATCCAGATCGCGTCCGATCTCGGGTATGAGGTCGCCGAGCGCGACATCGCCCGGGCCGAGCTCTACCTGGCCGACGAGGTCTTCCTCTGCGGCACGGCTGCCGAGCTGGTGCCGGTCCGCGAGGTGGACGACCACGCGATCGGCGCCCCGGGCGAGGTCACTCGCGTGGTCCAGGCCAAGTTCGAGGACGCCCTGCACGGTCGCGCGCAGGAGTACGCCGAATGGCTGGACCTGGTCGAGCAGCCCAGTAAGGTTTCCGGCTGATGCAGGTGCCCTTATGAGCGACTCTTGTCACGAAACCAAGTTCGCCACCCTGGTAAGGGCATGTCTTTTCGGAGCGATCGAGCGAATTAGGCGCGCCGCGGCGTAACGCGGCGCCGTGGCCGCGCGGGGCCCGCGAAGCCCGCGCCCAGCTCGTTCGAGTCTCCGAGTTCCAGAAAGGCAGCATCACCTTGACCACTGTCCAGCTCTACGACACGACCCTCCGCGATGGGATGCAGGGTCAGGGCATGTCCCTCTCGGCGGCCGAGAAGGTCCGCGTCGTCCAGGCACTTGACCGGCTCGGCCTTCACTTCATCGAGGCCGGGTTCCCCGGCTCGAACCCGAAGGAGGAGGAGCTCTTCGAGCTGCTGGCCGCCGTCGAGCTGGAGAACGCCGACATCTGCTCCTTCGGGATGACCCGGCGCCGCGGGGTCGCCGCCGACGAGGACGATGCCCTGCAGACCCTGGTCTCGGCGTTCGGATCGGTCTGCACGCTGGTCGGCAAGACCTGGGGCCTGCACCTCGACAAGGTCACCAAGGTGACCCGCGAGGAGAACATCGCGATGATCGTCGACTCGGTGAACTTCTGCCGGGCGCACGGCAAGCGGGTCGTATACGACGCCGAGCACTTCTTCGACGCCTGGCGCGACGACTCCGGCTACGCACTGGAATGCCTGCGCGCGGCGGTGGCGGCCGGGGCGGAGAACGTGACCCTCTGCGACACCAACGGCGCGACCCTGCCCGAGGCGGTCGCCGCGGCCACGGCGGCTGTCGTCGCCGAGCTCGGCGACCGCGCCGCAGTCGGGATCCATACCCACAACGACGCCGAGTGCGGCGTCGCGAACTCGCTCGCGGCCGTCGCCGCCGGCGCGCGCCTCGTGCAGGGCACGATCAACGGCATCGGCGAGCGCTGCGGCAACGCGAACCTGGCCTCGATCCTCCCGGCGCTCGAGCTCAAGCTCGGCTACGAGGTCGTCGGAGCCGACCGCCTGCGGCTCCTGACCGAGACGTCGCATTTCGTCGACGAGCTCCTGAACCTGACCCCCGATCCGGACCAGGCGTACGTCGGCCGCAACGCGTTCGCCCACAAGGGCGGCATGCACGTGGCCGGGATCCAGGCCGACGCCCGCACCTTCGAGCACCTGGACCCGGAGCTGGTCGGCAACAGCCGCGACGTCCTGATCTCCGAGCTGTCCGGCAAGGGGTCGGTCCTGTCGCGGGCCGAGCGCGCAGGGATCGAGCTCGACGCGGATGCCGCGAAGCGTGCGGTGGAGCGGGTCAAGGAGCGCGAGCACCGCGGCTATCACTACGAGGCCGCCGACGCCTCGTTCGAGCTGATGCTGCGCCGCGAATCCGGCACGTACTCGTCCCTGTTCCGCCTCGAGAGCTTCCGGGTGATCACCGAGAAGCGGGCCGACGGCCGCGTCGAGACCGAGGCCACGATCAAGATCTGGGTGGAGGGCCGCCGTTACGTGCGCACCGCCGAGGGCAACGGCCCGGTGAACGCCCTCGACCGCGCGCTACGGGCGGCGATCACCGACCTGCACCCGCACCTGGCCGATATCGAGCTGACCGACTACAAGGTGCGGATCCTCGACTCGCACGACGGCACCGGCGCGGTCACGCGCGTGCTGCTCGACTCCTCCGACGGCCACGCCTCATGGGGCTCGATCGGCGTCTCGCAGAACATCATCGAGGCCTCGTGGGAGGCGCTGGTGGACTCGCTGGAGTACGCCTTCCAGCCCGGAGGGCTGGCGGTTGGCGGCCCGGGGCAGGCAGCAGCGAAGGAGAGATCGGCCGCAGGCCGCAAGCCGCAGGCCGAGGCCTCCGCTCGCGCGAATCCTTGATGACGGCTCACGAAGAGATACCCCTCGCGAAGCCCGACCTCGGCGCGCGCGAGGAGGAGCTGGTGCTCGAGGTCCTGCGCTCCGGGCGGCTCTCGCTGGGGCCGGTCCAGGAGCGGTTCGAGCGGGGCTTCGCCGAGTGGCTCGGCGTGGACGACGCCGTGGCGGTCTCGTCCGGCACCGCGGCGCTCCACCTGGGCGTTCGGCGGCTCGGCTGGGGCCGGGGCGACGAGGTCGTGACCTCCCCGTTCAGCTTCGTCGCCTCCGCGAACTGCCTGCTCTACGAGGGCGCCGAGCCCCGCTTCGCCGACATCGATCCGGTAACGCTCAACCTCGACCCCGACGCGGCCGCCGCTGCGATCGGCGAGCGGACCGCCGGCGTCCTGCCGGTGCACATCTTCGGCTACCCGGCCGCCCTGGCGCAGCTCGAGTCGCTGGCGCGAGATCACGGCCTCGGCGTGCTCGAGGACGCCTGCGAGGCGTTGGGCGCGGCCGACGGCGAGGGCCGTTCCGTCGGCGCCGCCGGCAACCTCGCGACCTTCGCCCTTTATGCCAACAAGCAGCTCACGACGGGCGAAGGCGGCATCATCGTTCCCCGTTCGGGCGAGGAGGCGGCGGCGCTCCGCAGTGAGCGCAACCAGGGCCGCGCAGCGAATATGGGCTGGCTCGACCACGACCGGCTCGGATTCAACTACCGGCTGACCGAGTTGCAGGCCGCCCTCGGCGTCGCGCAGCTCGAGCGGGCGGCGGAGCTCCTGGCTGAGCGCGCGCGGGTGGCCGCGCTCTACGCGGAGGGGCTGGAAGCGCTCGGCGGCCGCCCGGCCGGCGACGGCGCCGGCGACGGCCTAGTGCTCCCGAGCCGGGACCGCGGTGACGAGCGGCGCTCGTGGTTCGTCTACACCGTGCGCCTGCCGGCCGCCGCCGATCGCGCGGCCGTGATCGCCGACCTCGACCAGCGCGGGATCGCGGCGAAGGCGTACCTGCCCTGCATCCACCTGATGCCGCACTACCGCGAGCGGTTCGGCTTTCAGGGCGGCGAGTTCCCGGTTGCCGAGGAAGTCGCCGAGCGCTCGCTGGCCTTGCCATTCTTCCCGGGGATGAACGAGGGACAGGTGGACCGGGTCTGCGAAGCCCTCTCGGAGGGGCTCGGCGTCAGGGACTGGGCGTGACCACGGCGGCCGACAGCCTAGTCGCGACCGACGCCGAGGGGGCCGCGGCGCCGCGCGACGGGTTCTAGCCGTGGCGCGCTTCGAGACACCACAGGACCCGCTGTTTCAGCGGCTCAACTCGTCGCTCGGCTTCGACCAGCGCCTCTGGCCCCAGGACGTCCAGGGATCGGTCGCGCACGCGGGCGCCCTGCTGCGGGCCGGGGTGCTCGACGAGGGCGAGCACCGGACGCTCGTCGGGGGCCTCGAGCGCGTTGCCGGGGAGCTCGAGCGGGGCGAGTTCACGTTCGCCGAGGACGACGAGGACATCCACATGGCGATCGAGCGGCGATTGACCGAGCTGGTGGGCGCGGTCGGCGGCAAGCTCCACACCGGTCGTTCCCGCAACGACCAGGTCGCCACCGACGTCGCCCTGTTCGTGCGCGAGCGCGCCGACGCCGGGGTGCGGCTGATCGCGGCGCTGATGGCCACGATCGCCGACGCCGCGGCGCGCTACGCGGACTGGCCGGTGCCCGGCTACACCCATCTCCAGCGCGCGCAGCCGGTCTACCTCGGCCACCACCTGCTCGCCTACTTCTGGATGCTCCGTCGCGACGCGCGGCGGTTCGCCGCGGTGCGCGAGGCGGCCGCGGCCGAGATGCCGCTCGGCGCCGGGGCGCTCGCGGGGCTGAACTGGGAGCTGGACCGGGACGCCACGGCGGCGGAGCTCGGCTTCTCCGGCCCGGCGCCGAACTCGATCGACGCCGTGGCCAGTCGCGACGCGGTGCTCGACTACCTGTCGGCGGCCGCGATCTGCGCGATGCACCTGTCGCGTCTCGGATCAGAGCTCGTGCTCTGGTCGAGCCGGGAATTCGGCTTCTGCGAGCCCGCCGACGATTTCTCGTCCGGCTCGAGCATCATGCCCCAGAAGAAGAACCCGGACGCGGCCGAGCTCCTGCGCGGCAAGGCCCCGCGGGTCGCCGCCTCCCTGCAGACCCTGCTCGGCGTCCTGCACGCGCTGCCTCTCGCCTACTCGAAGGACCTCCAGGAGGACAAGGAGGCGCTGTTCGATGCCGCCGACACCCTCGAGGTCTGCCTCGAGGCCGCCGAGCGGCTGCTTGCCGGCCTGCGATTCGACCGGGAGGCGCTGGCGGCGGCGGCCGCGGACGAGTTCCTCGCGGCGACCGACGTCGCGGACCTCCTGGTGCGCAAGGGGATGCCGTTCCGCGAGGCGCACGGGGTGGTCGGGAGCCTGGTCCGCGAGGCCCTGGACAGCGGGCGGGCGCTCTCCGACCTGACGCCCGACGAGCTGCGGGCCCGATCCGAGCTGCTGGACGAGGAGTTCTACGAGGTGCTCGCGGGCGACGCTTGGATCGAGTCGAAGGTCTCGGCGGGGGGGACCGCCTCCGCCCGCGTCGCCGAGCAGCTGGCCGCAGCCGAAGCGGTCCTCGCCGCTCTGGATCGAGAGTGACGGACGCGCTCCGGCGTCATTCGGGCCGCCCGCTGACGGACGAGTTCTTCGCGCGCTCTGTCCTGGACGTGGCGCGCGATCTGGTCGGCTGCGCATTGGTGGTCGACGGGGTGGGGGGCGTGATCGTCGAGACCGAGGCTTACCGGGGCGACGAGCCGGCCTGCCACGCGTACGTGGGCCTGACGCCGCGGACCGAGCCGCTGTTCGGGCCGCCGGGCCACGCCTACGTTTACCTCTCCTACGGGGTCCACAGCCTCCTGAACGCCGTCGCCGAGCCCGAGGGCAGTGCCGCCGCGGCCCTGATCAGGGCGCTTGAGCCGCGCTGGGGAATCGAGCGCATGCGCGCGCGGCGCGGGGTGGAGGACGAGCGGCTGCTCTGCTCCGGCCCGGGCCGGCTGACGCAGGCGCTGGGCGTGGGACTCGGGCTCAACCGCCACTCGCTCTCGGCGCCGCCGCTCGCCCTGTTCGAACCGGGCGAGAGCTGGTCCGACCGGACCGTCGCCGTCGCGCCCCGGGTCGGGATCACTCGCGCCGTCGAGCTGCCGTGGCGGTACTGCGCGGCGACCAGCCGCCATCTGTCGCGGCCTCTGCCCCGGGCGCGAGCCGCGTAGGTCAGCCGCGGCGTCCGGCGGCGACGGCGCCGCCGCCGTCGGGGGCGGGCGCGTCGGGCTGCGGCGCCGGTTCCTGCTGCTCGGGCGCCGTCTCCTCAGGCGCCGGCTCGGCCGGCTCGACGGGCGCCGGCTCGACGGGCGCCGGCTCGCCTGGCACGACCGTGTCCGTCTCGCTCGGCGCGACGGCGTCCTCGTCGTCTCCGGACTTCTCCGCCTCGGCGATCGCCAGGTAGGCGTTGACGACGTCGGCGAAGATCTCGGCCGGGAAGGTGCCGCCGTCGACGGGGCCGCCGGAGTACTCGGTGAGCATCGGCTGGTTCGAGTCCGCGTGGCCGACCCAGACGCAGACGGTGATGTCCGGGGTGGCGCCGCAGAACCACGCGTCGCCGTTGTTGTCGGTCGTCCCGGTCTTGCCCCAGGTCGGCTCACCGGTGGCGGCGCGCCTGCCCGTGCCGGACGTGATCACCGTGCTCAGCACGGTGGTCGCGGTCTCGGCGGTCTCGGGCGAGATCACCTGGTCGCGGATCGACTTGTTGATCCCCGGGTTGCCGTCCTTGTCGTCGACCGGATCCCCCTCGAAGACGCCGGCCTCGGGGTCGTCCTCGCGCACCTCGTAGAGGCCGACCGGGCCCTTGCGCGACGAGCCGAGCGTGCCGGTGATGCGGTCGCCGTCCTCCTCGAGCGTGTTGTAGGCGTGGGCCATCTCCAGCGGGGTCACTCCCTGGGCGAGGCCGCCGAGGATCAGCGCCGGGTTATAAGGCGCGAAGTCCTTGCCCTCCGGCGCGTATTGGTTCTCCGTCGAGAGGTCGGTGTTGATGCCCATCTTCGCCGCGGTTTCGGCGATGCTCTCGGGGCCGACCTGCATGCCCAGCTGCGCGTAGACGGAGTTGTCGGAGTAGGTCGTGCCGGTGGCGATCGACGCCGAGCCGAGGTACGAATCCTCGTAGTTGGCCGGCTCGAACAGCTCGTTCACGACCTTCGAGCCGCCGCCCTTCTCCTTGACCTTGACCTCGAACGGGATCCGCTGCGGCGCCGAGGCGTAGACCTCGCTGGTGGAATGACCCTGCTCGAGCGCCGTCACGAGCGTGAACGGCTTGAACGCGGAACCGGGTTGGCGCAGGCCGTTCGTCGCGAGGTTGAACGGGGCCTCCTGGTAGTCCGAGCCGCCGACCATCGCCAGGACGCCGGCGGTCTCGTTGTCGAGCACGACCACGGACGGGTCGAGGCCGACTCCGGAGACCGTGCCGTGCGCGATCGACTCGACCTGTCCCTGGAGCTCGAGATCGAGGGTCGACTTGATCTCGAGCCCGCCGCCGAACGCCTCGCCGGCGCCGTACTTGTCGACGAGCTGCTGCCTGAGCCACGAGGTGAAGTAGGGGGCGATGGAGTCGTCGGCGGGCGGCTCGATCGCGTACGGGCGGGGCAGCGGCTGCGTCGAGTAGCTCTCGTACTCCTCCGAGGTGATGAATCCCTGAGCGGCCATGTTCTGGAGCACCAGGTTGCGGCGAGCCTCTGCGGATCCCGTGTTCGCCCGCGGCGAATAGGCGTCGGGCGAGGCGATGATCCCCGCCAGCATCGCCGCCTCGTAGGGGAGCAGCTCCGAGGCGCAGGTGGGCTGGCCCTCCTCGCCGCAACCCTCGTGGGCATAGCCGAAGAACGTGCGCGCCGCCGCCTCGATCCCGTAGGCGCCCTCCCCGAAGTAGATCGAGTTCAGATACTCGGTGATGATCTTGTCCTTGGACCAGTGGCGCTCGAGCTGGTACGCGAGCGCGGCCTCCCGAAGCTTCTGGAAGATCGTCCGGCTGTCCTGGGCCGCGAGCGCGTTCTTCACGAACTGCTGGGTGATCGTCGAAGCGCCCTGTTCGGCGGAACCGGCGAGCACGTCCTGGTAGAGGGCGCGGGCGATGCCCTGAAAGTCGACCCCGCGGTGCTCGTAGAAGCGCTGGTCCTCGATCGCGACGACCGCCTCCTTCATCACCGGCGCGATCTCGTTCGACTCGACCAGGATCCGACCCTCGTTGTTGGTCAGCGTCGCGAGCCGGGTGCCGTCCCGGTCGTAGACCACGGAGTTCTCGGCGCGCTCGAACTGGGCTCGGTTCTCCAGCTTCGGCAGATCCTGGGAGACCGCCATCATGATCCCGAAGATCCACGAGACGAGCGCGAGGACGCTGAGGCCCATGATCACCAGCAGGGCTCGCAGCTTCTTCAGGCGCGGCTTGGTGCGCTGCTCGTCACCGCCTCCCCCCGGCAGGACGGTCAGCCGCCGGCGCGGGTCGTCACCGTTGCCGCCTCCGCCGGAGACGGCTCCGGTCGGGCCGTCACCGTTGCCGTCGCCGTTGGCACGCGCCTGCATCCGGGCCTTCGCACGCTCGGCGGCGTTCGGCCCGTTCGCTCGTGCGTTGCGCTTGTCGGCGCGCGCGGCGCGGCGGTTCTTGCGTCTGTCCTTGATTCCCATCGACTGGGCGCGGTGGGGTGAGAGGGCCGCTCTTGGCGCCCGGTCGAGGCTAGCATTCGTGCCGATGGCTCCCGGCGATACCGCTGACGGCTCCGGCCTCGAGCGGCTGCTCGCCGGCTCGGTCGACGCCCTGCCCGAGCGCAGGCTCGCGGAGCAGCTCGCCTCGGGGAAGGAGCTCCGGGTCAAGTTCGGCATGGACCCGACCAGCGCCGACATCCACCTCGGCCATTGCGTCGTGCTCCAGAAGCTACGGGCGTTCCAGGACCTGGGGCACACCGTGGTTCTGATCGTCGGCGACTACACCGCCCGCGTGGGGGATCCCAGCGGCCGCGACGATACGCGCCCGGTGCTGAGCGCCGAGCAGATCGAGGACAACGCGCGGACCTATCAAGAGCAGGCGTTCAAGGTGCTGGACCGGGGGCGCACGGAGATCCGGCACAACAGCGAGTGGCTGGAGATGCCGAGCGCGACGCTGTTCGAGTTGGTGCGGCGCTTCACCGTCGCCAGGCTGCTCGAGCGCGAAGATTTCCAGCGGCGGATCGAGGCGAACCAGGGGATCTCCGTGCTCGAGCTCCTCTATCCCGTGCTTCAGGGCTTTGACTCGGTGGCGGTCGAGGCCGACGTCGAGCTTGGCGGCAGCGACCAGCGGTTCAACCTGCTGTTCGGGCGCGACGTCCAGGAGTCGTTCGGTCAGGCACCGCAGTCGATCCTCACGATGCCGCTGCTCGTCGGCACCGACGGAGTCCGCAAGATGTCGAAGAGCTACGACAACTACGTCGGCGTCACCCACGCGCCCGAGGAGATCTTCGGACGGATCATGAGCATCCCGGACGCGGCGATGGCCGACTACTACCTGCTGCTGCTCGAGCGCGAGCCGGATCCGGCCGAGCACCCGAACGCGGCGAAGCGGACGCTCGCCCGGGAGCTCGTGGCGCGATTCCACGACGCCGCGGCTGCGGCGCGGGCCGAGGAGCGCTTCGACGCGATCCACAAGCGCCGCGAGCTGCCCGCCGAGATGCCGACGGTCGAGCTGGCCGACGGGGAGACGGTCCACCTGCCGGCGCTCCTGGCGCGGAGCTTCGACGTCTCCAGCAGCGAAGCGCGCCGCTTGCTGGGGCAGGGCGGAGTCCGCCTCGACGGCCGGGTGCTGGAGGCCGAAGTGCTCGACCTGCCTGCCGCCGAGCTCAGCGGCAAGGTGCTGCAGTTGGGCAAGCGCCGCTTCGTGCGCGTCGTCGCCTGATCGGCGCGGGTGCCGCGGCTCCGGATGTCTCCGCGCCGCTCCGCTACACTGCCGCATCCCGCGCATGGGCCGGCCTTGAACCGCCCCGCGTTCCATCGATATACTTGATGGTCGCACTTGAAGCGGCCCGCTCGGCGCGGAGAGTCCCTCGGCGCCCAGCGGTAGCGGTGTTTGAAAACTGAGCAGCGCGCGACGGGATGTCCAATCCCGTCGTGTCCAGGTTCGACCCGTCGGCGCACATGCACGCGCCGGCGGCTGAACAGACCCGTCATGCGTGCCGCCATCGTGTACCGGCGGCGCGAAACGCGTGACAAGTTCAAACTCTTTCCGAGTTTTTTACGGAGAGTTTGATCCTGGCTCAGGACGAACGCTGGCGGCGTGCCTAACACATGCAAGTTGAGCGACGAACCAGGGCTTGCCCTGGGGCAAAGCAGCGAACGGGTGAGTATCACGTGGGTAACCTGCCCCGATGACCGGGACAACCCGAGGAAACTCGGGCTAATACCGGATGTGCTCGCCGGACATCAGTCCGGCGCGTAAAGGAAGCTTCGGCCTCCGCTTCGGGAGGGGCCCGCGGCCCATTAGCTAGTTGGTGAGGTAACGGCTCACCAAGGCCGCGATGGGTAGCTGGTCTGAGAGGACGATCAGCCACACTGGGACTGAGACACGGCCCAGA
>Ga0299914_10000054_pt1 | contig 65957 bp, 52 predicted proteins | sample RVTome_10_FD_201361 | JGI IMG/M metagenome (GOLD analysis project Ga0299914, IMG submission 201361) | Soil microbial communities from uranium-contaminated site in the Upper Colorado River Basin, Wyoming, United States - RVT153D57 (version 2) ... | reverse complement strand
GCATCGAGAAACAGGGGTTCACGCGCGCGGAACTCATGAACATCTTCGAAGGTGTCGCACGGCAGCAGAAGATCATAGACGCCATTTCACGCCCGGCCGAATCAAAGGACTGGCACGAATACGAACCGATCTTCCTGACCGAAGCGCGCATCCAGGCCGGCGTCGAATTCTGGAACGAACATGCCGACATACTGGCACGGGCCGAACGCGAATTCGGTGTCGACCAGGAAATCATCGTCGCCATCATCGGCGTGGAAACCTTCTACGGTCGCATCACCGGCTCATGGCGAGTGATCGACGCGCTGTCGACGCTCGGCTTCGACTACGCGCCGCGCAGTCCGTTCTTCGTCAAGGAACTCGAACATTTCCTGTTGCTGGCGCGCGAGGAAACCATCGACCCGCAATCCGTTTCCGGCTCGTATGCCGGCGCAATGGGCGGTGGACAGTTCATGCCGAGTTCGTACCGGGAATACGCGGTGGATTTCGACAACGACGGCAAACGCGACCTGTGGAATTCGTGGGCCGACGTCATCGGCAGTGTCGCTGCCTATCTGTCACGGCACGGCTGGAAGCACGCCGAAGTCGTTGCACTGCCGGCAGCGCTTCCGGAGAACGCGACGGCCCCGTTGCAGCAACAGGGCATGCAGAAATTCCGCGCCGGTGAACTGCGTAAACAGGGTCTCGTTTTCAGCGACGGCGTAAACAACGATGCGGAAGTACGGCTGGTTGCGTTACAGGGTCAGGACGGCTTGTCGTACTGGCTCGGCCTGCATAACTTCGGCGTGATCAACCGTTACAACCGAAGTGCGCTGTATGCGATGGCGGCCATCGATCTTGGCAATGCCATCCGCAAGGCGCGACGTCCGGAATAACTCCATGAGCATGCGCATCGCAATCGCAATCGCAACGGCCCTGTGCCTCTCGCTTGCCGCCGGCTGTGCGGGCAGTCCCCGCAACAGTTCGCCGGCATCGACGGTTTCCACAACCGACAGCGCGCCGGGCGCGCATTTCGACGCGAGCCAGGTGACCGACGCGATCCCGCGCGTCGAACCGCGCAGCCGTTACGGCAACATGGAATCGTACGTGGTGTTCGGCCAGCGTTATCACGTACTCGAAGATGCGAAGAATTTTCGCGAACGTGGCAACGCCAGCTGGTACGGCACCAAGTTTCACGGCAAGCACACGTCGAGCCGCGAACCTTACGACATGTACCAGATGACGGCTGCGCACAAGACACTGCCGCTGCCGAGCTACGTGCGCGTCACCAACCTGCGCAACAACCGCAGCGTTGTGGTGCGCGTCAACGACCGCGGCCCGTTTCACGATGGCCGCATCATCGATCTTTCCTACGCCGCGGCGCTCAAGCTGGACGTGGTGGCCACCGGCACGGCGCCGGTGGAAATCGTCGTGATCGATCCCGAGGCCCTGGATGCACCGGGCAGCCGTCTCGCCGCCATCACGCCATCATCGCCCGGTCCGCGGCCGGAATCCGGACACAAGGTGGAACTGCCTGCGGGCCCACTGTTCATCCAGCTCGGCGCCTTCTCGGAGGCGGCCAACGCGCTCGCACTGAAAGGGCAGCTGGAGGTGGCCGACATCCGTCCGGTGCGCATCGAGGAACAGTCCGCGAACCGTCTCTTTCGCGTCCGCCTGGGTCCGTTTGCCGAAGCGGCAGCGGCCGACGACATCGCGCTCAAGCTTGTGGCCCTCGGAATCACGAACTTCAACATCGTCGCCGAATAGCCCTCAATGTGACGCCCATTGGATGCGTCACTCCCGGCTGCGCGATAGAATGCCCGCCTCGGTTTCCCCGCCCGCCCTGTTGACAGTCGCCTGGCTGGCGCAGTGCAGCAAGACGGGAATCATGTTCAGAAATCCAGGAGAAGAAATGTCCCTTCGACGCCTGCTTCCGTTGCTCAGCCTGCTCGTCTGCCTGAGCGCCGCGCATGCGGCGACGCCTGCGCCCACGGCAACACCCCTGCCCTCGGCGCCAACCATCGCCGGCGACAGTCACATCCTGCTCGACTTCCGTACCGGCCGCGTGCTCGCCGAGCAGAATGCGGACAAACGCGTCGATCCTGCCAGCATCACGAAGATCATGACCAGTTACGTGGTGTTCAGACAGCTGAAGAGCGGCTCGATCGCACTCAGCGACCAGGTGACGATCAGCGAGAAAGCGTGGCGCGCACCGGGTTCGCGCATGTTCATCGAAGTCGGCAAGCAGATTTCCGTCGAAAATCTGTTGAAAGGCCTGATCATTCAGTCAGGCAACGACTCGTCCATCGCACTCGCTGAATACGTTGCCGGAACGGAAGACGCGTTCGCGGAACTGATGAACCAGTACGCCGGGCAACTGGGCATGGAGAATTCGCATTTCATCAACGCCACCGGCCTTCCCGCCGAAGAGCACAAAGTCACGGCGCGCGATGTCGCAAAACTGTCCCGCGCGCTCATTGCCGAGTTTCCGGAATATTACAACTGGTACGCCGAACAGGAATTCACCTGGAACAGCATCAAGCAGTCGAACCGCAACCTGCTGCTGTATCGCGATACGCGCGTGGACGGGATCAAGACCGGGCACACGGAGGATGCCGGCTACTGTCTCGCCGCGTCCGCAGCGGAAGGCGACATGCGCCTGATTTCGGTCGTGATGGGTACCGGTAGCGACCGGGCCCGTGCCGACGCAAGCCAGGCGCTGTTGAACTACGGCTTCCGTTTCTTCGAAACGCACAAGCTGTATTCGGCAGGCAAGGAGCTCATGCGTTCCAGGGTCTGGAAAGGGGCAACCGACGAGGTCGGGCTTGCGCCGGGCGAAGACATCTACGTCACCATTGCGCGCGGCCGCTACGACGATCTGAAAGCGGTGATGGACGTCCAGGAGCAACTGGTCGCGCCGCTCGGCCGTGAACAGACGGTCGGCGTCGTACGCGTTTCACTGGACGGCGACGAACTCGCGCGTGCGCCGCTTACGCCGGTCGCACCGGTTGCCGAAGGCAGCTTCTTCCGTCGTGCGGTAGACGCCATATTGATGATGTTCGAGTGACATGCCGCAAGCGCTGCCGACAATTCATCTGAACGACGAACTCGTTGCGCGCGATGCGGCAGCGATTTCTCCCTTCGACCGCGGCTTTCTTTACGGTGACGGCGTTTACGAAATGATCGCCTGCCATGCGGGCCGGCTCTTCAGGCTGGACGATCATCTTGCCCGTCTCGAGCGCAGCCTTGCCGAAGTGCGCATGCAGAACCCGCATGATCGTGCTGCATGGCGGGCGCTGCTTGGCGAACTGATCCGCGCCAACGGCAACGGCGACATGAACGTCTACGTGCAGGTCACCCGCGGCATGAAGCCGGAACGCGATCATCGCTTTCCCGCCGATACCCGTCCGACGGTATTCGCGATGTGCCAGCCCGCGGGCAGCGTTACCGCGCAGATGCTGGAAGACGGCCTGGCCGTGATCACGCAGGAAGACATTCGCTGGGCACGGTGCGACGTCAAATCGACGTCGCTGATCGCGAACGTGCTGTTGCGACAGATGGCCGAGGACGCCGGCGCGCATGAAACGCTGCTGGTGCGCGACGGTGTGGCGCTGGAATTCTCGGCGAGCACGATATTCGTCGTGAAGGACGGCCGCGTGTTCACGACACCGAACGGCAACAGTATTCTGCCGGGAGTGACCGGCATCGTCGTGCGCGAAGCGGCGGCGGCGGCGGGAATCCCCGTCGAAGAGAAGCGCCTGCCGGTTGCACTGGTGAAAGCCGCCGACGAAATCTGGCTGGCCAGCACGACACGCGATGTAATGCCGGTAACCCGACTGGACGGAGAGCCCGCCGGCGGCGGCCGTGCAGGCCCCGTCTGGCGCCGCGTGTACGACGCGTTCCAGGCAATAAAGAACGAACAGGTGACGTCGTGAGCGAAGATGGCGGCAACGGTAAACTGCTGCGGTTTCCCTGCGACTTTCCCATCAAGGTGATGGGCCGCGATGAAGGCGACTTCGAAGCGGAAGTCATCGCCATCCTTGAGCGTCATATCGGCGATCTTGACAAGGCAAAGGTGGACACGCGCCCTTCTTCGTCGGGAAAATTCCTGTCCGTCACCGTTGTGTTCCGCGCAGAAAGCCAGGAACAGCTCGACGCGATCTATCGCGCGCTCACCGATCACGAACAGGTGTTGTTCTGCCTGTGAGCGCACCCGCCGAAAATGCACTACCGCTCGACGTTCCCGTCTTCCGCGATCTCGGCCGTGTCGATTACGAGCCGACATGGCACCGCATGCAGGCCTTCACGCAGGAACGCGACGACGCAACACCCGACGAAATCTGGTTCCTCGAACACCCGCCCGTGTTCACGCTCGGACTGAACGGCAAGCCGGAACATGTGCTTGCCGCGGGCGACATTCCCGTCGTCAACATCGACCGCGGCGGTCAGGTGACGTACCACGGGCCGGGCCAGCTCGTGGTCTACCCGCTCGTGGATCTCAAGCGCCGCAAGCTCGGCATCCGCGCACTGGTCGAGGCGCTGGAAAATGCCGTGATCGACACGCTGGCGGACTTCGACATCGAAGCGAAATCGCGCCGCGATGCACCTGGTGTCTACACGCCAGCCGGGGCCAAGATCGCGGCGCTGGGGCTGCGTGTCCGGCGCAATTGCACCTACCATGGCCTCGCGTTCAATATCGCCATGGATCTCGAGCCGTTCCAGCGCATCAACCCCTGTGGCCACGCCGGCATGCAGGTCACGCAAGTCGTTGATCTGGGAGGCCCCGCCAGCCTCGAGACCGTCGGCAATGCCCTCAAACCGCACCTTTTGAAGCATCTACGATACAATGCGCCCCATTCCTGACCCATCCAGTCAGGTATCCCAGACGACACCACAACCCGCCAGATTTCGAGGCCGTCCATGAGCGATATCGAGCGTCCGCGTCCAGCCACCCGGCCGAAAGCACTGGAAGCCGGCAGGAAAATGACCGCGCAGGAAAAAATGGCGCGCATCCCGGTCAAGATCGAACCGACCGTCGAACGCCAGCGCAAGCCGGAGTGGATACGCGCGAAGTCGCCGGCCACGCCGGAAGTCGCACGCCTGAAGAAGATCCTGCGCGAGAACAAGCTGCATACCGTGTGCGAGGAAGCATCCTGCCCGAACATCGGCGAATGCTTCGGCCACGGCACGGCGACGTTCATGATCATGGGCGACATCTGCACGCGCCGCTGCACGTTCTGCGACGTGGCGCATGGCCGTCCGAATTCGCTCGATGCGGAAGAACCCGCGAACCTCGCTAAAACCATCGCTGCCATGAACCTCAAGTACGTGGTGATCACGTCGGTTGATCGCGACGATCTGAAAGACGGCGGCGCGCAGCATTTCGTCGATTGCATCCAGGCAACGCGCGCGCTCACGCCGGAAACCCGCATCGAAGTGCTGGTGCCGGATTTCCGCGGCCGCATGGACATCGCCATCGAAATCATGGACAAGGCGCCGCCTGACGTCTTCAATCACAATCTGGAAACCGTGCAGCGTCTGTACCGCGAAGTGCGCCCCGGCTCGGATTACGCGCACTCGATGGCACTGTTGCAGCGTTTCAAGCAGGCGCATCCGAAAGTCATCACCAAGTCCGGAATAATGGTCGGCCTCGGCGAAGAGATGGATGAAATCTTCGATGTGATGCAGGATCTGCGCGACCACGATGTCGACATGCTTACCGTCGGCCAGTATCTGCAGCCGACGCGTTTCCATCATCCGGTCGTGCGCTTCGTGCATCCGGACGAGTTCAAGGAAATCGAACGCCGCGGCCTGGAGATGGGCTTCTCGCACGTCGCGTCAGGTCCGCTGGTTCGCTCCTCCTATCATGCCGACCTGCAGGCGAAGGAACTGGTCGACAAGAGCGCCTGATTTCCTGACACCACCGAACGATTACAGAAACGCCGGGCCTCGAGAGAAGCCCGGCGTTTCTTTTTGACGCCGAAATTCACACCGCATTGCTTATTGTCGAATACGCGGGCGACTTCCCCGCGTGAAAGAATCCCGGTAACCGGCATTGCAGGGGTTAGAAATTCCGGCGCGCGCCCCAAATTCACTTGTTGGCGAATAGCAGACCAGCGAGCGGGCCATGGGCAAAACCGGGAAAAAAACACTGCGTGCCGCTGTCGTCGGCTTCGGTGGTTATGGCAGTGCCCATGCACGCAAATACCTGGACAACCCGGACGTGGAGCTGGCAGCCATCGTTGATTGCAATCCGGAACGGTTGCGACTGGCCGCGGCGCAATTCCCGGAAGTAGCAAGGTTCACCGGTTTCGGCGACCTGAAAGGGCGCGTCGACATTGCAAGCGTCGTGGTTCCCGCCGTCCAGCACCGCGCCGTCGCCGAACGACTGCTTGAAGAAGACATACATCTGCTGGTTGAAAAACCATTTACAACCACCGCCTCGGCAGCCCGCGATCTGATGGCGCTGGCACGGAAACGCGGGCGGGTGCTGCAACCCGGCTACCTCGAGCGATTCACCGGCACCCTCGAAGAAATCAGGCTGTGCCTGCCTGCGCCTCGTTACGTGGAAGCACGGCGCATGACGCGTTGGCGCGAACGCGGGTCGGATGTCAGCGTGGTTCACGATCTGATGATTCACGATATCGATATGCTGCTGGAACTCGTCAGCGGACCGCTCGTCGACGTGCAGGCACGTGGCGTGAGAATATTTTCGGATCAATGGGATGTAGTGAACGCCCGCCTCCGCTTCGCTGGCGGCTGCGTTGCAAACCTGACGGCAAGCCGTGCAAGCCTGTTACCGGAACGCCGGTTGCATGTATTTTCCGATGACGCCTGCGCGCTCGCCAATCTTGATTCCGGCATCGTACTGTTGCAGCAACGCGAATCCGACAGACCCACTGTTGTTCGCGAACGGTGCATTTACCGGAACAGCGATCCGCTTGCCGCGGAAATCGGCGCCTTCGTCCATGCCATCCGCGAATGTCATCGCCCTGTGGTCACTGCGAAGGACGCATGCCGCGCACTGGAGGTTGCGGAACGGATCACAGCCGCAGTGGAACACGACAACGCAGTCGTCGCGCAAACGGCAACACCGATGACGGATTCGGGCAAGGTAATCGCCTGCTTTTTCGAACACCGCATACGTCCAGGCAAATGAACATATCGCGACATCCCGTGGAGAAAGTTCCCCTGCTTGATCTCGGGCCGCTGCACGCAGCCTTGCGCAAGGACATCGATCAGGCAATTGCATCCGTCATTGACAGTAATACCTTCGTGCAAGGTGAAGCGGTTGACCGGTTCGAGCAGAAAGCCGCCCGTTATCTCAGGGTTCCGCATGCGATTGCCGTGGCCTCCGGCACGGACGCTTTGCTGCTTGCACTTGTCGCCGCAGGAATAGGCCGTGACGACGAAGTCATCACCACGGCCTACACGTTCTTCGGCACTGTCGAAGCTATCCTGCACACCGGCGCTACACCCGTGTTCGCGGATATCGATCCTGAATCCATGACCATCGACCCGAAGCATGTTGAATCGCTGGTCAGCCCGAAGACGCGCGCGATCCTGCCGGTGCACCTGTTCGGACAACCGGCTCACATGAAGGAACTCCTCGCGATTGCCGGACGGCGCGATCTTGTTGTCATCGAAGATGCCGCTCAGGCGTTCGGCGCACGCCTGGGTGAACAACCGGTAGGTAGCTTCGGGCTGGCGGGCTGTTTCAGTTTCCATCCCAGTAAACCCCTCGGCGGCATCGGCGACGGCGGCCTGATCACGACTCGCGAAGCGTCATTCGCGGAGAAATTACGCGCCTTGCGAAACCACGGTTCACAAATACGGAACCGGCATGCCGCTGTCGGCTTCAACAGCCGGCTGGACAGCGTGCAGGCTGCGGTTCTCGCGGTAAAACTCGATCACTACCCGGAACATCTCGCACAACGCCGGCAGCTTGCGGAAAACTATTCGAGGCTGCTGGCGGGAACGGCGCTGCACCTGCCCGCAACCTTCCCGGATCGACTGCACTGTTTCGCCCAGTACACCGTTCGCAGCCCGCATCGTGACCGGCTGCATGCCGCACTCGCCGTTGCCGGTATCGACAGCGCCATCCACTATCCCCTGCCGTTGTACCGGCAGCCTGCCATCGCGCAGCGTTTCTCAGAAGGATTCGAACTGCCGGTTACCGAGACCGTCTGCGCGCAATGTCTTTCCCTGCCGCTTTATCCGGGATTGAATGAACGGCAACAACAACGCGTCGGTACTGTACTCGCCACAACCCTGGCTGCTGAAAAAAACTGAAGCACGAACGCCTGCGCATATACCGCGGAACGTCTTCCGCCAGAATCTCGCGCACACTCGGTCGGCGGGAATCCGTCGGTGAGCATTCGCAGGCGTTTCGATGACAGCACAATTGCGACTTTGCTGGAACTGCGCCGGCGGGATTGGCCGATCGGGAAGATTTCAGCGAACGTGAAACATATCTGCGGCGCTGACCTTGCCGCTCTGCGATCGGCCGAATGACGGGTTGAATCAGGTGTCGAGATTCGCGAGCCGCTGCATCGTGCCGACATCCGACCATTCACCGTCGTGCAGTTGTCCGCTGACGCGGTTCGCCTGCATCGCGGCTCGCAACACCGGCGCAAGCTTGCGTGCGCCGCGATCAAGATTCTCGAACAACGAGCGCGAGTAACTGCCGATACCCGTGAACGTGAATTGCTCCGGCGCTTCATGCACCACACGCCCGGCGCTCAGACCAAAGTCGCCACGCGCGTGATGTTCCGGATTGGCGACGAGAACAAGATGGGCAAGATCTTCGCCTGCCGGTAACGCGCGCAGGCTGCGGAAATCGAAATCCGTGAACACGTCGCCGTTCACCACGAGAAACCGGTCGCCGAGCAACGGCAACGCCTGCACGATGCCGCCAGCGGTTTCCAGTGCACCGGGCGGTTCTTCGGAGATGTGTATCCGGACGCCGAATGCCGAACCGTCGCCGAGAAAATCGACCAGCTGTTCCTTCAGCCAGGAAACGTTGACGACCAGTTCGTCGAATCCCGCCGCGCGCAGCCGCTCGACATGCCACTGGATCAATGGCTTGCCACGCACCTTCAACAACGGTTTCGGCACTTCGTCCGTCAATGGCCGCATGCGTTCGCCACGGCCGGCGGCCAGTATCATCGCCTTCACGCGCCGGCCTCGTATTTGCGCATCAGTTCCAGCAACGAATCGAACTCGGAATACTTCGCGCCGACCTCGTATACATAACGAAAGAAGCGCGGCGTTTCGGCAAGATACTTTTCCTTGCGGTCGCGGTAATGCAATCGCGCAAAGATGCCGATCACCTTGAGATGCCGCTGCAAACCCATCCAGTCGAAAGCACGTTCAAAATCCCGCGGCAGTAAAATGCCGGCGTCTGCCGCGAGCCCGCGGTATTCCTCCAGCCATTTCGCAACTCGCGCTGCCGACCACGACACGAAGGCGTCACGGAACAGCGAAGCGACGTCGTAGCAAACGGGTCCGCGTACCGCATCCTGGAAATCGATCACACCGGGCATCGGACCGGAAACCATGAGGTTGCGCGGCATGTAGTCGCGGTGCACGAAAACCTGCGGTTGTGCCAGCGCCGATTCGATCAGCAACGCGCAACTTCGATTCCAGGTCTCGCGTTCAGCGGCATTCAACACGGCGCCACGGTGTTTTCCGAGATACCAGTCCGGATAAAGATCCAGCTCACGCCGCAGCAGCGCGACATCGTATTCGGGCAATCCTTGCGTATCCGCGAACGCCTGCATTTGCACGAGTTGCCGCATGGCGGCCGAAAACAGTGCGTCGGCGTTGCCTGCGTCCAACACGTCGAGAAACGTCTGCGTGCCGAGATCCGTCAGCAGCAGGAAGCCCTGCTCCGGATCGGCCGCCAGCACTTCCGGCACGTTGACGCCGGCACGCTGCAGCCGACGCGCAATGTCGATGAAGGGCCGGCAGTCTTCGCGTTCCGGCGGCGCATCCATGATGATCCAGCTCGCGGATCCACCGGGATCGTGCGCGCGAAAGTAACGCCGGAAACTCGCATCGGCGGAGGCGACGGTGAAGCGCAGATCGGAACGCGTCAGCATGGCAGCGGCCCAGCGGCAGGCCGCTGCGCGCCGCGCATCACGACCGTCGTCGCTATCTGGGATTTCCTGTGAAGAATGCTCATTCATGGCGCGCATCATACCGCGCGCTCCGGCGGTACGCAGCGCGGGTGGAATCCACTGCTGCTAGAATGCGGCGCATGCACGCTCCGACTCTCGCCCTTCTCCTTGCCTGCAGCCACTTGCTGCTCGCCACCGCGGCCACAGCCGAGGAGGTTGCGACCGACGCCGGGATAGCGGCTGATTACACTCCCGTGCAAACCGGCAACGGCAATCCGCTGTTCCGTCCCGGACTCTGCCGGCCGCTGGTGCAACCCCCCGAGCGAATTCTGGACACCTGGGCCGAGTTGGACGGATATCGGGCGGCAACCGCTGATCCGGGTGCAACAGAGCCCGCGAACATCGATGTCACTGACCCGGCGGACGATGTTGCGGCTGAACCGGAAACCGGAGTTGTGACAGTACGTCCGAGAGACGGTGCGCCACCGCCCGTACAGGCGGAAGCCGGAACCATGGAGCTCCAGGGCGAAGGCGTTTCGCGGCTCGAGGGCGATGTCTGGCTGCAGCAGGGCGAGAATTTCCTGAGTACCGAAGCGCTGCAGTTCGACGAGAACAGCGGCATCGTGGAGACGCTTGCTCCGGCACGATTCGGTTCGCGGCAGATCATCATCGACGCCGGCCATGCGCGCTATGACACGAGCATTGGCCAGGGCCGCTTCACGGATTCCGAATTCTTCCTGCTTGGCCGGAATGCGCGCGGCGAAGCCGATATTCTCGAGCGCACCGGCGAATCCACCGCCAAGCTGGAAGGCGTCAAATACACCAGCTGCCCGCCCGAAGACGAGGACTGGTGGCTGAAAGCGAGCAGCATGACGCTCGACCAGGAGGAAGGCATCGGCACGGCGCGCAATATTCGCGTGGCGTTCATGGGCGTTCCCTTTTTCTATGCGCCCTGGATCAGCTTTCCGATCGACGACAAGCGCAAGTCCGGCTTTCTGTTTCCGGAATTCGGCGACTCGGGACGCACAGGACCCTGGCTGAAGCTTCCTTACTACCTCAATCTCGACCCCCGTTACGACGCCACGCTTACGCCGTACTACATGGACGAGCATGGCACCATGCTCGAAAGCGAGTTCCGTTACCTCTTCAACTGGGGTGCTGGAACGCTCGCGGCGGATTACCTGCCCAACGACAGGCAGTCGGAAACCGAACGCCACTACTATCGATTCGCACACCGCAGCGTGCTGCCCGGCAGGTGGATCGCAGGTGTCAATTACCGGCAGGTTTCCGACGAGGAATATTTCCAGGATTTTTCGGGCAGCGGCAGCGCGACGCTGGTCTCGCACCTTTCGCAGCAAGCGGGCGTGCAGCGGAACACGCTTGAGTGGGGTGCAGGCATGCAGGTGCAGCGCTACCAGACCGTGGACCCGACCATTCCCGAAAGCAGCCGGCCCTACGAGAAGTGGCCGGAAGTGGATTACTACTACACGCCGTTGCCGGTCGGGGACTGGCTGTGGGTTTCGCTGGACGGCAATTCGACGAATTTTCAGCGGGATGACCGCCTGAGCGGCTGGCGGCATCAATCCGTCAGCGCGTTTTCCACCGACTTCGGCACGCCAGGGCTGCGCACGACACCTAAATTATCCTGGTGGCAGACCGAGTACGACATGGAACAACCGGACGGCAGCGCGCTTGAAATCAGCCGCGGCTTGCCGGTCGCGAGCATGGATACGCTCGCACGTCTGGAACGGCCGCTGGCTTCGGGCGGCAGCCAGTCGCTCGTGCCGCGACTCTTCTATCTGTACGTGCCATTTCGCGATCAGACCGACATCCCGCGTTTCGACACGCGCGCGACGACGGATACATTGGCTTCGCTGTTTCGCGAGAACCGCTTCACGGGGCCCGACCGGGTCGGCGACGAGAATCGCGTCAGCTTCAGTCTCTCGACAGCGCTCACAAATCCGGACGGGCGGGAATGGCTCACTGCAGCAGTCGCCCGCGCCTGGTACCTGGATGACCGGCAGGTGCAGCTGTCCGCAACGGCGCCTGCGAATACTCGAAATGCATCGAACTACTATGCCGCGTTAGAATACCTGCCTTCGAGGTCGCAGCGCGTCACGTTCGACGCAAGCCTGAACAAGGAAGAAGAAGAGCTGGATTTCGGCTCCATCCAGTACCACCTCCAACCCGTCTACGACACCGTGCTGCAACTGGCCTACCGCTATCGCCGCCAGCCGTCGCGTGAACCGCTGGAGCAGGTCGATATTTCCTTTGCGGCACCGGTGGCTGCGCGGTGGCGCATCTTCGGCCGCGCGGTCTATTCACTGGAAGAAGAGCGCAGCCAGGAAACGCTGGCAGGATTCGAGTATGAAAACTGCTGCTGGGTATTCCGTACTTTCAATCGGCGACTCATAGTCAACAGGGACGGCGAATTCGATCAGGGTTTGTGGTTCCAGCTCGAACTGAAAGGGCTTTCAAGCGTTGGACGGCGCATCGACGACTTCCTCCAGCGGGACATTTACGGTTACGGTGAGACACCATGAAGAAAATGATGAAATTTTTCGTACTGCTGCTGCTGTCGGCAGCCACCTGTGCAGGCGCGCAGGAAAACGAACCGCGCGGGCAGTTGCTCGACCGCATTGTTGCTGTCGTGAACGACGACGTCATCATGCAGAGCGAACTCGAAAGTGAAATGCAGCAGCTTCGCGAACTGATCGCGGCACGCGGCACGCAGCTGCCGCCCGAAAGCATCTTCAGGCGGCAGGTGCTGGAACGCATGATCAACACGGAATTGCAGCTGCAGTTCGCGAAGCGCGCCGGTATCCGCATCTCCGACGACCGCGTCAACCAGGCGATGGCCGAGATCGCCCAGCGCAACAACGTGACGCTGTCCGAGCTGCCGCAACTGATGGCCGGTGATACCGTGAATTACGCGGACTTCCGTGAACAGGTGCGCAAGGAAATGATGGCGGCTGAAGCGCAACGCCGCGTCATCGACGAAGGCATTGCCGTATCGCCCCGTGAAGTGGATGAATACATCGCACGTCAGAAAAAAACCGGCGAAGGCGGAGAATATCTCGTCTCGCACATCCTGATCGCCGTACCTGGCGAAGCACCGCCGGAAGACATCGAGGCGGCGCGCCAGCGCACCGAGGAAATTCGCGACAAGATCGTTGCGGGCGCACCGTTCGACGAGATGGCTGCAACCTACTCCGACGGGCAACAGGCACTGGAAGGCGGCAGCCTCGGCTGGCGCAAGCTGCCGGAAGTGCCGACGCTGTTTGCGGACGTGATTGGCGACATGCAGAAAGGCGACATTTCCAGGCCGATTCGCTCCGGCTCGGGCTGGCATCTGGTTCATCTTGACGATACGCGCGGCGGGCGCGAACGCGTTGTCGCCACCGAAACGCATGCACGGCATATCCTGCTCAAGCCGAATGCGCTGCGTGACGATGCGGCCACGAAGCGTCTTGCACAGGAGCTGGCTGAACGCCTGCGCGCGGGCGAAGACTTCGCGGCGCTGGCGCGCGAACACTCCGAGGATCCGGTTTCCGCAGCGCAGGGCGGCGATCTCGGCTGGCAGCCGCCCGGGGTTTTCGTGCCGCGCTTCCAGGAAATTCTCGACGGCTTGCAGCCGAATGAAGTGTCCGACCCGTTCCAGTCGCAATTCGGCATTCACGTCGCGCAGGTGCTGGCACGCCGCGACACGGACTTCACCGAGAACGTCGCGAAGAACCTCGCCTACCAGACGATCAAGCGACGCAAATCGGAAGAACAGTTCCCGCTCTGGCTGCAGAAGCAGCGCGACGAAGCGCATATCGACATCCGTCTGGAAGATTAAGCGGTGACTGCGGCTGGACGTTCTGCCGGTTCGCCGTTGGTCATCACCAGCGGCGAACCGGCGGGTATCGGCCCCGACGTCTGCCTGGCGCTCGCATCGCGCGGCAAACTCGGATTTGCCACGGTGCTCGGCGATCCGCGCCTGCTCGAGATGCGCGCCCGCGCACTCGGCTTGCGAGTAGCCTTCCTGTCCGGCCCGGTCACCACGCCACCACCTGCGGGCAGCCTGCACGTCACGCCCGTCCCGCTCACCGGCAATTGTGAAACCGGGATATTGAATCCGGACAACGCACGCTACGTGCTCGCCCAGTTGGATGCGGCCATCGCCGGCTGTCTCGATGGCCGCTACCGCGGCGTGGTTACGGCGCCTGTGCACAAGGGCGTAATCAACGACGCCGGTATCGCGTTCACCGGACACACGGAATACCTTGCCGCGAAATGCGATACGCCGCGCGTCGTGATGATGCTCGTCGCCGGTGCGTTGCGTGTCGCGCTCGTCACTACGCACCTGCCGCTGCGCGCCGTTCCCGACGCGCTGACGCGCGCAAGCCTGCGCGAAACCTTGGAAATACTGGTCGCGGACCTGCGCGACCGCTTCGATATTCCGCAACCCCGCGTACTGGTGCTCGGACTCAATCCGCATGCCGGCGAAGGCGGCCACCTGGGATCCGAGGATCGCGACGTGATTGCACCCGTCATCGATGCATTGAATGCGGAAGGCATGCAGTTGCAGGGACCGCTTCCCGCCGACACGGCGTTCACGCCGCGCTGGCTGGAGCAGGCCGACGCCGTGCTCGCGATGTATCACGACCAGGGGCTGCCGGTGCTGAAATACGCGGGCTTCGGCAGTGCGGTGAACGTCACGCTGGGCCTGCCGTTCGTCCGCACATCGGTGGATCACGGCACGGCGCTCGATCTTGCCGGCAGCGGACGCGCCGACGCCGGCAGCCTGCTCGCGGCCATCGAACTCGCCGCTGCCCTCTCGATGAAAACGCTGTGATGGAACATCGAGCCCGCAAGCGCTTCGGCCAGCATTTTCCGAAAATTCATGGCGCATTCGCGCACCGGCCTCCCCTCTCCCCGTTGGGGAGAGGAAGGGTGAGGGGCTGACATGGAACACCGCGCGCGGAAACGTTTCGGCCAGCATTTTCTTCACGACCGCTCAGCCATCGATCGCATTGTCAGGGCCGTGAACCCTGCCGCCGGCGACCACCTGGTGGAGATCGGCCCAGGGCTCGGCGCCCTCACCCTGCCGCTGCTCGAACGCGTCGACGAACTGCACGCCGTGGAACTGGACCGCGACGTCATTCCGCACCTGCGGGAGAAAACGGCGGCCGGCACAGGGCGGTTGATCATTCATTCCGGCGATGCGCTCAAGTTCGATTTCGGCGCGCTCGCCGAGCAGACCGGCAAGCCTCTACGGCTCGTCGGCAACCTGCCCTACAACGTCTCGTCGCCCCTGCTGTTTCATTTCCTGTCGTTTCGCGACGTCATTCACGACATGCATTTCATGCTGCAGAAGGAAGTCGTGGACCGCATGGCCGCGCCGCCCGGCAACAAGATCTACGGCCGCCTGTCCGTGATGCTGGCGAAGGACTGCCGGATCGAACCGCTGTTCGTCATCCGTCCCGGCGCGTTCAACCCGCCGCCCAAGGTGGATTCCGCCGTCGTCCGCCTGACCGTTCTCGACGAGCCCCCCTTCCCCCTGCCCGACCGCGAGCTGTTTGCCCGTGTCGTCACCGCGGCGTTCACCCAGCGCCGCAAGACACTCCGCAACAGCATCTCGCAGTTTCTGAACGCGGACGAAATAGCCGCCTGCGGCGTCGATCCGCAGGCGCGCGCCGAAACCCTCTCGGCCGCCGAGTTCGGCCGGCTTGCGGTGGCCGCCGCAGGCTGACGTATACTCGCGGAAAAGGGGAACCCGGCGAGCCAGCATGACCTACCAGCACCTTCTCATTGCAGTCGACCTCACCGAGGCCAGCGAGAAAGTCGCCCATCGCGCGCTGGACCTGGCCGAACGCTGCGGCGCGCGCCTCAGCCTGGTGCACGTGGTCGAATACGTTCCGGTCGACCCCGCCGGCGAAGCACTGCTGCCGCCGCCGGTGAACATGGAAGACGAACTGATGGACGCGGCGCGCCAGCGGCTCGACGCCCTGGCCGGCAAGCTCTACCTGCCGGATTGCCGCCGCCACGTCGTGCTGGGCAACATCAAGACCGAAGTCGCGCGCCTCGCGAGCGAAAACGAGGTCGACCTGATCGTGCTCGGCAGCCATGAACGCCACGGTCTGCAGTTGCTGCTGGGTTCCACCGAACGCTCCGTTCTCTCCGCCGCTCCCTGCGACGTCCTGGCCGTACGCCTGGCCTGAAAAACCGGCTCCCCCTGAAAGACGCGCGCCGCTGGAGTAGAATCGGCGGCTGGTTCTCAACGGCTCGCCGGCATGAATTACGCTATCCACGTCAACGTCGAAACGGACTACATCGCGGCCCAGTCCGATCCGGCAAACCGGCGTTTCGTCTTCGCCTACACCATCACGATTGAAAACACCGGCGACGTCGCAGCGAAGCTGCTGACACGTCACTGGCAGATCACCGATGCCGACGGCCATCGCCAGGAGGTACGCGGCGAAGGCGTGGTCGGCGAACAGCCCCACCTGCAGCCGGGCGAGACATTCCGCTACACCAGCGGCGCGGTCCTCGAAACGCCGGTGGGCGCGATGGGCGGTTCCTACCGGATGGTCGCCGACGACGGCCACGCGTTCGACGCGCCGATCGAACCCTTTTCCCTCGCCATGCCCGGGCTCATGCATTGACATGGCGGTCTTTGCCATCGGCGATGTCCAAGGCTGCTTCGACGATCTGTTACGGCTGCTCGAACGCCTGAACTTCGAGCCCGAGGAAGACCAGCTGTGGTTCACCGGTGATCTCGTCAACCGCGGACCGAAGTCACTGGAAACACTGCGGTTCGTCCGCGAACTCGGCGATGGCGCGATCAGCGTGCTCGGCAATCACGATCTGCACCTGCTCGCGGTTGCCGAAGGCTTCCAGCAGCTGAAACCGAAAGACACGCTGCAATCGCTGCTCGATGCGCCGGACACGGCCGAACTGCTCGAATGGCTGCGCTTCCGGCCACTGATGCATTTTGACGAGCAACTGGGCTACCTGCTGGTACATGCCGGCCTGCCGCCACAATGGAATCTGAAGCAAGGCCTTGCCTGCGCGCGCGAAGTCGAACAGGTGTTGCGCGGCGCAGCGTATCGCCATTTGTTGCAGGAGATGTACGGCAACGAGCCCGCGATCTGGCAGGACGCGCTCGAAGGCAATGCGCGGCTGCGTTACATCATCAACGCCTGCACGCGGATTCGATACTGCAAGCCCGATGGCAGCCTCGATTTCATGCATAAGGGCGCGCCCGGCAGCCAGCCGCCGGACCTCGCGCCGTGGTTTCGCGTGGCGGGCAGAAGGAATGCGGAAATCGACATTGTTTTCGGGCATTGGTCGACACTGGGCGATTCGCGCACGCCGCGCGCCTGGGCAATGGACAGCGGTTGCCTGTGGGGTGGTAAATTGACCGCGCTCAGGCTGGACGGCGAGGAAGGCCTGTGGATCAGCGTCGGTTGCCGGGGCGAACTGCAACCGGACGTGACAACGAATGCCAGGAGCAACAATGAATCTTGATCTGAACGGACATCGCGCGCTTGTCTGCGGCGGCAGTGAAGGTATCGGGCGCGCCACGGCGGTGGAACTCGCAGCACTCGGCGCGCGCGTAACGGTAATGGCGCGCAGCGAGGACAAGCTGAAGAACGTCGTGCGGGCACTGCCCGGCGACGGTCACGATCATGTGGTCGCGGACTTCGACGACACCGCGTCGCTCCAGCAGCTGATCACCGGCACGCTCGCGCCACGCGGCTACACCATCCTGATCAACAATGCCGGCGGGCCGCCGGGTGGACCCGTTACAGCAGCAACCGCCGACGATTTCCTGGCCGCGTTTCGCCGGCATCTCGTCGCAAACCAGTTGCTCGCGCAGGGCCTGCTGCCGCCTATGCGCGAAAGAAACTTCGGCCGGATAGTGAATGTCGTTTCCACGTCCGTGTACGAACCGATTCCCGGCCTCGGCGTTTCGAACACCGTGCGCGCAGCGGTTGCCGGCTGGGCGAAGACCTTGTCGCGCGAAGTGGCCAGCGACGGCATTACGGTAAATAACGTACTGCCCGGATTCACCAACACGCAGCGTCTCGAAAAACTGTTCATGGCGAAGGCCGAAAAGACCGGACAGATGCCGGACGCCGTCGCACATGCGGCGCTGGAACAGATACCCGCCGGCCGGTTCGCCGAACCGGAGGAAACCGCCGCCGCAATAGCATTCCTGGCGTCACCGGCGGCGGCCTACATTACCGGTGTCAGCCTGCCGGTGGACGGCGGCCGGCTGCACGCGATCTAGAAGGGCGATGCGCGGTGGAAACGGTTGAAGGACTGACGTTCGATTTCGACGCCACCGTGTGGGAGTGGACCGGCAAGGGCGCGTGGTCGTTCGTGACGCTGCCGGTCACGGCCGCGGAAGACATCCGCTATTTCACGGGACCACGGCGCGGGTTCGGCTCCGTGCGCGTCGAGGTGACGCTAGGAAAATCGCGCTGGAAAACGTCGATATTTCCGGACAAGAAAAGAAATTCCTTCCTGCTGCCGCTCAAGGCGGCGATACGCAAGATGGAAAGGATCAGGACGGGCGACGCGGTGCGCGTGAATTTGCGGCTCGTCGACCTGTAGCCAACAGCAGGAACTCACGATGGAAAAACTGCGGCATTTCATCAACGGTGAGTTCGCGAATCCGGCGGAAGACCGCTGGCTGAACGTGTTCGAACCGGCAACTGGAAAGAAGTACGCCGAGCTGGCCGACGGCTGCGAGAAGGATCTGGACCGCGCCGTCGGCGCCGCATTGTCCGCACAGCACGAGTGGGCACGTACCCCGGCGGAGGTCCGCGCGCGCTATCTGAATCGTCTCGCGGACCTGATCGACGCGAACCACGAACGGCTGGTGGACGCCGAATCGAGAGACAACGGCAAACCGGTACACGTCTCGGCGGCAGTCGACATTCCGCGCGCGGCATTGAATCTGCGTTTCTTCGCCGCCGCCGCGACCCAGTTCGCCAGCGAATCGCATGCCGCCGTCGATTCCATCAACTACACCTTGCGCCAGCCGCTGGGTACCGTCGGCTGCATCTCGCCCTGGAATCTGCCGCTGTACCTGTTCACCTGGAAAATCGCGCCGGCGCTCGCGGCCGGCAATTGCGTGATCGCGAAGCCGTCCGAGATCACGCCGCTCACCGCAACGCTATTCGGCGAACTGTGCATCGAAGCCGGGCTGCCCGCGGGCGTACTGAACATCGTGCATGGCCGCGGCAGTGAAATCGGAAGACTCATCGTCGAGCATCCGGATATCAGCGCGATCTCGTTCACCGGCGGCACGAAGACCGGCGCCGACATCGCCAGTCGCGCCGCACCGAAATTCAAGAAACTCTCGCTGGAACTCGGCGGCAAGAACCCCACAGTGGTCTTTGACGACTGCGCCCACTCGAATGAGCAATGGGAAAAGATGCTGCGCGATGTCACGCGCGCGTCATTCGCCAACCAGGGCCAGATCTGCCTGTGCGGATCGCGCATCTACGTGCAACGGCCCGTCTACGAAAAATTCCTCGCGGATTTCATCACGCGCGCCCGCGCGATTGCACCCGGCGATCCCAGGGACGCCGACACGCGCCATGGCGCCATGGTTTCGAAAGAGCACATGGAGAAAGTGCTGGCGAATATCGAAACCGCGCGTCAGGAAGGCGGCCGTATCGAGTGCGGCGGTGAACGCGTCGTTGTGAAGGGCCGCTGCGAAAATGGCTGGTTCATCGCGCCAACCGTCATTACCGGGCTTGGCAATGAATGCCGCACCAACCAGGAAGAAATCTTCGGCCCCGTCGTCACCGTGATGCCGTTCGAGGATGAGCACGACGCCGTGCGCCTCGCAAACGGCACGAATTATGGCCTTGCCGCGTCCATCTGGACCAATGACGTCGGTCGCACGCACCGGCTGGCGCGCGACATCGATGCCGGCCTGCTGTGGTTCAACACCTGGATGCTGCGCGATCTGCGCGTACCCATGGGTGGCATGAAACAATCCGGCGTTGGCCGCGAAGGCGGCTTCGAAGCGATGCGTTTCTTCACCGAAGCGAAGAACGTCACCATCAAATACGAGTAGGAGCGCTCTCCGAGCGCGATGGCCTCCAATGACAAGTACGAAATTCGATTCCGACAAAGCACCCGAACCCGTCGGCCTTTATCCGCACGCCCGCCGTGTCGGCAACCTGCTGTTCCTTTCCGGCGTCGGGCCCCGCAAGCGCGGCATGAAGGAAATTCCCGGCGTGAAGCTCGACGACAACGGCAACGTTCTCGAATACGACATCGAAGCGCAATGCCGCTCGGTCTTCGAGAACGTCGGGCACATTCTGGAAGCGTCGGGTTCATCGTGGGACAAACTCGTCGATGTCACGGTTTTCCTCACCAACATGAAAGCGGATTTCGCGATCTACAATCGCCTCTACGCCGAATACTTCGCCGACAACCAGCCTTGCCGTACGACTGTGGAAATTTCCAGCCTGCCGACACCGATAGCGATTGAATTGAAATGCATCGCCACCGTTGGTGGTGGTGAGAAGTAAGAAGTGAAAGGTAAGAAGATGGCGGTCGCAACTTCAGACGCCCTCTCACCTCTCACGGCTCATCTCTAACTGCACCGAGGGGTGCCCATGAACGCAATGAACGTACTGAACTTCCAGAAATGGATAGACGACAACCGACACCTGCTCAAACCGCCGGTCGGCAACAAGGTCGTGTATCCCGATGGCGATTTCATCGTGATGGTCGTCGGCGGCCCGAACACGCGCAAGGATTACCACTACGACGAAGGCCCGGAGTTCTTCTATCAGCTCGAAGGCGAAATGGTGTTGAAGACCATGCAGGACGGCAAACCGGTGGACTATCCGATTCGCGCCGGCGAAATCTTCCTGCTGCCGCCCAGGGTGCCGCACTCACCGCAGCGCATGGCAAATTCCATCGGGCTCGTGATCGAACGCAAGCGCATGAAAGGCGAACAGGACGGGTTGATGTGGTTCTGCGAGAACTGCCACAACCAACTGTATGAAGAATATTTTCCGCTGCAGAATATCGAGAAGGATTTCGAAGCAGTGTTCGACCGGTTCTTCGGCGATATCGGGAACCGTACCTGTAGCCGGTGCAATGCCGTGATGGAAGACAACCGGAAAAAGTGACAACGGCGGAGTTGACTTGAGCGGCTCCAGTTGGCTTACGAGTTCCCTCTCCCCATGGGAGAGGGCCGGGGTGAGGGGCTTATGGACGAGCTTACGAACGCGCCCGATTGTTGCGCAAACACCAGACCGACGCCGAGCGAAAACTCTGGAGCCGGTTACGAAACCGACGATTGAACGGCTGGAAATTCCGTTGCCAGGGGCCAATAGCAGGTTTCATCGTTGACTTTATCTGCATTGAAGCGAAGCTCATCGTCGAAGCCGATGGCAGTCAACATCAGGAGTGCGAGAAATACGATACGAATCGTACTGCTCGTCTGGAAGACGAAGGTTTCAAGGTGCTGCGATTCTGGAACAACGAAATATTGACGAAGACGGATACGGTACTCGAAGAAATATTGAACCATCTTCCCCCTCACCCCAACCCTCTCCCCGGAGGGGAGAGGGAGTAACGCAATCGTCGATGCCGACGCAGGAACAATCGAACGCATGAGCAGACCGCTTAAGATAGATATCCACACGCACATCCTCCCGAAGGAATGGCCCAACCTCCGCGAAAAATACGGCTACGGCGGCTTCATCAGCCTTGAGCACCAGGACACCGGTTGCGCGCGCATGATGAAGGACGGACATTTCTTCCGAGAAATCGAAGCCAACTGCTGGGATCCGGGCGCGCGCCTGCATGACTGCGACACGACCAATGTGGATGTGCAGGTACTCTCGACGGTCCCGGTGATGTTCAACTACTGGGCGAAGCCCGAACACACGCTGGACCTGTCGAAATTCCTGAACGATCACATTGCGCAGACAGCCGCGACAAATCCGAACCGCTTTGTCGCACTCGGCACGTTGCCCATGCAGGACACCGATCTCGCAGTGCGTGAACTCGAGCGCTGCGTGCGTGAGCTCGGCATGCCCGGCGTGCAGATCGGCTCGCATGTGAATGGCGACAATCTGGACGCGCCGCGCTTCTTCCCGATCTTCGAAGCCGCGCAGGATCTCGGTGCAGCGATCTTCGTGCATCCGTGGGACATGCTCGCGAAGGAACGCATGCCGAAATACTGGCTGCCGTGGCTGGTCGGCATGCCGGCGGAAACCTGCCTCGCCATTACGTCGATGATCTTCGGCGGCATCTTCGAACGGCTGCCGGCACTGCGCGTGGCATTTGCGCATGGCGGCGGCTCGTTTCCATTCACCATTGGCCGTATCCAGCATGGTTTCGATGTACGCCCGGATCTTTGCGCCATCGACAACAACGTCGATCCGCGCGATTACCTGGGAAGGTTCTGGCTGGACTCGCTGGTGCACGATGCAGCAGCACTACGTTACATGATCGAACTGATCGGACCCGAGCGTATCGCGCTGGGCAGCGATTACCCGTTTCCGCTGGGTGAACATCATCCCGGCAAGCTTATTGAATCCATTGATTTCGATCCGGCTACGCGCGATCTGCTGTTGCATGGCGCGGCGCTTGACTGGCTGAACATGGGCCGGAGCCGCTTCGAATGAAAATCCGGCTTGAGACCGGCGGGCTGACGCTCGTGGCGGATCTTTCCACGGCGATCGATATTTCCATTCCGCTGACATTCGATGGCGAGCAGCCGAACTGTTTCGGTGCGCCACGGGCGACCAGGGAATCACTGCGAGTCGGCGATTGGGTTGGCGACACGCACCATGACGGCAGCTGCAACGTCGACGTCTACCGGCTGACGCCGCACTGCAACGGTACGCATACCGAATGCGTCGGGCACATCGTGCACGACGACGTATTCGCCGCGGAAACCGTGCGCGGCGGCTTGTATCCCGCGACATTGATCACCGTCGAACCGATGACGCAAGCGCACGCGCGCGAAACAACGTCGCCCGATCCCGCACCGGCCGATCGAATGATTACAGCGCTTGCCATCAAGCGGGCGCTGGAACAGTGGCCCGAAAGCGTAATGCGCAGCGCCTTGATCATTCGCACCACGCCGAATCCGGAGTCCAAGGCGATGCGCGAATACCATGCCGACGATCCGCCGCCTTTCCTGTCGATGGAAGCCGCCAGGCTGCTGGTCGAGATGAACGTGCAGCATGTACTCGTGGACGTGCCCAGCCTGGATCGCATGGCCGACGAAGGTCATTTGTCTGCGCACCATATCTTCTTCGGCCTGCCGTCTGGCGCACGCGATGCGAGGGCCGCCAGCCGCGCGCACTGCACGGTGACGGAACTGATCTACGTTCCCGACGAAATCCCGGATGGCTATTACCTGCTCGATCTGCAGATGCCTTCCTTCATGACGGATGCGGCACCTAGCCGTCCGCTGCTCTACCAGGTACAGACTCAATGACGATGCATCGACCGGACATGAACTACGCGGCCGAACAGGACCGCGACGACGAACTCGCGGCCTTCCGCGACGGCTTTCACATACCGAAGCGCGAAAACCTCGGCGACGAAATCTATCTCTGCGGCAATTCGCTCGGCCTGCAGCCGAAGACAGTACGCGAGTTCATCGAGCAGGAGCTTGCCGAATGGGAGCTGCTGGGTGTGCGCGGTCATTTCGCAGCACGCCGGCCGTGGATGCCCTACCACGAATTCCTGACTGAAAAGACGGCGGAGCTGGTCGGCGCGAAGCCATCCGAAGTCGTGAACATGAATTCGCTCACCGCGAACCTGCATTTCATGATGGTGAGTTTCTATCGGCCGACACCACAACGGTACAAGGTCCTGATCGAAAGCCCGGCATTTCCGTCGGATCGTTATGCCGCGGAATCGCAGGTACGCTTTCACGGCTTCGATCCGACGGATGCCTTGCTGGAAATCGGCCCGCGCGACGGCGAAACCGTGATTCGCGACGAAGACCTTTACGCGCTGATCGAAAAGGAAGGCGGCAGCATTGCGCTGATCCTGCTCCCCGGCGTGCAGTATTACAGCGGGCAGGTGTTCGACATGGCGGAAGTCACGCGTCTTGGACAACGCAAGGGTTGTATCGTTGGCTTCGATCTCGCACACGCCACCGGCAATCTCGTGATGAACCTGCATGAGTGGAACGTCGATTTCGCCGCGTGGTGCAATTACAAGTACATGAATGCAGGGCCCGGCGCTGTTGCCGGCTGCTTCGTGCACGAACGTCATCACGCCGAAGACCTGCCGCGATTCGCCGGCTGGTGGGGCCACGACAAATCCACGCGTTTCAGGATGGGACCAGAGTTTCATCCCATTCAAAGCGCGGAAGGCTGGCAGTTGTCGAATCCGCCGATTCTCGCCCTGGCACCGATACTCGCGTCGCTGGAAATCTTTCACGCCGCCGGCATGCAACGGTTGCGCGCGAAATCGGAGCGGCTGACAAGCTACCTTGAATTCCTGTTGCGCGAGCGCCTGCCGGATGCGATCGACATCATCACGCCATCCGAACCTTCCCGCCGCGGCTGCCAGCTTTCGCTGCGCGTCACGTCGGCTGCCGGCATACAGGGCCGCAAGGTGTTCGAAACCCTGGAGAACAACGGCGTGACCTGCGACTGGCGTGAACCCGACGTCATTCGCGTGGCTCCCGTTCCGCTCTACAACAATTTCACGGACGTCTACGGTTTCGTCGAGGAACTGGCCGTAGCGCTGGGAGCAAGAGGATGACGGATACCAATCGACGCATCGTGATTTCCGGTGCCGGCCTAGCGGGATCGCTGCTCGCCGTGATGTTCGCGAAACGCGGCTTCGATGTGACTCTCTACGAGAAACGCGGCGACATGCGCGAAGATGACATGAGCGCAGGCCGCTCCATCAATCTCGCGCTGGCCGCGCGCGGCATACGCGCACTCGAACACGCCGGCGTCATGGAACGTGTGCGTCCGCTCATGATTGCCATGCCTGGCCGCATGCTGCATCCACTCGAAGGCGAGCTGAAATACCAGCCGTACGGCAGCAAGGCGAATGAAACCAATTACTCGGTGTCGCGGGCGGAACTGAACAAGACGTTGATGAGCGCGGCGGAAGCCACCGGTAAGGTTCGAATACTTTTCAATCACGAAGTGCAGGACGTTGATTTCAGTCGCAATGCGATGTTCGTGAAGAACACGGCAACCGGTGATGCCTTCGAGGATCACGGCCTGCCGGTGTTCGCCGCCGATGGCGCAGGTTCGCCAGTGCGTCAGGCGATGGTGAAACGGCTCGGCATCGCGAACTCGGAAGAAACCCTTGATCACGCCTACAAGGAACTGAATATTCCAGCGGCGGCCGATGGCAGTTGGCAAATCGAAAAGGAAGCGCTGCACATCTGGCCACGCGGCAGTTTCATGCTGATTGCGTTACCGAACCTGGACGGCAGTTTCACCTGCACCCTGTTCCTGCCACGCGAAGGCGAGCCTTCCTTTGCTTCGCTCAACACAACGAAAAACCTTCGTCAGTTCTTCGAAGAGAAATTCCCTTCCGCGTTGCCGCTCATTCCCGATCTGGAGAAGGACTTCTTCGCGAACCCGACCGGCATGTTGGGTACCGTGCGCTGCAAGCCTTGGCATCATGAGGACAAGGCGGTGCTGATCGGCGATGCCGCGCACGCCGTCGTGCCGTTCCATGGCCAGGGCATGAACGCGGCGTTCGAGGATTGTGTCGCGCTGGATACGCTGATCGAGCGGCACGGTGACGACTGGAAGAAAGTATTCGAAGCCTACACGGGACAACGCAAACCGAATGGCGATGCGATCGCGCAGATGGCGCTGGAGAACTACACCGAGATGCGCGACGCGGTGCGCGACCCGGCGTTTCATCTACGCAAACAGGTCGAGTTCGCGCTGGAAGAACGGTTTCCCGGACGTTTCATTCCGCGTTATTCCATGGTGATGTTCCATCCGGAAATCAGCTATGCGGAAGCACTGTCGAGAGGCGCGAAGCAGCAGCGGATCCTCGCCGAGCTGACCGAGGGCGCTGGCGATATCGACGACGTGGACTTCGACCGCGCCGGTTTGCTGCTCGCAAACGCCGGCCTGTAGGGTGAAAAAAAAACGGCGCGGTTTTCCGCGCCGTTTTCGTTTCGTCTCCCGCTGATCGTCAGTAGATATAGACAGCGCCAGCATCGTCTCTGGTGTTGTCTTGGCGCATGTCGACTGGCGCCACCGGATGCACGTCGATGCCGGCGCTGTCTTCGCCGGGCGCACAAACGTGCAGGCGGGTCATTGTCACCCCACCGAAGGAGAGACAGCTGCCAAACCGATCAGCGTCGTCCGGATTCGGCGCCTTGAGGAAGCTGACAAATGCAGGCACGGTCGTATAGCTGTACACGTAGACCGCACCCGCGCCGTCCGTCCCGATCGAAGGTACGTTCCGGTAGACGCCCGCACCTGGTCTCGTTGCCGTACCCGTGACGCCAAAGGCAACATAGTCCGTGACCGTGGTGCCTGTTGTCACCGAACCGAAGGTGACCGCGGCCGGCTTGCCCGGAATGGCGGTGGCTCCGCCCAGCATGACGTTCGTTGCTGCCCAACTCGTCGTCGCCTCGCGATAGATGACGCTTCCGGAGACAAAGCGCCTCCCCTTGCCGGGCCCGGTGCGTGCCGCACTCAGCGTCTCCCCATAACCATAGTCGCTATTGAAATCGGAGACTGGTACGGCGCCGAAATTGCCCGTAAGCGGGGACCATGTCCCCGCCGGCGCCGCAGGTCGCCGGTATACAAATACCGTTGGTGTCGCCCCCAGCGATGACGCGAACAGTCGATTGTCTGTAGAGGCTGATAGCCCCGCCAGCGCGACTGCGGTACCGAACCGATCGCCCGCAACCGGCGTCGCTTTCTTGAGGAAGGCGTCTCGTGACCATGCGCTGCCGTCATGCCGGTACACGTATGCGGCACCTGAATCCGGCGCATCTTCGTCTCCCGCAGGCGCGGTCGGCGAAGATCGGTCGTCGAACGGCGCGCCGATGGCCAGCAAGGTGCCATCTGCGTTCAGGGTCAGCGCCGAGCCGAACATATCTCCGCTGGCGTCACCAGGAGCGTCGCGGTCGGGACGCAGCGTCACTTCCTCGTCACCCAGGAACATTCCGCCCCCGCCCATGCGAAACACGCGCACTTCACCGGCGTCCACCTGCTCCACCCCGTCGAGGTCGGTCAGGGGGATGCCGACAGCAAGCACGTTGCCGTCACCGCTGAGCGCGACAGCGGCGCCGAAACGTGCAGCATTGTTCTGTCCGGCCAGCGTCTGCGTCCACGTCCATTCCTCACCATCGCGACGGTACACGTGAACTCGCCCTTCGCGTGCGCCCGTCGCAACGCTTTCGCCCGGCTCGCCGACGACCATCAGTTGCCCGTCGTCACTCACTGCGATCGAGCTTCCGAACTCCCGCATGGTCTCGAGTTGATCATCAGGGACGTCCTCCCCACGCTTGATGTAAGTGATCGCATCAACGGACGCGGACTGCAGCAACGGCTGACGCGAGCCAAGCAATTCGCGGGCAGTATCCGTCGCGTCAACCGCTACCAGATCGTAACGTTCGGTGCCCCAGTTTGTTAACCACAGCCGCTTGGGATGATGGAACTCGGTAGCCTGACCATCCACTTCACCAACAAGATTGCCAATGAACGAAGACGCAATGGTCGGAGAGTGATGAACGTTAAATGCATCGACGCCTTGCATCTGCGCCCATTCCAAATCAATCCCGCCGGCGTCGCCGCTAACGGAGTATTCCGAAGCAACGCCGGTGACACTGAACGTATCGCTGTATCCGCCAACGGTGAGTGTTGCAGACCGGATGCCCGGGCTGGCAGCGGGACCGGTGAGCCGAACGATAACCGCGTCCCCGTTACTCACTTCACCGGCATCGCTCGTGAAGACGCCACCATTCGTGGAATAGGAATCGCCTTCGCTGATGCTGATCGGCGCGATCACAGAGTCTCCCAGGCCCTCGATCGTTATCGAATTGCTTTCGAAGGTCAGCCCGCCGATGCTCGTCGTCCGTCCGACCGGCACGGCATCCAGGTCGATGAAGGAGAAATGCGACGGCATGTCATCGGGTTTCGGATTGATGTCGAAAGTGATCTGCTCCGTCACCGTCTCCACGCTTTCGCCCACCGTATGGGTCGCCTCCACGTGAAGCGTCACGCTTGAAGTGTCATCCACGTCCGGTGCGACAAAGTTGATCGTCTGGCTTTGGCCTAAGCCGAAGTCGACGGGCTCGCCCGCACTTTGACTCCACTGCCAGGACTCCGGGGTGAAGTTTTCCGCCACCGCCGCGAGTGTTGCGACGTGCGTGCCAAACATGCCGCTGCTTGCAAGATCAACGGGATCGGTAGTGATGGAAAGGTCCGCCACGGCGGCAACATCGGCGACGTTGAACTGGATCGAAGCCGTTGCGGTTGCCTGCGCCCCGTCGGTCACGGTGACAACGATCGTCACCGGCGTCGGATTCGGACCAGCAAAGTCCGGCAAGCTGAACGCGAGGGTCGGACCCGTGTTGTTGTCGACCGCGGGGATTGATGGGGTGCTGCTCCACGAGAAGCTGAGATTGTCGCCAAGGTCCCCGTCCGTGCCCTCGGCGTTCACCGTGACATCGGTTCCTTCGTCGAAGGTGCCGTCCGCGAGGTTCAGCGGAACGGTGTCCGTGATACTCGCGCTCGGTAGCTGGTTGACGAACTCAACGGTGATCGCGGACGTCGCGGTCGCGAACAAACCGCCGCCATCCGTCACGGTGACAGTGATCTGCCGGGCAGGCCCCGTTGCGGTCACATCAGGCGTCCTGCTGATCGACACAATATGCGGCGTCTGATCGTCGACGGTAAATTCAAAGCCCTCGAGGCCTGACCACTGGTAACCCAACTCACCCGTCGGGGTTTCGAAATCCTGTGCGGTTGCCGTAAGCACGAGTGGCGGATCGATCACGCCTTCCGGCACCGTCACGGCGTTCGGCCCGACAGCCACCGTCGGCACCTGATTGACATGACGAACCGTCACGGCGACGGGCTCCGGGCTCGTGACTGTCCCGCCGTTTCCGTCGCTTACCGTGAGATTGAAGTCGAACGGGGTATCAACGTCGACCGCCGGAGCCGTGAACGTGTGAGTGGTGTTGCCACCCTCGGCATTGACTGTTCCGGTGAACGGACCGACCGTCGGTGCCTGCCCGTCCGCGACGACCTGGCCCCATGTATAGGTCAGCGCATGACCATCATCGTCTCTCGCGGCGACACTCAGGGTCGCGGGATTGCCTTCGTTCACGTCGCTACCGGATGTGGCGACGATCTGCGGTGCCTGGTTGACGAAGGTGACTTGCAGCGTGACGGAATTGCTCGGTACTTCGTTGACGTCATCGCGCACGATCACGCTGAAGTCGTACCCAGTGGTGGTGGTTACGTCCGGTGTGCGCGCGATGGACAGCGTGGCGGTATTCGCACCGGTCGCCTGGCCGCCATCGCCCGTGAACGTCTGGGGTACCGACCATTCATAGGTGAGGTTTTCCGAGTCCTCGTCGGTCGCCTCCACGATAATCGTGATCGGCTGGTCCAGATCCGCCGGGCTCTCAGCCACCGAATCCTGTGACAGCGTGACACTTTCAACGACCGGCGGATCATCGACCGGCTGGACAAGGACTTGAACCTGTTCGCTGTTGGAGAGATCGCCGTCGCTGACTTCAATCGTGAAGTTCAGTGTCGTCTCCACGTCGGTCGGCGCGATGAACGTTGCGCTGCTCGTATTCGCACCCACGATGGTCAACGGATCGATCTGAATCCCGTCACCCAGGGACTGCGACCACGCGTAGGTCAACGCCTGTCCGTCCGGCTCGTTGACAGTGGCGGTCAGCTGGACTTCATTCCCTTCGCTCACGGGGCTGTTGCTGCCCGCCGCTATGATCTGTGGCGACTCGTTGACGAAGGTGATCGAGACCGTGTGCACATCACTGGTGTCAGTGGCGTTGTCAGCCCCGCTCTGGTCGTTCACCGTCATCTGGAAGTTTAAAATGACGTTGTCGTCAAACCCCACCTCCGGCGCCGTGAACGTCGCGCTACCGTCGCCATTCTGTGTCAGTGCGACAGCGTCTTCCGTTTCTTCCCAGGTGTAGAACAGTTCCTGGCCATCTCCGTCACTTGCCTGCGCCTGCAGGGTTACCAAGGTGTTCTCCGGCGCATTTAGCGGAACGTCAACGCTGGTGAGCTGCGGTTGCTCGTTGACGAAGGTGACGCTGACAATGATCTGCCGCGTAACGTCGTTGCCATTCGTGTCCGTGACACGCAGAACGAACAGGTAGTCGTCGCCGTCGGGGCCGACACCTGGCGTTGATTCGATGATCAGGACGTTTGGCGCATCCGGCTCGATACGCGTGCCGAAACCGTCATCCGGCACGGTCCACTCGTACGTCAGCAGATCGGCTGCATCCCGGTTGTCACTGGCGGTTGCCACGAGTTCGAACGTGTGGCCCATACCCTCGGCCAGGCTGGGTGGTGACGGCTCGATGCTGTCGATGATCGGCGCTTCGCTGTCAGCGTCAATCTCGACCATGAACTCGTGCGGAGCGCTATTCGTCACCCCGTCGTTTGCCACGACCGAGAACGTGATGAACGTATCCACATCCACGTCTGGCGCGTTGTAGCTCAACGGATTCTCGCTGACGAACGGGAAGATCACGCCGAGATCGACGTTTGCGTCCGGCTCCACGTTCGCGACGGTCCACGTATACGTCAAGGTCTGGCCATCCTCGTCATTACCGATGGCAGTCAACGTGTGTCCATTCGTCTGCTCGTTCACGGTATCGAGACCGGTTACGCTGCCAATACCGGGCTGCTCGTTGACGAACGAGACGGTAACCGTGTGCGAACGCGGTTCACTCCGCTCGCTCGCCGCATCACCACTGTCATCGATGGCGACAACACTGAACGTTCCCTGTTCGATACCGTCTGGCGTCACGTTCGGATAGCCGGTAACAACCAGCGACTGCAAACGGTCAGTCTCGCCTTCGAAGGCAAAGCCCGGCGGAACCGTCCATTCATACCGCAAGCCTTCCTCACCACCATCATCGCTACCGTCGGCCGTCAGTACGAATTCCTCGGTATCTTCGGGAACACTCGATGGCCCGTCGACGCTGTTGATCACCGGGGGCTGATTGACAAAGTCGACCGTCACGCTCGTGGTGGCGGTGCCCGTCTCCATCCCGTCGCTGACTTCCAAGGTAACTTCAATTGTCTCGCCGCCAGTCGACACATTCGGAAGGGCGACGATGCGCGGAGAGACAGCGTTCACGTCATCCAGCACAAGGCCGCTGTTTTCGGGCACATGCCATGTATAGGTCAGTTCCTGGTGACCGGCATCGGCGTCCGCGTCCTGCGACACACTGCCGTCGAGACGGAACGCGAGCGTGTCGAGGGCTGCATTCTCCGGAATGGTCAGCGCCGCGCCGGCGTCCGCAATCGGCGAGCGATTGCTGAAGGTGATGGTCAGTGGAACGTTGAATCTGCTGATGCCGTTGCCGTCATTCACATCCACGAAGAATGTCGACGTCGTACCCGCAGGACCGACGTTCGGTGTTCCCGTGACGCGTAGCGTCGACGTTTCGCGGCCGGTCGCGGCGAATTCGGCTGGCACCTCCCAGGAATAACCGAGCGAGCTGCCATCCGGATCGAAGGCAACGACGGCGAGGTCGACCGCCGGAATGTTCTCTCCCTCCTCGACGGGATTTCGGCTCGCACCGATGCTGACAAGCTCCGGGAGGCGATTGACGAAGCGTACGGCAATCTCGACTTCGGCGAATGCGATGCTGTTGTCCGCGCCATGTCCGTCATCGACAGCGACACGGAATTGCAGCAGGCGGTTATCCTGTGCGGGGTCGATGCTCGGCATCGTGATCAAGGCCGTACCGTCACCGTTATCGGCAATAATGGCGGGCGGCATGTCGTTGGGCGGGTCGATCTGGCTCCATGTGAACGTGACAACCTGTCCGTCCGCATCGCCAGACCCCCTGGCGTCCAGTTGAAATTGCACATTCTCATCAGCGTCGGCTGCGACGGGAGCGATGATCGCCTCGGGTGCGATATTCACGAAATTCACATCGAAGGCGATGCTCGCACTTGCCGTAGCGCCGTCCTTGTCTTCGACCGTCACCTGGAACGCGTAGCGATCCCCGTCCGGGCCGACATCGGGCGCATCGAAGACCAGTTCATTGCCTGTGATGCCGGACAGGTCCAGCGTCACGTCGCCCTCAAGCTGCGTCCAGTGAAAGACAGAGATGGCTTCGCCATCCGGATCAGTCACGGTCGACATCAAAGTGACGCTTTCGCCCTCCGGCAAGCCGTTGACGTCAAGCGCCGGGATGGAGGACTGGATCGTGACAACGGGAGGGCGATTGGAGGACGCGACAGTGACCTGAGTCGCCGCGCTGGCGGTGAACGTTCCATCACTGACCACCAGAACGAAGGTGTACCCGGTATCGCGGCTCACATCCGGGGTACCCGTCACTTTCAGCTGCGCCTTTTTCACACTGTCCGCAGCAACCGTGAATCCGGCCGGCACGGTCCATTGGAATGCAAGCTCGCGGCCCTCCGGGTCCTTCGACGCCGTGCCGCTCAACGTGAACCCGGTTCCCTCGGTGACCGGGTTCTTCAACGCCGCGATCACGGCCTGCGGCGGCTGGTCGGAGCCGCCCGCCAGCACGCGAACACGCACCACGTCCGAATTCGTGGCGCCGGCGTCATCGGTGACAGTGACGCGAAACAGGAGTTCGCCAACCGCCGGCGGCGCGGTGAACTTCGCCGTCCCGTTGCCGTTGCCCGTGACCGCGACAACCGTTCCCTCAAGCTGTGTCCAGGCATAGGCGGCAATGCTGCCGTCCGGATCCACGGATCCCCGCGCATCAAGCTCGACCGAATCGCCCGCGCGCACCGCGAGATCTGTCAATGCGATCGCCGATGGCGAGAGGTTGCCGGGAATGATTGCATGGATGATGAAGCGAATCTGCGTGATCGAGGTCGCGCCGTCGTTGTCCGTGACGATGAGTTGGAAGACGACCTCGGTGTCTTTCGAAACTGCCGGCGCGATGAACTCGAGCAGGACGGCGGAAGGATCGCCGATCGAGACCGATGGCCCTTCGAGCTGCTGCCACTGCACCTTCGCGATGCTGCCGTCCACGTCACTCGCGGGGCCTGCGTCCAGAGTGACCGTGTCGCCCGCAAACGCCGCGAGCCGCTCCAAGCCTGCAATGACAGCATCTGGCGGCATGTTCGCCACCGGTGGAGGGGGTGGCGGAGTTCCGCTACCGCCGCCGCCGCCACCGCCACACGCCGGCAGTACCAGCATCGAAAACAGGAGAACGAACACGCGAATAAGCGGGTAACGGACCATGACGGAATTCCCTTTCTCGGCACGGGCAGCGACATGCTGTCCACGGACGGGAAAAGCTACCCTTCGCACGCGCGGCAGTAGCGCAGGGTTACCCTGATTTTGGTGGGGTTTTCGTCTGAGCCGTGATCAGATGACGATCAATGACTGGACAAGCCGGTGGACAGGTGTCCGTAACAACACGGCATATGCGCTGCGTCCCGGCGTTACGCGCGGTGCAGGACCACGAAATCGTATGCCACTGGATTCCTTTCATCTGCGGCGTGCGATTCACGGGAAGTCTCAGTCCACTGGTCAACATCAATCTTCGGAAACCAGGTATCCGCATCAAAGGTTGCATGCAGTTCGGTGATGTACAGCACATCGACCTTGTCGAGCATCGCCTCGTAGAGGCTGGCACCGCCGATGACCGCAATCTCCGTTGCGCCACGCGCCGTCGCCGCCGATTCCGCAAACTTCAGTCCGGTCTCGATGTCATGCACGGCGATCGCCCCGGACGCTTTCCAATCCCTGTCGCGTGTAACGACGATGCTGTCGCGGCCGGGCAGCGCCCTGCCGATGGACTCGAACGTCTTGCGCCCCATCAGCATGGGTTTGCCCATGGTGACGCGCTTGAAGTACGCGAGATCGGCCGGCATGTGCCAGGGCATGCCGCCATCCTTGCCGATGGCATTGTTGTCGCCCATGGCGACGACGAATGAGATCTTCATGAACAGCTCCAGAAACGCGACAGCGGAAAAAGCAGAATAGACAGGATTAACAGGATCAATAAATATTGTAAAAAAATCCTGTTAATCCTTTTTGAATCCTGTAAATCCTGTCCATTGCTCTTTTTGATTCACGCTTCAACCAAGTTTGGATCCGTTTGGAACGGCCTTGTCCGGTACGCATAACACAACGGAACCGTCTTCGCGGTAGAAGCCGGTGACAAGACATTCCGAACGCATGGGACCGATCTGCTTCACCGGGAAATTCACCACGGCAACCACCTGCCGGCCAAGTAATTCTTCGGGCGTGTAATGCACGGTGATCTGCGCGGAGGATTTCCGCACACCGATCTCCGGTCCAAAATCCACTTCCAACTTGTACGCTGGCTTGCGCGCTTCGGGAAACGCGTCGATCTTCACGATCGTGCCCACGCGCAACTCGACCTGCTCGAATTCCTGCCAGCTGATTTCTTTCATCGTCTCGATACCTTCGAAAAAGAGCCAAGAGCAATGGACAGGATTAACGGGATTTTTCAGAATTAACAGGATTCAAGAACAATTTCTTTGAATCCTGTTAATCCTCTTTAATCTCGTTAATCCTGTTAATTGCTCTTAAACAGCAACCGGGGCTTTGATGTGTGGATGCGAGCTGTATCCGACAATCTCGAAATCTTCAAACTCATAATCAAACAAGGTTGGCGGTTTGCGCCGGATCGCGAGCGACGGCAACGGCAGCGGCTCGCGCGACAGTTGTTCGTCCGCCTGTTCGAGATGATTCATGTACAGATGACAGTCGCCGCCCGTCCACACGAAATCGCCAACTTCCAGATCGCACTGTTGCGCGACCATGTGCGTCAGCAACGCATACGATGCAATGTTGAACGGCACGCCGAGGAAGATGTCCGCGCTGCGCTGATAGAGCTGGCAGGAAAGCTTTCCGTCCGCTACGTAGAACTGGAAGAACGCATGGCAGGGTGCAAGCGCCATGCGTTCGATATCCGCCACATTCCAGGCGGAAACGATCATGCGGCGCGAATCCGGATTCGTGCGAATCTGCTCCAGCACCTTGCCGATCTGATCGATGTGCTCGCCGTTCGGCGCTGGCCATGATCGCCACTGGTAGCCGTAGACGGGGCCGAGGTCGCCCTGCTCGTCCGCCCACTCGTTCCAGATACTGACGCCGTTGTCCTGCAGGTACTTGACGTTGGTGTCGCCCTTCAGAAACCACAGCAGTTCGTGAATGATCGAGCGCAGATGCAGTTTCTTGGTGGTAACCATCGGAAAACCGGCCGCGAGATCGAAGCGCATCTGGTGGCCGAAGACGCTGAGCGTTCCCGTGTCGGTGCGGTCGTGCTTTTCCGTGCCTTCATGACGCGCCCGGCGCATCAGTTCGAGGTATTGCTGCATGCGGGTCTCTCGTTCAGGCGAGCCGTTGCGGATGCCGGCGCGACCAGGCAATGAGCGCGATACCGACGAATATCATCGGCAGCGACAACACCTGCCCCATCGTGACCCAGCCCCAGGCGAGATAGCCGATGTGCGCATCCGGCAACCGGACGAACTCGACTGCAATCCGAAAGACGCCGTAGAGAATCGCAAACAGTCCTGCGACCTGACCGACCGCGCGCGGCTTGCGCGAAAACCAGTAGAGAATCACGAACATCGCGACACCTTCCAGCAGAAACTGGTAGAGCTGCGAAGGGTGCCGTGGCTGGCCCTGGTAGATGATGGCCCAAGGCACATCCGTGACCTTGCCCCACAGCTCCGCGTTGATGAAGTTGCCGAGACGGCCTGCACCGAGACCGATCGGCACGACGGGCGCGACCATGTCGACGAGTTCCCAGAAACGATGCCCCGTGCGCCGCGCGAACCACACGAGCGCGGCAAGCACGCCCAGCAGGCCGCCGTGGAACGACATGCCGCCTTCCCAGATGCGCAAGATCATCAACGGATCCTGCAGGAACGCATCGAAGTTATAGAAGAGTATCGAGCCGATGCGCCCGCCGATCATCACGCCCAGCGCGGCCGCGACGATGAGATCCATCAGCTGCTCGTCGGTCCAGCCCGCGTAACGGCCGTTGTGAATGCGGCGTTTCAGCAGCCACCAGCCAAGCACGATGCCGACGAGGTACATGACGCCGTACCAGTGAATCTTCACCGGCCCGAGGCTGATGAGAACGGGGTCGATTTCGGGATAGTTCAGCATCGGCGGATTTTACCTGTCGTCTGAATGGCGTAACAGCGGCAGCAATTGCCGGGCGCGGAAACCTCGCTCCTGCAGCGTCTCGTCACTCGTTGCTGATGACACGCAACGTGACCGACTTGAGATAGCGCGTTTCCGGAATCGCCGGATGCTCGGGATGATCCACGGACTGATGGCCCCATTCAAGCAACTGCGCGTAACGATCCACATGGCGCGCCGAGCGCTGAACGATGTTGAGCAATTCCTGTTCAGGCAGATGGTGCGAACAGGAACAGGACACGAGTATCCCGTCCTGCGCGACGACCTGCAGCGCCGCCTGGTTGAGGCGCTGGTAACCGGCAATACCCGCCTTGAAATCCTTGCGGCGTTTCACGAACGCCGGCGGATCCACGGTGACCACGTCGAATTTCTCGCCGGCCTCTCGAAGCGCTGCGAGCGCCTTGAACGCATCCTCTTCCATTGTTTCGACCGCGACGCCGTTCAGCGCGGCGTTCTCGCGCGCCATTTCCAGCGCGCCCGCCGAGCTGTCGACGCAGAGCACCTGTGACGCGCCGGCCTTCGCCGCCGTAACACCCCAGCCGCCGGCGTAGCTGAATAAATCCAGCACCCGGCGGCCCTTCACGTACCTGGCGAGGCGCGCACGATTGTCGCGCTGATCGAAAAACCAGCCCGTTTTTTGTCCCGCTGCCATATTCACCGAGAATGTCAGCCCGTTCTCGATGACAGTGAGTTTCTCCGGCACTTCGCCGATCACTTCGGGAACGCCTGTCGGCAAGCCTTCCAGCTCGCGCATGGGCAGCTGGTTCTGGATCACCATGCCGCGCGGCGCAATTTCCGTCTGCAGGGCCTCGATAATGGTCGCGCGGCGCGCTTCCATGCCGGCTGTCGCGATCTGCACGACCAGCACATCGCCGAAACGGTCCACGACCAGCCCCGGCAGCAGATCGGACTCGCCGAACACGAGCCGGTAATACGGCTGCTCGAACAGGCGCTCGCGCAATGCCAGTGCGGTGCGCAAACGGCGCCGCAACAGCGCGCCGAAGTCCGGCAGCGCCTTGCCATGCGTCAGCAGGCGCGCGGCGATCAGCGAGTGCGGATTGATGTAGGCGAGCCCCAGCGGCCGGCCGCCAGCGGCTTCCACCTGCACCAGCGCACCGGCTTCAAAGCCCACCAGCGGTGAGCGCTTCGTGTCGACTTCATTGCTGAATATCCACAGGTGACCGGCGCGCAGGCGGCGGTCCTCGCCTTTTTTCAGGATCAGCGACGGCAATTGATTCGTCATAACACTCCAGGGGAAAACTCGGGATCGCGGGAACAACGCTGGCGGCTTCATGAAGTCGCCGCACCGCTGGTCTATAGTCGGCAGCATCACGGCTACTCAGGCCGGAATTCTACCAAGCCGGGGATCACGAAGACATGGGCGCCGACGACGCACCCGCCAGCCGCAACCGGCTGGCCGACGAAACCAGCCCCTATCTCCTGCAGCACGCGGACAATCCCGTCGCATGGCAGCCGTGGGACGCCGTGGCGCTGGAATCGGCGCGCGAACAGGAAAAACCCATACTGCTCTCCATCGGCTATTCCGCCTGCCACTGGTGCCATGTGATGGCGCACGAATCCTTCGAGGATCCGGCAACCGCCGAGGTGATGAACCGGCTGTTCGTCAACATCAAGGTGGATCGCGAGGAACGGCCGGACCTGGATCGCGTTTACCAGATGGCGCACCAGGTGCTCGCGCAGCGCCCGGGCGGCTGGCCGCTCACCGTGTTCCTCGCGCCCGACGATCTCACGCCGTTCTTCGCCGGCACCTATTTTCCGGGTGAATCGCGCTACGGCATGCCCGCGTTCAGGAACGTGCTGGAACGCATCCACGATGCCTGGGACAAACAGCGGGCCCAGCTCACGGAACAGAACGCCGCACTCCGCGATGTCTTCGGCAAGCTGACACCGGCACCGGCCGACGCGCGCGTGCCGCTGGACGATGCACCCATAACGCAGGCACGCCGCATACTCGAAACGGAATTCGATGCGGACAACGGCGGCTTCGGCGGCGCACCGAAATTTCCGCATCCTTCCAATCTCGACTTTCTTCTGCGTCACAGTCAGCTCGCCGACGATGCACCTGGCGGGCGCTTGGCGCTGTTCACGCTGAGATGCATGATCGGCCGCGGTCTGTACGACCAGTTGGGCGGCGGCTTCTTTCGCTACTGCGTCGACGCGCAGTGGCGCATCCCGCATTTCGAAAAAATGCTGTACGACAACGGCCCGTTGCTCGCGTCCTGCGCGGACGCGGCCGGCGTCACCGGCGACGAGATGTTCCGCCGCGCGGCGACGGAGACGGCCGACTGGGCACTGCGCGAAATGCAATCACCCGATGGCGGTTTCTACAGCACGCTGGATGCGGACGCCGCCGGACGCGAAGGCGGTTTTCATGTCTGGACGCGCGCGCAGATTCGCGAAGTTCTGGAAATACATCCGCACGGCGACCTGCTCGAAGAACTCGTTACCGAACACTACGGCCTGGACGGACAACCCAACTTCGAAGGCGAATGGCATTTCAACATCCAGCGCGACATCGAATGGCTCGCGAACGAACACGACACGACAAAACCGGAAATGCGCTCGCTGATCGACACCGCGCGCAAACAGCTCTTCAATGCGCGCGAGCAACGGGAACATCCCGGCCGCGACGAAAAAATCCTGACCGCGTGGAATGCGTTGATGATTCGCGGTCTCGCACGCACCGCGCGCCGGCTGGCCAGACCGGAATACGTGACGGCCGCGGAACGCGCGCTCGCCTTCATCCGCGCCGAACTCTGGCAGGATGGCCGCCTGCGGGCCTGCCACAAGGACGGTCGCAATCGTTTCAACGCCTATCTCGACGACTACGCCTACCTGCTCGATGCGCTGCTCGAACTCCTGCAATGCCGCTGGAACAACGAGGATCTTGCCTTCGCCCGTGAACTCGCCGACGCGCTGCTGAATCATTTCGAAGACAAGCACGATGGCGGGTTCTTCTTCACGTCCCATGATCATGAAAACCTGATCCACCGCCCGAAACCTTTTACCGACGAAGCGATGCCATCAGGAAACGGCGTCGCCGCACAAGCACTCATCCGTCTCGGCCACCTGCTGGGTGAACACGCGTGGCTGGAAGCCGCCGAGCGCTGTTTGCGCGCCGGATGGAATTCCATTCAGCACGCGCCGCATGCACATGCTTCCATGCTGGAAGCATTGCGGCTGTGGCTGAACCCGGGTGCGACCGTGATATTGCGTGGCGAAGAAAACGTGATGCGCGAATGGCAGGCGGAACTCGAAAGCGCGCCACGACTGGATCGCATGGTATTCGCGATACCGGCGGATACTGCTGGCCTGCCGGACGCCATCGGCGTTCGCGAACCGCGTGGGGCGTGCGTCGCTTATGTGTGCCGGGGATTCACGTGTTCGGCGCCCGTTGCGGAAAAACAGGAACTGTTGAACGTGCTGACAGAACACTGATGCGGCAAATCACCGAACGCCTCCCGGTGCACGCTTCATTGGATTCCTTCAGCGAGCGCGTTCGCGTGTCTCCAGGATGATCTTCGCGAGTTCCGCGGTGAATGCCGCCTGGTCCGTCACGTCCAGGTGCGAACCGTCAGCCGGATCGAAGCGGCGCAGCGAAGGATAGTCTTCAAAGCTGATCAACGTCGCGCCGGTTTCCGGCGTGATGCGACCGAGATAGCGTTCGTGCGGCAAATGCCGTTCGCTCGCCGCCAGCAGTTCTTCGGAAATCGGGAAGCGCACGAAGATCACGTCGCCGCCGCGTTGCCGGATCGCCTCCACGGCAGCACGCATATAGCGCAGGTTCCGGTCGATGATATCGGCAGGTGTTTGCGCCGCATCCCGAAACCACTTCACTGAGCGCCGGTAACGAAACTCGCGCAGCGCGGCGATATCGAAATTCGAATAGTCACCTTCACGCTCTCGTGTCGCGTACGTCGTGAGATAGTCGCTGATCCGTCGGTCATCGCGCCAGAACGCGTACAGCGTTTCCGGCCGCACGCCTTGCTCGCGACTGGGCAGGAAGTCGTATGCCACGTCCTTCAACATACGCTCCGTATACTGTGACGGACTTGCGAAGCGCGCGGCTGTCCAATGACGGTAATAGTCGATCATCTGCTGCCCACGCTCCACGCCCTTGCCGGTCAAGTCAGGCGCGCGCACCGAAACGATCACATTCGCGCGAACACGTGCGTCCATGGCGAGGTCGCCGAGTACCGGCAGGAAGGAGGCGCCGTCGATCGCGAGCTGAAAAACGCGCTGCCCTGTGACTCTTTCCAATGTTCCCAGGTCCGTGCCGAGCTGAATGCGCGATGCGCCGACAAGTATCAGATCACCCGGCGCCGCCTTCGTCGCGCGCTCACGCCATTCCGACCACAGATCCGCGTCATCCACCACCGGTTGCCGGCTGCCGCCGAGTGCCGCAAAAACATATTCCCAACCTGCAATGCCGAGCAGCAGCACGGCGATGGCGATCCATCCTGTCTGCTTCCAGCCGTTGCCTTTGGTGTCATTCATCGGAGAATCCTGGAACTGGAAACCTTAAAACTGGAAATAGATGAACGAACGTTCATCGCCGCCGGAGTAAAGGAACACGAGCAGCAGCATCGCCCCCAGCAGCAAACCGCGCGGCAACGGCCGCATGGCGAGCAAGGTGTCCTGCAGGCGGGCATGGCGAAATACGGAGTGATACGCCAGCATGCCGACGATCACGAGCAGTGCGAACGGTTCGCGACCCGTGTACACGCTGTCTCCCGCCGCGCCCGTCATGGCATCCAGCATTTCGAGCGCGCCTGCCATGTCGGATGACCGAAAGAAGACCCATGCGACGTGCACCATCACCAGCACGAAGAACGCGTAAATTGCGCGAGCAACGGGCGGCATGACGACCGCGTGCAAGCCTGCGGCCCGCTCCAGCATCAGCATCGCGCCGTGCACGAATCCCCAGATCAGGAACATCCACGACGCGCCGTGCCAGAAACCGGCGACGAGCATCGTCAGCATCAGGTTGCGATACGTTGTCCATGTCGTGCCGCGGTTGCCGCCGAGCGGAATGTACAGATAGTCGCGAAACCAGGTGGACAGCGAAATATGCCAGCGACTCCAGAAATCCGAAAAGCCCTGCGCGCCGTAGGGTTTCTGGAAATTGTCGGGAATATTGAAACCCAGGCAGGCGGCCGTTCCGATCGCGATGGTCGAATAGCCAGCGAAATCGAAGAATATCTGCGCACCGAACGACAGCGTTCCGATCCAGGCGCTGAAGAAACCGACCCGTGTGCTTTCCGCAAATACCGCGTCCGCGACCGGCGCAACAAACGCATCCGCGAGCACGACTTTCATGAACAGACCGCAGGCGACGAGCGCGAGCCCCATGCCCAGTGCGTCGCGGGAAAATACCGGTGGACGCTCGGTCTGCGGCAGGAAATGCGCGGCGCGCACGATGGGGCCTGCGACCAGCTGCGGGAAGAACGAAACAAACAGCGCGAAATCGCGCAACGACCAGTGCCGGTCGAGTTTGCCGCGATAGATGTCGATCGTGTAGGAAAGTGTCTGGAACGTGTAGAACGAAATGCCGACCGGCAGGACGATGTCGTAGGCAGGCGGCTGGTATGTCACCCCGAATGCCGCCAGCAGATCGCCAGACACGTCGAGCAGGAAGTTCGTGTATTTGAAGTAGGCGAGCAGACCGAGATTCACCACGAGGCTGGCCAGCAGCAGAAGCCGGCGTTGCAACACGGAGCGCGTCAACAGCATTCGACCGGCAACACACCAGTCGACCAGCGTGGAAAGCAGGATCAGTCCGACATACAGCGGATTCCATGCCGCATAGAAAACGTAGCTCGCGGCAAGCAGCAGGTTCTTGCGCGCACTCCAGTCATGCAACGACCAGAACGCGAACAACACGATGGCGAAGAACACCAGAAAGGTGAGCGAATCGAACTGCATATTCCCCGGCCCCCGGCGCATGCACGGCACGCACCACTATCATTCCGGACGCCGCGCGAAACTGCGCGGCATCCCGAAGAATCTTATTTTTGCTGCACAAGCTCCCGGCGCCGCCATCCATCGTCACTGCGATGAATTTCGTATGCCGGCCAATATCGCTGATCGGTTTTCAATGTGATGACTTCGACACGGCCGTCCCACAGCACGGTCTTGAGACGAACCGGATCGCGGTGATCCTTGTTGCGCACCACCTCGATGAACGCATCGAGGTCCGCGGTGGGTTTTCCGTCGACTTCGACGATGCGGCGGCCAGGACTGAGACCGTAGCGGCTCGCTGGCGAGCCGAAGGCGAAATAGGCAACGAACACGCCTTCGCGCGGAATGCCGCGTTGTACGGCGATGGCACGATGCGGATTCTGCAGTTGCGCGCCGTTCCACAGCAGCATGCGGCCCGTATCCGTTCCATCGAGCACCACGGTTTCGACGTCGACTTCCTGAACGCTGGAATTGCGCAGGATGGTCAGCTTCACGACCGGTTTCTGGCTGGCATGTTCGATGGCACGGAAACTTCCAACCGGTTTTCCGTCCACCGCCAGCAGCAGGTCGCCTTCCTGCAATTTCTTTGCCGCGGGCGATTCCGCGACCACGCGCTCCACGGACAAGGCGCGACGGTCGCGCGGCGAAAGCGCTTCCAGCTTCTGCGCCCACTCCTGCGGCAGGCCGAGCTTGCGCGCCGACGCCAGCGGCATGTAGAAAAACTCCGTTTCCAGCGAGCGGATGCCGTCACCGCTGCGCGCGGCGTCGAGCATTTCCTTCACGTACTCGACGGGTACGCCGGAGTACAGCTGGTCCAGCGTGCGGCCACTCTGGAACGCAAAACTCGACCAGATACCGCGCACTCTGCCCTTTGCATCAACCAGCACGCCGTCGCCATCGTCCACCCTGTCTTCGAGGCGCCATGTTTCCATGTTGGCGTCGCGGAAACGGAAGGTACTGGACAGCGGCAGTCGCAACGGCTCGGTCGAATGCATCTCGCTCGCGCGCGTCTGCAATGTCTGGTCGGGCTGAAAGCCGATGACCCAAAGCTTTTCGCCGGCTTCCGGTTTGACGGGATGCAGGCGCGCCGATGCGACGGGCGTGGCACCGAGCAACGCAGGGTCATATTCGATGACAGCAAGATTGTGCAAGGGATGCACGTAGCTCACGCGGGCGGGAATCTCGACCGAACCGGCGAACGTGAGCCTGACGTCACCCATCGACACCGGCACCGTGTTGCGATCCACGACCGCGAGCCCCGCTTCATGATCCACGACAACCGCCGTACCGAAATAGTTCGGCGCGCTGACACCGTCGATCAGGTACGGCATGTCGAATTCCACGAACGCCACGGAACGTGCCAGTGCGTTGGTGCGCGGATCGTCGTACTCGGGAAAATGTCCGGTTGCCGGTTCAAGCGTTGCGCCGTTGGTACGCGACGTCACCGGATCACAGCTCCAGAAACCGGTTTCATCGTTGCGCTTGCAGTGATTCGCCGGGAACCAGCGCCAATCCATGGTGAGCACCGCCAGTACTTCACGCTGCGGCTCCTGGAAGTCGAAGAAACGTACGCGTGCGCGTTCGCCCTGCCGGAGTTCCAGCAGGTGCTGCTTGAACTGCGCCAGGTTGTGCACGTCTTCGCCGTTCACGCCGGTAATGACGGCGCCGCGTGGAATGCCACTGCGATTCAGCATGTAACCGGAATTCGCGACGTAGACGCCGGTCTGCGGCCGGTTCAAATGCCGTGCCTGCTGATAGGACAGGTTGTGCAGCACCGCGCCGCCGAACTCGAGATGTTCGGCGGGCGTGATGGAATGCAGGTCGGTCACGGAAACATCCAGCGACAGGGGATGGCCGCCGCGCTCGATATCCAGCGTGAGCACCTCGCCGACATTGTCGTCCGTGAACCGCTCGTACGCGGCGAATCGCGTCACCAGCTCGCCGTTGATGCGCACGAGTATGTCGCCCGGTTGCAGCAGGCCATCGGCAGTGCCGCCAGGCTGCACCAGCGAAGCCACGAGCATGCCGGTCTCGCGGTCATCGGACTTGCGTACGAGGCTTTCCGTATCTTCCTGCAGGCCCAGCCGGCGCAACTCGTCGAACGGGCGCTGCACGAATGTCGCTTCCAGCGTGCCGCGCGGCGGCGTCTCGCCGCGTTGCACGTATTCGAGCGCGCGCACCACGCGATCCAGCGGCAGGAAAAAACTCGAGGCGGCCTGTGCGCTGCCACCGGCATTCAACGCCACGGCGTTGCCGTTGATGTCGATGACCGGTGAGCCGGAGGAACCACCGGACGTGCTTGAGGCCGCCTGGATGTAGAACGTATTGAAATCGTTGTAGTTGCCGCGGCCGTACTCCGGCGCACCGCGATCCAGGCGCGCGAGCGTGCCGGAAAGAATGGAGAGCTGTTCACCGGCGTCATTGCCGATGACGCGGATGTCGCGGCCTATGGTTGCGCGATCCGGTCTGAGATCAATGCCTTCCGGCTTGATGTAACGCAAACCGGCGGGATCGTAGCGATAGAAACCGAAATCGTGGACCGGATCGCGATATACGGGACGCAGCGCGACTTCTTCATGGTTACGGAAAACGGCTTCGGCGGTGACAGGGCCGGGCTGGACCACATGGCGGTTCGTCAGGATGATGCCGTTCTTCGCATCGACGACAAAGCCCGTCGCCTGCGCCGACGTGTTCCATTCCGTGTCGAAGGCACGCACGGCATCCACGTGGATGCTGACGATGGAAGGCGCGACCTCCTCGATGGTGTTCGACCAGCGGCTGCCTTCTTCGGCGGCTATTGCCGCTGAATGACTCACAGGCAGGAACAACAGCGCCAGGAAAATGGCGGAACCGCTGCGCAACATCGAAACGTGCATTACTGCTCCTCGTCAGGCGGCGTAATCGTAACCAAAGACCCCTTCGAAACGCGCGCGGAATTCGTCGCGGGTGAAGCTGTGGTTCTGCGTACCGTTGGACGCGATCTTTATCGACCCCATCAGGGCAGCGATGTTCCCCGTGGTCTGCCAGTCGTACGCGTTCATCAGACCGTACAGCAGGCCGGCGCGATACGCATCTCCGCAACCCGTAGGATCGCGCAGCTCTGCTGCAGGCACACAAGCGATGTCGGTACGCTTGCCATCGTGGTAGATGATCGAGCCTTCCGCACCGCGCGTGACGATCAGCGCGCTGACGCGGCGCGAGATGTCCGCCGGCGACAGTCCGGTACGGTTCGCAAGCATCTGCGATTCATAGTCGTTGACCGCAACCCAGGTCGCCAGCTCGATGAACTCGATCAGTTCCTCGCCGTTGAACATCGGCAAGCCCTGGCCGGGATCGAAGATGAAAGGAATGTTCGCGTCGGCGAACTGCCGCGCGTGTTCCACCATGCCCTGGCGGCCGTCTGGTGCCACGATGCCGATTGTGATGCCGGCATCCACCGGCACCTTGCTCACGTGCGCGTGATTCATTGCACCGGGATGAAACGCGGTGATCTGGTTGTCGTCCCTGTCGGTCGTGATGTACGCCTGCGCGGTGAATTCCTTCGGCAGCCAGCGCACGTAATCGCGGCTCAGCAGGTTCTGATCCATCCATTCCGCATAGGGATCGAAGTCGCGACCGACCGTGCCCATCGCATGGCCTTCACCGCCGAGCAGTTTCAGGTTGTAGGCGATATTGCCTGCGCAGCCGCCAAACTCGCGCCGCAGTTCGGGCACCAGGAACGAGACATTGAGGATATGAACCTTGTCGGGAAGGATGTGGTCCTTGAAGTGACCATCGAAGAGCATGATGTTGTCGTAGGCGAGCGAACCGCAGATCAGGGCAGTCATTGCTTTTCCCTTTGAAGAAATGAAGAAAGAGCAATGGACAGGATCAACAGGATTGAAGAAGGATTTACAGGATTTCTCCTTGCTTGTACGGAATCAGGCGTTGCTCAACAGCAGTTGGCATTTCACGTTCTCCATTGGAGAACCACACACCTGAAGTAATCCTGTAAATTCTGAAAAATCCTGTTGATCCTGTCCATTCTTATAAAAACAAAACCAGGAGCCACACTACGACGGCATTCACGAGCGCGACAAACACCGCCGCCGAGCCGAGATCCTTCGCGGCTCCGGAAAGGGGGTGACGCTCCGTGCCGATGCGATCGACCGTCGCCTCGACGGCAGAGTTGATCAGTTCGACGATCAGCACAAGAAACAGCGAAGCGATCAGCAGCGCACGCTCGATGCCGGAATTGCCGAGCCAGAGCGCAACGGGAACCAGGAACAACAAGCCGATGACTTCGAGACGAACCGCTTCTTCATTCCTGAATGCCCAGCGTAACCCAGCGATAGTTACGCGCATGCTGCGCACCAGGCGACGAATACCGCTCAAGCCGTCCTTCGGTGTTGCCGTCATATCGACCTTTGCACCCGTCTCCATTGTCATTCCGCCGCCACTTCCTGCCACTTGAGATCGAGCTGGCGCGCGGCACGGACGTCGTCCAGGCGGCGCACCGGCAAGGTGTAAGGCGCACCTTTCACGTGCTCGATATCGCGCTCCGCTTCCTTGCGCACGTCGTGCATGGCGACGACAAACGCATCCAGCGCTTCGCGCGCTTCCGTTTCCGTCGGCTCGATCAGCAGGCATTCGGGCACCAGCAACGGGAAATACGTCGTCGGTGCATGGAAGCCGTGATCCAGCAGGCGCTTGGCGACGTCCATCGCCGTGAGATTCATTTCCTTCGCTTCCTTCTTCAAGGTCACGATGAACTCGTGGCTCGCACGGCGTTTCGGAAAGGCAAGTTCGAAGCCGGCCTTCTGCAGTTCCACCATCAGGTAGTTCGCATTCAGCGTCGCGAATTCGGCGACCCGCTTCATGCCTTCACGGCCCAGCATGCGCGCATACACGTAGGCGCGAATCAGCACGCCGGCGTTACCCATCCATGCCGACAAACGGCCGATGGATTGCGGCAGGTCCTTTTCCGTCAGCCAGCGATACGTCGGGTTCTCTGCCGGGCCATCCTTTCCAACAATCGGTGTCGGCATGAACGGCTTGAGGCGTTCGGAAACACCAATGGCGCCAGAACCCGGACCGCCGCCGCCGTGCGGCGTGGAGAACGTCTTGTGCAGATTCATGTGAATGACGTCGAAGCCCATGTCGCCCGGACGCACCTTGCCGAGAATCGCATTCAGATTCGCGCCGTCGTAATACAGCAGGCCGCCGGCGTCGTGCACGATCTTCGAGATTTCCTTGATCTTGCGTTCGAACACGCCGAGCGTCGACGGATTCGTAAGCATGATGCCGGCCGTCTTCGGACCGACCGCCTGCTTCAGCGCTTCGATATCGACGTCGCCATCCTTGTTGGTCGGGATTTCGCGCGCCACCATGCCGCACATTGTCGCGGTCGCCGGGTTCGTGCCGTGCGCCGCATCCGGAACGATGATTTCGTTGCGTTCATGATCGCCACGCGCTTCGTGATACGCGCGAATCATCAGCACACCGGCAAGTTCACCCTGTGCGCCGGCCATCGGCGTCAACGACACGCCGCCTTTCATGCCGGTGACAGCGCGCAGCATTTCCTGCAGCTCGTACATGCAGGCAAGAAAACCCTGGCCCGTGGCTTCCGGCGCCAGCGGATGACGGCCGAGAAACTCAGGCAGCATCGCGAGCGTGTTGCACGCGCGCGGGTTGTATTTCATCGTGCAGGAACCCAGCGGATAGAAATGCGTATCGATGGAAAAATTCTTCTGCGACAGGCGCGTGTAATGCCGAACCGCCTGCATTTCGGAAACTTCCGGCAGCAGCGGCTTGGATTTGCGGCGCAGGTTCGCCGGAATGTCATCCAGGTTTGCGGTTTCGATCGGCGCCTGCGCGGTTGCGCGGCGGCCGGCACGGGAATGTTCGAATATCAGCATCTGCTTTCGTTCCTGATTAGATAATGGACAGGATTCTCAGGATTTTTCAGGATTAACAGGATTAACAGGATTTTTTCAGATCCTGAATGCGTACACCTGATGGCCTGATTCCAGCAATCCGTCCGGAAGTTTCAAATTCATTCTGCAAGACGTTTAAAACAGAACTCGATTTAATCCTGTAAATCCCGTTTCAAATCCTGTTAATCCTGTCCATTGCTCTTTCAAGCTTTCTCAAGCGCTTCAAGCGCTGCGTTGTAATCCGGCTCATCGGAAACGTTTTCCACCAGTTCGGTGTACACCACCTTGTCGTTGGCATCGATCACGACAACGGCACGCGCGGTAATACCGGCTAGCGGACCGTCCACGAACATCACGCCGTAACCTTTCGCGAAATCTTCCCTGCCGCGCATGGTCGACAGCGGGATCACGTTCGTGAGGCCTTCGTTGCCACAGAAACGCTTCTGTGCGAACGGCAGGTCGGCGGAAATCATGAACATGACGGTGTCAGGGTTGGCTTTGGCGTGTTCGTTGAATTTCTTCGTGGACAGCGCGCAGGTCGGCGTGTCCAGGCTCGGCACGATGTTCAGCAATTTCTTCTTTCCCTGAAACTCCTTCAACGAAACGTCTTTCAGCTCGGTGCTGACGAGCGAGAAGTTCGGCGCAGTGCTGCCCGGTTTCGGCAGTTCGCCGTTGAGCGTTACGGAATTGTCACCCAGTTTTACGGTTGCCATCTCGAAACTCCTTACGCCGCGTTGACGTTCTTGAGTACTTCGGCGAGCGACTTTGCGTAGTGCTCGATGTCCGCATCGGTGCGGGTTTCGGTCGCGCAGACCAGCAGCGCGTTGCCGAGCTCTCCCCCGGGTCCACCATAGTCCTTGCCGATCGCGTAGCCGCCGACGATGCCTTTTTCCAGCAGGCCGTTGATGACGGCGTCCGCTGGGCGATCCAACATGATCACGGATTCATGGAAGAACGGCGCGCTGAACTGTCGCGTGACGCCCTGCACTTTCACGAGCGCATCGACCAGCTTGCGCGTCTGCGCATGCGAGGCCGCAGCGACATTCGCGAGACCTTCCGGACCGAGCAGCGACATGTAGATGGTCGCTGCAGTGACCAGCAGGCCCTGGTTGGTGCAGATGTTCGAGGTCGCCTTGGAGCGGCGGATGTGCTGTTCGCGCGCCTGCAGGGTGAGCGCGTAACCCGGCTTGTTGTCCAGGTCGACGGTGCGGCCAATGATGCGGCCCGGCATCTGCCGCACGTGCTCCATCTTCGTGCACATGAAACCGAAATACGGACCGCCCGATGACAACGGTACGCCCAGCGGCTGGCCTTCGCCGCAGACGATATCCACGCCGCCTTCGTCCGCGCCCCATTCACCCGGTGCCTTGAGAACGGCCAGCGAGGTCGGGTTCACGACCGCAATCGCGAGCGCATTGTTCGCGCGCGCCCAGTCGACCATCGCGTCCACGTCTTCCAGCGCACCGAACACGTTCGGCTGCGGTATGACGAGTGCCGTGATGTCGCTGCCTTCGAACTGTTTCAGTGATTCAAGATTCGTGACACCGGTCTTCGCATCGAACGGCAATTCCTCGAACACGATGTCCTGCGTCGCGCAGATGGCTTGTGCCACTTTTCGATACAGCGGATGCGTGCTCGCTGGCAGGAGGATTCTCTTCGACTTCGACTTGCGATGGGCGCGCACCGCCATCAGGCAGGCTTCGGCCAGCGCGCTCGCGCCGTCGTACAGCGATGCGTTCGAGACATCCATCGCCGTCAATGAGGCCATCATCGACTGGTATTCGTACAGCAACTGCAATGTGCCCTGGCTCGCTTCTGCCTGGTACGGCGTGTACGCCGAATAGAATTCACCGCGCGTGGTGATTTCCCACACCGCCGCCGGGATGTGATGCTCGTATGCACCACAGCCGATGAAATTCAGGTACTTGCCATCCTGGTCGGCACGCGCGTGCATGAGCCGCGCAATTTCCATTTCACTGAGTGCTTCGGGTACGCCGGGCAGGTCGTCGACGCGCAGTTCGGCGGGAATTTCATCGAAGAGTTTCTCGATGCTGTCGACGCCGATGGCGGCGAGCATTTCGCGGATATCGTGTTCCGTATGCGGAATGAAGGACATTGCGTAGCTACCAGTAAGATTGTTGGGATCTGAAATGCTTCTGAACTTTCGGGCAAGATGATTTGTGAGAGGTGAGAAGCGAGAAGTGAGAGGACCAAAGCCGCGTAGTCCTCTCGCCTCTCACTTCTTACCGCTCACAGTCGTTCACGATTCGTCGAGCACCTTGCTGTAGCCGTCCACGTCGAGCAGCGCATCGACGGCGGCCATGCTGCCCGGCCTGATCTTCATGATCCAGCCGTCGCCGTACGGATCCGTATTCACCAGCTCAGGCGTGTCGTTGAGCGCGTCGTTGCCACCGACGACTTCGCCCGCGATGGGCGCATAGACATCCGAAGCCGCCTTGACGGATTCGACCACGGCGAGCGCGTCGCCCGCGTTGACACTGCGGCCGGCTTCCGGCGCCTCGACAAACACCAGATCGCCCAGCGCCTCCTGGGCGTGATCGGTGATGCCGATGGTGACGGTGCCGTCATCTTCCTTGCGAATCCATTCATGCGATTTCGTATAACGCAGTTCGGCGGGAACCTTGCTCATTTTGTTTCTCCGTTCAACCGTTTCGAAAATTGCCGGACAGCGGCTTCGTTTGCGTTGCCGTTTCTTGTGAGAGGTGAGAAGCAGGAGGTGAGAGGATTGCGACGTTTTTATCCTCTCACCTCTCGCCTCTTACTTCTCGCCGATCTTTATCTCGCCATTGCGCACGAATGGCGGGCGCACCATGCGCGCCTTGAGGCGCTTGCCGCGGATCTCGACCTCGACATCGCCTTCGGCCCCGGCAGGTATGCGGGCGAGCGCGATGGAGCGCTCCATGGTGGGGGAAAACGTGCCGCTGGTCACCTCGCCATCGCCGGCGTTGGTGGCGACTTTCTGGTGACCGCGCAGCACGCCGCGCTCTTCCAGCACCAGGCCCACCAGCTTGCGGGGCGCCCCCGCGGACTTCTGCTTTTCCAGTGCGGCCCGGCCGATGAAATCACGATCCGCCGGCTCCCAGGCAATGGTCCAGCCCAGTCCCGATTCCAGCGGCGTGGTGGTTTCGTCCATGTCCGAACCGTACAGGTTCATCGCAGCTTCCAGACGCAGGGTATCGCGCGCGCCCAGGCCGGCCGGCGCAATACCGGCGGCGTGGAACGCCTTCCAGAGCGCCGCCGCCTGATCCTGGTGAACAATGATTTCAAAGCCGTCTTCGCCGGTGTATCCCGTGCGGGCAACAAACAGGCCGCCGCAGTCCGCCGCGTTGAACGGCTTCAGCTCCAGCGCCAGGGACTTGCAGGAAGGATCGAAGCAGTTCACCGCTTTTTCGCGAGCGTTCGGCCCCTGAACGGCGATCATGGCCAGCTCGGGCCGTTCCGTCACGCGGACCCCGAATGCCTGCGCCTGCCGCTCTATCCACGGCAGGTCCTTGTCCCGTGTGGAGGCGTTCACGACCATGCGGAAGAAGTCTTCAGCGAGAAAATAGACGATAAGATCATCGATAATGCCTGCATCTTCAGTCAACATGCAGGAATAGAGCGCTTTTCCGGAAACCTTGAGCTTGGCGACATCGTTCGCCAGGAGCTTCTGCAGGAAAGGCCGCACCTGATCGCCATGCAGATCCACGACCGTCATATGAGAGACGTCGAACATGCCCGCGTCGCGACGCACAGCGTGGTGCTCCTCGATCTGCGATCCGTAGTTCACCGGCATGTCCCAGCCGCCGAAATCCACGATTCGCGCGCCCAGCGCCACGTGCTCGTCATAAAGCGGCGTGCGTTTTCCCATCTGTGGCTCTCCGTCTGTCGTCAGGAATACAGCGGGGCGGCAAACCGACGTCTGCCGCCCCGTCATCTCGTTCCGGTCATCGAAAACCGGACTCTATATATAAGAATGGCGCGAGAGCAAAACCTGCAGAAACCCGGGGTCTCCAAAGACGAGGATTCGGGCACCGGAAAGGGTGCTGACAGACCCCCGCGACGCGGCGGAATGATACCGGAAAGGCCTGAACTACACCAAGCGGCGCGGGCATTCCACGGACTGGGAGCCGGTATCCCTCTTGTCAGCAAGCACTGACAGGAATTGCCGGGATAGCCGGTAGATCGCTCAGGGTTTTCCTGTATAAAGTCTGTAAAACATTGAGTAAAAACTCAGCCGTTTTGGGGGAAATTCTTGAATCGACCCGCGCAAATCCTGATGCGCAGCGGCGCTCTGTGCGCCGCGCTGCTGGCTGGCAACGTTCTCGCTGCCGAGGCGCCCGCCGTTACACCCGGTACCGTCCAGGACACCATTCGCCAGCAGGCTCCGCAATCGCCACTGCCCACTGAAACCGTGCCACCCTTGCGCGCGGACGTGAACCCTGCGGTTGTCGAGCCCATCGGGCCGGCCGTGCAGGTCGATACCTTCCTGCTGAACGGCAACGCCGCCATCAGCGACGAAGAACTCCTCGCACATCTTGCGCCGTGGACCGGACAGCAACTGACCCTGGATCGCATCTACGCGGCCGCCGACACGCTGACCGCGCACTACCGGAAACAGGGTTACGGTCTCGCCCAGGTCACGGTTCCTGCGCAAAAGATCAGCGACGGCAGTGTCGAGTTGCAGATCATCGAGGGCCGCATCGGCGCGATCAGTGTCAGCGGCAACGAAGACTACAGCTTCGAATTCCTGAAGCGCCGCCTGCAGCCGCTCACGCCCGGGCTGATCTACACCGACCGCGGCATGGAACGCAGCGTGCTGCTGCTCAACGACCTGCCCGGCCTGCGCGCGCGTGCGGTCATCAAGCCCGGCGAGGAGTTCGGCACATCCGACATCCTCTTCAGGATCGAGGAAGACCCCGCCAGCTTCTCGGTGAACGTGGACAATTACGGTCGCGAGGAACTGGGCGAAATCCGCGTGATGGCGGACGGACAGTTCAACAATCCCGGTGGCTTTGGCGATCGGTTGTATGTCGCCGTGCTGGTCTCCGAGGAAGCGCTGCTGAAATACGGCAACGTCACCTACGATTTCCCGACAGGCAACAACGGCTCGCGCATGCGCCTTACTGCGAACCGCGCCGATTACGAAGTGGGCGGCGAGATCTTCGAAGATCTCGGCATCGCCGGCGACAACACCACGTATCGCGTCGACTGGAGTTACCCGCTGCTGCGCAGCCGTTTCGCGAACATGGTGTTCACGGTCGCGGGACAGCGCTTCGAAACGCAGTCCTTCAATGAAAATTTCGACATCCCGCAGAATGAAACCGAACTCGACCTGCTCGAACTCGGCTTCTTCATGAACGGCCTGACCGGCGCGAACCACAGCTGGTCGTTCTCCGCCCTGCTCGACGGCAACGGCAAATCCAATGGCGAAACGCTTGCACAGGCGCGCACCGATGCGCAGCAGGCCAAGCTGCGTCTCGACGGCAGCTACAGCCTGCCGCTGGCCTCGAACTGGCTGCTCGCCTCACGCGCGACGTACGTTCATTCATCCGATCCGCTCACCGATTCGCAGAAATTCTCGCTGGGCGGCCCGTACTCCGTGCGCGGCTATGCGCCTGCGGAAGTGCGCGGCGATGAAGGCGCCTTCCTGTCGCTGGAAATCCGGCGGTATTTCTTCGTGAGCGGCTATCCGCTCGCGGGCAGCTTCTACATCGACGGCGGTTACGCGAAAAACGAAGCGTTCGCGGATACGCCGGCAGGTACGGATCTCGACAGCGAACTCGGCAGCGCCGGTCTCGGCCTGCTGTTTTCTCCCGACAGCGGTTCGTACAGCGGTGCGTTGCTGTACGCCGCGCCGATCGACAATCACACATCGCCCAATGGCGATGACGATGGCCATATCTGGGCCACGTTCACTTACCGTTTCTGACGGGGAGATGGCGGCCATGTCACAGGTCACGACCAATCTGACACTCAAGCGCCGTGTGCGCGCCCTGCTGTACGGGCAGCATTCGGCACTCGCACTGCTCGCGCCGGGCATGCTGATTCCCGGGCTCGCGCTGGCCGGCCCGGAAGGCGGCGTTGTCGTCGGCGGCGAAGCGGACATCGTGCGGCCAAACGCGAACGGCACCGTTATCAACCAGCTCACGAATCGTGCCGCCATCAACTGGCAGACATTCAATGTCGACGCGGATGAATACGTCATCTTCAACCAGCCGGGCGCGTCGAGCATCGTGCTCAACCGCGTGCTCGGCGGCGATGCCTCGTACATCCTCGGTCACATGGAATCCAACGGACAGGTATTCCTGCTGAATCCGCACGGCGTGTATTTCACGCACGGCGCCTCGCTGGACGTGCAGGGCTTTCTGGCGTCCACGCTGGACATGAACCCGAACGATTTCATGGCCGGCGATTTCACCCTGACGCGCAGCGACAATGCGCCGGCAACCGGGCGCGTCATCAACGACGGTCAGATCACCGCAGGCCCCGGCGGCTACGTCGTGCTCGCCGGCGATTACACCGAAAACACCGGCATCATCACGGCGAACGCCGGCAGCATCGCATTGGTTTCCGGTAACGCGCTGACGCTCGACATCAAAGGCGACGGTCTCGTCAGCTTCGCCATCGATGAAGCCTCACTGAGCGCAGCCGCCGGCGTGCGCAATGCCGGTTCGCTGATCGCCGATGGCGGCCGCGTGATCATGACCGCGAAAGTCGCGAACGACCTTGTTGCAACCGCAGTGAACAACGAAGGACTCGTGCGCGCGCATTCCGTCGAGGAACGCGGCGGCGAAATCTATCTTGTCGGTCACGGCGGCGATGTGATCAACAGCGGCACGCTGGATGCGGATGGCGAGAACGCGAACGGCGGCGGTATCGCCATGCGTTCCGACCGCAACGTGATACTCGCCGACAGCGGCGTGCAGACCGCCGCGGGCGATGCGAATCACAAGGGCGGCGTCATACGTGCGATTGCCGAGGAACATCTCGATTACCAGCGGGACAACGTCATACGCGTGACGGGTGGAAACGGCGGCGGGTTTGTCGAAGTTTCCGGTCACGGGTCGTTGAACCTGCGCGGGATTCCGCAGATTGGTCCTGGTGGGACATTCATGATCGACCCTGGACAACTATTCCTACGCGATGGCATAGACGGTCCTGGACAATCCTCCGGCAGTATCAGCACTAACGGGTCAGTCGGTATCGGTCACCTGGAAAGCCAGTTGAACAGCGGTACCAACGTTATACTGGTCGCGTCTAACGAGATTACCTACACGGGAACTGGCGGCAGCATCAACGTAGCTGCAGGCTCTGCCGAGCTATCCATGGTAATTGGTTCGATTTCAACGGGTGCAAGTGTATGTAACTTTGGTGTCTGCCTTGATGGCGCGCCGGTAATCACTCCTTACTCCGGCGGAACAATTGATATCAGCGGTCTCGATATCCAGATCCAGGGCAATATCAAGTTGCACGCCCAGAGCGGCACGATCATTGCGGAAGACCTCATGACCGCCACCGGTCACGTGCATGCCATCGCGGATGCGATCACGATCGGCGGCAATATCAGCGCGGCCCAGTACATTCAGCTGGATGCTGCGGCCGCCGGTAACGTCACCGTGGCCGGCGCGATGGCAGCCGGGACATCCGTGAACGTCGCGGCATACAACGGACTCAGCATAGGCGCGGTAACAGCCACGGAAATCGATCTGAATGGCGGCTTCGGCGGCGTGACCGTCAACGGCAATATCGCTGCCGTCAATGCCGGCGGCGCTGCGTCCATCGATATTCTTGCCAGCAACGGCGGAATCGCGATCAACGGCAATGTCCTGGCAACCGGCACCGGTGGCGGCGCATACATCACGGTCGATGGCGGCGGGAACGGTGGAATAACCATCAGTGGCAACATGGCTGCCGAAGGCACCGATGCATACGGCAGTCACGCGGCCCGGGTCTACGTCAACAGCAATCCTGGCGGCGACGTCACGATCACCGGCGGCATCAAGGTGACCGGCAACCCGGACAGCTATTCTTTCGGCGGTTCGTATGGTGGCCAACAGGGAACGCGAGGCCACGCCGAGCTCTACGCATCGGCAAACGGCAGCGGCGACCTTGCGATCGGCGGACCGGTGATCGTCACCGGTACCGGCAAGGCGAAAGCGGATCTTTACGGCCGCAACGTGACCGCCGGCAACATCAGCGTGACGGCGAACGCGGAGAGTTTCGTCAACTCGGCCAACAGCAGCATCGGCAGCGACACGCTGCTGGAAACCGTCACGGCTGGAGGCGCGGCGGAAGTGCACGTTTCCACGGGGCTTGTCGGTGGCATCGGGAATATCGTTCTCGGCGATATCGTTGCGAAAGGTCCCGATGCTTTCGTGCACATTCAAAACGCGCAGAACGTCACGGTGGGCGCGCTCACGCTGGAAGCGGCGGGCAACAACATCACCCGCAGCGGCAACGACTCCAATGGAGCCTTCACCGGAACAATGCTGGGCGGTTTCGCCGAGTTGTATGTCGGCCAGAGCGGCGGCGGCGCGACCAGCACGACCATCGACATCAACGGTGCGATCACGGTCAACGCAATGGGCCGTGCCGCGGTCACGCTGCACGGCGATAGTATCCAGACACGCGGCATCGATATCACGGCGACCGCCGGCGAATTCTCACGCGACTACGCGGGCAGCAGCAGCTTCGGCAGCGACTGGCCGTTCGATGCCGATTTCGGCGGACCGAAGATCGACGAAGGCACGGTCAAGGGCGGTGAGGCAACGCTGTTTGTCGGCGGTGTTTCTGGCCTTGTTCCATGCGATGGCATCTGTCCACCGCCGCCGCCGCCATCCGCGGACAACGTGCAGATCGACGGCAGCATCAACGTCAAGGCGCCGGGCCTTGCCGAAGTCACGATCATCGGCGGCGATATCGCCGTCAGCGGCGGCATCAACGCTACGGCAACGCGCGCGCAGGCGAGTGGCACATACGCGGATTCCAATGGCAGTACGGCCACGTTCGGCACGGTCGTGTCCTCCATCGGCACCGCGCGCGTCGATCTGCACAGCGTCACGGATGAAGCCGTGAACGTCGGCGGCGACATCACTGTCTCCGGCCCGCAAGCGCATTTCGACGCGATCGGCGGCACGGTCACGCTGGGCAATCTCTCGGTGACCGGCACGGGTTTCGAACTCGACGTGCACGAAGCGCTGGAAGACACCGCCGGCAATCCGCTCGGTACTTTCGATTTCCAGGGTTCGCATTTCGTCACGGGTGTCGGCGTGGAAGCGGTCGGCGCGGTGAAGGTCGGCAACGTGAACATCGAAGGCATCGGCGCAGCCGGCATCATCTTCAGTGGCGCGACGATAACGACGGGCAGCATCAATGTTCGCGCAACGGCAGGCGAGTTCACGACGAACGCGCCTTCGTTCACCGGCGGGGCGGCGGCGACAACACCGACGGGCGCCGCGGTAATCGGCTTCGAATCACCGACAGCCGCAACTGTGAACGGCGATATCACGATCAGCGGCGCACGTACCGCGCATGTCGGCGGCCGTGCGAACGCCAGTGGCGACTTCACGATCACGGGCGGACGCGGTGTCTTCACGGATATCCCGGCGTATGTCGATTTCCTCGACCATATAGACGACGGCGATATCGGCGAAGATCCGCTGATACTCGCCGCTGCGCAGATTCGTGCGGCGAACATCACGGCGAACGTCACGAACGGCAATTTGTCGCTGGGTACGGCGCAACTGGTGACGAACGGCACGTTCACGGCGCACGCCAGCGGCAACCTGAGCCTCGCCGGGCACACGCAGTCGGCGGGCAGTTTCGCGCTCAGTGCGGGCAACAACATGACGCTGTCGAACGCGACGCTGAACACGCCGGGCGCGTTCAATGCCACCGCAGGCAACAACATGCTGGTGAGCAACATCAGTCTCACTGCTGCGACGGTGGCGCTGACCGCCGGCGGCAACATCACGAACTCGAATCCGCCGGGCACAATCACCGCGGATGCGATCGCCATCAAAGCCGGCGGCATTGTCGATCTTTCCAACACCACGCTGGTGGTCGGCACCGGCCGCTTCGATGCCATTCCGGGCGATACGCGCCTGCTGGAACTGATGGCGGCCCAGGGCCTGCGCGCGCCGGGCGGCGGTCCCAACCTGTTCATCGAAGGGCGCGGCGTCTCGCTCGGCAATCTCAGCCTTGCGGGCGATTACGTGCTGCTCTCGACGAACAGTCTCGCTGTCAACGGCACGGTCAGTTCCGGCAATCCCGACATGCTGTTGCAGGTCGCGCCATTGGGACTGGGCGCAACGTTCAGCCTGGAAGGATCTTCGCCCTCGAGCGCCGACGCGTCCTATCTCTACGCAGGCGGATTGGGTGCTTTCGACGCGGGCACGATTGCGCTCGGCACGACAAAGCACACCGGCGGCGTGGGCGTCAGCGTGAACAGCGCGACGCTCGATATCGGTGACGCCAATCTGTTCGTGCTGACCAGCGGTTCAGTGCGCGGTCTGGGGCGCGTGATCTCCACCGGCATCGTCAAGGATCTGGCCACACTGCTCAGCGGCGGCTTCGACATTCCGCAGACCGGCGAGATCGACGCACGCCAGGACGTCATCCAGTCCCTGCGCGACGAGTTCGACACGGGCCGGAATCGCCAGGGCGACGAAGAGGAAGAAGGCGACGAGGAAGGCGAAGACACGGATACGGATACCGATGTCGAAGACGATGATGACAGTCTTGTCCGCCAGGATACGGTGGACGAAGAAATGATGTGCCGCTAGGAGCCGTGCAAATGCAGAAAACCATGCTTTTGAAGATCATGCTTTTCCTGTGCGCGCTCCCGCTGGCGCAGGCCGCGGCTGCCGCCGAGCGTGCGGGCGACATCACGCTGCTCACAGGACGCGCAACTGCTGCCGGCGTTTCCGGCGAAATACGGCCGCTTGAGAAGAACGGCACAGTCTTTCCCGGCGAGATGATCAGCACCGGGCCGAACAGCTATCTCAACATCCTGTTCACGGATGGCGGTCGCGTCTTGCTGCGGCCGAACAGCCGCTTCCAGATCGAGGAATACACGTACAAGGCGGCGGTTGCAGGGACACGCAGAGGGAACGACAGCTCGCCGAACGTGACAGCCGAAGCGGAAGGCAATGCGCTGTTCCGCCTGCTCAAGGGTGGTTTCCGCGCGGTCACCGGGCTGGTCGGCAAGACAAACCGCGACAATTACAAAGTGCGCACGCCGGTTGCAACGATAGGTATTCGCGGCACCGATTTCGAAGCGCGCTTCTGCCAGGGTGATTGTTTCGACATCGATCCTGCGCCGCACGACGGGCTGTATACCGGCGTCTTCAACGGCGGCATCCAGCTCGACAACGAAACCGGAACGTTCGACCGTGACGCAGGGCAATACGGCTACGTGCCCGGCTTCAACCAGAAGCCGGTCGGCCTGAAACGCCGCCCGAAAGCGCTCGCCCAGGATCCGATGCCGGACCCTGAAGCCTGCGACTGACCTGTTATCTTCAGATGGGCCTTCAACGGGCCTTCAAACCGGGGACTCGCTTCAAGCGGCGGCACGCAGTAGGCTGCGCGCTGCGCTTTTTTTATCTTCAAGAATTTTCATTTTCCAGAGGAACCCATGAACGAAGAAAACCAGAACGTGCTCGATCCGCTTCCGCCGGGCTACACCGCGCTCGTCCCCTTTTCGCGTGACCGCTTCCGCTCCATGGGACGGAAAAAAAACGCGGCCGCCGGCTTTGTCGCGCATCTCAACTCGGTGCTGATCCTGACCCCCGAATTCTTTCACGCGGCGCGCCACTACCCCATCGTCTTCAGCAAGGACCTCAACGGCACGTTCATTCCCGTTGGCGTCGTCGGCCTTGAGGACAGGCAGAATCTGTTCGTCGACGAGCAGGGCTACTGGCGCACCGACAGCTACCTGCCCGCCTACGTACGGCGCTGGCCTTTCTTTACCGTGCAGAACCAGGACGACCCGAAGAAATCGTTCATCTGCGTCGATCCCAACGGTCTTGAAGAAAACGACACGCCGTTGCTTGACGCCGAAGGCGAGCCGACAGCGGCGTGGCGCGACACCGAGCGCATGATCAATGAAGTCGAAGGCGCACGGCGCATGACGCTGGATTTCGGACGTCACCTCGGCGAACTCGATCTCATCGAGCCCTTCGAAGCACATGCGATTGCGCGCGACGGCAACAAGCTGCGGCTTGGGAATATGCATCGTGTCAGCGAAGAGCGATTGAACAAGCTGTCGGATAAACAGATTCGCACGCTCATGAACAAGGGCTACCTGTCGCGCATCTACGCACACCTGTTGTCCATCGACAATTTCCAGCGGCTGCTCGACCTGCGCCTGGAACGCCAGCCGCACGCCGGCGAAGCCTGACAAGGAGCGCGTGGTGGGCGTAGAAATAAAACTGACGGATCGCGAGATTCCGGTATCGCCCGTGTTCGTCGATTTCCTGGCGCATATCGTCGACGGCAAACCGTTCGACGACGCGCAATGGCACGACCAGCTTTCCGAGGAACTCAGCAGCGAACACCGCGGCGTCGTCGAGAAGGCACGCGAGAACGCCGAGCGCGTGATGGGCAGCGAAACGGGTAAGCACGCCATTGCGCGCGCTTACCAGCTGTTCGTTGCCTTGCTGACGGGCAACCTCGAACTCGTGCGGGATTTCCAGCGGCGCTTTCATTTCATCAACATCATCGGCGTACCGCGCAACGGCGGCTCCTACCTGACGAAGGAAGCCTACCGCGCACTCGGCTACGATCCGCAGAGAGTGCCGAACGTCATCGCGCATGACGGTTTTCCGGAAGCCGGTCCGTTCCGATTCGGTTCCGGCCACAACAGCTGGACGATGAGTCTCGCCACCATGGCGGAATTCCTCACCATGGTCGAAATCTACTTCGGCAATGCGAAAACGCACATGGGCAAGATCGTCGTGCCGAAGAAACTGCTGAAAGGCTCGTACGCCGGCGGCTTCTTTCATCACGTGCTCGGTGAAGCCGTCGATCACGTGTTCACCGTGCGTCACCCGGCGACGTCCGCCATCTCGACGTATGAAAAATCCGGCGGCCTGCCACAGGATGGCAAGTTTGCGGTGCGCGGCAACATCGAGGAATGGATACGCCGCGATCTTGCTTACACCGGCGTCGATGCATTGCAGATGGATTATTTCGATGCCTACCTGCGCTACTGGGAGCAGTATCACTACTACGTCGCGACGACCGGTCTTTCCGCGAACCGCAATATCACCATCGTGCCGTACACCGCCGAGCGCATGGCGGCGCTCTCGCGCCGCTGGCACAACCGCTTCGAGTCCGGACTGGAACCGACGGAATTCAAGGTGTTCGACAAGCGCGAGCGTCATCCACGCTGGCTGCAGGAAGCGGAACCTGTCGTACGCCGCGTTGCGGCGGTGTGGGAACGCTCGGGCCTGGTGTTTCCTTTCGACGAGGTGATGGAGGCCTGGTAAATCATGGCGCGCGTGCTGCTGACGTGGGAGCTGGGCGCGGGCCTCGGTCATCTCGTGCCGCTGGCCGCGATGGGCCGCGAGCTCACGCAGGCGGGACATGAATGCGCGTATGCGTTGCGCGATCTTGGTCACGCCCACGTACTGCTCGACGTGCCGCGCACACGTTTGTACCAGGCACCGCTGCTGCTGCCTGAGCGGCGCGGCGGAGAGATCGCCTGGACCTACGCGGACATCCTCGCGAACATCGGTTACCGCGATCCTGCACCGCTCACCGGCCTGCTCGCCGCGTGGCGCGGAATCTACGCAAACTTCAAACCCGATCTCATTGTCTTCGATCACGCGCCCACCGCGCAGGCGGCGGCGCGGGGGTTGAACATTCCCACCGTTCTGCTTGCCCGTTCCGGCTTCACGATTCCTCCCGCGATCACGCCGATGCCGCGCGTGCGCTCGGGCAATAGCAATGGCGGCAGCCGTGCGCAGGATCTCGAGCGGGAAACGGCGGTGACGCGCGTGCTGAACGCGGCATTCGAAAGTCTCGATATCCCGCCGCTGGAATGTGTCGGACAGTTGTTCGACGCCGGGGCACGCATCCTGCTCTCTGTGCCCGAACTGGACGCCTACGGACCGCGCGATAATGTCGAGTACTGGGGCCCGCTGGAGACTGCTGGCGGTGCGCCACCGGAATGGCCGACAACAAACGGACCAAAGATCTTCGCTTATTTGCGCGCGTTTCAGACGCGCCCCGCACTGCTGGACGCGCTGCGCGCGAGTGGTGCTTCCGTCGTCGCGCATATCAGCGGCATGGAACCGGCCGAGTGCGCGCAACAGTCCAGCAACACCATGAAAATATCGCCGCAGATTATCGACGTCCGTCGCGCACTGGCCGAATGCGACCTCGTTGTCACGCACGGCGGTTCGCTGGTCGCCTCCGCGCTCGTCGCCGGCAAACCGTTGCTGATGCTGCCGCTGCATCTCGAACAGCAACTGACCGCATCTGCCGTCGAAACCCTCGGCGCAGGCCTCAGTGCGCCGCGCCTGTTGCCGGAAGGCATGCGCAACAAGCTGGATCGCTTGCTGCGCGAACCGGCGTTCGGTGCCGCTGCACGCGCCTTCGCAACGCGCTATCCGCAGTATCCGGCGCCGCTGGAGGGGCGTTTCGTCGCGTTGACCGAACGCCTGTTGAACGCTCGCCGGTAAGAGACACGAGCGCTCATTCGTCTCGCCGGCGCCGTCGTTCCAGCCACTGCACTTCCAGTGCGTCGAGTGTTCGTTCGGCGACCAGCGGCTGGTCGTAGAAGAAAAGCGCGAGTTCCTGCGCGTAAACCCGGGATGCCGCAAGTAACGCGGGCAGCAACTCCGCCGGATCCGGATCGTGGAACAGCATCCGGTCAATGGCATCGATCAGGCCCGCAAGATCGCAGGCCATCTGGCAAGGCCGGTACGGCCAGCACGATGAGTTTGGTTCTGTCATGGCGTCCCTGCCTTGCCTCGGTGGGCATTTGATGAAAAGGGCAATAGAATTCCGCCACGTGCGAGCTCGCACGTGGAAACAATAAATGGCATATTGAATAAATAGGTATTTTTTGTCAACCCATTATAAAAATCTACCCTCGGACCTGATCTCACAGAGTGAAGCGGCTCGCCTGCGTGGTGTCACACGCCAAGCGATTTCCAAGCTCGTGAAAAAAGGCCGGCTGAAATCATACGAAGTCGCGGGTAGAGACCATGTCAGGAAAGCGGATGTTCTGACCTATAAGGCGGGTCAGGCGGGGCGCCCTAAAGCCGATAGCAAAAAGAAGTCCGTCCGCAAGACACCGCACCGTACTACGCCACAAAAATAAAGTTCTTCGCGGATCAGCGGGGATACATCTTTCGTGCCGCGGGAACGAAGCGAGCTGTCCTTCGCATCGCACTTCGCGGTCGGACAGGGCCCCCGCGTTTGGGGAGACCGCTCCTATACGCCTCCGGCAAAGGCAAGCGGAGCATCGCAGGAGCGATGTTTTTTCTTGTGCCTTCCGCCGCCTGAACTCCCGTCGCTTCAAAGGGTCGAATGTGCTGTTTGACACGCTTCAAGGGCAAGGCGACTATCTTCCGCCTGAAAAACAACTCATCTACCGGGGAGGGCTTCATGTCTTCAACCTTGAGAAAATTCCTGCCATTCCTGTTCGCCGCTGCCCTTCTGGCCGGCTGTGCGAACCAGGGTATGCAAAGCTCGGCCTCAGATTCCGAAACGGAAAAGCTGCACGCGCTGTTCGACGATGCATGGGAGCGCGAGCTGCGCGAAAACCCGGTGTCGGCGACCTATCTCGGCGACAAGCGCTACAACGACCAGTGGGGCGATTCCAGCTTCGAGGCCATCGAAGCCAGTCATCAGGCGGACATCGAGACGCTGCGCCGGCTTGAGGGCATCGATCGCGACGCGTTGTCCGAAGAAGAAGGAATCAATTACGACCTGTTCCGCCGCGAGTACGAGAACCGCATCAGCGGGTACGCGCACGAGGGCTACCTGATTCCGCTGAACCAGCGCGGCGGCATCCATACTGCGAATGAATTGACGGAAACACTGCAGTTCAAATCCGTGAAGGATTACGAAGACTGGATCGCGCGGCTGAATGCGTTCGGCACCGCCGTCGATCAGACGATCACGATCATGGCACGCGGTATCGAGAAGGGCCGCACGCAGCCGCGCATCATCAATGAGCGCATCCTGCCGCAGATCGAAGCCCAGCGCGTCAAGGACGCGATGAAGAGCGGCTTCTACGATCCGTTCCGCGAAATGTCGGACACGGTTTCCGCCGCCGAGCAGGAACGCCTGCGCAACGCGGCACTGGCCGCGATCCGCACCGTTGTGATCCCCGCGTTCGACCGCATGGCCGTTTTCTTCAAGGATGAATACCTGCCGGCATCACGCCCCGCCGTCGGTATCGGCAGCACGCCGAACGGCAAGGAGTACTACGCCTACCTCGCGCGCCAGTACACGACGACGGAACTCACGCCGGAACAAATCCACCAGATCGGCGTGGATGAAGTTGCGCGCATTCGTGCCGAGATGGACAAGATCATCAAGCAGGTCAGGTTCAAGGGCACGTTCAACGAGTTCCTGACGTTCCTGCGCACCGATCCGCAGTTCTATTACAAGACCCCGGAAGAGCTGCTGGAAGCGTATCGTGCAATCTCGAAGCAGATCGACCCCGAACTGGTGAAACTGTTCGGCAAACTGCCGCGCACACCGTACGGCGTGATTCCCATCCCGGATGCCATCGCACCGGATACGACCACCGCGTATTACATGCAGCCGGCCGCCGATGGCAGCCGCGCGGGTTACTACTACGTGAACCTGTACAAGCCGGAAGTGCGTCCGAAGTACGAAATGGAAGCGCTCTCCGTGCACGAAGCTGTTCCCGGCCATCATCTGCAGCTCGCGCTGCAGCAGGAACTGGGCGACCTGCCGGAGTTTCGCCGGTTCGGTGGCTACACGGCGTTCGTGGAAGGCTGGGGCCTGTATTCGGAGTCACTGGGACCGGAGCTCGGACTGTACAAGGACCCGTATTCGAAGTTCGGCCAGCTGACCTATGAAATGTGGCGCGCGGTGCGCCTCGTCGTGGACACCGGCATGCACTACCAGGGCTGGACGCGCGATCAGGCCATCGAGTTCTTCATGGACAACGCGGCCAAGACCAAGCTCGATATCGTCAACGAGATCGATCGCTATATCGCCTGGCCGGGCCAGGCGCTGGCGTACAAGATCGGCGAATTGAAGATCAAGGAACTCCGTGCCCGTGCCGAAAAGGCGCTGGGTGAGGACTTCGACATCAAGGGCTTCCACGATACGGTGCTCGGCGCCGGCGCGCTGCCGCTGGACCTGCTGGAACGCCGCGTGAATGACTGGATCGCCGCCGAAAAAGCAAAAATCTGAAGCTATAGTCTCAGAGTCGACTTTGACCCTGATAAAGGTCGGGCGGGAAGCGTTGCTTCCCGCCCTTTTTTTTGGTTCTTTGTATGGACCGTAGACATAGGTAACAAACGTGCCAGGACATGGGTGACACTCATCCCTTGGTTAAGGCCAGAACAGGGGGTTTGTCATGCCT
>Ga0299914_10000053_pt1 | contig 66455 bp, 48 predicted proteins | sample RVTome_10_FD_201361 | JGI IMG/M metagenome (GOLD analysis project Ga0299914, IMG submission 201361) | Soil microbial communities from uranium-contaminated site in the Upper Colorado River Basin, Wyoming, United States - RVT153D57 (version 2) ... | reverse complement strand
AAGATCGCGCCTGCAAATTCGGCGGCGTGAAAGGATTGAAGCTTCCGCCCTTTCAACCATCTCGCCATTTCTCGAGCACGTCTTTTACGCCTGCGGCGCGCGCCAGCCGCGCAAGCCCTTTCTGGTCCGGCATTTCCAGGTTGGTGTCACCCCGCGGCGGTAGCATGCTGCCAACCATTAAGTCAGTTATGCCAAGAATATTGGCATAACTGACTTAATGGGCGAGCCCGCAAAATGAAAGAGGTCAGCGCGCGGAGCTCACCGCACCTTCAGCATGAGGCTGGCGGCGTTGTCGTCATCCATTCCCGCGACATCCACTCTCGCTTGCATGATCTTTTGCCGGCGGATTCTTCGAATCGCGCCTCGTAGGTCACACCCTTGCCGGTGTACTCGAGATCCGCGATGCGTTCGGTGCCATCGGCCATGACGAGCACGGCGTGCTTTCGGATCCGGTCGGCATCCCAGGTGCCGCTGGGCTGGATGGGGCAGCCGCAGAGCATCTCCAGCTCCACGCGTACGTGGCCACGGCCTTTGTCGTCCAGCTTCACGTCGACGGGACGGATGATGTAGCCCGAGAGCGAGAGCAGCACGCGACCATCGCCCGCGCGATCCACGCCCGGGACCAGCCACACGCTCTTGCGCGCATGACTTTTTGCCTGCGGCTCGCCGAGCGGGCCTTCGGCCTCGACGATGAATTGCGCGGGTTCGTCCAGCGGCAGGCTGAAAGCGAATACCGCGTCGTCGCCGGAGCGCACGCTGGAGTAACGCTCGCCGCGCATGATGCGCGCGGTATCGCCGGTGCCACCACGCGTGACGCCTTCCGCGACAACCTTGCCGCTTTCTGCGTCGATGATTTTCACCGCGGCCCCGCCGGTCTTGTCGCCGATGAACTTCGCGCCGTTGGCGAGCACGCCGACCTCGATATGGACGGGTTCCGCGGCCAGCACTGGCGATGCGAACAACACGAGAAACAGGAAATGCAGGCTACGCATGATGACACCTCGATGTTTGACGTGAGTGTGGATGACCGGATGCATTCAATGCACGGCGGATGAGGATATCCCGCAGCTTTTCGTTCCTTCGGCCGTAGCGTACGGCCACGGTGAATTCGCCGAGGCCGTCGTCATACGCAATGCCTTTGGAGGGCGCGACGAATTCCACCAGCGGGCCGATAATTTTCGCGCGCGGGTTGAATCTCCGCAGGATCTGCTGCGAATGCCGCGAGCGGCGCCAGGAGCGCGAGCGTTAACCAGTTATTTCTTTTCATTGCCGGCCTCCGTAGTGGTGGCGCGAATTTCGAAGTCGTCGCGATCCCTGGTGGAGTGATCCAGTTCGTCGTGCTTGCGCACGGCATCGGTGGTGCCGAGCGGATGCACTTCGAGCATGAATTTCTGCTTCTTGCCGCGCACCGGTATTTGCACGGTTTCACGCGTGCCCGGCGAGGGCGTGAACAGCTTACGCAGCCAACCAGGTTCGGCCTTGAACGTGGACGCATCGATGTCGGGCGAATAAACGATAGTGAATGTCACGGAATCATCCCCTGTCTGCAAACGGTTCTGCAGTGGCGTGATGTAGGTGAGCAGTTCGTTGATGTTTTCCGCTTCCGCCGGTGTGCCCGCATAAGACGGCTCTTCCACTGGCGGTGTCACGCCCGGACAGCCGGGCCCTGCGATCATGCCGCGAACAGCGAAGTCGCTGCGCTTGGGCAAGGCCGGGTCGGGGTCGCGCGGGTAATTCCAAAGTTCGGGGCTGGTGTTCCATTCGGGGTTCAGCACGTAATTGCGCAGCCCGGGCGCCGCACTGCTGATGAGCCGCATGCCTGGATTTTCGGTGCCCGGCTTACGGTGAATCCCCAGTACGCGTGACCGTGCGTGAAGATGCTAAAGCTGGCAGCGGCACCGTAATCTGCGCCGATGACGCTGGGCGAGATCGTGCCTTCCGCCACGCGGTTGCCGAAATAGCTTTGCTTCTCCGGTGGCGCCGGCAACAGGGCGGGCGGAAATTCCGCTTTGCAACGCAGATCAATGTAGAGCTCGCCGATGGCATCGAGATTGGTGACGGGCGCGCGCAGTGTGTAGACGTATTCGTACAGGCCATCGGCACGCTGCGTGTATTCCACATCCAGCACGGTGCCGGAAATATCGGCATCCCGCGTGTAGGGATCGGCTGGGGCCGCCATCACGGATAGCGGTGCAACCGCCAGGAAAAGCAGGCATCGGTTCATTGCGCCCCCACTCTCTTAATGCACTTCGAGCCCTGATCCTGGACAAGCTGGGGCTGCTTGTCCCAGCGCCAGCAAGGTCCGGGATCGCGCCGGAGGGATGCTCCCACAGGAACGGGTTGTCGCGCGGTTTCTGGACAGAGCAGATTGACGCCACAAACACACACGCACCGTGCAGAAAAACATCGGTGCAGCTGTAAATAATGCGTCCTGACGCATTTATCTGTTTTCAATCCATGCATCAGGGTGCATAAATTTCGAACCGAAGCGCGCGATCATGCCCGCGTACGCGATGCCTGCTCTTCCCACTGAAAGACGTCTTCCACGCCCACGCCAAAGGCCCGCGAGATCCTGAACGCCAGCTCCAGCGAAGGCGCGTAGCGTCCCGCTTCGAGCGCGATGATGGTCTGGCGTGTCACGCCGCAGGTTTTCGCGAGGGCTTCCTGCGTCATTTCGCCGTGCTCGAAACGCAGGCGGCGGATGTTGTTGGTGATGGTTGTGCTCATGCCGCGCTCAACGCCGATCGCGCCAGAACATGAACGCGGTGGCGGCGTATTCGATCAGGCAACCCCACACCAGCGCGAAGATGAGCAGGTTCGCGATCATGAAATGCCCGGCCAACACGAGGCGTTCGGCGGGCGAGAAACCGAGCAGGAGCGCGAGAGCGATGATGGCGACGACGGTTGCACCGCGCCCCCAACCGCCGGCACGAATCGCAATCTCGCGGTCGCGCTCGTCTTTCTGCACTTCGTCTTTCGAACGCGAGCGCAATACCTGCGAGATCACCGCCCAGGCGATCAACAGGATGACGAGGTTGCGGCCGACCGCGCGAACATGCGGATCCGTGAAGGCGACATCGCCCTGGAAGAGCGCTAACTTCGTGAAGAAATACATCAATGCGATGGCCGAGAACCCGACACCCAGCCAGGCGCGCCACTCGCTCGGCGACATGGCCCGATCGAGCTCGCCGCGCGGCCACTGCGAGAGCAGGTAGAGCAAACCCCAGCCAATCGCGACGAGCAGCGTCATTCCGCCACTGCCCATATCGAGCCCCATCAAGGTGTCCGGCCCGGCCAGCATCAGCCACAGCACGAGCCCGGCAAGGAGCAGAAGACCCACGATTCCCCAGCGACGCAACAGCATGACGTTAACCTCACCTTACTTGATGTAAGGTAAATTATACGTAAAGTATTCTTTACGTCAAGCCTTGAGCAACACATGAGGGGGTCCGTACTCTTCCGGTCCGTGTCCGGCTTTCCCTGCCAACGGTTAACAGGACCTGCTGAGCAATTCAGCCGCCCTCGAATCCTCTTTCGGAATAGCAGGTCATGTCGTTGTTGCGGCGCATGGAAAGGACCGCTTTCCGCACCTATACTCCAAGCCTCAGGGATATCCTTAGGGATGTGCCGCCAGCCAGGGAAGGGGGAAATATGAGGCGACTTCAGCGTTCATTAGCGATCATCCTGCTTTTTTCCGCAGTTACAGCGTGCAATCAGCGCGCCGAGGTTCGTGCCGAGCAGGAATCCGCCGCGATCCAGTCCGCTTTCGACTATCTCCAGGCCGAGCACCAGATTCCGGCGCCGCGCGAGCAGCTCGTGCTGCTCGATGAGAACCGGGACGAACTGGGCCAGGTTCATCTGCGTTTCCAGCAGGTGCATGCCGGGATTCCTGTTTACGGCGCGAACATCATCGTTCACCTCAATTCCGATCTTTCGGGCCGCCACGTAACCGGCCGACTCGTGGAAATCCCGGCGGACGCCGCCACGAAAGCGAGCGTTTCCGCGACGCAAGCCCGGGAGCTGGCTTTGAGCCAGGCTTGTGCCAAAACAACGGAAAGCCCGGAGCTGGTATTTCGCACGGATCGCATTGATCCGCCGCGTCTTGCTTACCGCGTACCCGCTCAAAAGGGCCTTCTCAAATGCGATGTTTTCGTCGCCGCCGATGAACCGGTGGTTCTCGGAATCGTGAACCGCTCACCAAGCTCGCCGATCGGCGAATAGGGATATCACCATGCGAATTCTGAACTTCTTTCTCGCCGGGCTGCTTGGCCTGTCGCTTTCCGCCACTGTCGATGCGAGCGGCCAGCCGCGCGAGCTATCGCGTGCCGAACTGCCTGCTCAATTGGAGAGGACGGTTTTGCCTGCCAGGAGGATGCAGCCGGTAAGCGATTCAGTGCAGCGGCAACGCGTATCCGCCAAGACAGCGAATCGTACGAAGGCGCGAACCGATGTCGTCGGCGTGCAACAACGAGATGAAATCCGCGCAGCGCTCGCCCGGATGACGGCAGCTCGAAAGATGCGGGCGCAACTCGGCGCAGCCATGACAGAAACACAGCAGACAGCACTGCGCTCGGTAGTCGAACGCCATGGCAAGACGGGAATGGAGTTGCGGCTGAATGCCGCCACCGGTATGCCGACATTTGTCCGCGCCGGGAGTGCGCCGCTGGCCGTTGCGGCCGGGAACGATGACAAGAGCCGGTCAAAGGCAGCGATCAATTTTCTTGAAGGCAGTGCGGCGCTCTATCGCCTGGAAAGTGCTGGAGAAGCGCTGACCCTGAAGCGAGCCATGTCCGACGCGCGCGGCAAGCATCACTACCTGTTTCAGCAGCACGTGAAGGGCGTTCCCGTGCGCGGTGCGCAAGTACTCGCGCATTTCGACAGCGCCGGCGGCCTGTACAGCATGACGACGCGCGTTGAAGCGATTCCGGCCGATTTCGATACGACGCCGCTGGTCAGTGCCGATACCGCAGCAATAAAAACGCGTGAGCAGTTTCAAAGCGTTCGTGTAACGCAGCGCGCACCGCGTCTCGAGATTCGCAAGTCGGCGGGCAGGTATCGCCTCGCGTACTCCGTGGAATCAATGGTCGATGGAATACATCGCTGGCAAACAGTACTCGATGCAAACAGCGGGCGCGTGCTGTCGCATTACCTGGATAACCGCGAGGCCGATGTCGCCGCGTCGGGAACTGACCTTGGCGGTGACGTTCGCGCGTTCACTGCCTGGGAGAGCGCCGGCCTGAACTACATGATCGACGTCACCACGCCGGTTCTCGCCGGTGATGAGGACCCACTCAATGTCGCCAGCGATTCCGGCGACACGTATGTATTCGACCTGGCAAATTCGGAAGGGACAACGATCCTTGACGTCACCAGCAGTGATGCCAACGCGGGATGGGATTCTGCCGCAGTCAGCGCCATTCACAATGGGCAGGCAGCCTACACCTATTTCCGCGATCAGCATGGGCACAACGGGATCGATAACAACAACGCGAACATCGTTCTCGGTGTTCACTTTGGTGTTGCGTACGAAAACGCATTCTGGAATGGCACTGCGATGATCTTCGGGGATGGCGGTGCAACGCTCGCCAATCTCGCAGGATGCAAGGATGTGATCGGCCATGAAATGAGCCACGGCGTCATCGAAGCCACCGCGAACCTTGTCTACGAAAATCAGAGTGGCGCGCTGAATGAATCCCTGGCGGATTTCTTCGGAGCGATGATCGAAGGAAACAACTGGCTGCTGGGTGAAGACTGCACCAATGTGGCGCCCGGGTTCCTGCGAAATATCGCGAACCCGCATGAGGGTCTCGACAGCCAACCGGCGCACATGTCGGAGTTCGTCTACATGCCGAACACGCCCGATACCGATTTCGGTGGTGTACACGTGAACAGCGGCATACCGAATCGCGCCGCATACCTGCTTGTCGAAGGGTTGACCACCGAAGGTATTGGAAACAGCATCGGCCGGACAAAAGCCGAGGCGCTTTATTTCAGGACGCTTTCGACCTACCTCATAGCATCATCACAATTCATTGATCTTCGACGCGGCATGCTGCTTTCGGCAGCGGATCTCTATCCCGCTGATTCGGCTGTAATCGACGCGATAACGGCTGCGTTCGACGCCGTCGGGATTGTAGAAGGCGCCGGCGGGATGCCCGACGACTCCAGTCCGACAGATGCAGACGTGCTTGCGGGTGACGACCTGCTGCTCTACCTGCATCCGGACGACGGGGCGTACGGGGATAACCCTGGCGAGACCTTCAAGCTTTGGGCGCAGATACTGGACAGTCCTTTCTCCGGCTACGAAGAATTGAACGACCTCCAGGTCACTGCCGTAAATGTCGCGGCGACCAAGCCCGCCGCTTTCACAAGCGAAGGGGGAACGGTTCTTCTATATGTAGGCGACGACTTCAATCTTTACGGAGTTGATGCGTCGGGCACAGGGCAACTCACGACGGGCGGTTTCGTCTGGAGCATTTCCGTTTCCGACGACGGCAGGCGAGTTGCCTATACCGCCAACAACGCGGGTGACAACGGCATCTATGTTTTTGACGCATGGACTGGCGTAGAGACGCGGCACGAACTGAAGCCGGTTGATTATCAAACCGGTGATTCCGAATCAGGCAGCGTTGTCCTGTTCGCCGATGCCATCGACTTCAATTACCTCGGCGACCGCATCGTGTTCGATGCGCTCATTTGCACTCCCACGCCCGGCAAGAATTGCAACGATGCCGACGCACTTCGTTTCTGGACAATAGGCACCCTTGATCTGAACACCGGCGCATTTCGCTATCCCTTCAAGGGCCAGGGTGAAAACCTGGATATCGGTTTCCCGACATTCGCGCAGAACAACGAGTACGTCATCGCTTTCGACCTCGTGGAGTACCTTGGCGACGGCACGATCGGTACTGCTACGTTCACCTACAATCTGGAGACCAACAGTATTCCTGGTGACCCGCCCGTCGGCGTGAATCGGGGAGTCAGTGTTCCCGGACCCGAAATGTGGGGAATCCCGACTTTTACCGGTGACGATGACAATCTCGTGGTGCAGGTATTGATCGATGCGGACTTTGGAACGGGCTATGCACGGATAAGTACGATGATGGTTGCGCTGCAGGACGATTTTTCCTTTGACTTCGGCACGCCTCCTCAACGCCTGAACCATTACGATGCGGGCTTTCCGGTTATTCATCGGCCCGTACCCCGGAACGTCCATAACGCACAACTGACACCCAGCATGTCGATCATCGATTTCGGCGACCTGGCATTGGATGAAGAGGGTTCGCTTTCGTTGACCCTGACGAACAACTCCATCGCTGACATCACGATTTACGCAGTGAATGTGGATGACGCGAATTTTTCACACTCGCTGAACAACACGCGAGTGCCTCGCGGCCAAAGCATCCAGGCAAACATCGCCTTCAAGGGAAGCGACGAAGCGGGCACGCACGTCGGTAATCTTGAAATCGATACAGGTGTGGCTCAAGAGGCACTAGTGCTGACCATGACAGCGACTGTCACGGATCCGGACGATGACGATGACGCTGGCCCCGATCCTGACGACAGTCCCGGCGTCGATCCTGGCACCGATCCCGGTGGAAACAACGGTGGTGACGGCAATGGCAATGGCAGTGGCGGCGGCGGCGGCGTGCTGATCTGGCTGACGATCGTCTTGTTGGGAGCGCGAGGACTGGCCTCGCGCATTTTCTCGCGTCGAACTATCGAGTAATCCTCGATAGTCGGGTTTCCTCGCGTGGCGTTGGCAGGTCGCTTTCGTTCGCTATTCGCGAATAGCGAACACAACCTACCCGCCCTTCACCTCTTCCAGACATTCCGGCCCGTGATTCTTCGGGCTGTTCACTTTCGATGAAACGCGGCGCAGGACGAGCGGTTCGCGCCACGACGCAAGCAGTGGCGTGAGTTGCTCCTGGGTCGCGGCGGGATCGAGCCAGAGTTTGCAACCTTCGGCATCGAGGATGACAGGCATCCGATGATGGATGGCAGCGATCTGCGCTGACGGCTCAGCGGTGAGAGTCAGGAAATTTTCTTCCGGTCCGCCTTCCGCATTGTTGCCGACGGTCCACAGACCCGCGAACGCGAACGGCTCGAAGTCTTCGAGGTGCAGCGCCCATGCCTGCTTGCCGGCGGCGACAGGCTGCCATTCATACCAGCCGCTGGTCGGCACGAGGCAGCGCTGCGTCTTCGCCGCCTGCTGGAACATCCGCTTCTCGAACACGGTTTCGCTGCGCGCGTTGATCTGCGCCTTTGACGCATCCTTCATCCAGCGCGGCGCGAAGCCCCAGCGCATGTCGCTCGCGACCAGCTCCCCGTCGATGACACGCAACACGGGCGCGGTTTGCGAAGGCGCAATGTTGTAGCGTGGCCTCTCGAACACGGTGCTGATGCACTCGCGGCTGAAGTCTTCCGGGAACATGCTGTACCGCGCGGATGTCGTAGTCGTGATGAAGTAACGGCCAGGCATTGTTTTTCTCCGATGACGCAATTGTGAGGGATGATAATCGAGACACGAGACGGTTGACCGGGATTCATCAAGCCGCAGCCAGGAACCATTCACGAGTCGTGCGACATCGGTGTACTTCAGGCGCCGCAGGATGTCGAACGTGATGCATTGCGAAATGCGCTTAATAATGCGCGTTATTTGGATGCTAGGGTAAACACCGCATATAAACCGGGTGGGGCCAATGTTAAAACCGACCGCTTACCGGAAAGTACGTCACTAGCGAAACTGGCGAGTGAACTGCAGAAGGACACGGTTCTAATTTGTGACAAGAAGCTGCTGGTGCGGGGGCAGGTCCGGACAAAAGCACATCGAGATATCCGGGGGATGACATGTCGGCAGATTTTTCCACGGCGATTGACCGCCGTTCGCGGGCGCTGCGCGAGCTCGGACTTTTCACTTCAGACGACTTCGCACCCCTCGATGCCATCGTGCAGCTCGCCGCGAACCTGTGCGATACGCCAATGGCCGCACTCAGCTTCAACGACCAGACACGCGAACGTTTTGTCGCGTGCAAGGGATTTACGCTCGACAAGATTCCGGCGGCGAAAGGGTTCAGCGACTACATAGTCAGCGGCGGTGTCTCGTTGATCGTGAACGACACGCGCACCGACACGCGTTTTCGCAATGCCCCTTTATTGAAGACGGATGCCGACCCGCGTTTTTATGCCGGCGCGCCGGTCATCACGAGTGACGGCATCGAAATCGGCACACTCGCCGTCATGGACCGAACGGTGCGCCACCTGCCGCAGGAAAAACTGGCGGCGCTGGCGACACTGGGAGCGCAAGTGGCGCTGTTGCTCGAGTCGAAAGCTCGCGAGCGGCAGAACCCATCCACGCTGTCGCTTCGGCCCACCGGAATCATTGACGCGCAGTTCGCGCTGAACACGGTGTTCAGCTCGCTGCCCGGCGTGTACTGGCTGATGGAACCCGACGAGTTGCGTATCGTCGCCGTCAGTGACGACGGTCTCGCCACGCTCGCATTGAAACGCGAAGCCGTAGTTGGCTTTCCGATGGAAGAGATCCTGCGCGCCGGCAGGGAGGACCCCGAGAACGCGGACGACATCGAGAAGGCAGTGGCCTCGATGAGACGCGTGGCGCACACAGGGCGTACCGACCAGCTTGTCATGTTCCGTTACGAGGTACCTGCAGACGGCAAGGACAGCGATGTCGAAGAGCGTTACTGGAACATTCTGAATGCGCCCGTTTTCGATGCTCGCGGCAAGCTGCTGTACGTTCTGAATCGCGGCGAGGATGTGACCGAGCTCGCGCAACTGCGCAAGCGCGAAAACAAGGCCAGCAAGGACCGGCGCCTGCTCGAGGGTCGCGCAAAGCAGATGGAGAAGGACATCCTGGTTCGTTCCAGCGAAATGGAACGGCTGAACGAACACCTGCGCATGGCGCAAAGCGTGGCGAACATCGGCAGCTGGGAAATAGGCGTCGGCAATGATTTCCGTTTCTGGTCGGACGAGGTGTACGCCATTCTCGGCTTCGGACCGAAAGAACATCCGCCCAACGACGATCTCATTCTGGACGCAACGCATCCGGACGATCTCGCCGCCGTACTTTCAAGCCGCGCGGCGGCGATCGACGGCGATGGCGCATTCGACATCACGCATCGCATCGTGGATACCGATGGCGGCATACGGTTCGTGCAACAGCAGGCGCGTCTCGCACTCGACAGTAACGGAGCGCCGGTAAAACTTTTCGGCACCATCCAGGACATCACGCGCCAGCGCCAGGCCGAGAACGAACTGCTGACGCGGGCGCGGCAACAGGAAGCGGTCGCGAGGCTCGGGCAGAAAGCGCTTTCCCTCACGCGAATCGAAACATTGTGGGACGAAGCCGTTCGAGTTGTAGCAAAGACGCTGGATGTCGAGTACAGCAAGGTTCAGCAGTTGCTGCCCGACCGGAGCGCATTAAAACTGGTTGCGGGGGTCGGCTGGAAGAAGGGGCTTGTGGGCAATGCCATGGTCGGTGTCGAACGCAGTTCGCAGGCCGGCTTTACGCTGCTCAGCAAGGAACCGGTGGTCGTCAGAGACCTGCGCAGCGAGACGCGGTTCAACGGACCGCCGCTGCTGCGTGATCATGGCGTGGTCAGCGGCATCACCGTCGTCATCGCGGGCAAGGAAGGTCCCTGGGGCGTGCTGGGCGCGCATTCGACTCACCGCAGAAACTTCACCCGGGACGACGTCAATTTCTTTGAAAGCATTGCGAACATCGTTGCAGAGGCAACGTATCGCGATCACATGACGCAGGAAAAGGATGCGCAGGCAAGGCATCATCGCGCACTGCTCGAACTCACGCGCAACGTCACGCGGGGCATGGGCCTGCGGAAACTGCAGAATCTCGCCACACGTCTTGTAACAGAAGCGCTGAACGTCGAGTACAGCAACGTGAAGGAGCTGCTTGCGGATGGCAGTGGCATGCAGGTTGTTGCAGGTACCGGCTGGCAGAAGGGCGTCGTGGGCCACGCAGTTCTTGCGAGTGCGAAGGATTCTCACGGCGGCGACGTGATGCGGGACGGGGTACTGACCGTTACCGACCTGCCGAATGAAAAGCGTTTCCGTCCTTCGTCGCTTCTTCTCGATCACGGCGTGGACAGCAGCGCGTCCGTCGTGATCGCCGGTGAAACAGGTCCGTGGGGTTTGCTGGGCGCGTATACCACCGGGCGCCGACGGTTCACCAGGGACGACGTTTCATTCCTGCAGAATGTTGCCGGCATTCTTGCTGAAGCCGGAACACCAGTACGTGACCGCGCCGTAAAGTGACGTAGCCGGCGCGAAATGCCGAACGTGATCCATCGTGCATGTGACTCCGATCGGGTGTTGTCGCTTTGCGTCAGGTCGGATTTCTCGTGGCCTAGGTAGTTTCCCCTCGCTCGCGCTTACACATCTTGAAGTTTCTCCGGAGTCTGGACTTATGTCGTTGAACTGATTTTCCATTTCCTGTCCCCTGTCGTCACAGATTCGCATGGCGCTGTTTTGCACTGCAATGAACGCCGTCCGCTCACCTCTGACGAGTCGCGGTAACCAATGAAAAATACCCTTGTTCTGCTGGGCGCGCTGCTCGCGCTGCCCATCAACGTGAACGCCGGCGTGTCCGGCGATACGACCGGCACATCGGGATCAACGCAAAGTGCGTTTGATGGTGCGCTTTCCGGAATATCCGGCGTCGATCTGCGTCTTGACCCGGCGACGGGCATACCGACGTTCATTCGTGCGATGGATATTCCATTGGCGGTCGCGGCCACGCCCGACCACGAGGCCCGCGCGAGCGCGCTAAAAACCTTCGTGCAACAACAGGCAGCGCTGTTCCGCATGCTGGATCCGGCGAACGAACTTGCGCTCGTGGAATCACACTCCGACGCGCAGGGCTTGCACCATTACCGGTTCCAGCAACAGTTGAACGGCGTGCCGGTACGCGGCGCGGAGCTGCAGGCGCATTTCAATGCGCTGGGTGAGTTGCGCGTCGTGATGGCGCGTACGGTTCCGACACCCGGTATCGACACATCGCCCGCGCAATCCGAAGACGACGTACTGCAGATCGCGCGCGCGCAATTTGACGGCGGCGCAGACGTCGTGCAGCAGGCCCGGCTCGAGATCCGCGCTATCGTCGCCGCCAATCAAGACGCTGCCAATCAACTCGTGTATTCCGTGGAGTCGCAGGTGAATGAGATCAATCGCTGGCGGACGGTCATCGACGCGCACAGCGGCGCCGTGCTGCGGTATTACCTCGATCATCACGAGAACGAAGCGCAGGCTTCCGGCACGGACCTTCAACACACCGTGCAGTTCTTCACCGCGTGGGCAGCGAACGGGCGCTATCACCTGGTGGACGTCACCACACCGGTGCGCACGCACACCGAAATGCCCTTGCAGCAGCGCAGCCTTTACGGCGACACCTATGTTGTCGATTTCCTCGGAACCGAAGGCAGCGATTCGACGATCACCTCCAGTGCGTTCGCGAACGCCGGCTGGGATGCCGCCGGCGTGAGCGCGATCATCAACGGACAGGCATCGTTTCGCTATTTTCGCGACACGCACGATCACCACGGCACGGATGACAACAACGCCAACCTGCTGCTCGGCATCCACTACAGCACGGACTACGACAACGCCTTCTGGAATGGCAAGTGGATGATTTTCGGCGATGGTGGAACCGTGTTCAGCAATCTCGCGGGCTGTCTCGATATCGTCGGCCACGAGATGTCGCACGGCGTGGTACAGAACACCGCGGGGTTGATTTACGAGAACCAGAGCGGCGCGCTGAACGAATCGATCGCGGATCTGTTCGGTGTGCTGATCGAAGGCCGCAACTGGACGCTCGCGGAAGGCTGCACGAAACCGCAACCGGGTTATCTGCGGAACATGAAAGATCCGCACAAGGGCCTGAGCTGGCAACCGAAGCACATGTCGGAATACGTGGACCTGCCGAACACGCGCGAAGGCGACTGGGGCGGTGTGCACGTGAACAGCGGCATTCCCAACCGCGCCGCGTATCTGCTGGTCGAAGGTCTCAGCGCGGAAGGGATGGGCGAGAGCACCGGACGCATAACCGCTGAAGCCTTGTATTACCGCACGCTTTCCACCTACCTCGTGTCTTCGTCGAAATTCATTGATCTGCGACGTGCGTTGCTGCTTGCGGCCGATGATCTTTACGCCGCCGACGACACCGTGAAGCCAGCGATACGCGCCGCCTTCGATGCTGTCGGCATTGTTGAAGCCGGCTCGCAGGATTCCGCGGCGAACGCGCTGGGCGCTGACCCGGGTCGGCTCGATTTCGGTAATGTCGAGGTGGGCGAACGCAAGGACTTGGTGCTGCGCGTGATCAACAATTCCGACACCGAAGTGGTAGTCAGCGACGTGCGCGTCACGAACGCCGCGTTTTCACATTCATTCGGTGATGTGCGCATTGCATCCGGTGCCGCTGTCGAGGGAACGGTTTCGTTCGAGGCCGGTACATCTGGCGCCGTAAGCGGCAGCCTGACAGTGATTACGGATAGCGGCGAAGAACTTGCGATCGAATTGTCGGCGAACGCGGTTGCGCAAGGCGGCAGCGAAAACAAGGGAAGCACGGGTGGCGGCAGCGGCGAATCACTGTTGGGGTTGCTGGTACTGCTGATACCCGCCGTTCGCCGGCGTTTCGACAGGCAGAAGGCGTAAACACGTAACGCTTGCGGATCAACGGTTCTTCAAAAAAAAGAGACGGCAAATGCGACAGGCCGCACAGTTATGCGCTTGAACTCCCATGAATCGGAACTATGGTTATCAGGTACCATCAAAAAAAGGGGAGATTCATACCAATGTCAAAATTACTGATTGTTCTTGCCGTTGCGGTGACGTTTTCATTCGCCGCGCCTGTCTTCGCCGATGAAGCGCCTGCCAACGTGGTTTCCGAGGCCGCCAGCACGGATTGCGCCGGGGCCGAGGGCGACGCACTTGCCCGGTCGTGCGGCAAGTGTGGCGACGGTTACTGTTCGAAATCCTGCGGAGAAAACGCGCTGACCTGCCCGAAGGATTGCGGCGAGGTCGAATCCTGACCGCGCTGTTTCAGGACCCTCAAAACGCCGGCGAAAGCCGGCGTTTTCTTTGGCCGCATTTTCAGGGTGTATGCCGAAGGGCCTTGTAACGTCACGGACGCACTACCGGCCCGCCGTCGTCATCGCCCGGACAAAGCGCGGCGCGCACTTTCTTCGCGAGTTCGTTGCGCCGGTAGGGTTTCTGCAGAAGGTGCACGCCCTTGTCCAGCCGTCCTTGATGCACGATGGCATTCTCGGTGTAACCGGATGTGTAGAGCACTTTCAGTTTCGGGCGCAAACGCTTCGCGAGTTGCACGAGCTCGGGCCCGTTCATGCCGCCGGACATGATCACGTCCGTGAACAGCAGGTCGACGTCGGGTTCTCTTTCGAGTATCTCCAGCGCCTCCGGCCCGTTCGCCGCCGACAGCACTTCGTAGCCGAACACTTCGAGCTGGCTTTCCGCGTGGGTGCGGACGAGTTCGTCGTCTTCCACGACCAGCACCTTTTCACCGTCGCCGCGCTCCGGCACCGCTGCCACTTCGGCCACGTCCTCGGGCCTGCCGGCACGCGGCAGGTACAACTTCACGGTCGTGCCCTGGCCGGGCTCGGAGTAGATCTTGATGTGGCCACCCGATTGCTTGGCAAAACCATAGGCCATGCTCAACCCCAGGCCCGTGCCCTTGCCTTGCTCCTTGGTCGTGAAGAACGGATCGAAGACACGATCGATGACGTCCGGTTGAATGCCGGTGCCGGTATCGGAAACCGCGATGAGCACGTAACGGCCCGGCGCCACCTCTGCGTGGCGCGTCGCATATTCCTCGTCCAGGCGCACATTGCCGGTTTCGATGGTCAGCCGCCCGCCATCGGGCATGGCGTCTCTCGCGTTGAGCACGAGGTTGAGGATCACGGATTCGAGCTGCGCGGGATCGACGAACGCGTTCCACAGGCCTTCCTTGCTGGATATTTCGATGTCGATGTTTTCCGCTATGGCGCGCATCAGCAGGCCTTTCATGCCGAGCACCTGCGTTTTCACATCCACCGCTCTCGGCTCCAGCGTCTGCCGGCGCGCAAAGGCGAGCAGTCCGTGCGTGAGATCGGCGCCGCGCGTTGCCGCATCGCGCGTCATTTTCGCCAGCCGGCGCAGAACGCTGTCCGCAGGCAGCTGGTCGACCATGAGTTCGGCATTGCCGAGGATGACGGTCAGCAGGTTGTTGAAATCGTGCGCGATGCCGCCGGTCAGTTGCCCGACGGCTTCCAGCCGTTGCGACTGGCGCAGCTGCTCTTCCAGCGCAAGCCGTTCGCTGATGTCGGTGTTGATGCACAGCACGCAGTTCGGCTTTCCCTCGTCGTCCGTGACCAGCGACAGAACCGATTCGACCGTGAACGTGTTTCCGTCCCTGCGCTTCTGTTCCAGCGAGCCTGCCCATTCGCCCGTTTCCATGACCTGTTTCATTCCCGCATCGAAAAGTCGCGGTTCGTTTTCCAGCAGCTCGCGCTTCGGTTTGCCCAGCGCTTCCGCAGCGCTCCAGCCGTAAAGACGCTCTGCGCCCTTGTTCCAGAAAGTGATGTGACCGTCGATGTCGCTGACGATGATGGCGTCCTGCGCCTTGTCGAGCAGCGCGGCCTGTTGTTCGAGACGCCCTTCCCTTTCCTTGGCCGTGGAAATGTCGTTCATGCCACCGACCATGCGCACCGCCGTGCCGTTCACGTCGCGCATCACGTAACCGCGCACTGCCACATCGGCGTAAGTGCCGTTGGCGCGCCGGAAACGGTATTCGCCCGACCAGTCGCTGCCCCCGGTATCGCGCGCCTGGCGGATGAGATGCGTTGCCTTTTCAATGTCATCGGGATGAATTCTGTGCAGGAAGGATCTCGAATCCGGTTCCACGTCTTCGGGCCGGTAACCGAACACAGTGTCCAGCCCTTCGTTCCACCAGACGCTGTCCGTCTGCAGGTTCCAATCCCAGATCGTGTCCGCCGTTGCCTTCGCAACCATGCGGAATCTTTCCTCGCTTTCACGAATCTTCGCCTCCGCGCGCTTGCGTTCGCTGATGTCGCGCAGGAATGCGCTGAAGTTTTCCCTGCCTTCCATATGCAGAACGGAAACGGTGAGTTCGACGGGGAACTCGTGACCATCGCGGTGCAGCGCAGAGAGTTCCATACGGCGGTCGAGCAGCGTGCCGCGACCGGTTTCGGCGAACCGCTGCATGCCGGCGAGATGCGCCTTGCGGAATCGCGGTGGAATGACGCGCTCGTGCAGCGGCTTGCCGATGATTTCCTCGCGGCTCCAGCCGAACATCGCTTCCGCCTGTGGATTCCATTCCGTGATCCTGCTGTGCCGGTCGATCGCGATAACGGCATCGAGCGCGTGCTCGATGATCTTGCGCGTGCGGTTTTCACTACGGCGCAGCGCACGCTCGGTGCGGGCGCGACGGTTGGCTTCGCCGATGATGTTCGCGATGCTCTGCACGAAACTCACGTCGTCCGGACCGAACGTCCGCTGGCGTGCGGTATGCGCGCCGAGCACGCCCCAGGGACTGCGCTCGCCGTGAATGACGACATCGAGTCCGCTGATGACACCGTGTTCGCGCAGCAGCGGGGGACTCTCGAAGCGCGCATCGGTGCGCAGATCGTCGACGATCACGGGCTCGTCGGATCGCAGCGCATGCCCCGCCTGGAAACGGGCGTCCGTATCGATAACGGTATTGCCGACCGCGCCCTCTCGCCAGCCGGTACCGGCAACCAGTTTCATTGCCTGGCGGCCGGGCAGCCGCTGCAGCAGCCCGCAGTATTCGACGGCGAGCGTTTCCGTGACGCGCCTTGCCGCGCTGTCATACACCTTGAACAGATCCGTTTCCTTCAACGCCATCTGTCCCAGCTCGGAGACGACGAGCTGTTGGCGTGCGCGGATGCGCACCTGCTCCTCGGTACGGTGCTGTTCGGTGATGTCCTGCAGCGTTCCGAACAGATACGCCGGCCTGTTGTGCTCGTCGAGCCTTGCTTCGACCCGCTCGCGTACATGCCGCACTTCGCCGTTGTCCACACGCACGATGCGGTGTTCGAATTCCCCAGGCAAGCCCTCGCCGGACATGAAACGTTTGCGCGTCTCGAAGAATTCCTTCCTGTCGTCGGGGTGCACGATCCTGAGCAGCGTGTCGGTATCCGGATGACGCTGTGCGGGCTCGATGCCGAGAATGCGGTACATCTCGTTCGACCACGAGCGCGCGTCATCCCGGACGTTCAGCTGCCAGCTGCCGACGTTGGCGACGCGCTGGGCGATGCTCAGGTGTTCGTTGAGACGGCGCAGCTCGTCGACATGGCGCGTGATCTGCGCGGCCAGCCTGTCGGCGCGTACTTCGAGAGAATGCAGATTCTCGACCGCTTCACCACGCTGCTGCCGGACGCGAACCAGCTCCGTGATGTCTTCGGCGTGTTGAATGATGCAGCTCACCGCGCCGTTGCGGTCACGGACAGGTGCGTTGGTCACGCTCCAGAAACGTTCTTCGAACTCGTCCTTGCGCCCTGTTCTTGCCGGAATCGGATAGCGCTGCACGGCTACCGTGTCGGCGACACCGGTCGCCTTCACGCGGTCCAGCGACGCACGAACTTCGTTCACGTTTTCCCTGGAACGCGGATCGGCGGGGTCGACGGGTAAGGCATCGTCGAAGCGCCGGCCGGCGATTTCGTTGCGGGATACGCGGACGGCCCGCATGTACGCGTCGTTGACGTCGAGAAACCGGTATTCCTCTGCATCAAACAGCGCAAAGGGAACCGGTGCCGATTCGAATACACGATGAAACTCGATCATCTACGGCTCTCGCTTCACTCCGTTCCATCGCAGGAAATTGAAGGGTGCCGGGTATGGAGCCGTCGCTCGCTCGCCTGCACGCCTGGCGTCATGGCGCGTTCCGGTCCGGCGCTGCATGTTTCAACTGCAACGGCGTGTGCAACATCGCGGGACGGTGCGCCGGATGGTTCGTGTCAATGCCAGTCTAGTGTCGGCAGCGAATTTTGATACGCGGTGAAAGCGCCCAGGTGAATTCACCGAGAATTCGTTCCGGCGCGCGCGCGGATGAAACGGGCATGGCGCAGGCAGGAAAGCGTTCCTGCCTGTATCACGAATCCGGCTCGGCGGACGGGATCGGCTCCCGCGGTATGGGCTGCGGTCCGGCTTCGGCTTTTCGTCTGGGTGGCCGCGGCTGGTTGTCGCTCTGCATTGCCGACGGCTGCCCGCCTTTTCCTGCGATGAACGGCGAAGGCTCAAGGGGTACCGGCACCGGCTGTCCCACGACACGCGTTTGATCGGCGCCGGCCAGCGGCACGCTGTCCGCGTTCATCATCACCGGTGGCGGGCCGTTGTTGTCGGAGCGGCTTTGCTGCAAGACCGTGCATCCGGTCGCCGCCACGGCCAGCGCGGCGAAAAAAATGACGGCTGCGGCACGCCGCGCATGTACCGGAATCACTGCCGCCTGCATTGAAAATCCCCCTGTTTCGCGCGGCAGCGTCATTTGCGGACAAACCAGTCGTGCACGCCGTAGTCCGGGCGGTTCGGATCCTTGAAATCCGTCCACGTGTAGACCCAGAGCTGGTCGCGCCGAAATTTCGACATCTGCGCGTACACGTGCCGGATGGCGAAACCCTGGTCGTAGATCGCATAGAGGTGACCGGTCGCGAGCCGGTCGGCGGCCGTTTCGTTCCAGTCGCAATCGTAGGGTTCGCAGCGGCCGAAGACCTGCACGATCCAGGCGGGTCCCGGCGGGTACGGCCGGCCATCCTTTATCTGGTCCTGGCAGATGAAACTCAGTTCGACACGAGCGACGCTGTTGGCCTTGGACCAGGCGTTGACCCAGCTCCCGGCCTCTTCCTGCACGGGGCACGCGGCGTGGGCAGGTTGCTGGAAAACCACGCTGCCGACGAGCAGCAGGAGCAGTGCCAGAGACTGGAGCAGAGACCGGGCCAAGGGCTGGGCCAAGGGCTGGACAAGGGTTTGCGTGTTCATGGTTTTCCTTTTACGGCCGGTGATGCCGGATTCCGTGGCTGGAAAGGTACAGGGATAAGCGCCGTTATTCATTGAATGGTTACCCCTTTCGGCAAGCATATTCCAGGGTTCCTGCTACGGTCGAAACGCGCCCTGCGGTGCCGCTCTCTCCAGCGACGGTACCGTCCAATCGTGATGAACCCCGCATTGCTTAAGGCTTTTGCTGACCTATACTTTTCTGGATTGGGGAATCCGCAACAAAAACGCCGTTAAAGAGAGGGGAAAAGCCATGAGTCTCAAACTGACGTTTCTGCGTCCGGCACTGCCGTTCGCTATCGCCGCACTTCTGCTGTCGCCCGGCATCGCGTTTTCACAGGAAGAGGAGATAGCCGAAGAAGAAGACGCTACCGAAGAAAGCGCCAGTACCACGACCCGGCTGGAACGCGTGGTCGTGACCGGCACACGCAAGTCCGGGCTCATGCCGACGGAAACGCTCTCCCCCATCGACCTGCTGAGCAGCGAAGACCTCCTCAACCAGGCCAATTTCGACCTCACCGACAACTTCACCCGGATTGCGCCTTCTTTTAATACACAGCGCTTTCCGATCGCGGACGGTACGTCGTTCGTGCGTCCGGTCACGCTGCGCAATCTCTCGCCCGACCACACGCTGGTGCTGATCAACGGCACCCGCCGCCACCGCTCCGCGATGGTGAACCTGCAGCTGGCTCCGCTGGGCACGGTGAACCAGGGCGCGCAGGGCGTGGATTTCGCCACCATCCCGATGGCGGCCGTCGACCGGGTCGAGGTGCTGCGCGACGGCGCCTCGGCGCAATACGGTTCGGACGCGATCGCGGGCGTGGTCAATATCATCCTGAAAGAGGACACCGAGGGCGGCCTGATATCGGCCCAGACCGGCGAGTATTTCGAAGGCGACGGCACCCGCACCATGTTCACCGCCAACGGCGGGTTCGCACTGGGCGATGCCGGCTTCCTCAACGCCACGGTCGAGCACGCAACCTCGGATTCGACCTCGCGCGGTGTGCCGCGGCCGGACGCGGCGTTTGTCGCCAGTGTCGTCGGCGTGGACCAGACGCCGCTGGATGGCTTCGGCCAGCGCTGGGGCGATCCCGATGTGGAAGCGACAAAGTTTTTCGTCAATGCCGGCATTCCCGTCAGCGACGCGGTGAATCTCTACGCCAACCTGAGCTACTCGCAGAACGAGACGATCTCCGATTTCTTCTACCGCGGACCGGTGCTCGATCCGGAACACGAGTTCGAAGCACGCACCACCCTGCAGATCGACGCGGACGGCGACTTTCTGCCCGACCCGGCACCGCAATCGTTGATCGACGAGATCACCGGCGCGGGCCTCAACCCGGCCGATTACCTCGTGGCCGATGCGGGCAGCGCGAGTGGTTACGTGCTGCGCAACCCGATCTACACGCTGTTTCCCGGCGGCTATAACCCGGATTTCGGTGCGGACATCACCGATTTCGCGGTGGTCGTCGGCGCCAACGGCGAGACCGGCGGCGGCTGGAGCTGGGATGCGCGGGCGCGCATGGCGGAGAACGAGGTGGATTACGTGCTCTCGGAAACCATCAATCCCAGCCTGGGTTCGCTGTCGCCGACGAGCTTCCGCCCCGGCACGCTGACACAGGAAGAAAGCAGCGCGCATTTCGATCTGGTGAAACCGGTCGAACTCGCTGCCCTGCCGTCACCGCTGAACGTCGCGTTCGGTGCCGAGTTCCGCAACGAAACCTACAAGATCGGCGCCGGTGATCCGGCATCGCGCGCTGTCGGACCGACTGCCGCGGTATTCGGCCTCGGCTCCGACGGCTTCCAGGGTTTCCCGATCGAATCGGCCAGCAGTTTCGAGTCCGACAGTTACGCGGCGTACGTCGATCTCGAAACGGACCTGACCGACCGCCTCTCGGGCGGCGTGGCGCTGCGTTTCGAGGACTACGACACGTTCGGCTCGACCTTCGACTGGAAGGTGGCCGGCCGCTACGAGTTCAGCGACACGTTCTCCATGCGCGCAACCGCAAACACCGGGTTTCGTGCACCGACACCGGGCCAGATCAACACGCTGAACGTCACGACCACCGCGGACACCAGCGGCAACCTCATTCCCAGCGGCACGTATCCGGTCAACCATCCCGTGGCGATAGCGCTCGGCGCCCAGCCACTGGACCCGGAGGAATCGACGAACTTCACCATCGGCGCCGTCTACCAGCCGCTGGAAAACATGTGGATCACGGTCGATTACTACGACATCGAAATCCGCGACCGGCTGGCGTTGCGTAACGTCACCATCGGCCCGGACGAAGTCGCGGCACTCGACGCGGCCGGTGTTCCGGATGCCGACCTGCTGGATGGCAGCCTTGCGAACTTCTTCACCAATGCGTTCGATTCCAACATCACCGGCGTGGATCTCGCCGTCACGACCAATTTCGATATCGGTGCGAACCGCCTGGTCGTCGACCTGCGCCACAACTACAACAAGCATGAAGTCGGCGAGGTGGCGGCCGATACGATCAACGCTTCCCGCGTGTTCGATCTCGAAAACCAGGTGCCGAACAGCCGCTCCACGCTCAGCTTCACCTACCAGACGCCCAAACTGTTCTCCGGCATCCTGCGTTTGAACAATTTCGGCAGCTGGGAAAGCACCGGCGGATTGTTCAGCCCCGGCGACGCCAGTGACGTCTCGGCCTACGATTCGGCGCTGCTGGTGGATCTCGAAGCGACGTTCACTTTCGCCGACAACTACGACCTCACCATCGGCGGTGAAAACATCTTCGATACCTATCCGGATGATGAACAGGATCCGGTGTTGCAGTTCCTGGGCGTGAAGTACGCGCTCACCTCGCCGTACGGTTTCAACGGCGGGTTCTGGTACGTGCGTCTGGCGGCGCGCTTCTGATCCGCCATGTGACGTAACGGAGACGCAACGCGTTTCGACGATGAAACTGAAAGGGGCAGCAGGCGCTGCCCCTTTTTTTTGGTTCTTCGCGGATTGGCGGGAGTCTCCAGCCGAAGTTTCGCGGTCGGAGACCGCTCCTACAATCCTCCGCTTGCCCTTGTCGAAGCCACGTAGGAGCGGTCTCCGACCGCGAAGGGCGGTACCGCGACGTCGTTTCCGGTTGCGTGACGTTCATCTGTCCCGCTAATCCATGATGAAAGCGGAAACGCTGCCGGCCAGAAAGCAAACCATTGAATGAAATATCGCATCTGATACGGATGCCCCGTTGCCCCGGATCGGAGTGAAAAACACCGGCCGGCATCACTCGAATTGCCCTGGAGCACCCGCTGTCAATCGAGCTTTGCCGCGGTTGCTGCTAATGTCTGACGCTCGAATCCGAAGGAGATCTGATCATGCTGCGTATGAACGGTTTTGTTGTTGCCCTGTTGTTGTACGCGTTGACGATGTCCGGCTGCGCGAACCGACAGGCTCCTGCAAATGACGAGGCGATGAACGCACGAATGAATGCGCTCGCGGATCGTTACGTGGACGCCTACCTCGAGCGCGCACCCGAGGCTGCGTATTACACCGGCTTGCCGGCGCCCACGCACGCGAAGCTGCGCGACAATTCGCTCGCAGCGCTTGCGCAATGGGAAGCGACCGAAGACGAACTCTACCGCGCACTGCAAGCCATCGATGCGTCGCAACTGGGTGCGCGCGAGTGGCTCGCATGGGGTGGCATGAAGGAGCTGCTTGAAGCATCGCGCGGCCTGCGTGTCTGCCGTGGTGATGTGTGGCAGACCGTGAATCACATGTTCGGCTGGCATCTGAACCTGTCCTTTTTTGCCGGGCGGCAACCCGTGTCAACGCCCGAAGAGCGCGCGGACGCGCTACAGCGCTGGGGCGGATTGCCGTCGTACGTCGACACGGAAATCGTGAATCTCACGCAAGGGCTCGAACAGGGCTATTCGGCAGCGCGGCCGGTTGCGCAGGCCATGCTCAAGCAGATCGACCAGATGCTGGCTTCACCCGCCGAGAGCTGGCCGTTGTACGCGATGGCGGAACGTGCAAAGGACGATGCGTTCGAACAGAAACTGAAGACGTTGATCGATACGGACATTCGTGCCGCGGTGACGCGCTATCGCGACTTCCTGCGGGATACCTACATTCCAGCGGCGCGCGAGGAACTGGCCGTTACCACGCTGCCGGAAGGCGACGCCTGTTACCGCGCGATGCTGCGCGATTACACGACGCTGGATCGCGACCCCGGAGAGGTGTTTGCGCTGGGCGAAACGACGGTCAAGCGCAATCTCGCGTACGTGCTCACGCTGAGCGATGAGCTGTTCGGCCTGAGGGAACTGGATGCAATTGTCGAACACGTGAACGATGCGCCGGATAACCGTTTCGAATCGGAAGAACAGCTGGTGGCGCATTCGCGCGCGACCGTGCAGGCGGCGCGTGAGAAGGTCGCGCGGTTGTTTCTTTCGCTGCCGGAAGCACCGGTGGTGGTCGAGCCGTTCCCGGAATACCAGCGCGGTTCCGGGCGCAGCTCGCATTACCAGCCGCCGGGTTCGGCCGGCGAGCCGGGCGAGTACCGGATCTCGCTGGATTTCTGGCAGACGGAAACCATCGGTGGCGCGGAAATCACGGCAGTGCATGAGGCCTGGCCAGGACACCATTTGCAGATCGCCAAGGCGCTGGCGCTCGAAGACCAGCATCCGATCATGAAGCTCGCGGGCAGTTCGGGTTATGTCGAAGGCTGGGCGCGTTACTCGGAACATCTTGCCGAAGAAGCCGGCATCTACACGGTGCCTTACGCACGCATCACGCGACGCTTGTGGCCGGCGCGCGGCATGGTCGCGGATCCGGGCATTCATGTTTACGGCTGGACGGCCGAACAGGCTACGCAATTCCTGGAGGAGTCGGGGCGTTTCTCGGCAGAGGAATCCGTTGCACTGATCACGCGCATCGCCGCGATTCCCGGCCAGCTCACTGCCTACGATTCCGGCGCGCTGGTGATTTTCGAATTGCGTCGCGAAGCGGAACAGGCGCTTGGCGATCAGTTCGATATTCGCGAGTTCCATGAACGCGTGCTGGAGAACGGCGCATTGCCGTTGTGGCAATTGCAGAACCACGTGCGTGCATGGATCGCGCAGGCGCAAACGGAAACATAGGAACAGGTTCCACAAGCCTGCCGTTTGCCGTCATGAAACCTTCCCGGCCGCAAGGCCGGGAAGGTTTTTTTTCGAGGCCGCGACCCGCTGTGAATACGTGGTGGACTGGCTGCAGGAACAGGCGCGCGACCGGCACCAGTTGCTTCCGGCGCTCTGCTCCAACGGAATCCGCGGCTTTTCCTGGCGAGTTGATCGCGCGATCACTCTCGATATGGCTTGTCCGTCCGCGGCGCGCCGGGAGCCTGCTCGTCCAGCGATTGCCGGTATCGGACGCAGCCCCTGATGAACTCCGGCCACTCCGGAACTTCCGGAACCGGGTCTGTCTGTTCCGGCAGCAAGGCCCAAAGCGCGGGATGGTGCCAGCACAGGTCGTGTCCGCTGCTGTCGCGATGAGTGCGGATGCCGTTGCGAAGCCGGCGAACTTCTTCCACCAGTTCTTCGCGTGTCATTTCGTTCAGGTCCTGATCCATCACGCTGCCTCTTAGCTCTTTATGCTGGTATGTGTGCGGGCACGAGGTTTACCAAGGTGAATTTCGGAACGCTGCATAATGCGGACAGCCCCGCGATGCGAGGCTTTTCTCTTCTGACCAATCGCTGGGCGCATCAGATTTCCAATCGCAGCTGTGCCCGCACCTGCTCTGCCCACGATTCAGGTATGCCGGCTTCACCGGCGTGGTCACGCCATTTCTCTACGCTGGTTCTGACTTCATCAATGATCGCGTCGGCACGGCCGCGCTTCATGGCCGCGGTGCGCGCGCACTCGCGCAAATCTTCGCGCGTGAAGTCGTCGCGCTTGCCGTTCACGGTCATCTGATGGCTTGCCGTCCAGACGCCGGACGGGTTGTAGCTGTAGGTGACATCGAAAGCCGGCGACAAGGCCCAGTTGCCGGACTTGTCCATCAGGAACGCGATGTTCTTGACGTGATCGTCCTGGTTGCGGCCAATGATGTTGAACACCATGCGGCGGAACTGCTGCTCGATGTCGCTCATGGCAAGGCCGAGCCGGCGGATGACGGCGAGCGCCTGTTCACAGGAATACGCGCCGGCCATGTTGAAGTCGTAATGCGCGAGCGCTGCCAGCGATTGCATGTGCAGCTTGCTGCCGTCGTCGAAACGGTCGAAACGTTTCGTCATGAAATGGCAGCGGCCGTTCTCTTCCATCAAACGGCATTCGCTCATGTTGATGCCCGCGGCCGCGGCCATGCGCGAATACGCGTATTCGATGCGCCCGTAACCCTGCGGGTCTTCGAGTTCCTTGTCCTTGTTGCCGGCGACGCCGTCGAATTTCAGCAGCCAGTATTCAAAGCCTGAACCTGCAGCGGTCTGGCCGGAACGCACTTCGTTCGTTTGCGGATTCCAGGCGATCAACGCCTTGGCACGCGCACCGCCTGCGGAGGTGCCGACGCGCAGGATGTCTTTCAGTGCTTCTTCCTTGTCGCGCGCGAAGGACGTGCTGAAACCGTTTCGCTGGGTGAGGATTTCGGAGGCGAGTTCGACGAGCGCATCCACGCGGATGTTCTTCGCGGCGCGCGGCGACGGTCCGAGTGTGGGATGGAACTCCAGTGCGCCGATGCCGCGCGTGCCGACGTAACAGAGGCGCTCGACGGCATCGAAACTTTCCGGTGTGCGGTTCTGCGTCGCCAGCCATGCGTTGATCAACGCGTTGCCGAACTTGTCGGGCAGCGAATCCGCAAGCAGGCCCGGCAGGCCGTAAAAGCTTGCCGGCGAGAGTTCCGGAAAGCGATACGGCGCGGTGGCCAGCGGCATGACGAGCGGCGCGACTTCAATGCCGCTGCGCGCGAACGCGGGGTCGTACTGGAAGGTCGCGAAGCTCGCGCCCTCTTCCAGCGAAACGGCGCCGATGGTGCGGCCCCAGAGACGGACTTCGGCGAGTGTCACTGGTCGCCGTTCCAGTGCCAGCGTTCCGGTGCTTTATCGGATGCGCCCGGTTTCACGCGTTGCCGGGTTCTGCCGCGCTGCAGGAGCTCCATTGGCCCGGGTGCCGCAGGCGGCAACGCCGCTTCGAGGCCGCCGAGCAGGGACAATGTCCGAAGCAACCGGACCAGGCTGGTGAGCTGCACGGAAGACCCGGCTTCCAGCCGCTCGACCGTGCGCTTGGACACGCCCGCTTCTTCGGCCAGTTTCGCCTGCGTAAGACCCGCCTCCACGCGGCGGTGCGCCACGCGTTCCCCGATCTCGGCCAGTGCGGCATTGTCGGCGAGTTCGTTGGTGATTCTCATCGTCGCGACCTCCGTAATTCGTCTGTTATGACGATTTATCTGGAACTATGCTGATAATTCGCCTGTTCTGGCGAAAAATCAAGATCGTTCTCACAATTCGTCATAAATGACGAGATATCGTAATTTTCTCACGTAATTCGTCACTAATGACGGATTTCCGGCAAAACCTGTTTTTTCATCTTTTTAATTCCGCGTGTCGATTCGGGACCGCGCCGTTCGTCGTTATACAAACCGGGGCGAACCGGAAAGATTCAGCCCCCGAACACCATCCAACCGAGGAGAAACACCATGCGATTCATGATCATTGTGAAGGCCACGAAGGATTCCGAAGCCGGCGTCATGCCGCCACAGGAACTGTTCGACGTGATGGGCGAGTACCACGAGGAACTCGCGAAAGCCGGCGTGTTGCTGGATGCCTCCGGCCTGCAGCCGAGCGACAAGGGCTGGCGCATCACCTGGTCGGGCGGGAAGAAGACCATCACCGACGGTCCGTTCGCCGAAGCGAAGGAGCTGATCGCGGGTTACACGCTGATCCAGACCAAGACGCGCGAGGAAGCGCTGGAGTGGGCGCGGCGCTTCCCGAACCCCGCCGTCGAAGACGGCGAGATCGAAGTGCGGCAGCTGTTCGAGCTGGAAGATTTCGAGAACGTGGACGTCGAGCGTTTCCGCGAAATCGGCATCGGCAACGGCCAGTAGCCGGAGCTGCGTTGCCCGCCGAGGCGGCCAGCGCGCTGAACAACAACTGTTAACCGAAGGAGTATCGACATGCAGAAGATCACGACGTGCCTGTGGTTCGACAACCAGGGCGAAGAAGCCGCGAAGTTCTACACCTCCATCTTCAACAATTCGAAGATCCTGGACGTGGCGCATTACGGCAAGGAAGGTTTCGAAATTCACGGCCGGCCGGAAGGTTCGGTAATGACCGTGAGCTTCCAGCTCGAAGGCCGCGAATTCCTCGCCTTGAACGGCGGACCGCACTTCCAGTTCACGCCCGCGATTTCGCTGATCGTGAACTGCGAGACGCAGGAGGAAATCGATGCGCTGTGGTCGAAGCTTTCCGCCAACCCGCAGGCCGAGCAATGCGGCTGGCTGCAGGACAAGTTCGGACTGTCGTGGCAGATCGTCCCGGTGGCGATGGCTGAATTAATGAGCGGTTCCGATCCGGTGAAGGCCGGTCGCGTGATGAACGCGATGCTGAAGATGAAGAAGCTCGATATCGCCGGCCTGGAAAAGGCATACGCCGAAGCATGAACCGCGGCGTCCGCTGCAGGAGCGGCGGGCGCCCGATTCCGGGAAAGGACAGCAGCATGGACACGGTCATATCGAAAGACGGCAGCGTCATTGCCTTCGAGCGTACCGGCAGCGGGCCGCCACTGGTGCTGGTCGACGGTGCGCTGTGCAGCCGCGACTTCGGCCCGATGCCGGCGCTCGCGAAACGGCTGGCGAATGATTTCACCGTGTACTGCTACGACCGTCGCGGCCGCGGTGGCAGCACCGATGCCCAACCGTACGCAGCCGTACACGAAATCGAGGACATCGCGGCATTGATCGAACATGCCGGCGGCGAGGCGTTTCTTTACGGCGTGTCTTCCGGCGCGGCATTGGCGTTGCGCGCGGCGGCGGTCGAGCTGCCGATACGAAAAGTGGCGGTGTTCGAACCGCCGTGGGAGATCGATAGATTGCCGGCCATTCCAATGGACGTGCATCGCGCCAGGTTGAATGCGTTGCTCGACGCAGGCCGGCGCGGCGACGCCGTGAAGTATTTCATGCGCGACATGGTCGGGCTGCGCGGTTTCACCGCCACCGTCATGCTCGCGGCCATGCGCCTGTCGCCGGTGTGGCGCAAGCTCGAAGCGGTCGCACACACGCTGCCCTATGAAACCGGCATTCTCGGCGACGGCATCCTGCCACGCGAAATGCTCGCCTCGATCGGCATCCCCGTGCTCGCCATGGCTGGCGGAAAAAGTCCGGAAGCTCTGCAGGAACCTGCCCGGGTCATTGCCGAAAGCTGCCGGACCGCGCAGGCGAGAACACTGCCGGGACAAACCCACAATGCTTCAGCGGACGCGATCGCACCCGAGCTGATCGCGTTCTTTCGAGCATGAGCCGTCATGCCGGACATTTTGCGGTCAACGAAGACCGGCACAACGCGCAAGACCGCTGCGACGCCGCCGCACCCATGAAGAACCACCGCGACAAACACGACAACCGCGGAGCGTTCGCCGCTCGCGTTCCCGCAGGCTTGCCGTGCTGTGGAGAAAGTGCTGTGATCGGCAGCCATGACAGCTGCCGACCCACAATCCGTACACCGCGCCATCGACGCGGTCTGGCGCATCGAGTCTCCCCGGCTCATCGCGGGGCTGGTGCGCGCGGTGCGCGATGTCGGGCTGGCGGAAGATCTCGCGCAGGATGCATTGATCGCGGCGCTGGAAACCTGGCCCGCGAGCGGCATACCCGAGAAACCCGGTGCCTGGCTGATGACCACGGCCAAACGGCGCGCAGTGGATCACTGGCGCCACAGGCAACTCGTCGCGCGCAAGCACGAAGCCATCGAACACGAGCAGGCGGACGACGAGGCCGCCATGCCTGACTTCGAACGCATGACGGAAGAAGACATCGGCGACGACCTGTTGCGACTGATGTTCATCGCCTGCCATCCGGTGCTGTCCACCGAAGCGCGTATCGCGCTGACGCTGCGGCTGCTCGGCGGACTCACCACGGAAGAAATCGCGCGCGCCTTTCTCGTCTCCGAACCGACCATCGCGCAACGCATCGTGCGCGCGAAGCGCATGCTCGCCGAAAAGCGCGTGCCGTTCGAAGCGCCGGATGCCGAAGGCCTCGCCGAGCGCCTGGACAGCGTGCTCGAAGTCATTTATCTCGTTTTCAACGAAGGGTATTCCGCGACGGCGGGCGAAGACTGGTTGCGGCCTGCCTTGTGCGAGGACGCACTCCGGCTGGCCCGCATTCTCGCCGGACTCGCGCCCGATGAATCCGAGGTCCAGGCGCTGGTGGCCTTGATGGAGCTGCAGAGTTCACGGTTCGGCGCACGCACGGACACGAAAGGTGAACCCATACTCCTGCAGGATCAGAACCGCGCGCTGTGGAACCAGTTGTTGATCCGGCGCGGACTCAAGGCGCTGGAACGCGCGCGGCAACTGGCCAGAATGCCTGGACCGTATCTGCTGCAGGCCGGGATCGCGGCGTGTCACGCCCGTGCAACCACCGCTGGCGACACGGACTGGACGCGCATTGCGATGCTGTACGAGGTGCTCGGACGCGTCACGCCATCGCCCGTCATCGAGTTGAATCGCGCGGTCGCCGTATGCATGGCCTTCGGCCCGGAACCGGCACTGTCGCTGGTCGATGCGTTGCTGGAAGAACCGTCGCTGCAGAATTACCACCTGCTGCCCAGCGTGCGCGGCGACTTCCTGCTCCGGCTGGGACGCGACGATGAAGCGCGCGCGGAGTTTGAACGTGCGGCGGCGCTGACCGGCAACCGGCGCGAGCGCGAGTTTCTGCACGCGCGCGTGAAGGCCTGCGAATGATCCCGGGGCACATGGACTTGATCCATTGCGTCCCGGCAAACGCAATGAACTGGAATCCGCCGCTGTGGTAAGGGAAAATTTGCGGCATTCGACACCGGGGGAAGAACCATGCGATTCATGCTGATGTGCTGTTTCGATGAAGATCGCTGGACAGGCCTGGCGGATAGCCAGCGTACGGAGATCATGGACGCCTACGGCCGGTGGATACAGGACCATGTCGCAAGCGGCCATCACATAACGGGCGGCAAGCTCGATGACAGCGCAACGGCAACTACCGTGCGCAAACCCGGCGGGCAGCCGTCGCTGAAAGACGGGCCGTTCTCCGAAGCGAAGGAACAGATCGGCGGGTATCACGTGATCGAATGCGCCGATCACGAGACCGCCGTCGCGATCGCGCAAGGCATACCGACGCTGCCTGCGGGTGGCGTAGTCGAAGTGCGCCCGCTGCTCAGGTGGTTCGACTGAGTCCCGCCTCGGGTGGCAGCGTTCCGGCCGAAAAAAAAACCCGCCTTCCGGCGGGTTTTCCTTGCGAGTATTGCGACGTACCGACGTTGAAGCATCCATCATTCTTCCTTGTCGACGCACCGTCAAACGGGAATGCACGGCGTTTCTTGCTCAGGCCCATCCCAGTTATCCACGAAACGCGTTGCGGGCCGCGTTGTCGGCTGCGCGGCGGTGAACCTGCATGCGGCGTGCGGTAATTCAGATAGACCCACGACCGAACGACATCCGCGAAAGCAAGCGCTTCGCGATCCATCCAGGATTTTCCCGGGTTCCTGAAATTTCGTGCCGGTGCCCCGGAACCCGCTGCTATCTTGCGGGTCTGAGCCATACCGATGGTGACATGCCAGCGTTTCATTCAGCCCGGGGGGCGTACGTGAACGACGTGACGGTTCTGCTCAATGCGAGCGCAAAAGGCAACGCGAGCGCGCAGGCGGAACTGTACGAAACGATCTACAGCCAGCTCAGGCAACTGGCGCACCAGCAGATGCGGCAGGAACGCGCTGGTCACACCCTGCAGCCCACCGCACTGGTCAACGAAGCCTTCCTGCGGCTGGCGGGTGGCGACCGGAACTGGGACAACCGCAAGCATTTCTTTCTTTCCGCAGCGCAGGCCATGCGCCGCGTGCTGATCGATCACGCGCGCGCGCGCCGCGCGGAGAAGCGCGGCAGCGGCGATGTGCATGTGTCGCTGCTGGATCACGATGCACCGGTGCCGGGAGTCGATGTCGATCTGCTGGATCTCGAACAGGCCGTTGCGGAACTTGAAACGATAGCGCCGCGGCTAGCGCGCATCGTCGAGCTGCGTTATTTCGCCGGTTTCAACATCGAAGAAGCCGCCGATGCACTGGAAGCATCGACGGCAACGGTGAAACGTGAATGGGCCTACGCGCGAGCGTGGTTGATCGATCGAATGAATGCAGAGAACACATGAGCGCCGAGCCGGGTGAAATTTCGCTGTTCGGGCGCCTGCTCGAACTGGATACAGGCGAACGCGAAGCGGAACTCGCGCGACTTGAAACGGGAAACAGCGCGCTCGCGATACGCCTGCGGCGCCTGTTGTTCGCGCACGATTCGCCGTTACTGGAATCCACGCCGGTCGCGGACGTCGAACCCGCTCCCGAAACGCTGCCGGAAACCATCGGGCCGTATCGCGTCATCGAACGGCTCGGCCAGGGCGGAATGGGCAACGTCTATCTCTGTGAACAGACGCAACCGGTCAGCCGTCAGCTCGCCGTGAAGGTATTGCGCGCCGGCATGGATACGCGCGAAGTGATCGCGCGGTTCGATGCCGAACGCCAGGCGCTGGCGTTGATGACCCATCCGAACATTGCACGCATCCTGGACGCCGGCACGAGCCGCGAAGGCCGTCCGTACTTCGCGATGGATTACGTGCCGGGACTGCCGTTGCTGCGCTATTGCAACGAGCGCGCGCTGAACCTGAAACAGCGCCTGCACCTGTTCATGCAGATCTGCGCAGCCGTGCAGCATGCACATCACAAGGGCATCATTCATCGCGACCTCAAACCATCGAACATCCTCGTCGTCGACGACGGAACGACATCGCTGCCGAGAATCATCGATTTCGGCATCGCCAAGGCGCTGGGCGTGCAACTGACCGGCAAGACGCTGCATACACTGCACGGCAATCTCGTCGGCACGCCGGAATACATGAGTCCCGAGCAGGCCGACATCGGTGCAGTGGACGTGGATACGCGAGCGGATATCTATTCGCTGGGCGTGGTGCTGTACGAATTGCTCACCGGCTGCGTGCCGTTCAACTTCAGCAAGCCGGTAATCTCGCTGAATTCGATCCAGCGCACACTGCGCGCCACCGAAGCGGCGCTGCCCAGCCAGCGCGTGCTGCGCGACGCGGAGGCGGCCAGGCACGCGACGCGTTGCGGTGTGATGAATGTATCGGCACTTGCAGACCGGCTGAAGGGCGACCTCGACTGGATCGTGCTGAAGGCGTTGCAGAAGGATCGCGGCCGGCGCTACGAATCCGCAACGGAGTTTGCCGCCGACGTGCGCCGCCACCTCGACGACCAGCCGGTGAGTGCCGCGCGTCCCGGCGCGGTCTATCTGCTCGGCAAGTTCGTTCGGCGCAACGCCATTGCCGTGGCGGGCAGCACGCTGTTGTCGATCATGCTGCTCGCGGCGACAGCGTACACCGGCTACCAGGCGCGAGAACTCGCGCAGGAACGCGACCGCGTCAACGCCGAAGCGGCGAAGGCGCAACAGGTGCGCGAATTTCTTGTGGAACTGTTCGCGGGCGATTCGCCGCAGGTCCGCCGGCACCCGGGCGTCGCGGTGCGCGAAATACTCGACGTCGGTGCCCAGCAGGCGCGCGATGGCATGCAGGAACAACCCGGCGTGCGTGCGGTGCTGCTGCACGCCATCGGCCGCGTCTACATCGCACTCGGCCTGAATGTCGAAGCGGAACAGGCCTTCGTCGCCGCACTCGCCGGCAATCTCGAACAGGACCGTGCACTGAATCGCGCGCTGCGCGTCGATCTTGCGCAAGCGATGCTCGAACAGGACCGCGTGCAGGAAGCCGAAGCACTGCTCGATGCGCTGCTGCTGGAAACGAACCCGTCTGGCGCACTCGATGCCAGTGCGCTGCGCGCGCAGTTGTACCTCGGCGAGCTTTACCTGCGCACGGCGCGTGTCATGGAGGCGGAGGAACTGTTCCGTCGCATCATTGCGAGCGTCGATCTGGACGATCGGGAACAGGAAAAGACCAATGCACTGGCACACCTGCTGCTCGGCAAGTTCCTGTTCGAATCGTCACGGCTCGATGAAGCACAGCCATTGCTCGAGCGCGCACTGCCACTGCTGACCGCAGCGCTCGGCGAACACAGCACGACCATCCTCCAGGCGCGCGGCCTGTATGCATCGCTGCTGACGACGCGCGGCGATCTCGACCGTGCGCGCGTTTACGTGAACGAAACCCGGGCCACGGCCGAACGCATCTATGGCCAGAATCATCCGGCGACCGCGATGGCGTACAGCGACGCCGGCTTCATGTACACCAGCGACAAGGATTACGCGGCAGCCGAAGACGTGCTGTTGCGCGCGCTCGCCATCTACCGGAACACGGTAGGCGAAACGCATACCCGCACCGGAATCGTGCTCAACAACCTGGCGGTGATTTACGGCAACACCGGGCGGCTCGATGCATCCCTGCAGATGTATCTGCAGGTGCTGGACATTTACCGCCAGCTGCTCGGCGAAGGCTCGGCGGAAGCCGCATCCACCGGACAGAACATCGGCTATCTGCTCGTGAGCATGGAAAGACCGGCGGAAGCAGAGCCCTACTTTCGCAAAGCGGTCGAGGTGCTGAACAAGACATATTCAAAGGAGCACTGGCTGATCGCGAACGTGCGTTACGGACTCGGCATGGCGCTGCTCGCGCAGCAACGTCACGCGGAAGCGGAAATCGAACTCTGCGCTGCGCCGCCGATACTGATACGCGCATTGGGCGGCGCGCACTTTCGCACCGTTCGCGCCGAGGAAGGCGTACGGCGGCTTTACGCCGCCTGGCAACAGCAGGATGCGCGCATGATCGGCAGGACGTGCCCGTGATGCATCATCCCCCTTCGCATCCGTCATTCATCGGTCCGTACCGCGTGCTCGAGCGGCTCGGCGAAGGCGGCAGCGGCGACGTTTATCTCTGCGAGCAGCTGCAGCCGATCCGGCGTCGCGTTGCCGTGAAGATACTGCGCACCGGCATGGATTCCGCGCGCGTGCTCGCGCGCTTTCGTCGCGAGCCGCAGCTGCTCGCACTGCTGGAGCATCCGGACATCGCACGCGTGTTCGACGCGGGGGAAACCGAGCAGGGCCTGCCGTATTTCGCGATGGAATACATTGCCGGCCGGCCGCTGGCCGCATACTGCAACGAAAGAGAACTCGGCGTGCGCGAACGCGTCGCGTTGATGATCGCGGTGTGCAACGCAGTTCACCACGCGCACCAGAAAGGCATCATCCACCAGGATCTGAAACCTGCAAACGTGCTGGTGACGGACGTCGATGACAAGGCGCAACCGAAGATCATCGATTTCGGTGTGGCGCGTGCCATGCTCGACGGTGTAGCGCACGACGGCGCTGCCGTGCTTATCGCGAGCCCGCAGTACATGAGCCCTGAGCAGGCGCATCTGCAATCGACCGCAGTCGATACGCGCTCAGATATCTATTCGCTGGGCGCCATGCTGTACGAACTGCTGGCGGGCAGAACACCGCTGGTTCCTCTCGACAAGGTACTGCCGCTTTCGGAACTGCGGCGCATCCTGGAGTCGCAGACACCGCCGCCGCCAAGTGCGATACACGCAATGGAAAACGGCGTCGTGTCGCCGCTGCGCGCACGCGAAGTGCGCGGCGAGCTGGACTGGATCACGCTGAAGGCGCTCGAACACGATCCCGCCAGGCGTTACGAAACCGCTGCCGATCTCGCCGCCGACCTTCGCCGCCATCTCGAACATCAGCCCGTGCACGCGGCGCGACCGGGTCGCGGTTATGCATTGCGCAAGCTGGTGCGGCGGCACTCGCTGGCGTCGGTACTCGTCAGCCTGATCGTCGCGACACTGCTCGCGTTCACCGGCTACTCAGGCTGGCAGGCGCAGCTGCTGCGGCAGGAACGCGACCGCATGCAACACGAAGCGCTGAACGCAAAGGAAAGCACCGAACTGCTGGTCGTGCTGTTTTCGCTCGGTGATCCACAGTCGGGAAATGGCAATGTCACGGTACGCAGCGCGCTGGATTTCGGCGAGAAGCACATTGAATCGAAACTGGCGCAACAGCCACGGGTGCGCGCGGACCTGCTGTACAGCATGGCGCGCGTCTACAACAGCATCGGCTTGCCGGACGATGCCGAACGCGTGCTGGTGAAAATGCTGAATGAAACGGATCTTCCGCGCCTGTCACGCGACGAGGCCCAGCGGGAACTCACGCGCGCGCGCCTCGCGCAGACGAACCGCTGAATCAGGCGGCGACGCGTGCGCGGCCGGCGTGCAGCGGCGTGCGCAGTCGACGGCCTGCGGGATTCGGCACAGGCGAACTCGACATGCGGAATGCCGACGTATTGCTGTGCTGAAATACCGAGCGCATCGCGCCGGCACTCCGAAGACACGCGCCAGGTGTTTCACCCGTCAGTGCCACGAAATCGCGCACCAGGTGCGATTGATCCGCGTATCCGTAGTGTGATGCCAGCAGCGCCCAGTCCACGCCGGCTTGAAGTCGCACCTCATCAAGGACGGCGTTGAGGCGCGCAATGCGCTGGTAGACTTTCGGACCCAGCCCCACGGTGCACAGGAACCAGCGTTCCAGCTGGCGCTCGCTGACCGACATCTCCACCGCAAGATCCCGAATCTTCAGCTGTCCCGCAGTCGCCGCGATGCGGCCGACCGCATGTTCCATGCGTTGCAGATCATTCATGCCGCGCGCGTTCATGCGAGCGCGCAGCCAGCTTTCAAACACCTGCACACGCTGCTCCATGCCGGCCGCGTCTGCCATCGCCCGCAGCATCGGCTGCGTCCTGCCGCCGAATGCCGATTCCATATCCGTTGCACTGTCGTGCAGATGAAACGCCGCGGACTGCAGCAGCCACTCCACGGTGTGCGGCTGCATCGCGACGCGAAACGCCTGCGTGCACGCGCCAAGACGAACCGTCACCGGCGATGATGTGCTCGCGGCAATGAAATGGCGCGGGTAGTCGTGCACCGCGCCGCGCGCGTCGACGCGCGTGCAGACGTTGCCGAACTGGAATATCAGGCTGTAGCGCGGCGCCGGAATGACGGTTTCCTGTGCCGCCGGCGACGCGTCGACTTCGATCGACTGGTAATAGTCGACGACGCGTGCGAGGTCTGCGCTGGGTGCATGAAGTCCGATGGCGGCGGCGGGCATGAGCGTTCCGTATGTGTAGTCCGGAAGGCTTAGGCGGAGGCACGGGAAAAAGCGGATCACGAAATATTTTTTTGGTGGGCGGGAGGGGTGGGTTGACAGCGATGTCGGATTTTTTCTATCTCCGGCCGATACCCGGGCCTACCTTAAGGCCGGCTCCTGATGATTTGCCTGTACCCGCCTCCAGGGCGTACGGGGCTCCCCCATGACTCAGGGGCTGACAGGGAATCGCGGACGCGCGCTGCCACGGACGGCCCTTCTTGCACTGTATTGAACCGAGGAACACCGTGATGAAAAAGCGCATTCTCGTTGTCGACGATCAGGATCTTCTGCGCGTCGGCATCGCGACCGTACTCTGCGACCGCCCGGATATCGTCGTGCACGAAACGCTGGTACGCCCGCAGCACGCCGTGCGGCAGATAGCCACTATCGCACCGGACCTGGTCGTCATCGATCCCTACGGCAACGAGGCGGAAGGCCCCGCGCTGCTGGTTGAAATACGTGAAATGCACCCGACGACGCCGATACTCGTGCTGACGATGAAATCGGCAGCGAGCGACATCACGCGCGCGCTGCAACTGCGCGTCAACGGCTACATGCTGAAATCGTCGCCTGCACGCGATCTCGTCTATGCGATCGAAAGCATTTTCGCGGACAAGACGTTCCTGCATCCGGACGTGTCGCACGTCCTGATCCGCTCCAACGATCTCAAGCCGTTCGGCACGCGTACCGGCCATTCCGCGCTCACGGCACGCCAGGAGCAGGTGCTGCGCATGATCGCCGACGGCAGGACCACCCGACAGATCGCCGTGAAGCTCGGCCTCAGCGCGAAGACCATCGAGTTTCATCGCGTGATGCTGATGAACCGGCTCGGCATTCATCACGTTCCGGGGCTGGTGCGCTACGCAATGCGCTACGGTTACCTGAACTCGCAGGCGGTCAGCGAAACCTGACCGGCACGGCGGCCGGCGGCCGCCTTTTTTTTCGCCGGTCCATCCTCTCCCTGCGCCCGCTCCACCGGCCGTTGCACGTACTGCGCCGTGCCGCGCGAGGGCTTCCGTCCGCAAGACGATCACCTGGCCACGCGACCTCGTCATTCGGCGCATTCGCATGACAGGAAAAAAGTTCTTCGCGGATAGACTCATCATCGTCTTCAGGCAGAACGGCAGTTGCATGGCCGGGAGTCGAGGAAAATGAACGACGCTGTAGAGATTCTGTCCCGGCTGAATTGCAGTTCGCGGCCGGAGGCCGCTTCCGCGACGCTCCGTTTGCCTTTGTCGAAGCCGTGCGGGAGCGATCTCCGATCGCGAAGGGTGCGGCACTGTTTCCCGCCGCACGAAGTCCATTTCGCCCGATAATCCGTGAAGAATCGGAAAAAAAAACGGCCGCCCCGAAGGGCGGCCGTCAACAGGAGAGACTTCGAAAACAATCAGAAGTCGTAACGCATGCCCAGGCGTATGTAGCGTGGCGCCTGGTAGCTGATCGCGCGATGCGTCGAATGGTACGGCGCGCCGGGTGAACCGATTTCGCCGTATTCAACCACGTTCTGCACCGTCTGGCTGTCGAGCACGTTGAACACGTCGACAGACAGCTGCAGCTTGTGGTCGGCGAAGTCCGGGCTGTAGTTCACGCCGAGATCCAGGCGTGTCGTCCACGGCAGGCGGCCCGCCGTGCCACGGTAGCTCGGCTCACCGTCGCAGTAGCCGTAGTACGGGCCCCCGTAGGGGGAGAAATCCGGATCGTCCTGGTTCGGACCCGCGTAAATGCCCAGGCAGTTCTTCGGACGGCCGGAATGCGCAACGACGGTGCTGGAGAAACGCCATTCCGGATTCAGCTGGTAGTAACCGAAGGCCTTCACGTAATGACGGCGATCGTTGGGCAGGTAGCCATTCTTGTTTTCCATCATTTCCGGGTGATCCCAGTCGATGGTCTGCGACACGTCGCCCTGGCCTACGTCGGAATTGAGCTGTCCTTCCGCGTTGCCATGATTGCGTGACCAGGTGTAGTCGATCTTGTAGTACCAGCTGCCGTCGAACGGGTACTCGACGAACATGTCGATGCCGTTATACGTGCGCTTGAGTTTCGGCAAGCCCATCGCTTCCGCGCTCAACGGCACCGTGATCAGGTTGCCCGTACCGTCGTCCAGCTGAAAGGTGTTCGCTTCGCCCGGGTTGAACAGGCGGCACGAATCCAGCTCTTCACGCAGGTTCGCGGCCACTGTTGCCGAATAGCCGTTCGCGAGCGCCCATGCTTCAGCCGGACGGCCGTCGCACACGTCATCGATCGCGCTCTTCAGGTCGCGGTACACCCAGCGTGCGCCGACGTTCCATTCGGAGATCATATTCTCGAAGCCGAGCACGAGCTCATCCTGGTAATGCGACTTCAGGCCCTTCGCCGCAACCGATGCCGGATCCGGTGCCTGGCCGTACTCGTTGTTCGAGGAGTACGGACCATCGCCGAGCGGGGTCAACCCCAGCGGCAGGCCGGTGACAGGATCGATGCCGGTGAACGAGAAGTACTCTTCGGTGAACAAGGAACCCGCAGCGCCGCGCAACGCGACGTTGTTCGGCATGGCGAGATGGTAGCGGCCGAGCTGGCCGAACACCTTCGTGCTGGAATCGCCGAATACATCCCAGACTGCGCCGAGTCGCGGCGCCCACTGTTCGTCCTGTTCGACGTACGCAACGTCGTCAGCATTGAAGTTGGTGAAGCGTTCGTTGCGCAGGCCGAGCGACACCATCCACTCGTCGTTCACCTGCCAGCGATCTTCCACGTAGAAGGCATCCTGCTCCACGCTGAAGGTACCGCCGTTCGCATACACCGTACGCACGGCGTAATCGCCGTTGCCGCCGGGGCCGCTTGCACCGCCGCTGCCGAAGATATCGTCGTTCTCCGCACCGGGACCGGTGTTGTTGTACGTCCAGCGATAACCCGGGCCGCTGGTGACTTGGCCGGCCTTCGACGTGGAATCCTGGCGGTCATAACCGGCGCGCAGGGTGTGGTCGGCAACACGCCATTCAAGATCAAGACGATAGCCGCTGGTCTCGTCGTAGGCATCCGGGAATGCCAGCTGGTCGTAGACGCCCTCAGTAACCGGGTTCGCGACATTGCGCGTATCGGTCACGTACACGACGCTCGGATCGTACTGGTACGGTATGGTGAAGTGATTCTGTTTCTGCTGGCCATAAAGGGCCGTCAGCGTCAGATCGTTCGTCAGGTAGCCCGTGTACTTGGCGATGTACAGCTCGCCGCCATCCTCGTAGTCATAGCCGCCGATCTGCTCGTCGCCGCGCACATACTGGTCCGGCTCGTCATAAGAGAACGCGTAGTAGGCCTCGCTGTTCTTCGTGACATCGGAGATCGCCGTGAAGTCCACGAGATGGTTGTTGTTGATGTTCCAGTCCAGCTTCGCGATCCAGCGCGGTACGTCGATATCGCGGTCGTAGGCGTAACTGAGGAGATGGTTTTGCGGAGCGTATTCTTCGCGCTGCTCCATTTCACCGCTGACGTAGAAGAACAGCTTGTCTTCGACAATCGCGCCGCTGCTGTATGCGCCGAACGTGAGGGAATCGGCTTCGCTGTCGTCCCACTTGCGGAACAGCAGCCCGTCTCTTTCAGTGCCGTTGTCGGGGTAGTAGATGTTCTTCCGCTCGCCTCGCAGGCTCTGCGGCTCGACGAGCAGCATCACGCCGCTCTTGTATTCGTTGGTACCGCTCTTGGTGAGGATGTTCACCACGCCACCGGTAGCTCGACCGAATTCCGCGCCATAACCGCCGGTGATCGCCTGGAACTGGCTGATCGCATCGAACGGCAGGCTGGTCGAGCCGAGGTTGGTCAACGGATTGGTCACCGCGTAACCGTTGATATAGAACGCGTTCTCGGACGCCGCCGAGCCGCCGAAAGATGCCGTGCCGGTGCCGCCGGGCCCGAGGTAGCGCGAATCACCCTCGACCACGCCCGGTGTCAGCAGCGCAATCGCCTCGATGTCACGCCCCACCGTTATCTTGCGCAACTGGTCGGCCGTGAAAACAACACGCGTATCCGTGGATGACACGTCGATCGGCGAAACGCCGGCAGCCGACACCACCACGGTTGCCAGGTCCGTTGTATCGCCAAAGGAAACATCCACGCCGGAACTCAGGCGCACGCTGACGCCTTCGCGCGTTGCGATGGTTTCGCCGTTGCGTTGCAGCGTCACCTTGTACATACCGACCGGCAGCGATGTCGCGCTGTAACGGCTGTTGTCTTCGACCGGGATTTCGCGCACGAAGCCGGTATCGACATTCTCGATCACGACCGTGTCACCGGTGTCGCCGATGCTGCCGAAGATCGATCCGGACGCGTTCGACTGCGCATGCACCGCACCCGTAAAGCCGACGCCCAGCGCCAGACCGAACGCAATCTGTTTCACGCCCCGTGAACAGGCATTCGAAGCCGTAAGCACACTGCTCATTAACCGGCGCGGCTGCGGCGTCGCCGGACTCGCGTCGTTGCTCGCGGCTGCCGTGCCGCGATGTTTCTTTGTAAAGGAATGTTTCATGAGAAACCCCCGCTGATGAGTTTTGAATTGCATTGTTATCGGCGCTCGCATGCCGACCGAAAACGGTCCATGGCACCTCGCGTGACAGTACGAAGGGGCGTGGCGGACGATGAACGGGGGAAACCTCGGCAGCGCCGAGGAAACGCGGAACGGAACTGCAAGGCCTGTTCGATATCGCGACAGGGAACGCGACTGCGATTACCGGAAACTCGCCGGGCGCGCAGCAGGGAAAATCCTTGGTGCGCGCCCGGCGGCGGACCGTTCGATTGCGAGCGCGGCGTGCCGCCGGCGTTTCGGTCATCGCGGTGGCGCGTTCACCGTCGCGATGACCCGGATTCAATGGTGAAAAAAAAACCCGCCGGACGGCGGGTTTTCTTCGCAAAGCGCGCGATCATGTCTCGGTATTGAACCATCCCTCGTTTTCATAGCGATCGAGATTGAACTCGGACATCTGCTCGACATCCTGCGAACTGAGGTTGTAGGTGATGTCTTCTTCTTCGTCATTGAACTGGGCGCCTTCGAACGGGAAGGCACGGCGTTCCTTGTTCACGCCGTTCCAGTTGTCCACTACGATCGCGACCACTTCCTTGCCGTCACCGCCGATCATGACGTCTTCCACGCTGCCGAAGGATTCTTCATCGGAGAGATGAACTTCCATCCCGACGATTTCGCTGGCGCGCAACTGGCCGGTGTCGCCGGTCCCGGTGCCAGAGGTAGTGCCAGTAGCAGAAGCAGCGCCGCCCTGCATCTGACCGGTGTCACCTTCAAGGCTGACGGTGACGCCACCCTCCTTGGCGTTGAAGCGAATGTCCTGCGGCTGCACCTGCATCGTGTCGTCGTCCATGCCGCCCGCACCAGTGGTGTCTTCCCAGGCACGGTCGTCTTCCCGGCCAGCCACGCGTTCATCCTGTGCGCCCTGCTCGCCGCCGCCGGCCAGGCCGGCGTCATCGCGTTCGATCAGCACATGTTGAATCTTCCCGTCATGGCTGATCACGATCTCGTCGACCTCGCCAAGCTCGCTGCCATCGTTGCCGCGAACCTCTTCGCCCAGCACCGCCGTGACGGGAACCGCGTCGCGCAGTTTTTCCTTGTCGACGCCGGCTTGCTTGTTCTTGTCACCCGCGCCGCCAGCCGTCGCCACAAGCGGAACAAGCGCTGCAAATATGAGAGGTATTCGATTCATGGATCGCCTCCTGTTCCTGAATGTAAAACGCCGGCGGAAAATCGTCGGCAGCACTTGATCTGTGGATTGCTTCCATGATTTTCAAACTGCGGAGAAAGTGTGTCGGCGGAAAACAGCGCGTTGCGGAACCCTGCTGGTACGCGGCGAAACCGGCTACCGCATGCAAGTACGTCACGTTATGCAAAAAACGTTCGTGCGCGAATTGCGGAACTGCGACAGCTGTCAACGCGATGGCGAACGGAAGCGTTCATTGTTCATCGCACTGTTTCGACTGCTGCAACGCAGCCATATGCATTGTCGCAATTGACGTACATGAAGATACTTACAGGTGATTACGATGAAGAAAACGATTCTGAAAAACGCGTTACTGCCGGCCTTCCTGCTCGCGCTCGCAGGCTGCGGTGGCGACTCCTCCAATCCACAGGGCACGTTGTCACTGAATGTCACCGACGCACCGGTGGATAACGCCACGCGAGTGGTTGTGGAATTCACGGGCGTTTCGATAAAGGCTGCCGGCGGCGCCGCAGCGGATTTCGAGTTCGAAACGCCGCGTCAGATCGATCTGCTTGCATTGCAGGGCGGCGCGACGGCATTGCTGCTCGATGACGTCGTTCTCGACGCCGGCAACTACGAATGGATACGGCTCACGGTGAACGCAGGCAGGCACGCGTCCGACAGCTTCATCGAACTGGAAGACGGTTCGGTGCATGCGCTGTACATTCCCAGCGGCAACGAAACCGGTTTGAAACTCGTCCGCGGCTTCGTGGTGCCGGCAAACGGCAGCGCGGATTTCACGATCGATTTCGACCTGCGAAAATCGGTGGTTGATCCGGCGTCCGCGAATGATGCGTACATTCTGAAACCCGCGCTGCGCCTGGTGGACAACGCGGAAGTGGGTGCGATCGCGGGTACGGTGGATGCAGGTATCGCGAATGCCGCGAACTGTTCACCTGCGGTGTACGTGTACGAAGGTTCGGATGTCACTGCGAACGATGTCGGTAGCCCGACGGAACCGGTTGCCAGCGCGCTGGTGAACATGAGCGACTCGACAGGCGAATTCGAGTATCGCGTCGCGTTCCTGGCAGCGGGCGATTACACCGTCGCGCTGACCTGTGACGCGGATGAAGACGCCGCCGATACCGATGACGACATCGTGTTCGAGGACGGACGGAATGCAACGGTCGACATCGACCGTACAACGACAATTGATTTCTGATTGAAGATACAGTTGAAAAAAAGCCCCGCGCTGCGGGGCTTTTTTTTGCGGATTTTCCTGTCGATTCAACGAGCCCTGAACACCGCCCAGGCACCGGCTGTCACCAGTGCGAACACCCCGAGCAACAGCTCTTCACTGAAGGAAACACCGCGGCGCAAGCGGTTCACCACGTGCTGGCAATTGTTTGTCAGGACATCGTAGTTACGGCCGCATGACAGTTCGGTATCGAGGCGTTCAAGAATGCGTCTGCGCTGTTCCTCGGAAAGATGCCGGATGCGAATGGTGTGCCCGGCAGCAAACTCCGCACACGATGTCAGGTGTACGCCCCGGGCGGGCAATGAATGCATTACGCGACCGTTTCCGAGATAGATCCCCTTGTGAGTGAAAATACCTTTGCGGCGCTTCAGAACATCGCCGGGCATGGGTGCGCGCATGATTGTCTCTCCATTCAACCGGAAGGGGGGTGATTTATTGTCAAGACCCAGTGTTGAAAAGTAGCGAGGAAAGGTCAAGCTGCAGATGCATATGCCGCGTGACGGCGACAGAATCACGCGCCTGCAGGGCTACATAGTTCAGTCCTGCAGGACGACGGTGTATGGTCAAGGAAATCCTGGGGGAGGATTCGCAGTGGCTTTTCGCCGTCATTCCGTCATCAGTATCCTGGTTTTCCTGTTTGGCCTGCTTCCGCTTGCCAGCGTCGCCCAGGAGATCAATTTCCAGCACCTGCTGGCGCACGACGGCCTGCCGCAGACACAGGTGCGCGCGGTGCACCAGGATGCCGACGGCTATATCTGGGTGGGCACCTACGGCGGCGCGGCACGTTACAACGGTCGCGATTTCGTCGTGTTCGATACCGACGACGGGCTGGCAAGCAACACCATTCTCAGTATTCACGCCACGGCCGATGGCCGTACCTGGATGGGCACAACGACCGGGCTGTGCTGGATCGAGTCAGGACAATTGCGTTTCGATTGCAGCAAGGCCCGGCAGATTTCCGGTAATGCAGTGCAGGGTATCCTGCCGACCCCGGACGGCGGCGTGTGGGTCGCCACTACAAATGGAGCGCACCGGGTATCCCGGCAGGCGCCCGACGAAGTTATCGAAACCCTTCTCTCCGCGCGGAACGTCGTCGCCCTCGATCGCGACGATGACGGCACGGTGTGGATAGGGACGCGCACCGGGCTGTTTCAACTGAACGCCGGCGAGAGCACGCCGAATCCGCTGGAACTTCCGCCGGCAGCTGGCGATATCGTGCTGGCACTGCAAGCCAATGGACGCGTCCTTTGGATAGGCACCGAAACAGGGCTGTTCATGGAGCGTGACGGCATCGTTGAATCCGCGTCCGGCCTGCCGGATGAATGGATGCAGGACAACATCAACGCGATGACCGTGGGCGGAAGCGGCGACGTGTGGATCGCGACGAACCAGGGCGTGCTTCGCCATACCCGTGACGGGTTCGATCTGCTCACCGAATCCAACGGACTGATGAGCAACATCACGTACACGGTGTTCGCCGATCGCGAGGGCGTGGTCTGGATCGGCAACGACAACGGGCTCACCAGGTACGCGCCGGGACCGTTTGTCGGCTATCGCAGGAAGCATGGCCTGCTGCACTACTTCGTCCGCACGATGAACGAGGACGACCAGGGCAATCTCTGGCTGGGCAGCCGTTCGGGCGCACAGCGTGTCCCCTACCGGGATGGCGAATGGCGCTTCGAGGAATCCACGCTGATCACCGCAGCGAACGGACTCACGGACGCGCGCGTCTATTCGATCGAATTCACCGCGCCCGGCGAAGCGCTGCTTGCGACGGGCGATGGCGTGGTGCTGTGGCGCGAAGATGAAGGCGTGGTCCGTCGTTATTCCAGGAAGGACGGATTGCCGACGGACACGAGCCAGGCATTGAAGAAAGGACCGGACGGGCGCGTGTGGATCGGAACCAATCTCGGCGTGGTCGTGCTGCAGAATGGAAAGATCACGCCGGCTCCTGACAAGGACCTGGCGAATGCGTACGTGTTCCGTATCCAGGAAGATACCCGCGGGAATCTCTGGTTCGGGTCGCAGGATCGCGGCCTGTTCCGTATCGCCGATGGCAAGGTGACGCGACTCGCGGAAAGCGATGGCCTGACCGGCAAGACCATCTGGGATATCGCGCCGGATCGCGATGGCGGACTCTGGGCCGGCAGTAACGGTGACGGACTGTTTCATGTGCGGTCCGATGGTTCGATCCGGCGATACACAGTCGCCGACGGACTGGTAAACGATTTCGTGTGGCAGGTGCTCGTCGACGCGCAGAGCCGCGTCTGGGCATACACCAATGCCGGCATTTCACGTCTCGAAGACGGCGCATTCACGAACTACGGAATGGACGACGGCCTGTTGCATCTTGAAGGTGGCGCAACCGGCGCGATCCAGACGCATGACGGCACACTATGGTTCGCGTCCGCCGACGGCCTGATGCGTTACGTTCCTGAATTCGAAACCGAGAACGCCTTGCCACCGCCTACGCTGGTCGAAAGCGTGACGGTCGCCGGCCGTCCGATCGAAGACGGCGCCGAACTTCCGTACGCGCCGGGGATCATCGACATCCAGTACGCGGCACTGAGTTTCGAAAGCGCGGGCGAAATCGAATACCGTTATCGCCTGCTCGGCGCGAGCGATGACTGGCTGGTCTCGCAGCGCTACCGTCCGATCTCCTTTGCGAATCTCGGCGCCGGTGACTACACGTTCGAAGTCACCGCACGCAAGACCGGTGGTGAATGGAACCCTGAGATTTCGCGATTCCGGTTCAGCATCGATTCGCCCTTCTGGGAAACGGCATGGTTCTGGCTGCTGACCGTACTGGTTTTCGGCGGGCTCGTCTGGTTTGCCATGCGCATGAAGGTCCAGCAGGCAAGGCTCCGCGAACATGAACTCGCGATGGTCGTCGAGGAACGCACGCAGGACCTCCAGCATGCCGCCGACGCGCTGAAGTTCGCCAACGACCAACTGCAAAGCGCAGCCACCACGGATCCGCTCACCGGCTTGCTCAACCGCCGTTACCTGACCAGCCAGATCGCAACCGATGTGGCGCAGACGCGCCGCCTGTATCGCGGCGACGGTCTCTACCCGAACCGCGACATCGTGTTCATGATGATCGATCTGGATTTCTTCAAGCAGATAAACGACACCTACGGACACGCGGCAGGTGACCACGTGTTGCGCGGCTACGGCAGGATCATCAAGAACGAGATGCGTGAATCCGACTACGTCGTACGCTGGGGCGGCGAGGAATTCCTGGTGATTGCACGAAACACGGAAGCATCGCAGTCCAGAGTGATTGCAGATCGCATACACAACGCGGTCAGTGACCAGAAGTTCGTGCTCGATGACGGCACCGAGTTGTCGGTAACCTGCTCCATCGGCGTCTCGCACCTGCCGCTGTTCGCCGACCAGCCGGATGCCATGAACTGGGAACACGTTATCGAAATTACCGACATCGCGGTCTACATGTCGAAGGCGCTCGGACGGAATGGATGGGTTTCGATTCGCGGCCTCCGTCCGGTATCCGAAACAAACCCGGCCGAACTCCTGCAGCAGATCAAGACAGGCCTGAAGCGGCTCGTCGAAGACGAGGTGGTGATCGTGGAGAGTTCGTTCGAATCGCCGCTGAACGCATCCGGCGCGGGACAATTACCGGAACGGTAACTGTAGCCTCCTTCCTGTACTTCTTTGCCGGCTCGGGAAATTCCATACCCGCGGCGGTCGGAACACTCATCGCATCTGCAGAGTGCGGTCTTCATCCTGCATGTCGTCAAGCAGCGCCACGACGTCGCGCCAGCGCCGGAGCACGTCGTTCACATCGGCGCGCACTTCTTTTTCGTTACCGGTTGCGGTGCTGCTTTCGAGGCCGGCGAAAATTCTGGACAGTTCCGTTGCGCCGACGTGCAGCGCGCGGCTGCGCACGGCGTGCGCCGTACGATGCACGATTTCCATGTCGAGCCTGCTGCAGACGGCTTTTTCCAGTTCAGCAATACGTGTCCATGATTCCCGGATGAACACGCGCCGCAATGCGGGTGTCCCGACGTGCCCCCCACTGACATCGGCCGACGAGACTCAAGAAAGCGGGGAACGAGACGTAGCGGCACTTCGCGCGAGCGAAAAAAACGGCGAGCAGAGCTCGCCGTTTCCATTGCATACAGCGGGTTCGACCTTAGCCGTCGACGGAATCCGCCGAATCCGCAGCGCCCGGCTGTTTCAACCTTCCTGCTCCCTCGGCTTTTCCCGTTGCGGCAGCAACAGCCGCCTCGGCATCCGACATCGGCGTGAACACGCCTTTGATGATGTCTTCAGGCCGCAGGTTCGTCAGTTCGAGTTCCTTCAACAGGTTGTCAACCATCGGAATGTTGGCGCGGTATTTCAGCATGGCGTTGACGAGCGAATCGGAAAAGTTGCTCCCGTCGTTCGCCGAACCGATGCCACCCGGATTGCCGAAGCCGGGCACACCGCTTCCGCCGAAGTCGTACATCTTGATGCTTTCGATCTTCTCGGCCGGTTTCATGGTCTCGCGCACGATCTCCGGGAGGCGGCCGATGGTTTCCATTTTCTGTTCGAACGTCATCACGTCCAGCTTCAGCATGTTCTTGGCGGTGTTCATCTTCTCGACGCCGCTGGCTTCCGCTTCGGCCTTCACGAGAATCGCATCAGCCTCGGCTTTCGCCTTCACGGTGATGGCATCGGCATCATTCGCGGCGGCTTCCTTGCGCGCCGCAGCTGAAACAGTGATCGCGATCGCGTCCCTGTTCGCCAGTTCCGTGGCGCGAATTTCGGTGATCTGGCGCTGACGTTCCGCCTCCGCCTTTTCGCGAACCGTCTTCACTTGCTCTTCTGCGGCAACGGCGCTTGCGCGCGCCTGGTCGGCCTTCGCCCGCGCTTCCGATTCTTCGCGCGACTTGTCCGACACGGCGATCTGCTGGTCCTGCTTTGATATTTCGAGAATCTTCTGTTTCGCGATTTCGCGGTTCTCGGTTTCTTCTTCCTTCGCGATACGCTTCAGCTCAGTGGCACGTTCGGCTTCGATATTCGCTTCGATCGCTTCACGCCGTTTGTCGGCGGCAACCTTCTCGACCTCCGCTTCCTGTTCGGCACGACGATTGTCGATCTGCCGCTTCTGATCGATGCGCGCGAACTCCTCATCCTGCTGGATATGCAGCGTTTCCTTTTCCGCTTCGGTGGTCTTGCGCTGGATGTGGACGCGGTTGTCCTGTTCGATGTCGTTGCGAATCTTCTTCCGGGTTTCGAGCTGCTCTGTGAGCTTGGTCAGACCTTCGGCGTCGAACGCGTTGTCAGGATTGAAGAACTCCTTCGCCGTCTGGTCGAGACCCGTCAGGGATACCGACTCCAGTTCAAGACCGTTCTTCGACAGATCTTCCGCGCAGGAGGTCTGCACCTTCTGAACGAATTCGACGCGATTCTCATGCAGCTGCTCCATGTCCATGGTCGCACCGACGGCGCGCAGCACGTCCACGAACTTGCCTTCGACCAGCGCACGCAGTTCGTCCGGATTCAACGTGCGGCTGCCGAGCGTCTGGGCTGCGGTCGAGATCGATTGCGTGTCCGGTTTCACGCGAACGTAGAACTCGGCGTTGATGTCCACGCGCATGCGATCCTTCGTGATCAGCGCCTGTTCGTTCTTGCGGCTGACTTCCAGGCGCAGCGTGTTCATGTTCACCCAGATGATGTCGTGCAATACAGGCAGCACCAGCGCACCGCCGTCCTTGATGACTTTCTCTCCGCCCATTCCCGTACGTACGTACGCGCGCTCTTTCGTGGCGCGCGTATAAAGGCGCGCGAAGATCATTCCGAGGATGACCAGCGCGACGAAACCCACGCCCGCGATCATCAGGATTCCCATGAGATTGGATGTCTGCAGCATTTTTTCTTCCCCTGGTATTTTTTTATCTGGCGACGCTGACGGTTGCGTCAGCGGCAATGACGACGAACTCGATACCTTCCTTGCGCACCAGCAGCAAGGTGTCCTGACTGGTGAAAGGTCCGTGACCCGCTTCCGGTCGAACGCGTACGTAATGCGCAGCGCCGTACGCGTCAAAGACCTTCGCTTCGGCCGCCATCGCGTCGGATGCCGTTCCGATGGTGATGGTCGCCGTTCGCCCGATCAGCGTGTCGAGCGACACCGCGCTGGATTCATCGCGCGGCATGATCGCTTCGAGCAACGCGCCGCCCGCGCGCGTGAACGGCAGAGCCACGATGATCGCTATCGGCGCCGTTACAAGCGTTGGCAACAACAGGCCGAACAATCCGTTCGCCATGAAGTTCAGGACGTAACCCACGGCGCCGAACGCAAACAGGAACACGACGAGCAGCATCAGTATCGGCACCTTGCCGACCTTCAACCATCCGAGCAGCCGGGAGAGCGCGTTCTGCGAACCCAGCTCCCCGACCTCGACATCCTTGTCCAGTTCGAAATCGGGGATGAAGGAGTCGAGCAGGTCGCTGAGACCCATGCCCAGAATCACGCCAACGCCTTCGAACGCGCCGATGATCAACATCAGCGCGATGGCAGTAGCGAAGGGAACGTTCTCGCTGGCGAGCAGGAACTCGAACATGTCAGGCGCCCTTCTTCAGAGCGGCGAGACGTTCCTGGACACGGTTCTTCCGGTGAAGTTCTTCAAGTTCCGCGCGCTTCCTGATATCGCCATTATCCTTGCCGGCGGGCAGGCCGCTGACGGATTCCTTGACCCGTGCAACGGCGCTGGTTGCGTTCTCGACGCGGCGCTCGACATTCGTACCGCGTCCGTTCTCGCCATCGCTCATCACGCCGCCACCTTCCTTCTTCGCGGTTTGCTCTCGAATCAGCTTCAGGTCGTCCTTCATTTCCTCGCGCTTGGCGCGCAACCCGCTGAGATATTTCTGCAGTTCTTCCTCTTCACCCGCTGCTTCGGTCACGTGCTTCTCGATCAGCGGAATGCGATCTTCGATGCCGATCAGTTCCGCTGTCGCCGCTTCGGCCAGGTCTTCGCGCGCGCTCCCGATCGCGGTCTGGATTCTGCTCTCGACCTCGGCATGGCGATTGTTCAGCGCCTCGAGTTCGCGGTTGGCGTTGTGGCGCGTCGCCTGTTTGGCACCGATCTCGGCACGGACGTCGTCGATGGCCTTGTCGACCTGCTCGATCGCCTGCGTCGCAACGACCTCGGGTGCCGCGTTCTCCGCAGCGCTTACGATGCTCGTGAAGGTACCGGCCAGAAGGCGTCCCACTCGATTGATCAATGACTCACTCATTTTTGTTCTCCTCGATTGACTGAACCGAATGCCTCGGTGTTTTTCATTCGTTCCCGCTGTCTTCGCTTGCCATCTGGCAGAGACGGCGCAACGACGCGATTCTTTTCGGCCCGAATACCTCCGGGTCATAAAGAGAGGTGTCCCGCGCCACGTAAATCTGCAGCGCGAGGTCCAGGACACGGACCAGGTGCTGGCTCAGTGCGCGTTCCAGGTTCCGCAGTTCCGCTTCGCCGGCATTCTCATCCACGCCTTCGGTCAACAAGGTGGCGAGCAGCTCCGGCGCCCATTCCACGAAACGCCGAACCAGCTGCGAATGCATGCCCGCCTCGTTCTCCACTGTCTTCACGGCCGTCGCCAACGGTGCCAGCAGCGAGTTCGCGATGGACAGGGCGGAGCCGAAATCCCGGCCGGCCTCTTCGAGCCGGCTGCGTTCGACAATCAGCTTGCGAATCTTGTCACTGGTCGTGGTGGCGCCGGGAATCTTTAGGTTCGCGAGAAATGTCTGTTCCGCGTCGGTCAGCCGAACGGTCGTGGGTTGCAGTCGGGGAGCCATAAAAAGCCTTTCTTTCGTGTCGTAGTCTTGATGATAACCCGATAGCATCGATTGTAGTCAATATGTATTTGAACGTAGTCGCCTTTTGTTCCCTGAGTTCAATCCCTCGCGGATTATGGCTAATCGTACAAGGAGACAGGAAACCGTGCCCACATGCATGGAGATAATGAGCGACGCCGGGGATGTTGCGGCAGGCAAAAGAAACCCGGCACGTGGCCGGGTCCTTCGTGACTTAGTGCTGTATTGGCGCGCCCGACTGGATTGTTCGCTCCCCAAGTGCGGGGACTTCGTCCGCTCACCCTGCGGGCCCGCGCTGCGCGCGCGAAGTCCCCGTACCCGGGGAGTCGTCTCGCCGCTATGCGGCTCGGCTCGAACCTTATTTTTTGATTGTCACTGGTTCGGGGCTGAAAACAAAAAACCCCGGAAAGCGGGGTTTTCTGTTTTTGGCGCGCCCGACTGGATTCGAACCAGTGACCCCTGCCTTCGGAGGGCAGTACTCTATCCAGCTGAGCTACGGGCGCTTTGAGGGCCGCGATTCTATCACAGCGCTTCGGCCTCGCCAGCCGCGGTTTCTACCGTCGGCGCGGCGAAAAGACTGCCTTCGGCACCGTCGAGCATGGCGTCGCGCACCATCGGGATCGGCGGACCGCCATAGGAAAGGAATTCGTCGTGAAACGCTTTCCAGGCGCTGCGCCCGCCGCGCGAGGCCGCCCAGTCGTCGCGCAGTTTCCTGATCATGAGCTTGCCCATCGTGTAGTTCAGGTAGCCGGGATCCGAGGTACCGCGATAAGCCTGCTGTTTCGCGTTGCCCGGATCCTGCAGGCCTTTCTCGATGAACAACCGCTGCGATTCCTCCACGCTCATGCCTTCGGTGTGAAGACCGATGGACGACAGGTAGCGGGCGTCACGCAGCAGCGCATTGGTGAGCTGCCCGATGTGCACCTGCGGATCGCCAGCGCCAAGCCCGGCATCCAGCATCATTTCTTCGGTGTAGTGTGCCCAGCCTTCCGCGAACGCGTAGCCGACCGAAATACGTCCGTACACGGACTCCGATTGCTTGGCATGCAGGAAGTTGAGGAAATGTCCCGGCCAGACTTCGTGCGCGGACACGAACAGCAGGTCGGTTTCGCCCGGCAGGTACTGCTGCTGCTGTTCTTCGCTCCACTCGGGGTTCGGCGGCGCGATGTAATACACCGCCGGCAGTTTCTTTTCATACGGGCCAGGAATCTCGATGTACGCGAGGTTCGATGCGTTGTATGGCGGAGCGGCATCGACCGTCACCGGGTCGCCGGACGGAATGCTGACGATGTCGTTCTCGATCACGAACTGTTTCAGTTCGTGCAACTGGCGCTTCGCGCCTTCCACCGGACCTTCGGGTGGCTTGTCGAGCTTGGATTTCGCCGCACAATCCACCAGCGAAAGTCCCGGCGCGAATTTTTCGCACGCGGTGCGCATGGCAGCGAGATTGCGCGCCATATCGGCTTCGCCTATGGCCTTCAATTCCGCGAGCCGCGTATCCACCCGTTCGGTGACCCACAACATGCGGCTGAACCGTTCAGGTCCGAGCGCGAAGTTTTCATCGCGTTCCATGCCTTCGAGCCACACGAGGGTTTCCTGCAGTGACTCGCGTGCCGCGTCGGTGGCAGCGGCGAGGCGCTGCTGACGTTCGGTATCTTTCACCGGGGCAAAAATTTCCGGCACCGCGGAACCGAAGAACTTGTCGAGCCCGCCGAACATGTCGACGGCGTTTTCGGCCCAGGTACGCGGTATCGGACCTTCGATCGTGGCACGCATGCTGGCGAGATAGGCCGGCAGGTTCTCGAGATACGTATTGAAGGAGTCCATGCGCACTTCAAGCGGCGCGTAGGCGCGCGTCAGGTATACCGACGGGAATGCCGCGTAGCCCCATGACAGCGGATTGCGCTCGTAGATCTGCACGTCTTCGAGCCAGAACAGTTCTTCCTCCAGATCGCTGAGCAGATATTCGCGCTCGAAGATTTCATCCGGGTTCATGTCGGCGGCGTTCACGGTACGCGCACGCTGCCTCCAGTCGCGCAGTTTGCCGGCGTATTTCTCGCGTCCTGCGACGCTGTAATCCGGCAACAGGCCATCGTATTCATGCTTGCCGAGATCGATGGCCTGCGTCGGATTGGCGGCCAGGTATTCCTCGATGAACGCTACACGGAATCCAGCCCATGCGGACACTGCGGATACGGCCGCCGGGCCGGTTGCCGGGGACGATGTCTTCTCGCAACCGGCGAACGTGAAAGCGAGGAAGACGAACAGGAACACCTGCGTATGACGGAATGACATGGCATATCTCCGGATTCAGTGAGCGGCGTCCATACACTATAGATGAGCCGCTACGTTCTGTTCACCCGGAAAACGGACGTTCGGCAGAATCAGGCGGGCGTTGAGCGCTCGATCGCGCGCATGGCGTGTTCGGTCTGGCGTTGCAGGGAGCGCAAGCCATCGGGTTCGGCGAGGCCTTCTTCGACGCGCGCGGCGGCGGCAGCGAGCTTGGTGCAACCCATCGATGCCGCGGTACCGGCAAGCTTGTGCGCATCCCGGCGTACCGCGTTCACATCGCCCGACAGCGCGGACGCCTCGATCATGTCCACCAGCTCGACGCTGGCGCGACGGAAAGTCGCGACGATGTCGTGAAAGCGTTCGTCGCCCAGTGCCTGCCGGTGCTGTGCGAGCATCGCGACGTCGATGAGTTGCTGTTCCTGATCTTCGTCTTCGGCGCTTTCCGGATCATCATCGAGTTGCGCGAGCGCCTGCGAAAGACGCGCCGCCGGCAGTGGCTTGCGCAACACCTTGTTCATGCCGGCATTCAGGCAGGAAGTGACATCGTCCGCGCTGATACTCGCAGTCAGGCCCAGTATGGGAATGGACGCCTTGATCGGATCGTCGAGCGCACGAATGCGGCGCGTGACTTCGCGGCCGTCCATGCCCGGCATGTGTATGTCCATCAGCACGACGTCGAACTGACGTTCGGTCATCAGCTGCAATCCCGTCTGCCCGTCGGGCGCAACGCTTACTGCGTGCCCTTCGTATTCCAGCAAACCGCGTGCGACTTCCTGGTTGACCGGCTGATCCTCCACGAGCAGCACGCGCAGCATGCGACCGGGCCGTGCCGGCACGGGATCGATGCGCGGCGGCGTATCGGCAAGATCGAACTCCAGCTCGAACCAGAAGACGCTGCCGGCGGCGGCGGCACTCTCGACGCCGATGTGTCCGCCCTGCAACTCGACGAGCCGCTTGCAGATCGAAAGGCCGAGGCCGGTTCCGCCGTACGTCCGGGCCGTCGATGAATCGGCCTGCGTAAAGGCATCGAAGAGCTGCTGCTGTTGCGTGAACGAAATACCGATGCCGGTGTCTTCCACGGTGAACGTCACACGCACGCGTTGCTCGCCCACCGGTTGTGCGGCGGCACGCACCTTCACGCCACCCGCCGACGTGAATTTGATGGCATTGGAAACGAGATTCAGCAGGACCTGCCGCAGACGCGTCGGATCGCCCTTGACCGCGGCAGGCAGTGTTTCAGCACGGCATGACAGTGCGATTCCTTTTTCGCGCGCACGCGCGCCGAGCAACAGCACCACGCTGTCGACGACTTCGCGCGGATCGAAGGCGATGTTCTCGAACACAATGACATTCGCTTCGATGCGCGAAAAGTCCAGCACGTCATCGAGTATGGTCAGCAGCGATTCGCCCGATTTCTCCAGCGCTTCCACGTAACCGCGCTGACGTCGCGAAAGGCGCGTACGGGCAAGCAACTGCACCATGCCGAGCACGCCGTTCATCGGCGTGCGTATTTCGTGACTCATGAGCGCGAGAAACGATGACTTCAATCGCGTGGCTTCTTCCGCAGTCGCCTTTTCTCGCGCGAGATAGCGCACTTCCACGCGCTTGAGCTGGTATTGCAGGATGAGCCAGGCGATGCCTGCGATGATCAGCGCGTAAACAAGATACGCCGGCAGCGTGCGCCACCACGGCGGCAGCACGGTGATTGCGAGTGTCGCTGGGATGTCGCTCCACGCGCCGTCGGGGTTCGCCGCGATCACTTCAAGCACGTAGGCGCCGGGATCAAGGTTGGTGAATGTCGCGAACGGTTTTTCGGCATCCGTTTCCAGCCAGTCATCGCTGAATCCCTGCAGCCGGTAGGCGTAGCGGTTGCGCGCCGGATCCGTGAACGACAATGCCGCGAATTCCACAGTGAACAGGTTTTCATGGTGTTCAAGTTCGATCGCGCGCGTCTGGTCCGCGGGCGCGCGAAGAATGGCGTCTGCGTTCTCCGGCTCGGGAAGCAGCGCATGGTTGAACAGTGTCAGGCCCGTGATCGTGACATGCGGCGCATCCGGGTCGGCAACAATGGTTGCGGGATCGAAGACGTTGAAGCCGCCGATACCGCCGAAATACAGTTCGCCGCGCGCGTTCCTCGAATACGCGAACGAATTGTATTCATCGCTCTGCAGGCCGTCGGCTTCGTGGTAGGTCGTGAAGCTTTCGGTGCGCGGATCGAAACGCGACAGGCCGCGGTTGGTGCTGATCCACAGATCGCCATGGTCGTCGCCGAGAATGCCGAGCACGAGATTGTTCGCGAGTCCGTCGCGTTCGCGGTAGTGGCTGATTTCTCCGCTCGCGATGTGCAGGCGGTCAAGACCGTTCGCGGTGCCTATCCACAGGTTGCCGTCATCGTCCGGCCACAGGCCATTCAGCGAATCGTTCGCGAGGCTCGCGGAATTGCGATTGTCATTGCGAAAGCGTTCGAACAATCCGGTGCGCGGATCGAAACGGTTCAGGCCGCCGCGTTCCGTCGCGACCCACAACATGCCGTCCGGCGTCTGGACAATGTCCGAAACGAGTCCGTTGCTCAGTGCACGCGGATCGGCGGGATTCGGCCGGTAATGTTCGAACCGGCCGGTATCCGGATGAAAACGATCCAGGCCGCCGCCCCAGGTGCCGACCCAGAAACGTTGCGCGCTGTCGATGAACAAGGTCGTGATGCCATCGTGCGCGACGCTTTCGGGATCATTCGGATCATGCCGGTAATGCACGAATTCGTCTGCGCCAGGATCGAGACGATCAAGTCCACCGTGCGTGCCTACCCACAAGCGGCCTTGTGCGTCGCCAAGCAATGAACGTACTTCGTTGTTGGCGAGCGATGCCGGATCGCCGGGTTCATGCCGGAAGTAGGTCCATTCGTCGCGAACGCGATCCCACCGGTTGAGGCCGTCGTTGTACGTGCCGATCCACACGATGCCGTTCGCATCTTCATGAATCGGAAAGACGATGTTGCTGCTCAGTCCCCTGCCCGGATCACCGCGTCGTTGTTGCAAACCGAAACGCCGTTGCCGCAGCACCGTGCGACTCAGGCCGCCGCCGTACGTGCCGATCCACACCACGCCGTCGCGATCCGCATGAATGTCGAACACGATGTTCTGCCCGATGCCGCCGGGATCGTCGGCACGGTAGGTGAAGTGCTCCCATTCCTTTTTGTCATCGGCTGGAAGACCGGCTGGAAGACCGGCTGGAAGATAATAAACACCCATCCCCCGCCCGCCGGCCCACAGTCCACCGGCATTGTCGTTCGCAAGCGTCGTGAACAGCGCCGCCGGCAGTTCGCGTACCCGTTCGAACGCGAGTGCGGCATCGCCGGTTGCAGTCAACCGCAGCACGCCCCGGTTGCTGGCGGCATGCACGACGCCGTTCGAATCCGCCGTGAGCGCGTTCACGACGAGATCGCGTGCGGGCAACGGAACGACGCGGAACGATCCGTCGGCGTAGAGCAGTACTCTACCGAGCCCGCCGATCCAGAGACCCCTTTCATCCACATGCAGTGCACGGGTTTCGGGAAACGCCTGCGCGCCCGGCAAGGCTTCGAGTTTCAGCACGCGTGCCGCGGCATCCAGCACGGCGAGACCGCGGTCGGTGGCTGCCCACAGGCGTCCGTCATGTTGCGCCAGATCATGCACGACAAAACGTGCATCGCGCGCTTCACCGGCGTACTCGAGTGGCACGCGCTCGAAGCTTCCGCTGCGCGCGTCGTAGCGCGCGAGGCCACCGAAACGCGTGCCGGCCCAGACATCGCCGTTCTCGCTCGCCAGCAGCACGGTGATGTAGTTCGCCGGAATGGAACGCGCGTCGTTGGGATCGTTCTTGAAAATCGTGAAGCGGCGGCCATCGTAGCGGTTCAATCCGTCCTGGCTGCCGAACCACAGATAGCCGGTGCTGTCCTGCGCGATGGCGGTGACGGAATTCTGCGCAAGGCCATCGTTGATGGTAAGCGTATGGAATCGCAGCGTGGCGGCGCGGTCATCCGCTCCGCCCGCCGGCGGCGCGGACAATGCCAGCAGTAACGGCAGCAGCACGAAGCAGCGTTTCATGATCAGCGCTTGATGGTGGCTGCGAACAGATAACCGGAATTCGGGATGGTCGCGATGATGCGCGGCTGCCGCGGGTCGTCGCCGAGCTTGCGGCGGACGCGGGCAATCAGCACATCGATGGTGCGGTCGCTGGATTCCCAGTCGCGATGCTTGAGCTTGTGCATCAGCTGCGTCCGCGTCAGCACCCGGCCCGGACTTTCGGCCAGCGTTGCCAGCAGGCGGAACTCGCCTTCCGTCAGCCGGATCGGTTTTCCTTCCGGTCCGGTCAGCTGGTGCGAACCCATATCCAGAATGTAGTTCTCGAAACTCAGGCGGGGCGCCGGCCGGTTCCCGTCGTCGGGCTGGTGCGAAACCCGCCAGATGATGTTCTTTGCCCGAACCAGCAGTTCGCGGGGATTGAACGGCTTGGTGACGTAATCGTCGGCACCCATTTCCAGACCGATGATGCGATCGATATCGTCGCGGCGGCTGGTAACCATGATGATGCCGATGCCGGAACGCGCGCGCAGTTCCCGTGCCAGCGTGAGGCCGTCTTTTCCGGGCAGGCGGATATCCAGCAGGATGAGCACCGGCGGATCGGCGTCGACGAGTTCGAGTATCGTTTCCGCCGCGTCACGTTGTGTGACCCGGTAACCCTCGGTCTCGAAATATCCCGCGAGCAACGCGCGGCTGACAGGATCGTCCTCGACGATCAGGACGTGCGGTCCCTGGTGCATTGCCTTCCCCCCTTCCCCTGGATACGGAGTCTAGCAGCCTGTTTACATAACGTTCACAACTTTTCACAACATTTAACACCCGCGACATCCCGTGTTCGCAGGCGACACCTATAAACAGTATGCACCCCATAAGTAAGGCGGTGCCTGACAGGGGAACTCCTGGGGGGAGTATGAAGGAGCGTGCTGCATTGACAATGTCACGGGAACGGCCAGTCGAAGGCCATCCGCCCGTTACCGGGGTGCCGGCATGAGCGAGGCGCTCGCCGCACTCGGCCGGGACCCGGTGAGCGCCGATGCGCCCGCCGGCACATCCGCGCGTTACGAAACCGAATTTACCACTCTCGAAGAAGAACTGGCCAAGCAGGAATCCCTGACTGCGCAATCCGTGGACTGGGCACGGGTGGTTGATCTCGCGACACACATATTAAAGAGTCAGTCCAAGGACCTGCTCGTCGCCGCCTACCTCACACGCGGCCTGCAGGAACGCCAGGGTATGGCCGGGCTGGCCACCGGGCTTGGCATCGTGCGCGATATCAGCGCGAATTTCTGGGACGACCTGTTCCCCCCCGCGAAGCGTTTGCGCGCCCGCGGCACCGCCGTGCAGTGGATGGCCGAAAAATGCGGCGCCCGGCTCGCGGAAAAGCCGCCCGGCCCCGGTGACGACGCCCACGTGAACGCAGCGGCGGAAGCCATCAGCGCGCTGGACCGGATACTGGTCGAGAAAATGCCCGAGGACACGCCGTCGCTGCGCGACCTCACCAAACCGCTGAAGGAATTCAGCCAGGTCGCGCAAGCGCGGATGAAGAAAGCCGCGCCTGCCCCGGCGGCAGACGCCGCCGGCGAACCGGCTGCGGAGGTCATCCCTATTGCCGCGGCGACTGGCGCCGCACCCGTCCGTCCGGCGCCTGCACCAACGGCCGCCAGCGCGCCCGTCGGCGATGTCGGTACCGACAATGACGCGCGCAAGGCACTGCGAAACGTGCAGGACATCGCGCGCAAGGTTGCGGATTTCTGGTTGTCACAACGCGCCACCGATCCGCGCGCCTTCCGCGTTACCCGCATGTCGACCTGGCTGATGATCGACCAGGCGCCGCCGGCGGAAAACGGCCGCACGCAATTGAACCCGCCAGCGGCGGAACGCCTGAAGGCCTTCCAGATCCAGTTCGACCAGGGCCAGTTCGACAAACTCATCCCCGAACTCGAACTCAGCGTCGCGCGCACGCCTTTCTGGCTGGACGGCCAGCACCTTTCCTTCCGCGCCTTGACGATGCTCCCTGCCGCTGCGGAAGCTGCAGCCGCCGTGCAGGCGGAAACCGTGCATTTCGTCGAGCGCCTGCCGCAGATGCTCGAACTCTCCTTTGCCGACGGCACGCCGTTCGCGAACGACGCGACGCGCTTGTGGCTGGAAGAAGCGCGTGGTGCGCAGAGCGGCGGAAACTCCGCCGGCGGCAAGACTGAAGCCGCGCCATGGAACGACGCTTTCAAGGATGCACGTGCCAAAGCCGCGAAAGGCGACGTGGCAAAGGCCGTTGCGGACATGCAGGCCGGACTCGGATCGGCCGGCAGCGCCGAGGAACGTTTCAACTGGCGATTGTCGATGGCGGAACTGCTCGCCGGCGCAGGGCAAACGAACGTCGCCGCCGCATTGCTCGAATCGCTCGCCGAAGAAATCGAAACACGGCGCCTGGATGAATGGCAGCCCGCGCTCGCCGCACGCGTGTTCGTGCAACTCGTGAATTGCTACCGGAAGGAATCATCGGGCAAGAAACCGAATCCCGATGCCGCCGTGAAACTGGAGAAGGCGCACGCGCGATTGAGTCGCATCGATCCGGCAGCGGCACTGAATACGTAAGAGGTGAGACGTAAGACGTGAGACGACACTTGATACGACGCATGCCGTCGTCTCACGCCTTACGTCTGACGTCTCACGATTTTCCAGACCAAAGGAGTAAGAGAAATGGCCGATCCAAAAGGCTCCGTTGCGCCAAAAGAACGGGTGAACATCGTTTACAAATCCACGATTGGTGATCAGAGCGAAGACGTCGAACTGCCGTTGAAGCTGCTGATGGTCGGCGACTACACCGGCAAGCCATCGGAAGAAGTCGTCGAAGAACGCGAACCGGTGAACGTCAACAAGGACAACATCAACGACGTCATGAAGAGCTTCGGCCTTTCCATCGACGTGGCCGTGCCGGACAAGTTGTCCGATGAACCGGGCCAGGAGATTGCAGCGACGCTCAAGTTCGAAAGCATGAAGGATTTCTCGCCCGATTCCGTTGCACGCCAGGTGCCGGAGCTGAAGAAGCTGCTCGAACTTCGCCAGGCGCTGCAGGCGCTCAAGGGGCCGCTCGGCAACGTGCCGGCATTCCGCAAGGGTATCCAGGAAATCCTCAAGGATGACGACACGCGCAAGGAAATCATGCGCGAACTGGGCCTGAACGCCGACGAACAGAAATAGGACGAGGGGAACGACATGAGCGACATAGAAAAACAGGCACGCGCCGCCGATGCGGCCGTGAACGAGGGCGGTTCCCTCATCGAGCAGATCATGGCGGAAACCCGCCTGAAACCGACGGATGAAGGTTACGAAACCGCGAAGCGCGGCGTCGGTGCGTTCATTTCCGAACTGCTGGCACCGAACCGCGCCGGCGAAAAGGTCGAACAGAAATTCGTCGACGCGATGATCGCGGAAATCGACAAGAAGCTGTCCGGGCAGATGGATGAAATCCTGCACAGCGAAAAGTTCCAGCAACTCGAATCGGCGTGGCGCGGCCTGAAGATGGTCGTCGATCGCACCGACTTCCGTGAAAACGTGAAGCTCGAAGTGCTGAACGTCTCCAAGGAACAGTTGCTGGAAGATTTCGAGGACGCACCGGATGTCACCAAGTCCGGTCTCTACAAGCACATGTACGCAGCGGAGTTCGGCCAGTTCGGCGGCCAGCCGTATGGTTCCGTGATCGCAAACTACGACTTCGGCCCGGGCGCGCAGGACATCAAGCTGTTGCAGCAGGTTGCCAGCGTATCGGCGATGTCGCATGCGCCATTCATCGCCGCGGCCGGTTCCGAATTCTTCGGTCTCGACAGCTTCGAAGGGCTGCCGAACCTCAAGGATCTCGACGCGATCTTCGAAGGTCCGCAGTACGCGAAGTGGCGTTCCTTCCGTGAAACCGAAGACTCGCGCAACGTCGCGCTCACCATGCCGCGTTTCATGCTGCGCCTGCCGTATGGCGAAGAGAATCCGTCGCGCGAATTCCACTACGAGGAAACTGTCGACGGCAGCAAGGAAAAATTCCTGTGGGGCAACGCCGCGTTCGCGTTTGCATCACGGCTGACCGCGAGCTTCGCCGAATACCGCTGGTGCCCGAACATCATCGGTCCGCAGTCCGGTGGCGCGGTAACCGACCTGCCCGTCTACAAGTACGAAGACAAGGGCGAGATCAAGGTGATGTCGCCGACGGAAGTCACGCTCTCGGATCGCCGCGAGTACGAATTGTCCGAGCAGGGTTTCATCGGTCTCACCGTGCGCAAGGGAACGGACAACGCGACGTTCTTCTCCGCGAACTCCGTGCAGAAAGCGAAGTTCTTCGGCACCGACGCGGAAGCGAAGGAAGCGGAAACCAACTACCGGCTCGGCACGCAGCTGCCGTATCTGTTCGTCGTGAATCGTCTGGCGCATTACATCAAGGTCCTGCAGCGCGAAAACATCGGCAGCTGGAAGACGAAGAACGACCTGGACCGCGAACTGAACAACTGGATCCGCCAGTACGTCGCCGACCAGGAAAATCCACCGGCGTCCGTACGCAGCCGTCGTCCGTTGCGCGAAGCGAAGATCACGGTCTCGGACGTGGATGGCAATCCCGGCTGGTACCGCGTCGATGTCTCCGTGCGGCCGCACTTCAAGTATATGGGATCAAGTTTCACCTTGTCGCTGGCCGGCAAGCTCGACAAGTCGTAACGAAGCTGTAGGAGCGCACTCCCGTGCGCGATTCACCTGATCGCGCACGGGAGCGTTCATTCATGAAGGAACAACAATGAAGACCGATCTGCAAAGCCTGCTCACACGGCTCAACCCCGCCTGCATGCGCGCGCTCGAAGGCGCGTCGGGTTTGTGCATGAACCGCGGACACTACGAGGTTTCCGTGGAGCATCTGCTGTTGCAGCTGCTGGAAGATCCGCAGTCCGATATTCCGCTGGTGTTCTGGCAATGCGAAGTCGATACCGCGCAGGTGATCAAGGCCTTGCAGCAGGAACTGGAGACCTTCAAGTCGGGCAATCCCGGCAAGCCGGTGTTCTCGCAGACCTTGCTCGCGTTGCTCGAAGATGCCTGGCCGGTGAGTTCGCTCAAGCTGGGCGAAACGAAAATGCGTTCCGTCGCGCTGCTTGCGACGCTCGCCGACAATCCGTTGCGTTTCGGGCTCGGCGAGATCAGGCAGTTGCAGTCGCTGACGGCGGAGAAAGCGCTGGATGCGTTCGGCAAGGTGCAGGGGCGTTCGGTGGAATCCGTTGTCGCCGGTGAACGCGATCCGCGTGCACCCGGTGGTGCCGGTTCACCGCAGGGTGGAACCGCGCTCACGAAGTACACGCAGAATTTCACGCAGCGCGCGCGCGACGGCAAGATCGATCCGGTGTTTGGCCGTGATCGCGAAATCCGCCAGATGATCGATATCCTCGGTCGCCGGCGCAAGAACAATCCCATCTGCGTCGGCGAAGCCGGCGTCGGTAAAAGCGCCGTCGTCGAAGGCCTGGCAATGAAAGTTGCCGCTGGCGACGTGCCCGACATTCTGAAAGATGTCGATATCGTCGGTCTCGATCTCGGCCTGCTGCAGGCCGGTGCAAGCGTGAAAGGCGAGTTCGAGAATCGCCTCAACGCCGTGCTCACCGAAATCAAGTCCTCCGAAACACCGATCATTCTTTTCATCGATGAAGCGCACACCTTGATCGGTGCCGGCGGTGCTGCGGGTACCGGCGATGCCGCGAATCTGCTGAAGCCCGCATTGGCCCGCGGCGAACTGCGCACCATTGCTGCAACCACGTGGTCCGAATACAAGAAATACTTCGAGAAGGATCCAGCGCTCGCGCGCCGTTTCCAGCTCGTGAAACTCGAAGAGCCGAACGCGGAAGAAGCCGCCGTCATCCTGCGCGGTCTGCGTGAAACCTATGAAAAAGCGCATGGCGTCTACGTGCGTGACGACGCGATCGTTGCCGCCGCAACACTGTCCGCACGCTACATCTCCGGGCGCCAGTTGCCGGACAAGGCCGTCGACGTGCTCGACACCGCCTGCGCGCGCGTGAAGATTTCCATGAACTCGCGCCCGGATCGCCTCGAAGACATGCAGCAGCGCGCAAAGACCTTGAAGCGCGAACACGAAGCGCTGGCGCGCGATGTCACCTCGGGGCGTTCGGAAGAACACGACCGGCTGGATGCGTTGAGCGCGGAAATCGATACGCTGGAAACCGGCGCGCTGACACTCACGGCGGACTGGGAGCGCGAGAAGGAACAGGTGAGGAAGGTCGTCGAACTGCGTATCGCGTTCGACAAGGCGCGTGAAGATGGCGCGGAAGATGCTTCGTCCGTTGGCGGCGAACTCGGCAAGGCCACCGAAGCGCTCGAAGCCCTGCAGGGCGATAACGCGCTGATTCATTACGAAGTCACACCGGATGTCGTTGCACGCGTTATTGCCGATTGGACCGGCATTCCGCTCGGCAGCGTGCAGCGCGACCAGGCATCGTCATTGTTGAGTTTCAACGAGCAGATGAAAGGCTGGGTGATTGGCCAGGATCACGCCATCGACCTGATCGACTCCGGTTTGCGCACCGCGAAAGCCGGCTTGCAGAATCCCGATATGCCGATGGGCGTGTTCCTGTTCGTCGGGCCTTCCGGTGTCGGCAAGACGGAAACCGCGCTGGGTGTCGCGAACCTGCTGTTCGGCGGTGATCGCTTCATGGTTACCGTGAACATGTCCGAGTTCCAGGAGAAACATACCGTCTCGAAACTCGTCGGTTCGCCGCCGGGTTACGTCGGCTACGGCGAAGGCGGCGTGCTCACCGAAGCCGTGCGCCAGCGTCCCTACACTGTCGTGCTGCTCGATGAAGTCGAGAAAGCGGATCTCGAAGTCATGAACCTGTTCTATCAGGTGTTCGACAAGGGCACCTTGTCGGACGGCGAAGGCCGCATCATCGATTTCCGCAACACGATTCTCTTTCTCACCTCGAATCTCGCCTCCGACGTGATCATGCAGGCCTGCGCCGGCGACACGTTGCCGCCGGTCGAGGAACTCACCGACGCGATCCGCCCGGTGCTGCAACAGCATTTCAAGCCCGCGCTGCTGGCGCGCATGAACGTCGTGCCGTTCTACCCGATCAAGGGTGAAGCGCTGGAACACGTGGTGCGCATCAAGCTCGACAAGGTCGTGAAGCGTTTGCGCGCGAACCGCGACATCGAAATGCTCTACGACGACAAGGTCGTAGCAACGATCGCGTCGCGTTGCACGGATGTCGAATCCGGTGCACGCAACGTCGATCACATCATCAATCGCACGCTGTTGCCGCTGCTCTCCACGGAGATTCTGCAGCGCACCGGCGGCGAAGAAACCATTTCGCGAATCCAGCTCGGTATCTCGGACAAGGGGGGCTTCGTGCCTGTCTTCACGAGCTGAAGCGAAGCGCTGCCCCCGGCTGTGGTCACAGCGTGTCCGGGCAAGCAATCAACGCCCCGCAAGGGCATGAAAAAACGCAAGGAGTATGTCAATGCCAATTCCAGCTTATATGACGATCGAGGGAGTCACGCAGGGACTCATCACCGAAGGCGCTTTCTCGGAAGACAGCGTCGGCAACATCTACCAGGAAGGTCATGAAGATGAAGTTCTTGTCCAGGCATTCAGCCACAAGATCATCATCCCGCGTGACCCGCAGAGCGGCCAGCCCACCGGCCAGCGCGTGCATCAGCCGCTGATCATCACGAAGATTTTCGACAAGTCTTCGCCGCTGCTTTATCAAGCGCTGGTGACCGGCGAACGTCTCACCTGCGAAATCAAGTGGTACCGCACGTCTTCGGAAGGCACGCACGAACATTACTTCACGCATGCGCTCGAAGATGCCGTGGTTGTCGACATGAAGGCGATCATGCCGAACTGCCAGGACCCGCAGTCCGCGCACTTCACGCACCTGGAAGAAGTTTCCTTTGCGTATCGCAAGATCACGTGGACCCACGAGATCGGCGGCACCGAAGGCAGCGACGACTGGCGCGCGCCCGCAGCGGCCTGATGCAACAGGAGAATTGCCGGGCGGTTCAGCGTTGTACGAGCCGCCCGGACATTCACCGCAAATGATGAACGCAACCATGCAAAGAATCGTTCCCCTCGCTGTCCTGTCGATGACGGCCTTGCTGTGCGCGTGCGCCGGCAAGCAGGAGCTTAACGTAGGACCGGAAGCCTGGACTTTCGAGGAACAGGCGCTGGTGGTCGCGATACAACCCGCACCGGTACTGAACATGCTCGACGGGCGCGCGCACGCGCTCAATGTCGGCATCTTCCAGATGGCCGATCCGAACGCCTTCATCGGTCTGGCCGAAACCCGCGGCGGCGCGCTCGCGCTGCTCGGCGGCGGCAAGACTGTCGACCCCAGCATCCTGGATTTCCAGCGCGTCACCGTGCAGCCGGGAAAAAAGAATTTCGTCACGCTGTCACGGCCGGAGACGGCGCAGTACGTCGGCGTGATCTTCGGTTATTACGACATGAACCCGTCGACGGCGGTGCGCCTCATGGCGTATCCGGTCGTCGCGAAACCGCGCGGCTTCATCACGAAGTCGCTGGTCTTCCTGCAACTCGTTGCGGACGAAGCCGAAGCGAAACCCGGACGGCTGTGGGTGCGCGTGCATCTCGGTCCGCAGGGCCTGCTGGAAGTGAAACCGATCACGAGTGAAGAAGACATGGCGGGCTTCGGTGAAGAAGCCGCCGCGCTTGCCGCTGCAGCCAAGGAGTCGGGCCTGTTCGACGACTTCACGAAATCGGCGAGCGACAAAGCGACCGCTGCGGCGGAAGAAGCTGCAACCGGCGAAGAGACAAGTGAAGCCAAATGAAACGGCCAGGCAGACAAGGATCACGCACATGAGCATCGACAAGGCCATCTTCTGGCACCAGGGACAATTCCTGATGCCGCAGCATTTCCAGATCAGCGATCGCCGGCACCAGGCGATGCTGACGCCGTTGCTGAAATACGCGCAGCCGCATTTCTGGGGCCTCGCGGCG
>Ga0299914_10000052_pt1 | contig 66823 bp, 68 predicted proteins | sample RVTome_10_FD_201361 | JGI IMG/M metagenome (GOLD analysis project Ga0299914, IMG submission 201361) | Soil microbial communities from uranium-contaminated site in the Upper Colorado River Basin, Wyoming, United States - RVT153D57 (version 2) ... | reverse complement strand
AATCGCATTGCCGGGGCTCTTGCCTCGCCGGCTCACAAGTTCCTGCGGGGGGACACCCCGCCCCTCCCCCCGATGGCTATTCCAACTCGTCGTTCACGGCTTGCCGCAAGCTGCCGCCCGTGTCGCCGGCTTGCTCGATGGCTTTGAGGAGCTGGGACATCGCGGCTGCGCCGCTTGGGTTGGAGAGCTGGGGGACCTCGGCGCTTTCTAGGATCGGGCTAGAGAAACGGGTCGCTCGCTTGCTGCGCTGGCCGATGTAGCCGACCGTCGAGGAGTCCTCCACCGCCCGCCGCGCATTCGCCCCGACCTGGGCGAGGTCAAGCCGACCGTTCGCTTCCACCGGCGACAGGCAAACAGCGCGCACCCGAATACCCCCAGCTTCCCCCCCATCCCGAGCAAGCTCCCGCTTCGCTTCCCCGCACAGCGGCGCGGCGGCGTACACGTTGACGGTCGCGTCCGCGCCCACCCCGCTTCCACTTCCGCAGCCAGGGAGCACGAGTGAGGCAGCGGTCACCAGCGGAACAAGCTTGCGCGAGAGGAGAGAGGGACGGGCGCCCCCCCGCAGGAACTTGTGAGCCGCCGGCAAATGCGCCCTCGCCGGGATTTCGACGCGGGTTCCGGCGGCGGGGCGCCCGTCCCTCTCCCACCCCACCGATCTAGCCAAAGAAGACCTCGGCCTCTTCGTAAAGCTCCTTCGACACCGTCTTCAACTCCGCCGTCGCCTCCCGCAGGGAGACCAGCTTGATCTCGGTCCCCCGCAAAGCCGTCATCTGGCCCCAGCGGCCGGCGTCGACGGCGTCGATCGCGTGCAGGCCGAAGCGGGTGGCGAGGACGCGGTCGAAGGCGGTCGGGGTGCCGCCGCGCTGGACGTGGCCGAGCACGGTGGCCCGCGTCTCTTTGCCGGTCCGCTGCTCGATCTCGTGCTCCAGCCAGTGGGCGATGCCGCCGAGGCGGACGTGGCCGAAGGCGTCCTCCCCGTCGGCCTGCGTTTCCGGCATGCCCCCCTCCGGCACGGCGCCCTCGGAGACGACGACGATCGGCGCGAAGCGCGCCTCCAGCCGCCGGCCGACCAGCTCGCAGACCTTGTCGAGGTCGAAGGGCTGCTCGGGGATGAGGATCACGTTGGCGCCGCCGGCGAGGCCGGCGTGGAGGGCGATCCAGCCGGCGTGGCGACCCATCACCTCGGCGACCAGCACCCGGTGATGGCTGCCGGCGGTCGTGTGCAGGCGGTCGATCGCCTCCATCGCGATGTTGACCGCGGTGTCGAAGCCGAAGGTGTAGTCGGTGGCACCGAGGTCGTTGTCGATCGTCTTCGGCACGCCGATCACGTCGACGCCGTGCTCCTCGTGCAGGCGGGCGGCTACGCCGAGCGTGTCCTCGCCGCCGATCGCGATCAGGCCGTCGACCCCGTCGGCCGCCAGGTTCTCGACGATCCGCTCGGCGCCGCCGTCCTGCTTGAACGGGTTGGTCCGCGAGGAGCCGATGATCGTGCCACCGCGCGGCAGGATGCCGCGCACCTCGGGCACGCCGAGCGGGGAGCCCTCGCGCTCCAGCGGGCCGTGCCAGCCGTCGCGGTAGCCGACGAACTCGTGCCCGCTTCGTTCGACCCCCTTGCGGACGATCGCGCGGATCACCGCGTTGAGGCCCGGGCAGTCGCCTCCGCCGGTGAGCACGCCGATCCGCATGCCACGCAGGTTAAACCTGCTGCGCGCTCGCCTGCGACGCGCTACGTTGCCCTCAAACAACCGAAGGGAGCAGCGGAGATGAGTGACGCGCCGGACCTCGAGGCGGTTGGCAAGGTACAGCAACAGACCTGGTCGGAAGGCGACTTCGCGATGGTCGCCAGCATTGTGGCGAGCGTGGCCGAAGACCTGGCCGAAGCGCTCGACCTGGTACCCGACGAGAAGGTCCTCGACGTGGCCTGCGGCAGCGGCAACGGCGCGATCGCCGCCGCGCGACGCACCTGGGGCGGCGTGGTCGGCGCCGACTTCGTCCCAGCTCTGCTGGAGCGAGGGCGCGAGCGGGCCGCCGCCGAGCGCCTCGACGTCGAGTTCGTCGAGGGCGACGCCACCGACCTGCCCTTCGAGGACGGCCAGTTCGACGTCGTCATGTCGATCTTCGGCGCGATGTTCGCCGCCGACCAGGAGAAGGCGGCAGCGGAGCTGCTGCGCGTCTGCAAGCCGGGCGGGCGGATCGGGATGGCCAACTGGGTCCCCGACAGCGGCGTCGGCCAGACGTTCATGACGATCGCCAAGCACGCGCCTCCCCCGCCCGGCGTGAAACCGCCGCTTGTCTGGGGCACCGAGGAGGGGCTGCGGGAGCTGCTCGGCGACGGGGTCGGCGAAATGCGGATCGAGCGACGGCCGGCGCGCCAGGCGTTCCGCTCCGCCGACCACTTCCTCGACTTCTTCCGCACCTACTTCGGGCCGGTCAAAGTCGCCCTGGAGCGGGTAGGCCCGGAGGGGGAAGAGGCTCTGGTCGCAGACCTTCGCGCCGTGCTGGAGGAGAACAACACGGCCGGCGACCGCGCCTTGGTGCTGGAGCCCGAGTACCTGCGGGTGGTCGCTACGCGCACCTGAGAGCCGCCGGCGCCGCTCAGAGCTGCGGCCGCAGGACGCGAGCGGCGGCGCCGACGAAGAGCACCGCGAAAAAGACCATGCCGGCGACCGGACCGCCCTGGCCGAGGGCGTAGGAAACGAGCGCCGCGGCGAGCGCCAGGAAGAGGGTGACGACCAGTCCCATGCGGCGGCAATCCTATCCGGCGGCGAGGGCGGAGCGCGCCTCACGCAGGAACTCGCCGACCGCCTCCGCCGCAGCCTGCGCCGAGCCGGCTTCGCCGGCCGCCCGCACGAGGCGGCTGCCGACGATCACGCCGTCGGCGAGCTGCCCCACCTGGGCGGCCTGCGCGGGCGTGCCGATGCCGAAGCCGACCGCGACCGGCGCTTCGGCCTCCGCCTTGGTCGCGGCGACCAGCTCGGGTAGGCCATCGGGCAGAGCGTCACGCTCACCCGTCGTCCCGACCGTGGAGACGACGTAGACGAAGCCGCGGGCGGCGGCGCAGATCTCGGCGCGGCGGGCAGCCGGCGTGGTCGGCGCCAGCAGCGGGACCAGCGCCAGGCCCTCGGCGGCGAGCGCCTCGCGCACCTCTGCCGCTTCCTCCAGCGGCATGTCGGGGACGATCGCCGCGGCGGCGCCCGCGGCGGCGGCGCGGCGACCGAACTCGGCCGCACCGCCGTGGGCGAGGACCATGTTCGCGTAGGCCATCAACACGACCGGCACTCGCCGGGAAACCGACTCGCAGACCTCGAGCGCCGTCTCCAGGGTGGCGCCCGCAGCGAGCGCGGCGGTCGCCGCGGCGTGGATGGTCGGCCCGTCGGCCAGCGGGTCGGAGAAGGGCACGCCGAGCTCGATCAGGTCGGCCCCGGAATCCGCGTACGCCGCCGCGACGGCAAGCGAGGCCTCCCGGTCGGGGTAGCCGGCCATCATGTAGGGCATCAGCGCGGCACGGCCCTCCTCGCGCGCCGCGGCGAAAGCTGCCGCGATCCGCTCCGTTCCGGTCAGCGTCGCCTCAGCCACCGGCTTTCTCCACAACCTCGGCGAGATCCTTGTCGCCGCGTCCGCTCAAGCACAACACGTCGTATCCCTCGCCCCCGCCGTTCTCCAGCAGCCAGGCGATCGCGTGGGCCGACTCGAGCGCCGGGATGATCCCCTCCAGCCGCGAGAGCTCGGCGAAGGCGGCGAGCGCGGCGGCGTCGGTGACGGCGGTGTATGTGGCCCGGCCGGTGTCGCGCAGGTGGGCGTGCTCGGGACCGACGCCCGGGTAGTCGAGCCCGGCCGAGACCGAATGCGCCTCGAGGATCTGGCCCTCCTCGTCGGCGATCACCGCCGAGAGCGAGCCGTGCAGGACGCCGGTGGCGCCGGCCGCCAGGGAGGCGCCGTGGCGCCCGCTCTCCAGCCCCTCCCCCGCCGCCTCGACCCCGATCAAGGCGACCTCGGCGTCGTCGACGAACGGGGTGAAGATGCCGATCGAGTTGGAGCCGCCGCCGACGCAGGCGATCACCCGGGCCGGCAGCGCCCCCTCGGCGGCGAGCGCCTGCTCGCGCGCCTCCTCGCCGATCACCCGTTGCAGGTCGCGGACCAGGGCCGGGAAGGGGGCCGGGCCGACGGCGGAGCCGATCACGTAGTGGGTCGTCTCGACGTTGGCGACCCAGTCGCGGATCGCCGCGCTGACCGCCTCCTTCAGCGTGCGCGCCCCGGCCTCGACCGGCGCCACCTCGGCCCCCAGCAGCTTCATCCGCTCGACGTTGGGCGCCTGGCGGCGGATGTCCTCGGTGCCCATGTAGACGACGCACTCCAGTCCCAGCAGAGCGCAGGCGGTCGCGGTGGCCACCCCGTGCTGCCCGGCGCCGGTCTCGGCGATGATCCGCGGCTTCCCCATCCGCTGCGCCAGCAGCGCCTGGCCGATCGCGTTGTTGATCTTGTGCGCGCCGGTGTGGCAGAGGTCCTCGCGCTTCAGGTAGACGCGCCGCCCGGCCCGCTCGGAGAGCCGCTCGGCCAGGTAGAGGGGGGTCGGCCTGCCGATGAAGTCGCGGCGCAGCGAGGCGAGCCGAACGCGGAAGTCCTCGTCGCCCCGCGCCGCCGCCCAGGCTTCGGTCAGCTCGTCGAGCGCGGCGATCAGCGTCTCGGGGACGTAGCGCCCGCCGTACGGCCCGAACCGGACGTCTACCTGGCTCATCGAGCGCTAACGCTAGACGGTCCTGCCTGCGCGGCCTCGAAGAAGGCCAGCATCGCGGCGTGGTCCTTGCGGCCCGGCTCGGCCTCGACCCCGCTGGCGACGTCGACCGCGTAGGGGCGTGTGACGGCGATCGCCTCGGCGACGTTCTCCGGCCGCAGCCCGCCGGCGAGGATCGCCGGCACCGCGGAGCGGCGCTCGCGCAGCAAGTCCCAGTCGAACGACTCGCCGCTGCCCCCCCAGAGCCCCTTGCCGCGCTTGTCGAACAGGTGGAAGTCGGTCCTGAACGCCTCCGCCCCATGAACGTCGGCGGCGCTCGCCACATGGATCGCCTTGATCACCTTGACCCCCGTCTTCCGCGCCACCTCACCGCAGAACGAAGGCCCCTCTTCACCGTTCAGCTGCACCATCGTCAACCCCTCGTCCTCAACGGCCTTCGCCACCTCGTCCAATTCGGGGTTGACGAACACGCCCACCACCTCGCACTTCCGCCTAAAAGCGCTCGCAATCCGCACAGCCTCAGCCCCCTCAACTGCGCGCGGGCTCTCCGAGAAATGAATCAGCCCCACAGCCCAAGCCCCAAGCCGCACGGCCTCCGCCGCGTCATCGAGATTGGTGACCCCACAAATCTTGATCCGCACAACCACCAGCGTACGTGAGGACGGGTGCGGGCACCCTCCGAACGGCTTGTACTTTTTTTGCGGCGAGACTGGCGGACAGCGACCAACTGTCTTCAAAAAAAGTTGAGAGAGGAGGGTGCCCGCACCCGTCCCCGCCAACGGCTATTCGGGCGAAGGCCCGCCTTCGGCCTGCGCCGGCCGCTCGCCGAGCGTCACCACGATCTTCTTGGTCTGCTCGCCGCGCCGCACGGTCAGCTCCATCTCGCCCCCCGGCTCCGCTTCGTTGACCGCGCTGATCACCTCTTCCATGTCGGCGACCCTCTCGCCGTCGACCGCGACGATCACGTCGCCGCCGACTTTGATGCTCGCCCCTTCGATCGAGGCCGTGGAGTCGCCACCCTTGACGCCCGCCTCGTCGGCCGGGCCGCCTTTGACGACTTCGTTGACGATCACGCCCTCGTCGACCGGCAGCTTCAAGGTCTTCGCCAGGTCGGCGCTGATGCTGCCGCCGGTGATGCCGAGGAAGGCGTGGGCGACCTCGCCGCTCTGCTTGAGCTGTTCGACCACGTCGCGCGCCGTGTTGATCGGCACGGCGAAGCCGATGCCGACGTTGCCGCGGCTGCCGCCGGTCTGGATCTGCGAGTTGATCCCGATCACCCGTCCCTGGGCGTCGATCAGCGGCCCGCCCGAGTTGCCGGGATTGATCGCCGCGTCGGTCTGGATCACCTGCGAGATCGAGAAGCCGTTGGGGGCCTGGATCTGGCGCTGCACGGCCGAGACGATGCCGCTGGTCACGGTCCGGTCGAGGCCGAACGGGTTGCCGATCGCCACCACCGGGTCGCCGACTTCGACCGCGGAGGAGTCGCCCAGCGCCAGCGGACGCAGCCGATCGGTGGGAGCGTCTACCTTGAGCAGCGCCACGTCGGTCGCCGGGTCGGTGCCGACCACCTCGGCCTCATACGGGGTGTCGTCGGAGCCGAGCGTGACTTCGACCGCGTCGGACCCCTCGACCACGTGGCTGTTGGTGATCACGTGGCCCTGCTTGTCGATCAGGAAGCCGGAGCCGCTCGCCGTGCCGCCTTCCGGTTCGCCGAAGGGGCTGAATTCCTGCGCGCCGCCCCCCGCGCGGGCGGCGCTGACGAAGGCCACGCCCTGCCCGTCGCGGCGGTAGATCTCGTTGACCGTGCTCACCTCGCCGTCGCCGCCCTCCTCGTCGCCGCCCTCGCGGCTCGCCACCGTCTCGGCCGGCGGCGTGCCGACCGTCGTCGCGGTCGGGGTCGCGCTCTCGCCCTCGATCCAGCCGGCGGCGATCGCAATCCAACCGAAGACGCCCACGATCGCTCCACCAAGGAGCGCTGACCCGAAGGAGGTGCTGAAGAAACGCCTCATCGAACTCGATGATCCGAGACGTCCTCAAATTTCATCTAAAAATGAGAGCCCATCCGGGCCGCGAAAATTTCGGCCGGGACTCTCCCTTCAGGGAAGAAGGTGCTCGCGGGTGCCCTCGTCGGTCCCGGCCAGCTCGCGGGTCAGCGCCTCCGGGTCAGACGCCCGCATCAGCGTCGTGCCGATCAGCACCGCGTCGACGCCGACCCGTTCAAGCTCCGCCAGCTCGGCCCGGGTCGAGATGCCGCTCTCGGCGACCACCGTCTTGCCGGCCGGCACGTCGGGCATCAGCTCGAAGGTGGTCGTCAGGTCGACCGTGCCCTGGTCGAGGTTGCGGTTGTTGATCCCGATCACCTCGACGTCGAGCGCCAGCGCCCGCTCCAGCTCCTCGCCGTCGTGGACCTCGACCAGGCAGTCGAGGTCGAGCCCGCGTGCCACCCGGTAGAGCTCGCGCAGCGCCTCGTCATCCAGCGCCCGCACGATCAGCAGCACCGCGTCGGCGCCGTTGACCGCCGCCTCGTAGAGCTGGTAGGGGTCGACGACGAAGTCCTTGCGCAGGATCGGCAGGCTGCAGGCGGCACGGGCGGCGCGCAGGTCCTCCAGCGAGCCGCCGAAGTGGGGCTCGTCGGTGAGCACCGAGAGCGCCGCGGCGCCGCCCCGCTCATACGCCCCGACCTGCTCCGCGACGGTCGCCGCGGCGGCGATCTCGCCGGCGCTGGGCGAGCGCCGCTTGAACTCGGCGATCAGCGAGAGGCCGGGGCGCACCAGCGCCTCGTCGAAGGGCCGGTCGTCGCCCCGCCCGGGGAGCTGCGCCTCGAGCTCCTCCCGGGAGGTCCGCGCGCGACGATCGTCCACCCCTTCCCGCGCCGCGGCGATGAGCTGCTCGATCATTCCCACGAGAGAAGCGAAGCCTAGTGGCCAAACTCGGCGGTCGCTGCAACCAGCCTGTCGAGCAGCTCGCGGGCGGCGCCGCCGTCGACCGCGACCGCCGCTTTCTCGACCCCCTCGCCGAGCGTGGCGGCGAGGCCGCCGACGTAGATCGCCGCGCCGGCGTTGAGCAGGACGAGGTCGCGGCGCGGGCCGTGCTCGCCGGCCAGCACGGCGCGCGTTGCGGCGGCGTTCTCCTCCGGGCTGCCGCCCGCCACCTGCTCGAGCTCAGCGGGCGCGAGGCCGAATTCCCCCGGCTCGACGAACCACTCGCCGGTGCGGCCGTCGGCGACCTCGACCACCCGGGTCCGGGCCGAGGTGGAGAGCTCGTCGACGCCGTCCTCGGAGGAGACGACCATCGCCCGCACGCTGCCGAGCCCGGCCAGCGCCTCGGCGATCGTCTCCTGGTGGTGGCGGTCGGCGACGCCGAGCAGCTGGCGCTCCGCCCCGGCCGGGTTGGTCAGCGGGCCGAGGAAGTTGAAGACGGTGCGCACGCCCAGCGCTTTGCGCACCGGCACGACGTGGGCCATCGCGGCGTGATGGCGGGGGGCGAACATGAAGCCGAAGCCGATCTCGTCGATGCAGCGGCCGACGTCGGCGGGGCTGAGCTCGATGTCGACGCCGAGCGCCTCCAGCAATTCCACGGAGCCGCAAGGGCTGTTCGAGCGGTTGCCGTGCTTGGCGACCGCGCAGCCGGCTCCGGCGGCGACCAGCGCCGCCGTGGTCGAGACGTTGAAGGTCGAGGGGCCGCCGCCGGTGCCGGCCGTGTCGACCAGGTCTTCGCGTTCGGTCTCCACCGGGATGGCGAGCGAGCGCATCGTCCGCGCCAGGCCGACCAGCTCGGGCACCGTCTCCCCCTTCGCCCGCAGGGCGATCAGGAAGGCGCCGGCCTGCACGTCCTCGACCCGCCCCTCCATGATCTCGGCGAGCACCGCGGCGGCGTGGTCGGCGGTCAGGTGGTCGCCGGCGCAGACCGCGTCGATCGCCCTGGTGACGACGTCGTTAGGCATCTGAGACGTCCTCGAACTTGCGTTTACCCGCCTTATTCGCGGGTGGATGCAAACTCGCGTCGAGGAAGTTGGCGAGCAGGTGCCTGCCCTGCGGGGTCAACACCGACTCGGGGTGGAACTGGACGCCCTCGGCCGGCAGCTCGCGGTGGCGGGCGCCCATCACGACGTCGCCGAGGCCGGCGGTCTGTTCGAGCTCGTCGGGCAGGGCGGGGTCGGCGACCAGCGAGTGGTAGCGACCGGCGACGAGCGGGCTGGGCAGGCCGCGGTAGATCACCTTGCCGTCGTGGACGATCTCGGCGTCCTTGCCGTGGATCGGCTCACCCTGCACGGTGCGGCCGCCGAAGGCCTCGACCAGCGCCTGGTGGCCGAGGCAGACGCCGAGCACCGGCGTCCCGGCCTCGGCGAAGGCGCGCACCGCTTCGGTCGAGATGCCCGCCTCGGCGGGCGTGCAGGGTCCCGGCGAGACGACGAGGCGCTCGGCGCCGCGCCCCAGCAGCTCCGCGACGCTCGCCTTGTCGTTGCGCACGACCTCGACCTCCGCCCCCAGCTCGCCCAGGTACTGGACGAGGTTGTAGGTGAAGCTGTCGTAGTTGTCGATGACGAGGACCTTCATCGCTCAGGCCCAGTCCGGTTGCTCGCAGGCCAGCTCGACGGCGCGGAAGACCGCCTTCGCCTTGTTGACCGACTCGTTGTACTCGTAGGCGGGCTTGGCGTCGGCGACGGTGCCGCCGCCCGTCTGCACGTGCGCTTCGCCGTCCTTGACGACGACGGTGCGGATGTGGATCGCCGTGTCGAGGTCGCCGTCCCAGGAGAGGTAGCCGACGGCGCCGCCGTAGGAGCAGCGCTTGACCGGCTCGAGCTCGTCGATGATCTGCATCGCCCGCACCTTGGGGGCGCCGGAGAGCGTCCCGGCCGGCAGTGCCGAGCGCAGCACGTCCATCGCCCCCACCCCCTCGCGCAGCGTCCCGGAGACCTGGCTGACGATGTGCAGCACGTGCGAGTAGGTCTCGACCACCATCAGCTCGTCGACCTCGACCGAGCCGTACTCGCAGACCCGGCCGAGGTCGTTGCGGCCGAGGTCGACCAGCATCACGTGCTCGGCCCGCTCCTTGGGGTCGTTGACGAGCCGCTCGGCGAGGCGCCGGTCCTCCTCCTCGTCGCCGCCGCGCGGGTAGGTGCCGGCGATCGGCCGCGTCTCCACCCGCCGCCCGCTCACCTTGACCAGCGGCTCGGGCGAGGCGCCGGCGATCTGGAAGTCGCCGAGCTCGAGGAAGTACATGTAGGGGGAGGGGTTGACGGCGCGCAGGCCGCGATAGATCGAGAACGCCTCGACCGGGGCCGGGGCGGAGAAGCGCTGCGAGGGGACGACCTGGAAGGCGTCACCGGCGTGGACGTACTCGACGATCCGCTCGACCGCCGCTTCGAACCGCCCGCGCTCCATGTTGGAGGCGAAGCGCGGCGGCTCGGCGACGGCCGGGTGGGCGGGGACCGAGACGGCGCCGCGCAGCCGCGCCCGCACCTCGCCGATCGCCGCGACCGAGCGCTCGTAGGCGGCGTCGATGCCGCCCTCCTCGCCGGCGAAGGCGCACGACATGATCGTCAGCTCGTGGCGCAGGTGGTCGAAGACGAGCAGCACATCGGTGACCATCAGCGCCATGTCGGGCAGGCCGAGCGGGTCGGGGTTGGGCTCGCCCAGCGGCTCGACCGTGCGCACCAGGTCGTAGCCGAAGAAGCCGACCGCGCCGCCGGCGAACGGCGGCAGCCCCGCGACCGGGGCGAGGCGGAAGCGCGCCAGGTGCTCGGCGACGGCTGTATATGGGTCGGGCGCGGGGCGGTCCTCCCCGCCTATCTCGGAGAGCACGCCGTCGCTCCAGTGCAGCACCGAACGGGGGCGGATGCCGACGAACGAGTAGCGGCCGACCTGGCCCTGCTCGGCCGACTCGAGCAGGAAGCAGGGCGATCCGTCGGGCTCGCCGGCGCGCAGCTTGAGGAAGGCGGAGACGGGCGTCTCGCAGTCGTCGACGTAGGTCGTGCGGACCGGGATCACGTTGCCCTCGGCGGCAAGCGCCCGCGCTCCCTCGAGGCTCGGCTCGACGCGCAGCTCCGCGGTCTCAGCCGCGACGGCCATTGAGCACCTCCATCACGGCGGCCTGAGGCACCTGGCGCGAGGCCAGCAGCACGCTGAGGTGGTAGAGCAGGTCGGCGGCCTCCTCGGCGACGCGCTCGTCGGACTCCTCGCGCGCCGCGCGCACGACCTCCTCGGCCTCCTCGGTGACCTTCTCGCCGATCAGCTGGGGATCGTCGAGCAGCGTCACGGTGTAGCTGCCCGCGGGCCGCTCCGCAGCCCGGCTGCGCAGCGTGCGCTGCAGCGCCGCCAGCGCCTCGTGCGCCACCGGCGCCGGCTCGCCCCCCTCCAACTCGCGATAGAAGCAAGACCGCTCCCCCGTATGGCAAGCAGGCCCGCTCGGCTCGACCAGGGCGACCAGCGCATCCCCGTCGCAGTCGATCCGCAGCTGCCGCAGCTTCAGGACATGACCGGACTCTTCGCCTTTCCTCCAGATCCGCTCACGAGAGCGGCTGTAGAAGTGGACTTCACCGGTCTCCACCGTCAGCCGCAGCGCCTCCTCGTTCGCATAGGCAAGGGTCAGCACCTCGCCACTGTCGGCGTCCTGCGCAATACACGGGACCAACCCGTTCTCGTCGAATTTCACCTGCTCGAACATCGACCCATCGTATGCCAGGCGTACGAGAGGGGATGGGGGATGCCCCGAACGGGCGGATACTCAAATCGCCAGTCTCATTAGACCGGCGATTGTCCGGGCGGGGGGATCCCCCCAGCGCCTCCCCCACAACACCCCATCCTTCTCTACTCAATGCCAAGACGATCCAGCAGCCCCTCATCCCGCCGCCACCGGTCCCGCACACGCACCTGAAGCTCCAGATGCACCTTCGCCCCCAGCTCGGCTTCCAGCGAGCGCCGTGCCCCGCTGCCGATCTCGCCGACCTTGGAGCCTCCCTTGCCGATCAGGATGCCCTTCTGCGACTCGGCCTCCGCCCAGACATCGGCCCGCACGACGACCAGGCCGTCCTCGCGCTCGGCGACCTCCTTCACCTCGACCTCGACCGAGTGCGGGATCTCCTCGCGGGTGCGGTTGAGCACCTGCTCGCGGATCAGCTCGGCCAGCATCGTCTCGCTCGACTGGTCGCTGTGCTCCTCGGGCGGGTAGAGGTAGGGGCCCTCTGGGACGAGCTCCCCCAGCCGTGCGACGAGCGGCTCCAGCCCCTCCCCCGTGCGGGCGCTGATCGGAAAGACCTCGTCGACGCCGTCCAGCTCGGCCGCGTCGGCGAGGACGGGCACCAGCTCGTTCGGCCCGACCCGGTCGGCCTTGTTGACGGCGCAGATCGTCGGCAGCTCGTGGCCGGCGCCGAGCAGCGCCTCGGCGATGAAGCGGTCGCCGGGGCCGATCCCCTGCTCGCCGTCGACGACCAGCAGCGCAACGTCGGAGTCGGCCAGCTCGCGCTCGACCCGGCGCTGCATGCGCTCGGTCAGCACGTCGCGCGGTCGCTGCACTCCGGGCAGGTCGACGAGGACCAGCTGGCGGCCGGCCTCGGTGTCGGTGTGGATGCCGCGGATCGCCCGCCGGGTGGTCTGTGGGCGCATCGAGACGATCGCGACGCGGCTGCCGACGATCGCGTTGACCAGGGTCGACTTGCCGACGTTGGGGCGTCCCGCCAGGCCGATGAAGCCGGCGCGGGTCACCGCATTCCGTTCAACCGGCATGTCCTCCGCTTCGCGTCCGGGCATGCCGGGCTAACCCCCGAGGCCCCTCATGACCTCTTCTTGCATCCGCAACATCTGCCCTTGGTCAACCTCATGGTCCATGCCGCAGAGGTGGAGGACGCCGTGGACCGCGGCCTCGGTCACGTCGGTGCAGTGCGCCGGGCAGATCGCCACGTCGCCGAGCTCGCGCGGACCGGCGGCCGGGCCAGCGCCGTCGATCGGGAAGGCGAGAACGTCGGTGGGCGCGTCGCGGCCGCGGTGCTCGCGATTGAGCATCCGGATCCGCCCGGCGCCGACCAGCTCGACCGCGAGGTGGCCGTCGCCGGCGCCGACCGCGGCCAGGGCGGCGCTCACCGCCTCGTGCAGCTCCTCGGGCACGTCGGAGAGATCAACCGCCATCGGCGGCCGGCGAATCGGCGGCCGGCGAGCCGCCCTCACCCTCCTGGCGCTCGGCGTGCTCGCCGTAGGCGGCGACGATCCGCTGCACCAGCTTGTGGCGGACGACGTCCTCGCCGCCGAAGCGGACGAAGGAGATGTCCTGCACGGCGCTGAGGATGTCGCGGACGACGACCAGGCCGGAGCGCTGGTCGGCCGGCAGGTCGATCTGGGTGATGTCGCCGGTGACGACCATGCGCGAGTTGAAGCCGAGCCGCGTCAGGAACATCTTCATCTGCTCGGGGCTGGTGTTCTGCGCCTCGTCGAGGATCACGAAGGAGTCGTTCAACGTCCTACCGCGCATGAAGGCCAGCGGCGCGACCTCGATCACGCCGCGCTCGAAGTAGCCGTTGACCCGGTCGGGGTCGAGCATGTCGTAGAGCGCGTCGAAGAGCGGCCGCAGGTAGGGGTCGACCTTGGCCTGGATGTCGCCGGGCAGGAAGCCGAGCCGCTCGCCGGCCTCGACCGCGGGCCTGGTGAGGATGATCCGCTGCACCTCCCGCTCGGCCAGCGCCGCCGCCGCCATCGCCACCGCGAGGAAGGTCTTGCCGGTCCCCGCCGGGCCGATGCCGAAGGTGATCGTGTGGTCGCGGATCGAGTCGACGTAGCGCTTCTGGTTGAGCGTCTTCGGCGCGACCTTGGTGTTGCGGTGGCGCCAGACGACGTCCTCGAGGATCTCCGCCGGGCTCTCCTTGGCGTCGAGCGCACCGGTCACCGCTTCGATCGTCCCCGGCGCGACCTCGTGCCCCTGCTCGATCAGGTCGACCAGCTCGTCGACGACGGTCGCCGCGGTCTGCACGTCGGTCGAGTCGCCGTCCAGGGTGAGGACGTTGCCGCGCAGGTGGAAGTCGCAGTCGAGCCGGCCGCGCAGCGCCCGCAGGACCGCGTCCTCGGAGCCGGCCAGCTCGGCGGCCACGCTGTTGTCGAGGGTCAGCTGCCTACGAGCCAAGTCTCTCTCGCACCGCCGCGCTGACCCGCTTGCCGTCGGCCCGGCCGCCCAGCTTCGGCATCAGCGCCGACATCACCTGGCCCATCTGCTTCTGCTCGGAGGCGCCAGCCTCGGCGATCGCCACGTCGACCAGCTCGGCCAGCTCCTCGTCGGAGAGCTGCTGCGGCAGGTAGGCCTCGATCAGCTCCGCCTCGAAGCTCTCGGCGCCGGCCTGCTCGTCGCGACCGACCTCCTCGTAGGCGGTGGCGGCCTCCAGCCGCTTCTTGCGCTCCCGCTGCAGCACGGCGACCTCGTCCCCCTTGCCCAGCTTGGCGTCCTGCTGCAGCGAGTCGACGACCATCCGCAGCGCCGCGGCGCGCTCGCGCTCGCCGGCTTTCATCGCCGCGCGCACGTCCGCCTGCACCTGCTCCAGAACGCTCATCTCGTTGAAGGGTAGTCGGCGAGCGGAATCTCGATCCGCTCGACCTCGCCGAGGGGCATCTGCAGAAAGCGAGTGCCGAGCTCGCGGAAGGACTCCACCTCGCCGGTGCAGAGGAAGCGATACTCGCCCTCGCCGTCGGCGGCGCGGGCCAACCCGGCGGAGGAGAGCGTGCGCTGCACGGCGGCGGCGACCGCGTGGCCGCCGCTGACCAGGCGCACGTCGCGCCCCAGGATGCGCTGCAGCATCGGCGCCACCAGCGGGTAGTGGGTGCAGCCGAGGATCAGCGTGTCGACCCCGGCCCGCTTCAGCGGCGCGCAGTAGGCGCGCGCCATCTCGACCACGCCCCGGTCGAAGGGCGAGCCGTCCTGGATGAAGGGCGCCAGGTCGGGCGCCTCGACCTCGGTCACCTCGAGCGCCCGTCCCTGCGCTTCCAGGGCGCGGCGGTAGGCGCCGCTCTCGACCGTGTTGGGCGTCGCGAGCACGCCGACCCGGCCGCTCTCGGTGATCGCGGCGGCGATCTCCGCCTGCGGCTCGACCACGGGCACGACCTCCACCCCGCGTTCGGCGGCGACCTGGCGGGCGACGTCCTCGCCGATCGAGGTCGCCGTGTTGCAGGCGATCACCAGCAGCTTGGCGCCCCCGTCCAGCAGCAGCGAGGCGACCGCGGCGATCCGCTCGCGCAGCCGCTCGGGGTCGCGCTTGCCATAGGGGAACATCGCCGTGTCGCCGAGGTAGACGAAGTCCTCCTCGGGCAGGGACACCAGGCACTCGTGCAGGACGGTGAGCCCGCCGACCCCCGAGTCGAACATCGCGATCGGCTGTGCGGACGGGGGCGTCAGGGCTTGACGACCATGAAGAAGATCGCCACGGCGACGATCAGGCCGGCGAGCGTGCCGACCTGGCCGATTCGCTGCGAGAGCGCCATGAACTCGTCGCTGAGCGCGTCCCCCGCCTTGAGGTCGCGTTCGGCCAGCTCCCGGGCGCGCGCCGTCTGCGGCCGGAAGAAGCCGTGCTGCAGGCCGAGCAGGGCGAAGATCGCGACGAAGCCGACGCTGATGAACGCTTCGCTCGCCTCCCACGGCCCGTCGATCAGCAGGTAGACCCCCGCCAGCAGGACGACGATCAGCCCCGGGCTGACCAGGTAGCGATCGGTTTTCTGCACTCCGGCGAGCAGGGCCGGGGTGGCGCGCGGGAACTGCGGCGCGACGGAGAAGAAGAGCGCGTAGCCGAAAGTGGGGCCGAAGCCGAGCACGACGGCGAGGATGTGGATGAAGTTGCCGACGCTGTAGTCGGTGATCGTCGCCAGCATCGGCGGGAAACATATCCCCTAGGGCCGACGGAGAAGCAGCGACCGCCGCAGACCCGCCTTCTCCTTCATCGCCCAGTAGCCACCGAAGGCGATCCCGCATGCGGCGGCCAGCGCCAGGAAGATGGCGACCTGCGGAACGGCCTCGAACGTTGCGCTCGCGACCTCATCTCCCAAATCGGGCGGGAAAACAATTCGAGCCAGGATCAGGAGCATCGCGAGACTGCCCACAGCGCAGACCAGAGCTTCCGGCGGCACGTTCGGCTGCCAAGCCAGCCCGAGAAGTCGCAGCAGCACCACACCGACGGTAAAGACACTCACGAGCAGCAGGATGCCTGGGAGCACTTCGAGCGTCTGCCAGGCGTTGCCGCCCTCACGGTCGAACAGCTGGAGGTAGATAAGGAGATTCGACTGTTGCTCGGATGCCTCAAGGCGGTACCACTCGAAGAACGTGAAGACAAAAAGCAGGATCGCTGAGACACCCGAGACCCAATCGCCGCTGCTGAACCTGCCCAGGCTCACCTCAATCGTCCGTGGTTTCACTTGGCATCGCGTAGCAGCCGGTTACTCGATGAGGGCGCTTCATCTTGCGGTTTCGCTTGATCCGGAAGAAGCGGAGCTTCTTGTTCTTCTCGACCAGCGTTTTGCCCGGCTCGCTGAAGCGCACTTTCAAAGTTCGCTGCACGATCCACCCGCGCCTCAGCGCCTTGCGGATGCACTTGCTGCCGCCGCCGGGCTCGCGCAGCGGCGTGATCTTCAGCCACTTCCTGCCTGCGGCCAGGTAACCGTCTTGACGAACCCGCTCGGGGAGAACCACCACCCGCATGCCGGCAACCGAGGCACTGAAGTACCCGTCGCCTGCGAGGTCAACCGCGAGGAAGACGATCCCGCGGCGCTTGTTGCGCTTCATCTTCGCGATGCGGTAGTCGCTGAGAGGGGGAGGCGGGGCCGGAGTGATCGCACCCAGGGAGTCGACGGCTACCCCACCGCAGTTCAGTAGCGAGATGTCGTCGACGATGCCTCGATCCACGTCCGAGCCACTCAGCCGGGCACTGCTGATCCGCCCGTAGGGGATCGAAGCTTCACCCCAGTAGAGGCGCGAGCCATAGATCGTTAGCCCGCAGGGCTCTTCGACGCCCTCGATGAACTCGGGGTCGGGGTCCGAGCCGTTGATCCCCACCCGGCCGATCGAGTCGCCAGCGCCACCCCAGAAGAGATAGTCGTCGGTGATAGCCACGCCACAGGACTGGTTGTGTTCGGGATCTTCTACAAGCGGCGGCCCCTTGGAGCCTCCGAGCAGGAGAGCTCGGCCGACCACGTAAGGGCCTGACCCCGCCCAGTAGACGAAATCATCATCCACAGCGACACCACAGGGTCCATCGGGTCCGGTGGCGGCGTGCACGAAACTCTGGTCGACTCCACCGCCGCCCAGTCGCGCCCGTCCGATCGAGTTGCCTCCTCGGCTCGCCCAGTAGACGTGGTCGTCATCGAGGGTCACTCCGCATGGTTCGTCCGCCCCACTAATGAAGTCGAGGTCGATTTCGGTGTAGCCGTCTACCGTTGCCCGGCCGATCCTGCCCCACGCCGAATCAGCCCAGTAGATGTGCGAATCATTCACGGCCACGCCGCACGACGTACCGATGTGCGATGACCAGGACGTGCCGATGAAGCCAACAGTTTTCGTGAGCGCTTCCGACCCGTCGTTCTGGGCCCGGCCGATAACCGATCCGTGCCCCCAGTAAATCGCCGCACCGGCATCGGCCGCGGGAAGGACAGCGAGCACTGCGATGAGCGCCACCAGTTTGCCCAGCCGCTTCTCTGCCCTCGTTCCCATCTATTCCTCACCCTCCCTCTGGCGTTTCGGCACGTGGCCACCGCTTAATCGGTGGCTGCCGGCTCGCGTCATAGATACGAACATCGTCCAACGGCTGTCTCAGGCGGATCTCTTCTGCGACGTAGTAGCCGATTCCGCCACAAATTTCACCTCTTGCGGGTTTCTCCTGAGGAAACGCAACTTCAGCTTTTATATACACAGCCTTTCCGGCATACCTAGTCCGTACGTTCGCCATGCGGGGTTTGGGAAAACCTGCGCAATATCCAACTTCAGACGCAATGGTGATCGTACGTGGCGGCGACACAGACCCGACCGTCCACGGCACCGTACGTACAGTGGCATCTGGTGCATATGCTCGTTGATTGGATGGATCACCACCCTCGCAGCCCCCTTGGAACATCAGGTAAACCGCAGCGCCTAAAAAGCAACAACTTGAACATCGCAGCCAGCGCAACCGCCCCCCACCGACCCTCGCCTCGATTCTTCCTCCCGGTTCGATCCTGATGCGTTTTGACTTCGAAACGCTGGGAGTCCTCTCACATCGAGAGGCCGCTGTCAAGGAAATTCCGTTGTCGCCCGCTTAAGGGCGGAGAAGCAGGGCGGCCCAGTCGCCGTCGATGCGGCGGGCGGCCTCGGCGAGGCCGGCGGGGGCGAAGGCTGCGGCGGCCTCGTCCAGCTCGGACGGCAATAGGCCCGAGAGGATCCAGGTGGCCCCGCCATCGCGGAGCTGGCTTGCGACCGTGTTCAGCACAGGAGCGGTCATGTTGGCTACGACGGTGGGCGCCAGAGGTGGAAGCTGCTCGCGGAGGTTCGTGCGCTGGAACTCGATGTCGACGCCGTTCGCTACTGCGTTTGCGGTCGCTGCCTCGATCGCCGCCTGCTCGTGGTCGTAACCGCTGACCGGGGACCAGCCGAGCTTGGCGGCGGCGATCGCGAGGACGCCGGAGCCGCTGCCGAGGTCGGTGAGCGAGCCGCTCGCCTCGCCCGCGTCGGCCAGCTCGAGCAGGTACTCGAGGCAGAGGCGGGTGGTTGGGTGGGCGCCGGTGCCGAAGGCGCGGCCGGGGTCGACGACCAGGTCGATCGCGTCCTCGCGTGGCTCCTCCCAGGACGGCCGCAGCCAGAGGCGGTCGCCGACCAGCAGCGGCTTGTGGAAGTCCTGCCAGCGATCCGCCCAGTCGTCTGGCACCTCGGTCGCGACCAGCTCGACCAGGCCCTCGCCCGCCGCCGCCTCGACCTCGCCCAGCTCCGGCAGCTCGCCCTCGCCGCCGTAGATCGCGTACTCGACGTAGCCCGGCCCGCGCTCTTCCTCGACCCCGTTGGGAGCTAGGACGGTTAGCTCGGCCAAGACCAGATCCGCCTGGTCAGGCGAACACCTCACAGCAAGACGGATCAACCGAATGCTCTGCGCATGCGGCTGAAGAAGCTCTCCTCGTTGCCGCGACGGGAGCGCAGGTTGTGGGGCCCCAGCGTCTCGCCGAGCTTTTCCGCCAGCTCGCGCTGCTCCTCGGAGAGCTCGACCGGGACGATCATCTGCACGGCGACGATCAGGTCGCCGGGCGGGCCGCCGTTGGCGCCCGGCATGCCGTGGCCGCGCAGCGCCAGCTGCGTGCCCGCCTGCAGGCCGGCGGGCAGCTCGACCTCCCGCTCGCCCTCGTGGCTCGGCACCTTGATCGTCGTCCCCAGCATCGCCTCGACCGCGGAGATCTCGACCGTGTGGATCAGGTCCTGGCCGCGCATCGGGCCGCGCCGCGTCTCGAAGCCGAAGCTGCCGCCGAAGAAGGCCTGGAAGATGTCCTCGACCGAGCTGAAGCCGCCGCCGGGCGGGAAGCCGGCGGCGCCGCGCAGGCCCTCGTGGCCGTAGGCGTCGTAGGCGCGGCGGCGCTCGGGGTCGGAGAGCACCTCGTAGGCTTCCGCCGCCTCTTTGAACTTCTCCTCCGCCTCGGGGTCGTGGTCGTTGACGTCGGGGTGCAGCTCGCGGGCCAGCCGGCGGAACGCCGTCTTCAGCTCCGCTTTGTTGGCGTCGCGCCCGACGCCGAGGATCTCGTAGTAGTCGCGGGGCATCTCTCGGAGTCGCTCAGCCGTAGACCGTCTCGCAGTAGCGCGACAGCTCGCGCGCGGCGCTGCGCACCGAGGCGATCGCCGTCGCGTAGTCCATCCGCAGCGGGCCGACCACGCCGACCGAGCCGAGGTTGCGGTGGGCGAGGCCGTAGTTGGCGCCGACGACGCTGACCGAGCGCAGCTCCGGCTGCGGGTTCTCGGCGCCGATCCAGAGGAAGACCGAGCGCTCCTCCAGGGTGGAGCGCAGCATGCCGAGCACGCCGGCGCGCCGCTCCAGCGCCGTCATCAGGCGGTCGGCGCGGGGCAGGTCGTCCTGGTGGGCCTCGGAGAGCAGCCGCGAAGCGCCCTCCATGTAGAGGCTCTCGCCCGTCTCCTGCTCGAGCTCGGTGAAGGCCGGGCCGAGCGTGGCGACGAAGCGCGACTCGGCCGGCGAGAGGCCGGGGTCGGCGAGCCGGTTGGCGATCATCCGGGCGCCCACGCCCATCCCGGCGAGCGACTCGTTCAAGTAGCTGGACGCCCACTCGACCAGGCCCGGGTCGAGCGGGCGCTCGAAGTCGAAGACGCGCTTGGCGATCGCCCCGGTCGAGGCGATCGCGATCGCCATCACCCTGGTCGGCTGCAGGAGCAGCACCTCGACCCGGTGGATCGTCGCCGGCGCCGCCGCCGGCGCCGTGGCGAGCGCCATCAGGTCGGTGGCGCGGGCGAGCGCCGTCGTCGTCTCCCGCATCGCCTCGTCGATCTCCTGCCGCAGCCGCGATACCTCCAGCTCGACGCCCGCGGGCGCCGGCGCGGTCGATTCGATCAGGCGGTCGACGTAGTAGCGGTAGCCGACCTCGGTCGGCACCCGCCCGGCCGAGGTGTGCGGGTGAGTCAGGTAGCCAGCTGCCTCCAGCCCCGCCAGCTCCGCCCTGACAGTGGAGGACCCCCACTCGACCTCCTCACGCTCCGCGATCGGCTTGGAGGCAACCGGCTTCCCCGATGCCAGATAGGCATCGACTACCAATCCGAGAATCAGCTCTTGCCGTTCAGAGAGCATGCTCAGAGTCTAGAAGCGACGCCGGGTGGCCCTCCCCGCGGCTTGTACTTTTTGCGCGGGGAGGGCTGCCCGGCGTCGCTCTCCGCCTACAGCGCTACTTCCGCCTCCGCGTTGCGAATCGTCTGGTTCTCGCCCTGCGCTGCGACGACGTCGATCGTCGCCCTGCCGTCCTCGACCGACTCGACCGTGCCGCTAACGGCGATCTCGGTCTCCGGCGCACCCATGCCGCGGAACTGGACCGAGAGCCGCTTCAGCGAGCGCGGATCGCCGCCGGCCGCCTCGGTGGCGGCGCGGGCGACCAAGCCCATCATGTAGAGGCCGTGCAGGATCGTGTTGGGCAGGCCGACCGCCTTGGCGAACTCGGGGTCGATGTGGATCGGGTTGAAGTCGCCCGAGGCGCCGGCGTAGCGGTGCGGCAGGTACTTGTCGGGGGTGACCTTCAGCTCCGGGATCGGGTCGCCCTGACTCAGCTCAGCCATCTCACACCCCCCTGACGATGTTGGTCCAGGTGCCGCGCACGACCTCGTCGCCGTCCTGGTTGACCGAGACGGTCTCGAAGACGTAGAAGCCCTTGCCGTCCTTCTCGTAGATCTCGCGGCACTTGGCGGTGGTGGTGATCTCGTCGCCGGAGCAGGCCGGCTCGCCCCAGACGAACTCCTGCCCGCCGTGCACCATCGCGGCGAAGTTCATCCCCACCTCGGGGTCGAACATCGCCGGCCCCAGCGCCGGGGCGCTGTAGACGACGCAGAACATCGGCGGCGCCACCACGTCGCGGAGGCCGGCCGCCTTCGCCGCCTCGCGGTCGAGATGGACGGGGGTGTCGAGCCCGACCACGGTCGCGTACTCGCGGATCTTCTCCCTGCCCACCTCGTAGGTCGTAGCGGGCCATTCCTTGCCGATCGCCTCGGTCTTGATCGCCATTGGGCGGGCAGCCTATCTACTCGTCGATCTCGAGCACGGCGAGGAAGGCCTCCTGCGGCACCTCGACCCGCCCCACCTGCTTCATCCGCTTCTTCCCCGCTTTCTGCTTCTTGAGGAGCTTCTGCTTGCGGGTGACGTCGCCGCCGTAGAGCTTCGCGGTGACGTCCTTGCGCAGCGCCTTGACCGTCTCGCGGGCGAGGATGCGCGAGCCGACGGCCGCCTGCACGGGCACGTCGAAGAGCTGCCGCGGGATCGTCTTGCGCAGCCGCTCGACCAGGCGCTTTCCCTGCTCGTAGGCGGCGTCGCGGTGGACGACGATCGAGAGCGCGTCGACCTGGTCGCCGGCCAGCAGGATGTCGACCTTGACCAGGTCGGAGGCGCGGTTGCCGATCGGCTCGTAGTCGAGCGAGGCGTAGCCCTTGGTCGTGGACTTGAGGTAGTCGAAGAAGTCGAGGACGATCTCGGCCAGCGGCAGGTCGTAGCGGATCTGCACCCGCTGCGGGCTCAGGTAGTGCATGTCGACGTGGGCGCCGCGGCGCGACTGGCAGAGCTCCATCACCGCGCCGACGTGCTCGGTCGGGCAGATCACCGTCGCCCGGATGAAGGGCTCTTCGATCGACTCGATCGTGCCCGGGTCGGGCAGCTCCGTCGGGCTGTGGACCTCGACCCTCTCGCCGTCGGTCAGGTGGACCTCGTAGCGCACGTTGGGCGTCGTCGCCAGCAGCTCGAGGCCGTACTCGCGTTCGAGCCGCTCGCGGACGATCTCCATGTGGAGCAGGCCGAGGAAGCCGGCGCGGAAGCCGAAGCCGAGCGCCTCCGAGGTCTCCGGCTCATACGAGAGTGCGGCGTCGTTGAGCGCCAGCTTGTCGAGCGCGTCGCGCAGGTCTTCGTAGCGATCGGTATCGATCGGGAAGAGGCCGCAGAAGACCATCGGCCGCACCTCGCGGTAGCCCTCCAGCGGCTCGGTCGCCGACCGGCCCTGGGCGGTCAGGGTGTCGCCGACGCGCAGCTTGGCGACGTCCTTGATGCCGGTGATCAGGTAGCCGACATCGCCGGCCTCCATCCCGTCGACCGCGGTCATCGCCGGGCGGAAGAAGCCGATGTCGTCGATGTCGGCCTCGGTGCCGTTCTGCATCGCGACGATCCGCTCGCCCTTGCGGAAGGCGCCGTCGACCATCCGCACGTAAGCGACGACGCCGCGGTACTGGTCGAACTCCGAGTCGAAGATCAGGGCGCGGCTGGGCGCGTCGGGCTCGCCGCTCGGCGGCGGCACCCGGCTGACGATCGCCTCCAGCACCTCGACCACCCCCTCCCCGGTCTTCGCCGAGATGCGCAGCGCTTCGTCCGGAGCGGTGCCCAGCAGGTCGGCGATCTCGGCGGCGACGCGGTCCGTTTCGGCCCCGGGGAGGTCGACCTTGTTGATCACCGGGATCAGCTCCAAGCCGTTCTCGACCGCCAGGTAGGTGTTGGCGACCGTCTGCGCCTCGACCCCCTGGGCGGCGTCGACGACCAGCAGCGCGCCCTCGCAGGCGGCGAGGCTGCGCGAGACCTCGTAGGAGAAGTCGACGTGGCCGGGGGTGTCGATCAGGTGCAGGTGATACGCCTCGCGGTCGGCGGCCTGGTACTCGACCCGCACCGCCTGGGCCTTGATCGTGATCCCGCGCTCGCGCTCCAGGTCCATCGAGTCGAGCACCTGGGCGCGCATCTTCTTCGGATCGATCGAGCCGGTGATCTCCAGGATGCGGTCGGCAAGGGTCGACTTGCCGTGGTCGATGTGGGCGATGATCGAGAAGTTGCGGATGCGGTCCATCGGCCTGCGGAGTATGGCGAGAGCGTCCGGTGCACGCCCGGGACGATTGGTTGCCGGCCCGCGGGTCCTGTCGTGGGGTGGGGCGCCCGGACGGCGCTGGGTTTTTCGCCAGGAGAGGAGACGATTGCTCGCTGAGCTGGTAGGGCGAAAAACGGACGCCGCGCCTTACCGGGCGCCCCACCCCACGCCACCCGCGGGAGGAGCGCTATCGCCTACACGCCGACGGGTCCAGCGGGGTAGATAGCTCGAAGACGACGGTGGGTGGCTTGCGGAGAACGGTGCGCACGCCTGGGCCTTCGGTCCATGCCGCTGCTGGTGGGTACGGTGGCTTGTCCGGTTCGAGGCGGTCGCTCGTGGCGATTACGTAGTCGTAGTCGCCGGCGTTGAGGAGGCGGCGGTATTGGGGGCAGGTGGTGGGGGCTACGAAGCCGCCTTGGGGGCGGGGTTCGCCCAGGAACTGGACGTGGTTGGAGAGAGCGGTGCCGTAGAGGGGGTACTGGCGGGTGGCGGTGGTGGCGATGCGGACGTTCGAGAGGTCGCGGGACCAGGCGAAGGCGGCGTTGAGGCCTGGGGCGGCAAAGGTTGGGTCGGCGTAGCGGTTCTCCAGGTAGTGGCGCTGGACCGGGTAGCCGATCGCGATCGCGGACAGCAGGACGAGTGCGGCTACGAACGCGAGTGGCCCGCGGGTCCTGTCGTGGGGTGGGGCGCCCGGACGGCGCTGGGTTTTTCGCCAGGGGAGTCGGCGGCTGACCGCGAGCGCTGTCGGGGCGAAAAACGGACGCCGCGCCTTACCGGGCGCCCCACCCCACGCCACCCGCGGGAGGAGCGTGGCTGGCAGGACGGCGAGACCCAGAACGAGGGCGGGTGCGAGGTAGCGGAGGCCGGACTCGAAGCCGCGGGGTATTCCGTCTGGGCCAGAGGCGGAGGTTGGGGCGATCAGCCAGGTGACCAGGGCGGCGATCCCGGTCAGGCCGGCGACCGTCAGCAGCTCCCCCCCGGCGAGACCTTTCGCCGGGCGTGGCTCCTTTATGTCGCTATGCGGGACAAAGGTGCCACGGGCGGGCCAGATGGCCAGGAGCAGACCCGCAAGCGCGAGGGCGAGCAACGGCGGCCAGAGGACGGTGAGGCCGTCGCTCAGACCGGGCAGGAACCAGTCGGACCAGACGGCGCCGTCGAAGAGGTAGCCGAGGACGCTGTGGCCTTCGCGGCCGCCGAGCTCCTGCTCGGGGCCGGGCAGCGAGATCGGGCCGATCTCGGTGAACCAGGGCAGCGGGTTGCCGCTGTGGGCCAGGTTGCGCAGGTACCAGTAGCCGCCGCCGGCTAGGGCGGCGAGGCCCGCGAAGCCGAAGGCGCGCCAGCGCCTTCCAGCTGGCGCAACCAGCGCCAGTCCCAGGACGAGAACCGCCGCAGGCAGGAGGAAGTTGAGCTTGGCGCCGGCGGCGAGGCCGGCTGCAAGCCCCGCCACAGCCAGTGCCGTCGTACTTGTTCCCGCTATGCGGTCAGCGATGCGACCGCGCTGGGCGGCCGCGGTGGTTTGGCCGTTGCCGGGCAGCCCGGCATTGAGCGCAATCGCGACGGCCGCGAGGAGGAGGAAGATCCCGACGATGTCGTTGCGCGCCTCCCCCGCCTGATCCGACAGCACCGGCAGGCTCAGCGCAATCGCCCCCAGCGCCAGCGACCACGGCGCCACGCCATACGGCCTCCCAATGCACCAGCAGGCCAGCAGGCACCCCACGAACCAGCCGAGGTTCAGCAGCGGCGACAGCACGTCCCGCCCGAACGCCAGCATCCCGACGCCATGGAAGATTTCGGCGTTGGCCGGGTAGAACCACGCCAGGAACTGCGGCGCGATGAAGTGCAGCCCCCAGGTGTCCCCGCTCTGAAAGAACCCCGCCGCGAACGGCCCGTGGTACCAGGTCGAATCGAACCCGGTCATCCCAGTCGTCAGCTTGGGCTTCACGTCGATCCCAAACTTGACGACGGCCGCCGCGGCTATCGCCAGCGCGACGAAGGTCGCGGCGTTCGCGCTCCAACCGCCGACGCCTGAAACCGAACGCGCCTTCCGAGGGGAAGGGTGGGGGCGCCCCCACCCTCGCCCCACGCCCAGCCAAGTCCCAAGCCCAACCGCCGCGACACAAACGAGATACGGAACCGGCTCGAACAAACCGACGCTTCCCAGGAGCTCCGCGGTAAGGATCAGCGTGGCGAGCGCCAGCACGACGGTCGCGAGCAGCGCCGGCGCTCCCGTGAAGGCGGGAAGGAGCCGGGTCCTGAGCGCGGCTGCACCGAGCGTGGCGAAGCCCGCGAGCAGGAGGATCTCGGCGACACCAAGCAGGTAGCGCGGCAGGTCGAGCATCAGGAGCGGCGGCGGACGAGGCGCATCACCTGGTCGAGCTCGGCGACCCGCAGCAGCCGCGCCGCGCCGAGGTAGACGAGGCCGCCGAGAGCGAGCGCGGTGCCGAGCGAGGCGATCTGGCCAGCGAGGCCACGGCCGAGAGCCTGGTCGAGAACGTCCCAGACGCCGAGGCTGACCGCGGCGAGGGCGGCCGCGGAGAGGGCGATGCGCAGGCCGGTCGCGAGCAGCCGCCCCAGCTCGAGGCCGCCCAGCAGGCGGCGCAGGATGACGCCCTGGGCGACGACGCCGGCGGCGGTGGCGATCGCCGTGGCGGCGACGATGCCGCCGACGCCGAGCCGGTAGAGGCCGAGCGCGGCGAGGGCGGTCACGGCGAGGTTGCCGGCGGCGATCGCGGTTGGCAGCCAGGGCCGCTGCAAGCTGAAGAAGGTCCGCGTGAGCAGCAGGAAGAGGCCGTTGGTCGGCAGCGAGAAGGCGAACCAGAAGAGGGCCGTGGCGACCAGCGTGGTCTGCTCCGGGGTGAACTCGCCGCGCTGGTAGACGAGCCGGATCATCGGCTCGGAGAGGACCAGCACCGCCGCCGCCGCGGGCAGCAGGACGAAGAGGATCTGCCGCATGCCGTTGGCCATCGTCGCCCGTAGGTTCTCGTGCTCGCCGCGCGAGGCGAAGCGGGCCAGGGTCGGGAAGAGCACGGTGGCGATCGCCACCGAGAAGACCCCCTGCGGCAGCTGGTAGATGCGGAACGCCTTGTCGATCGCCGCCGGCGCCTGGTCGCTGACCAGGCTGCCGAAGAGGCTGCTGACCAGCAGGTTGAAGTTGATCAGCCCAAGGCTGATCGTCACCGGCAGCATCAGCAGCAGGACGCGGCGCACGTCGCGGTTGCGCCAGTCGAAGCTCCAGGCGAGCTTGAACGGCGTGTTGCGCAGGTCGAAGGCGACGATCGCCAGCTGGACGACGGTGCCGGCGAGGACGCCGATCGCGTAGGCGTAGATCCGGTCCTGCCCCTCGAGCGTCGGCACGATCAGGACCAGGCAGGCGATGATCGTCAGGTTCCAGAAGAGGGGCGCGATCGCGAAGGCGCCGAAGCGGTCGTAGCTGTTGAGGACGCCGACCACGACGCCGCTCATCCCGAGCAGGATCAGGATCGGGAAGAGGACCTGGGAGAGGTCGACGGTGAGGTCGAGCAGCGCTCCCTCGAAGCCCGGCGCGAAGAGCGGGATGACGAGCGGCGCGACGAGCACGAAGAGCGCCGTGATCGCCGCCAGGACGAGGGTGACGAGAAGCAGCATCGTCGAGGCCAGGCGAAACGCCTCGCGGTAGTTGCGCTTCTCCAGCTGCTCGGTGAAGACCGGGACGAAGGCCGGCTGGAGCGCCGCGTCGGCGAACAGGGTGCGGATCAGGTTGGGGACCTGGAAGGCGATCGTGAAGGCCGACATCGGGCCGCTGACGCCGTAGTAGCCCGCGGCGGCGATCTCGCGCCCCAGGCCGGCTACCCGCGAGGCGGCGGTGGCGACCGAGAAGAAGGCGGTCGAGCGGGCGATCCGCCCGGGGCGGCGCTCAGGCTCGGCGGGGCCGGGGCTGCGCCCGGTCTCGGTATAGTCGGGCGCTCGGCTCATGGCGAACATAGCCTCACAGAAGAAGCGGATACTGCGCAGCGACCGCGAGCGCACCGAGAACCGGCTCCTGACGAGCACGGTGAAGACCCACTTCCGCCGCCTCGAGAGCGCCGTCGAGGGCGGCGACGCGGCGACGATCGAGGCCGAGCACAAGGCGCTCGTCTCCAAGGTCGACAAGGCCGTGCAGAAGGGCGCGTTGCACAGGAACACCGCCGCTCGAAAGAAGTCCCGGGCGGCGCGAACCGCCGGCGGCGCGGCGAAGTAGTCAGGCCGACACGCCGGCCGCGGCGCGCAGGGCGAGCGTCAAGGCGAGCTCATCGCCGTAGTCGGCGCCCCCCCGACACCAGACCTCGAGGTCGGCGAGGGCGATCGTCGCCGCTCGCAGGTCGGCGGCGTCGACGCCCTGCAGGCGGCGGACCAGCTGCTTGGCGGCGTATGGGTGCATGCCGAGGCTCGACTCGACCTGCTTCGGCGGGGTCCCCTCCTCCAGCATCGCCGCCGCCGCGCAGGCCTTGCGCAGGCGCGAGGCGAGGCCGTAGATCAGGCCGGTGACGTTCTCGCCCTGGGCGATCAGTCGCTCGGCGATCCGCAGCGCCGCCGCCGGGTCGCCCTCCAGCAGCGCGTCGGAGAGCGCCCAGACGGCTGCCTCGGAGGTGTCGGCGACCATCGCGTCGAGATCGGCGACCGTCACATCGCCGCCCTCGCCCGCCCAGAGGGCGAGGCGCTCGAGCTCGTGCCGCAGGCGCTGCGGGTTCGTCCCCATACGCTCGACCAGCATGCGCGCCGCCGCCGGCTCCAGACGGAAGCCGAGCCGCTTGGCGTCGCCGACCAGGACGCGCGGCATCTCCCGCGCATTCGGCGCCTCGAACTGGTGAACCTCGCCCTGTGCCGCCTTAACGGCGCGCAGCAGCTTCGCCGGCGCCTTGTCGCGGGCGATCAGCACGACGCTGAGATCGGGCGGCAGCTCGGCGAGCGCGGCGGCGACCGCCTCCAGCTGCTTGTCGCGCCAGCGCTCGACCCCGTCGGCGAGCAGGTAGCGGCGCGACTCGGTCAGCGACATCGCCGGGATCGCGGCCAGCAGCGCCTCGTGGTCCGGCGCGCCCCTCCCCTCCCCCGGCTCGAACACCTCGAGCGAGGCGGCGCCGCCGTCGCGTTCCGCCCGGGCCCGCAGCCGCGCGCGCGTCGCGTCGATCTTGGCGCCGTCGGTGCCGGCGATCAGGTAGAGCGGGCGCATCTCCTCGGCCATCGCGGCCGAGTCTAGAGGGAGGCTCGGAGCGGGTTAGAGGTCTCTAGTGCTTGTGGTGGCCGTGACCATGGCCGTGACCGTGATGCCGGCCATGGTCGTCGTCATCGTCGTCCCAGTCGTCATCGTCGTCATCGTCGTCGTCCCAATGACCGTGATCGTCGTCATCGTCGTCGTGCCCATGGCCTTTGCCGTTGCTCCAGGGCCACTTCGAGTCGTCATCGTCGTCCACACCCGCCGTGGTGGCGACCGGCGGCGACCCTTGGGAAGCCTCCTGCTCACCGGGCTCGGGCTCATCCAGGTCGGGCTTGGAGACGGGCTGCGAGACAGGCGCCGCAGGCGACTTGGGCTGTTGCGGCTGCTTTGCGGTTGGCGGTTGCCCCGGCTGCGCTCCGCCGTCGCCGTCGCCAGGCCCCGAGCCCCCGGAGCCGGCGCCCACCCGCGTCGAGCCGGCAACCCCCGGCCGCGAGGGCGGCGGGCTCGGCGCGGCGCCTCCGCTGCCCTGGGGGGCGGCGGCTGAGCTCGATGCGGCGCGTCGCGCCTCCCGCGGCGCGGCTCCCCCTGCCCGCCTGGGCGCAGTGCCGGCCTTGACCACCGAGTCCTCGGGCTTCTCTGCGCCGGGCAGGCCGGGCAGGCCGCTGCCGGGGACCACTGGCCAGCCCTGCTGGAGGGCCAGCGCGACCACGGCCAAGCCGACGGCGGCGGTGACGCCGAGTAGCGCCAGCGTCGTGCTGCGGGCCCGCTCGAGCAGGCCGTCGCCGAGCAGGCTGGGCCGAGCCGGCCGGCGCAACCGCTTCACTCTCCTGATCCAGTCCACCTATACGTCCATCGGCGACCTGCTCGCGGGCAAAAGCGATCGGGCGACAAAGACCTAATAGTGATTGGGTCATTCGTTGAGCCGGCGCCGGGCGAAGGCGTCAGCCGGCGGGGATGGCCCGGAGCGAGTCGCGACGGACCTCGAGCACGACCGTCCCGTCGCGATCGGTCCGCAGCGCCGGCACGCCGTGGGCGGCAAGGGTGGCGAGTGTCGCCGGCGCCGGATGGCCGAACGGGTTGCCGGCGCCGACCGAGACGACAGCCAGACGCGGCCTCGTGCGCTCGAGCAGCTCCGCCAGGCCAGCGTCCTCGCTGCCGTGATGAGCGACCTTGAGCACGTCGATCGGGCCCGGATCGAGCGGCGCCGCCTCCGCCTCGGCGTCGGCGGCGAGCAGCATCTCGAAGCGCCGCCAGCGAGCGAGGAGGACGATGGCGAGGCGGTTCGGGTCGTCCTCGGCGGCGGGCCCGCCGCCGAGCAGCTCGGCCGCCGGCCAGAGCGCCTCCAACCGCAGGCGGCCCGATCGCAGCACGACTCCCCGCGCGAGACGCCGGATCGGGACGCCGGCGGCGTGGGCGGCGTCGCGCGACGCGCGCCCGAGCCTGGCGAAGAGCAGCCGCCCGACGGGAAAGGAGCCGAGCAGCTCGCGGATTCCACCGGCGTGGTCGGACTGGTCGTGGGTGACGACCGCGGCGCCGAGGCCGTCGACGCCGGCCGCCTGCAGCTTCCCGGCCAGGTCCTCGCCGGGCGGTCCGCCGTCGACCAGGATCGCCGGCGCGCCGGCCGGCTGCAGCAGGATCGCGTCGCCCTGGCCGACGTCGAGGACGGAGACACGCAGTCCGGCGGCGGGCGGCTCAGCATCACCGCCGCCAAGCGGCGCCAGGAGCAGGCACAACGCCACGACCGCCGCACCAACCACCGCGACCCTCGCCCGCCGACCGGCCGCAAAGCGTCCTCTTTGTCCGCTTTGCGGCCCGTCGGCCCTCCTTTGAAGACGGCGGCGGCGGGCCAGGCGCGTGACGAACAGCGCGAGGGCCGCGATTGCGGCGTAGGAGGCGGCGAGGCCCCAGCCGCCGAGCTGCACGTCCAGGTAAGCCCAACCGGGGCGCCCGCACCAGGCGGCTACCTGGGCGATGTAGGCGAGCAGCGGCGCATTGACCGCGTTGAGCGCCTCGACCGGGGCGCCCGGCACCTGCCCGGCCGCCGCGGCGAGCATCCCCAGCCACATCGCCGGCGCCACCGCCGGCAGCGCCAGCAGGTTGGCGATCAGGGTCGTGGTCGAGACCGCCTCGAAGTGGAAGGCGATCAGCGGCGCGGTGGCGAGCGTTGCCGCGATCGTCATCCCCGCGCCGTCGGCCAGCGCCCCTCGCAGGCCGCGCTCGCCGATCGAGCTTGCGATCGTCCGGCGCAGCGGCCCGGCGAGCAGCAGGATGCCGAGCACGGCGGCGAAGCTGAGCTGCCAGCCGACGTCCGCGGCGATGCCGGGGTCGATTGCCAGCAGGACGACAGCGGCGAGGAGCAGGGCGTGGAAGCGCGACGCTCGCCGGCCCGCGAGCGTCGCCCAGAGGCTGAGCGCGCCCATGATCGCGGCGCGCTGGATCGACGGCTCCGCCCCCGCAAGCGGAACGTAGACGGCGATCAGGCCGATCGTCCAGAGGAGGCGAGCACGCAGGCCCAGGCCGAAGGCCGCGAGCAGCGGCATCGCCAGCAGGGCGAGCAGGGCGACGTTCTGGCCGGAGACCGCAAGCAGGTGCGCCAGCCCCGAGCGGCGGAAGTCCTCGACGGTGCGGGAGTCGATGCGCTCGTCCTGGCCGAGGACGAAGCCGCGCGCCAGCTCCGCCTCGCGCGGCGGCATCCCGCTGCCCAGCGCCGTCTCGGCCCGGGCGCGGATCTCGCCGCTGTGCGTCAGCGAGAGCACCACCGCCATCGCCACCGCAAGAAGCAGCGGCAGCGGCGGTCGCCGAGCCGGCATCTCAGGGCTGGAGGCGGGCGCGCAGCGACTCCATCGTCGCCGGGCCGATGCCGCTCACCTCGTCGAGCTGCTCGATCGAGGCGAGGCCGCCCTGGCTGTCGCGGTACTCGACGATCTTCGCCGCCGTCACCGGCCCGATCCCCTCGATCGTTTCCAGCTGCTCGACGGTGGCGCTGCCGAGGCCGATCGGCGCATCCTCGGTCGGCACACCCGCGACCGCGGTCGTCGACCCGACCGCCGCCCGCTCCGGCACGACCACCTGCTGCCCGTCGGTCAGCCGCGCCGCCCGGTTGATCCCTTCCAGCACCGCGCTCCCCGCCGCGCCGCCGGCCCGCGCGATCGCGTCCACCACCCGCGCCCCCGCCGGTAGCCGATACACCCCCGGTCGCCGCACCGCCCCGGCGACGTCGACGACGAGGTCCCCCCCACCGCCGCCGATCTCGATGGCACCGTCGTCAGCCGGGGCGGCGGCCGCCGCGGGCGGCGCGGATTCGCCGCTCTCCGCCCTGATGGCGCGTGCTCCGACGAGAAGAAGCGCCACGGCAATCGCAGCGTAGACCGCCATCTGCGATCTGCTCAGCTCGGGCATGCGCATAGCCTGCGACGCACGGACGCGCGTATGGCGCGCAAAAAGAAAAATTTGAGACCCAACTGAGTCGCGAGAAGGAAGCAGGTCGGGGGATGCAGGGAGGGCGGCGAGGGGAGCGCACTGACGTGCGTGACCCGAGCCGACCGACCGAAGACCCGAGATGCGCCGCTTATTCGCGACTCAGAGGTCTTCGTCGTCGGTGTAGCCGCTTACCTCGGCCAGCTGATCGCTGTAGAGCTCGGCGGCGGCGACTGGGGGCGACTGGACCGCGACGCAGACCAGCTCGACCTCGCCCTTGTTGGCGACCGAGTGGTCGGTGGCGGGCGGGACGAGGATCAGGTCGCCCTCGCCGACGTCCTGCGTGTCGCCGGCGACCGACATCGTGCCGCCGCCGCGGACGACTACGTAGACCTGCTCGCCGCCCTCGTCGGAGCGCAGCGTCTGCTCGGCGCCGGCCGGGATCTCCAGCCAGGTGACCGACATGTTGCGCGCGCCGAGTTGCCCGGCGTCCATCAGCGCGTGGTAGCGCAGCCGGTGCCACTCCTCGGCGGGCGCCTCCGATAGCCGTCTGACCAGCATTGCGGGCCGCTTTGTAGCAGATAAACGGCGGCGGAACGAAAAATCTCAGCGCACTACGAGGTTCACGAGCTTGCCCGGCACGACAATCTCCTTCACCACGTCCTTGCCGTCGAGGTGGCGGCGCACCTTCTCGCTGGCGCGGGCCAGCGCCAGCAGCTCCTCCTCTCCCGCGTCTGCTGCCGCCTCGATCCGGTCGCGCAGCTTGCCGTTGACCTGCACGACGAGCGTCACCGTGTCGCCGGCGAGCAGCGCGGGGTCGGCCTGCGGCCAGGGCTCATCCCAGACGCGACCGCCGTCCAGCCGCTCCCAGACCTCGGCGCCCAGATGGGGGGCGAAGGGGGAGATCAGCGAGGCGGCGGTGGCGGCGGCGAAGCGCACCGCGGCGGCCCCGCCCTGCTCCCCGTAGAGGCCGTCCTTGAGGCGGTAGGCCTCGTTCACCAACTCCATCACGGCCGCGATCGCGGTGTTGAACTGGAAGCCGCGCTCGAAGTCCCCCGTCACCTTGTCGATCGCCCAGTGGGCCTTGGCGAGCAGCGACCGAGCGTAGCCGTCCCGGGCGGCCTCGAGGTCGCTGTCCGCCCTGGCCTCGACCTCCTCGCAGAGCCGCCAGAGGCGGGCGAGGAAGCGGTGGACGCCCTCCACCCCCTCGTCGGACCAGTCGCCGCCGCGCTCGGGCGGGCCCATGAAGCAGACGTAGGTGCGGGCGGTGTCGGCGCCGTAGCGCTCGACGTACTCGGCGGGGCTGACCGTGTTGCCCCTCGACTTCGACATCTTCGCCCCGTCGCGGGTGATCATCCCCTGGGTGAAGAGGTTGGCGAAGGGCTCCTGCACGCCGAGCTCGCCCAGATCGAAAAGCGCCTTGGTGAAGAAGCGCGCGTACATCAGGTGGAGGATCGCGTGCTCGACGCCGCCGATGTACTGGTCGACCGGCAGCCAGTGGTCGGCCGCGGCGCGGTCCCAGGCGGCGTCGTCGTTGCGCGGGTCGAGGTAGCGGATGAAGTACCAGGAGGAGTCGACGAAGGTGTCCATCGTGTCGGTCTCGCGCCGCGCCGCGCCGCCGCAGCGCGGGCACTCGGTCGCCACCCACTGCTCGGCGGCGGCCAGCGGGCTGCGGCCCTGCGGCGCGTAGTCCTCGACCTCGGGCAGCTCGACCGGCAACTGCTCGTCAGGGACCGGCACGATGCCGCACTCGTCGCAGTAGACGACCGGGATCGGCGCGCCCCAGTAGCGCTGGCGGGAGACCAGCCAGTCGCGCAGGCGGTAGTTGACCGAGGCTTCGCCTCTGCCCTCTTCGGCGAGCCAGGCGACGATCTCCTCGTAGGCCTCGCGGTTGTGCTTGCCGTCGAAGCGTCCCGAGCCGGTCATCGAGCCGTCGCCGGCGTAGGGCAGCCCCTCCTCGTCGCGCGCCGTCTCGGGGTCGGTGCCCTCGATCACCCGCCGCACCGGCAGCTCGAAGGCGCGGGCGAACTCGTAGTCGCGCGCGTCGTGGGCGGGGACCGCCATGATCGCGCCGGTGCCGTACTCCATCAGCACGTAGTCGGCGACGAACATCGGGATCTGCTCGCCGTTGACCGGGTTGACGACGCTGCGGCCGAGCGGCACGCCGGTCTTCGGGCGGTCCTCGTCGCCGCGCTCCTCGGCCGACTCGCGCGCCACCCGGTCGACGTACTCGCGCACCGCCGCCTCGGCGGGGGTGCCGGCGACGAGGCGCTGCAGCTCGGGGTGCTCTGGGGCGAGGACGAAGAAGGTGGCGCCGAAGAGGGTGTCGGGGCGGGTGGTGAAGACGGGGAAGTCGAGGCCGACCTCCTCGCAGCGGAAGATCGCCTCGGCGCCCTCGGAGCGGCCGATCCAGTTGCGCTGCATGGTGACGACGTGCTCGGGCCAGGACTCGAGCAGGTCGAAGTCGGCGAGCAGGCGCTCGGCGTACTCGGTGATCCGGAAGAACCACTGCTCGAGGCGGCGCTGCTGCACCGGCGTGCCGCAGCGCTCGCAGCGGCCGTCGACGACCTGCTCGTTGGCGAGCACCGTGGCGTCCTTCGGGCACCACTGCACGGGCGCCTCCTCGCGGTAGGCGAGGCCGCGCTCGAAGAGCTGCAGGAAGATCCACTGCGTCCAGCGGTAGTACTCGGGCGTGTGGGTGCCCAGCTCACGCGACCAGTCGATCGAGATCCCCCACTCGCGGAACTGGCGGCGGAAGGAGTCGATCGAGCGCTCGGTCGCCTCGCGCGGCGGCTCGCCGGTCTTGATCGCGTTGTTCTCCGCCGGCAGGCCGAAGGCGTCGTAGCCCATCGGGTGGATCACCTCGTAGCCGTGGCGGCGGCGGAAGTGGGCGATCGCGTCGCCGACCGCATAGCACTTGAGGTGGCCGACGTGGGGTTCGCCGGAGGGGTAGGGCAGCATCTCCAGCACGTAGGACTTTGGCTTGTCGCCGTCGTAGCCGGGCCAGCCGGGGTTGGCCACCTCCCAGGTCCGCTCCTCGGCCCAGACCTGCTGCCACTTCGCCTCGATCGCCTTGGGGTCGTAGCTCGCCATGAGCAGGCGATCTTACGAGGGCGCTCAGTAGATCGGCGAGACGGCCTCGAGGATCTGCGGCCAGACGTAGACCTCGATCGTCGCCGCGACGACGACGACCGGGATCGCCAGCAGGACGGTGATGAAGGTCGCGGCGAGCAGCTGGTTCCACTCGCCGCGGCGGCTGGCGATCAGCCAGGCGGCGAGCGGCAGGAAGAGCGCGGTCAGCTCGGGGATCGCGTGCGGCAGCACGCTGAGGATCAGGGTGGCGTGGGAGATGTCGAGCTGGAAGGCGATCGTCGACCCCTGAAAGCCGAGGAAGAGCGCCTGGGTGGAGAGCGAGAAGAGGGTGACCGCGGCGACGAAGAGGATCGCGAACTGGGCGGCCTTGAGGTGGACCCAGCGGGAGATGCCGCTGCGCTGGGCGGCGGCGATCGGCATCGAGGCGCCGGCGATGAAGCCGGCGACGCAGGCCGTGCCGTGCAGCGCCAGGACCAGCGAGTTGCGCCAGAGGATCGGCAGCAGGTCGAGCGGCGAGGTCGAGTCGTAGAGGCCCGGCAGGTGGACCGGGGTCGGGTCCGGGGTGAGCAGGCCGGCGACGACCCAGACGGCGCCGAGCAAGGCCAGGGCGACGGCGAGGCTGAGCGCTATCCAGCCGCGCAGGACCGGCCACGGCTGCCCGTTCCAGGCATCGAAGGTCTCCCGCGTGTCCTGCATCCCATGGGAGAGCACGTGCTCGTTGGCTGCGTTCATCGCCTCAACCATCGGCAGCAGGCGGGGCGCGATTGAGACCCTACGCGTATACGTCGGCCGCGGGAACCGGACACGAGCGGAGCAGCGGGTAGCGCCGGGGCACGGCGGGCGGTCCGAGACGGGCGTAGGGCTTGCCGCGGCGGCGGATCAAGATCTCGGCGCCGGCGGAGGCGCGTTCCATGTAGTGGCCGAAGTGGTTGCGGAACAGGTGGGCACCGACCTCTTCGAAGGAACCACTTGAATCCTGTTTATTAGTGGAGCTGGAGGGACTCGAACCCTCGGCCTCGTCGCTGCCAGCGACGCGCTCTGCCAGCTGAGCTACAGCCCCAGGGAACTCGTACTGCGCCGCCAAGTTTAACGCCGCCCGCTGGTTGTTTCGCGCCGGGTTGAGACGCAGCGTCACGGCACCCCGTTCAGCTACGAGATCGATCGGCAGCAGATAGCACCGATCGAGGTCTCCACAGTACACGGCAACGGCGTCAATCTCGGTCTGGTTGTAGGTCGTGACTACATAGCCTCGGGTCGGCGAGTGATACGACGACTTGAGTCGCACATACACCACATCTTCATCACAGGACGCCCATTTGCATTGCACGCGCAGCAGCTCGCCTTTCACGCCGATGATCAGGTCGTAGCGCTCATGCTCCGTGAGCGGCGCGAAGACCGAGAGGCCGAGCTTGGCCGCCTCCTTGGCGATCGCCAGCTCGGCGACGTTGCCCTTGTGGTTGGGGTTGTGCTCGGTCACGAACACAAGTTCGCAGACAGAACGGTGACAGTCAATACGTCAAACGTCCAGCGCCGGGGGTCAAACGTCCAGAGGGCCGGCGGGAGTGGTCGCTGGGTGCCACCCTACGCGGCGCGCTGCTCGGGGCCCTGGTCCTCGTCGACGTCGAGGATGACGCTGTCGGCGGTGCGGCGGACTTGGAACTCGAAGGGGGCGTTCTCTTCCAGCTCGCGCAGCAGCTCGACCGGCTCGTCGAGCTGCATCGAGAGCGTCGCCCGGCCCTCGGAGAAGCGCTCGACCGAGATCTCCGAGGCGCCCAGCCGGCCGACCGCGTTTTCGAAGCCGACCAGCTGCGAAAAGTCGCCCAGCGGGCCGATCTCCATCTTGATCAGCCCCTCGAAGAGCTGCCCGAGCGCCTCCTCCGCCCCGCCCTCGGCGGGCGTGGCGCCGTTTCCCGGCCCCGCATGGGCATCGGCCAGCTCCTGGGTGCGGCGGCTGACCTCGACCGCCTCGCGCAGCGCCTTCATCCTGATCCGCGTCGCCTGTCCGCGCGCCTGCTCCTCGATCTCCTCCAAGCGGGCGGAGACCGCGTGCAGCGAGACGATGCTGCGCTCGTGGCGCTCGTTCGCCTCCTGCAGCCGCTCGCCGAGGCCGCGAATCTCCCGCTCCCGCTCGATCACCATCCCCGAAAGCGAGGCCTGCTCGTGCTCAGCCCGCGCAGCCGCCTCGGCCGCGATCCGCGCCCTAGCCTCAGCGTTCTCGGTCTCCAGCTCCAGCGACTCGATCCAGGCGTCGCGCAACTCGATCGCCGCATCCACTTCGGCGCGGCGGTAGCCGAGGATCGCCCTCTTGAAGCTACCCATGCGCGGCACCGTAGAGGCGCCCTCGGACGGCATCCTGCGACAGGTCCAGATCGGGCCGCGGCGCCTCGCGCCAGAGCTCCTCGAGCCGGTAGCGCTCCCGTTCCTCGGCGGTGAAGACGTGCAGCACCGCAGCCAGGTAGTCGAGCACGATCCAGCCGGCCGCCCCCTCCCCCTCGACACCGGCCGGCAGCAGGCCGTGCTCCTGCTTCAGCCGCAGCTTCACCTCGTCGACGATCGCCCGCGCCTGGCGCTCGTTGCGCGCCGTGCAGATCGCCAGGAAGTCGGTGTAGGAGGCGAGGCCGCGCATGTCGAGCAGGACGACCTCGGTCGCCCCTTTCGAGTCGGCCAGCGCGGCCAGCCGCCGCGCCAGCGCCTCCGGCGCCGGCTCGCTCATCCGCCGCCCTCGCGCTTGTAGATCCCCTTTTCCTCGATGAAGCGCGCGACCGCCTCCGGCACCAGGTAGCGCAGCGGCCGGCCCGCCGCCGCCCGCTCGCGCACCGCCGAGGAGGAGACCCCGAACTGCGGCATCTCGAGCATCGTCGCCCGCCCCTCGGCACCGAGGCTGCGCAGCACCGCGCCCACGTCGGAGTCCGAGACGCCCGCCCGCCGCGCCACCGCGAGGCGGGCCAGCTCGACCACGCGCCGCGGCTCGCGCCAGCTCTCCAGCCCGACGGCGGCGTCCGCCCCCATCACGAACACCAGGTCCGGTTCTCCCTTCTCGCGCGCAAGCAGCTGCAAGGTCTCATACGTGTAGGACGGCCCCTGGCGCTCGACCTCGAGCGTGGAGACGGAGAAGCGCGGGTCGTCGGCGGCGGCCAGCCGGGTCATCGCCAGGCGCAGCTCGCGCCCCGGGTCGTCGAGGATCCGCTTGTGCGGCGCCTCTCCCGTCGGCATCAACACCACCTCCTCCAGGTCGAGCTGCCAGAGCGCCTCTTGGGCGAGCGCCAGGTGGCCCAGGTGGGGCGGGTTGAACGCCGAGCCGAGGACGCCGACGCCGCTACTCACGCACCTGGCCGTCGCCACGGACGACGTACTTGTAGGTGGTCAGCTCGCGCAGGCCGATCGGGCCGCGGGCGTGCAGCTTCTGGGTCGAGTTGCCGATCTCCGCCCCCATGCCGAACTCGAAGCCGTCGGTGAAGCGGGTCGAGGCGTTGGCGTAGACGGCGGCGGCGTCGACCCCGGCGGAGAACCGCTCCGCTGCTTCCTCGGAGCGGGTGACGATCGCCTCCGAGTGGCGGGTGCCGTGGCGGTTGACGTGCTCGACCGCCTCCTCCAGCGAATCGACCACGGCCACCGCCAGCTTCAGGTCGAGGTACTCGCTGTCCCAGTCCTCGTCGGTCGCCTCCCCCACCGCCGCCTCGCCGGCGGCCGCCCGCGCCCGCTCGTCGCCGACCAGCTCGACTCCGGCCTCACGCAGCTCGGTCAGCGCCGGCGGCAGAAACTCGTCCGCCACCGCCGCGTCGACCAGCAGCGTCTCCGCCGCGTTGCAGACGCCGGGGCGCTGAACCTTGGCGTTGACCGCGATCCGCCGCGCCATCTCCAGGTCCGCCGCGGCGTGGACGTAGACGTGGCAGTTGCCCGCGGCGGCGTAGATCACCGGCACGGTCGCGACCTGCTTCAGCGCCTGCTTCAGCCCTTCGCCGCCGCGCGGGATCAAGAGGTCAACCGAGTCCTCCTGGGTCGCCAGCTCGGCCAGGTCCTCGTGACCGCCGCCGGCCAGCAGCAGCGCCGCATCCTCGGGCAGGCCTACCTCGGCCAGCGCCTCGCGCACGATCGCCGCCAGCGCCCCGTTGGTCCGCTCCGCATAGTGCGAGCCGCGCAGGACGATCGCGTTGCCGCTCTTGATCGTCAGCGCCGCGCAGTCGATCGTCACGTTGGGCCGCGCCTCGTAGACCACCGCCACGACCCCGAGCGGCACCCGCACCTTCCGCAAATCGAGCCTGCTCTCCAGCGTCTTCCGTTCCAGCTCCTCGCCGACCGGGTCGCCCAGCGCCGCCACAGCCCGCACCCCGTCCGCCATCGCCTCGACCCGCGCCTCGTCAAGCGCCAGCCGATCCCGCAGCGCCGGAGTCAGCCCAGCAGCCCTGTCGTCCTCCAGATCGGCAGCGTTCGCCTCCAGCACGTCCGCTGCGCGTTCGCCAAGCAGCCTCGCCGTCGCAATCAGGGCCGCGTCCTTCGACTCGGTCGAAGCCCCGCCCAGCACACGCGCCGCCCGCTGCGCGGCAGCACAAGTCTCAGCGACTGAGGTCGTCGTAGTTGCCATCCCTCGGACAGGGTACTGAGGGGGCGGGGGTGCCCTCCCCAGGAGGCTCAAGGACTACGGCTCCGCACCCTCGCACAACGATTCAGCTGCGCAACGGCCTCATGGGGAGGGCACCCCCGCCCCTCGCACGCTCAGACAAGAACGAACCGATCCCGATGGATGACCTCGTCGGACGCGTGCGGGAGTAGCTCGCGCACTTCGCTGCTCTTCAAGCCCTTCACGCGGGTGAGCTCGCTGGCTGAGTAGTCGGCGATGCCCTTGCCGATCTTCGCCCCATCCGCGATGACGTCGACCGCGTCGCCCGCGTCAAAACGGCCGTCCACCGCGACGATGCCCACCGGCAGCAAGCTTGAGCCACTCTCGCGGAGGACGCGCGCGGCGCCGTGGTCAACGGCTAGCTCGCCTTTACTCGGCTTTGCGTACTTCAGCCAGAGCTTGAAGCTGGATGCCTTGCCCTGCTGCGCAGTGAAGCGCGTGCCCGTCGGTTCGCCGGCTGCCGCGGCCAGCAGCGTGCCGTCTGCGGTGCCGTCGCAGATGACGGTCCCGATGCCCGACTCCGCGGCCATCTCGGCGGCGGCGACCTTGCTGCGCATGCCGCCCAGGCCGAAGGCCGAGGTGCGGTCGCCGATCTCCAGGTCGGCCAGCTCGGCGAAGTCCGTAACCTCGGCGATCGGCGCGGCGCCGGAATCGGCGTGCGGGTCGGCGCTGTGCAGGCCCTCGACGTTGGAGAGCAGCACGAGCAGGCGGGCGTCGAGCAGGATCGCCACCTGCGCGGCGAGGAAGTCGTTGTCGCCGAAGTTGATCTCGTCGGTCGCCGTGGTGTCGTTCTCGTTGACGACCGGCACCACCCCCCACTCGATCAGCCGCCGCAGGGTCTGGCGGGCGTTGAGGTAGTTGGTGCGGGCGGCGATGTCGGCCGCGGTGAGCAGCACCTGCGCGGCGCGTGTGCCGCGCTCGGCGAGACGCGACTCGTAGGCGCGAAAGAGGTCGCCCTGGCCGACCGCCGACGCCCCCTGCAACTCGTCCATCGCCCGCGGCCGCACCGTCAGCCCCAGCAGCCGCATCCCCCGCGCGATCGCGCCCGAAGTCACCATCACGACCCGCTCTCCCCCCTGCTCCAGCTCCGCCACCTGGGCGCAGACCGAGTCGAGCACGTCCGTGCGCAGCTCGCCGTCGTCGGCGGCGACGATCGAGGAGCCGAGCTTGACGACGAGGGTCATGGGCAGCGCCAAGTCTAGGAGCGCCGCCAGATAGGGGGACGAGGGGCGATGATGTGCGCCGTGACCGAGATGCCCCAGGTCGACGGCGTCAGCCACCGCTGGGTCGAGGCGCGCGGGATCCGCTTCCACCTCGCCGAAGCCGGCGCGGGCGACGATCCCGTCCTGCTCCTGCACGGCTGGCCGCAGAACTGGTACGAGTGGCGCCGGCTGATGCCGGCGCTGGCCGAGCGCCACCGCGTGCTGGCGCTCGACCTGCGCGGCTTCGGCTGGTCCGATGCCCCCCGCAACGGCTACCTGAAGGAGGAGCTGGCGAGCGACGTGCTCGCCGTCCTCGACGCGCTCGGCCTGGAGCGGGTGAAGCTGGTCGGCCACGACTGGGGCGGCTGGATCGGCTTCCTGCTCTGCCTGCGCGCGCCGCGGCGCTTCGAGCGCTATCTGGCGCTCAACATCGTCCACCCCTGGGTCGAGCTGCGGGCCGCCCTCCCCCACGCCTGGCGCTTCTGGTACCAGCAGGTGATCGCCGCCCCGGGAGTCGGCTACCTCGCCCACCGCAGCGGCCGCTTCGTCCGCTTCGTCCTGCGCCTCTGGGCGACCGATCCCGCAGCCTGGGACGAGCGGACGATCGCGGCCTTCGCCGACCCGCTGTCCGAGCCGGCCCGCGCCCGGGCGGGGGTGCAGATGTACCGCACCTTCAACTGGCAGGAGGTCTGGCCGGTCGTGCGCGGCGCTTACGCCCGCCGGCGCCTCACCGTGCCGACCCTGCTCCTCTTCGGCGAGGACGACGTGCCGGTCCACCCAAACCTGCTCGCCGGCTGGGAGAAGCACTCCGACGACATGGAAGTAGAGCTCGTCCCCGGCTGCGGCCACTTCATCGCCGACGAGCGCCCCGACCTGGTCGCCGCCCGCGCCCGCGATTTCTTCGCCGGCTGAGCGCGGCCGCTACGGGTGCAGCTCGAACTCGTGCTCGCCGACACGGACCTCGTCGCCCGGCTCGAAGCCGGCAGCGCGCAGGGCGGCGACGACGCCGATCTCGTTCAGCCTCCGCTCGAGGTAGGCCAACGCCTCCTCGTTGCCGAGGTCGTGGCGCTCAAAGAGCAGCTCGACGCCGCGGCCCAGAACGCGGAAGCCACCGTCCGCCTCGCGCTCGACCGAGTAGCCGCCCTCGCCGACCGGCCGGTAGACGCGGTGCTCGGCCTCGAACTCAGCGGGGGCCTCGGCACGCCGTTCCGGGCGCGCCGGCGCCTCCTCGGATAGCTCTGCCAGGATCGCCCTTCGCAGCTCGTCCATTCCCTCGCCGGTCGCCGACGAGACGGCCAGCACGGCCTTCGCCCGCCCGCCGAACCGCTGCCGCCAGGCGGCGACCGCCTCCTCCACCTCCCCGCCGGGAAGCAGGTCGCGCTTCGAGAGGACGACGATCTCCAACAGCTCCTCCAAGCCGGCGCCGTAGGCCTTCAGCTCCCCCCGCACCGCCTCGTAGTTCGACTCCGGCTCCCCCTCCGCCGGCGCGGGCTCGACCAGGTGGACGAGCATCGAGCAGCGCTCGACGTGGGCGAGGAACTCGTGGCCGAGGCCGGCGCCCGCGGCGGCGCCCTCGATCAGACCGGGGATGTCGGCAACGACCGCCTGCCGATCCTCGCTCTCGATCGTTCCCAGCACGGGCGAAACGGTCGTGAACGGGTAGTCGCCGACCTTCGGCTCGGCTCGGGTCAGCCTCCCGAGCAGCGAGGACTTGCCGGCGTTGGGCATGCCGACCAGGCCGACGTCGGCGAGCAGCTTGAGCCGCACCTCGATCCAACCCGACTCCCCCTCCGTCCCCTGCTCGGCGAAGCGCGGCGCCTGCCGGGTCGAGGTCGCGAACCGCTTGTTCCCGTGCCCGCCACGACCCCCATGGGCGACGACGGCCCGCTGCCCGGGCTCGAGCAGATCGACCCGGCTCCCGTCGACCGCCTCCGCCTGCGTCCCCGCCGGCACCGCGATCAGCCGATCCTCCCCCCGCGCCCCGTGCTTCCGCGCTCCCCGCCCATGCGCCCCCCGTCCCGCCCGAAAGTGCTTGCTCCCCCGCAACGCCCCCAGATCCCGCCGCGACGCATCGCAAACCAGCACCACGTCCCCCCCATGCCCCCCATCTCCCCCATCGGGCCCGCCCTTGGGCACATGCGCCTCCCGCCGAAAGCTCACGCACCCGTCACCGCCCGCACCCCCCTCAACCCAGATCTTCGCCTTGTCGTCCACCGCCAGGAGGGTAGTGCGAACGAAACTGCATCCAGCGTCGCATAGCGACGCCAAACGCAGATTCGGCGTGGAAGGCCCCACCCCTCGCCGCGCGCTACTCGCTACGAGTCAGCGAGAACCGAGATCGTCCGCCCCTTGCGCGACGGCTTGAAGTCAACCGTCCCCGCCTGGGTCGCGTAGATCGTGTGGTCGCGGCCGAGGCCGACGCCCTCGCCGGGCCAGAAGCGAGTGCCGCGCTGGCGCACGATTATCTCGCCGCCGCAGACCCTCTGGCCCGCGAAGACCTTCACCCCGAGCATCTTGGGGTTCGATTCGCGGCCGTTGCGGCTCGAGCCAAGTCCTTTCTTATGCGCCATCGTCGTCCTTTTTAGCAGCCGCTTTGGCTTTTTTCGCTTTGGGTTTGGCTTTCGCCTTGGGCTTCGCCTGCGATTTCGATTTCGCCTTGGCTTTCGGTTTCTCGGCTTGCGGTTTCGCCGCCGCTTTCGCTTTCGCCGCTTTGCCGAGTTTCAGCTCGGTCACCTCGAGCCGGGTCAGCTCGGAGCGGTGGCCGGCGCGACGCCGGTAGCCCTTCTTCGGCTTGTATTTGAAGACCTTGATCTTCGGCCCGCGCAGATGCTCGGCGACAGTCGCCTCGACCTGGACCTTCTCCAGCTCCTTCGGCTGGGCGACGACCTCGCCGTCGCGGAAGAGCACCGGCCGCAGGTCGACCACCTCGCCCTGCTTTGCGGACAGGCGGTCGACCAGGAGCGAGGTCCCCTTCTCGACCTTGTACTGCTTGCCGCCGCTCTCTATGACCGCGTAGGTGTTCATTCGCCTTGGCTCCCGTTCTCGGAGCCGGCGGAGTGTAGCGAGGCGACGGCCGCCGCCCGCTCCACCCGCTCGATCCGCACCAGCTTGCGCTTGCCGACGAAGCGGCCGCCGCCGGTGACGCTGACGATGTAGGAGTCGATCCGGGCGACCGCGTCGTCGGCGTTGTACATGTGCGGCTCCTCGATCGTCACCAGCACCTCCTCACCGACCTTGAAGGGCAGCGCCCGCTCCTCGATCTCCTCGCGGCTGCCCGCCTCGACCAGCTCGAAGGTGCCGATCGCCAGCGCGTCGCCTCCCTCGAAGTGGAACTGCTTGCCGGTCTCCTCCTCCAGCTCGGCGAGGCCGCTGCCGGGCTCGATCAGCTCCGCCGCCACCTTCGGGTTGACCCGCAGCAGGAAGGCGTCGGCGTCGCGCGAGGCGATCTCGCGCAGCTTGCGCAACCCCTCCAGCGCCACCGTCTCGGCGGAGAGGACGACCCCCTCGCCGGCGCATGTCGGGCAGGGCGCGGTGAGGATCTCGCGCACCCCGTCGGTGATGTTCTGCCGCGTCATCTCGACCAGCCCCAAAGGCGAGACCTCGACCACATAGCTCTTCGACTTGTCCGCGTCGAGCGCTTTGCGCAGCGTCTTCAGCACTTTGTCGCGGTTCTTGGCCCGCGCCATGTCGATGAAGTCGATGACGATGATGCCGCCGATGTCGCGCAGCCGCAGCTGCCGCACCGCCTCCTCGGCGGCCTCGGTGTTGACCTTGGTGATCGTTTCCTCCAGGCCGCCTTTGCCGCGGCCGGTGAAGGAGCCGCTGTTGACGTCGATCACGGTCAGCGCCTCGGTGTAGTCGATGATCAGGTAGCCGCCCGAGGGCAGGTCGACGCGCCGCTCCAGGGTCGACTCGATCTCCTTGTCAACCCCCCATTTCTCCAGCAGCGGCTTCTGGCTCTCGTACAGCTCGACTTTCTCGACCAGCTCCGGAGCGGTGCGCTGGAAGAAGCCGGTCACCCGCTCCAGCTGCTTGGGCGAGTCGATGACCGCCATTTCGAAGTCGGACAGGAAGACGTCGCGCAGGACGCGAACCGACAGGTCCGCCTCCTGGAAGACCAGGCCCATGCCCTTGGTCTTCTCGGCGCGGCGCTCGAGCACGTCCCAGAGCTTGTGCAGGTAGCCGATCTCGCGCACGAAGTCGGATTTCCTCGCCCCGTGGGCGGCGGTGCGGACGATCAGCCCGCCGGGCCCCTTGTAGGTGCGGTCGACCATCTTGCGCAGCCGGTCGCGCTCCGATTCGGTCAGCCGCCGGCTCACCCCGACGCCGCCGCCCTGCGGCGCGTAGACCAGGTAGCGGCCGGCGATCGAGATGTTCATCGAGAGGCGGGCGCCCTTCGACTTGAGCGGGTCCTTGACGACCTGCACGAGGATCTCCTGGCCGGACTTGATCAGGTCGCCGATGCGCGGGCCGCTGCCGCTGCCGCGGCCGCGACCGCGCTTCGGCGCCTGCTTGCCGCTCGGCAGGACGATCTCGTCGACGTGCAGGAAGCCGTTGCGATCGAGGCCGATGTCGACGAAGGCGGCCTCCATGCCGGGCAGGACGTTGTCGACCTTGCCCTTGTAGATGTTGCCGACGATCGAGCGCCGGCCGCGGCGCTCTATGTAGAGCTCCGCCACGTCGCGTTTGCCGCCTTTGGTCTTCGACTCGAGGACGGCGACACGGGTCTCGCCGCTGTCGGCGGACACTAGGATGGTTTTTTTCATTTCAGCTCAGTTCGGTTAGGTACGCATTGCCGGGCCTCTTTCGCGAGGTCACCAGGCGAACCTGCCTCTCTGGCCGAGGCGCGCTTGCACGTGGATGCTCTGCAGCACTCCCACCGCGAACAGCGTCGCGAGCACGGAGGAACCCCCGTAGCTCAGCAGTGGCAGGGGAATCCCGGTGATCGGCATGATCCCCAGGTTCATCCCCACGTTGACGAAGACCTGGAAGAGAAGCATGGCGGCGATGCCGCCTGCGACCAGGGTTCCGTAGGAGTTCTTCGAGAGCGTCACGATCCGCAGCGCCCGCCAGATCAGCAGGGCGTAGAGGGATAGGACGAACGCGGCTCCGAGGAACCCGTAGCGCTCGGCGATCACCGCGAAGATGAAGTCGGTGTGCCGCTCGGGAACGAAGTCGAGCCGCGTCTGAGTGGCCCGATCGCCGCGTCCGGTGAGCTCACCGGCTCCGGCGGCGATCATGGCCTGGTTCTGCTGGTAGCCCGCGTCGGCGGGGTCCTCGCTGGGGTCGAGGAAGGACGTGAGTCGCTCCTCCTGGTACCCCTTCAAGATCGGCGTCCCGACTGCGGGAGCGACGACGAGGACGACCGCCACGAGGGCGACGACTGCCCCGCCGATGGCCGCGAGGTGCGTCCAGCGGACGCCCCCCACGTACATCACGGCGAGGGTGATTGCCCCGAACACCAGGGAGGTGCCGAGGTCCGGCTGCAGGAAGACGAGCGCAGCCGGGGCGAAGCCGAGGCAGAGGTAGCGCACGGTGCGCTGCCGCGCCGAGCCCCGCCGGGCGCCGTCGATCACGAACCCGGCAAGCGCCAAGACGAGCAGGAGCTTGCCCAGCTCCGACGGCTGGAAGCTGAAGAGGGGAAGGTCGAAGGCGCGCCGCGAGCCGCGCGCCGCGAAGCCGAAGACGAAGACGAGCGAGATGCTGACACAGAGGAAGGTGTAGATCCCGACCCGCAGCTCGCGGAAGCGCGAGTAGTCGATCCGCGCCAGCAGGTACATGCCGAGCAGGCCGAGCACGGCGTAGACCGCCTGCCGATCGACGAAGTAGCCGGGGTCGCCGGGGACGTCGCGGACGGTCGTCTCGGCGAGGACGAAGACGCCGATCGCGGCAAGGGCGGCCACGGTCAGCCCCAGCGGCGCGTCCATGTAGGGGAGGCCGAGGCGCTCGGCGATGCTCGGCCGCGCGGCGAACGCCTCGGGGCGGGCCTGGCGGGTGCGGGTCGCGTACATCGCTACTCGACCGCCCCGGCGGCGTCTTCGACCGCTTTGGCGCGCTCGTCGAAGTGCTCGGAGAGGATCTGGAGGGCGGCGGGGGCCGCCGTGTCGGCGCCAAAGCCGCCTTCCTCGAAGGTCACCGCGACGACGATCTCTGGGTCTGGATAGGGCGCAAGCACGACATACCATGACTGATCGCCGTAGGGAGGTCGCTCCGCCGTGCCCGTCTTGCCCGCCACCGGCACCGGAAAGCCGCCGAAGACGGCGTAGGAGGTGCCGCCGGGCGCCTGGGCGGCGTCGTGCAGGCCGGCGAGGATCGTCTGCCCCCACTCCGGCTCGATCCGCACGCTGCGCGCCGGCTGCGGCTCGATTTCGCGCAGCACCCGCCCGGCGCCGTCCTCGACCTGCATCGCGACGTGCGGCCGCGGCACCGTGCCGCCGTTGGCGATCGTCGCGTAGGCGACCGCCATCTGCAGCGGCGCCGCCTGCAGGTCGCCCTGGCCGACGGCGAGGTTGACGTTGTCGCCCCCCGACCAGGGACGTTCGGTCAACTCTTCGCGGTAGAGCCGGTTGCGCCAGGCAGGGGTCGGCAGCAGGCCGGGCGGCTCGCCGGGCAAGTCGATGCCGCTCTCGCGCCCGATCCCCAGCTTGCGAGCCCAGTCCTGCAGCGCCGTGCTGCCGTTCATGCGGTCGCCGAGCGTGTAGTAGAAGACGTCGGAGGAGACCTGCAGCGCGGTCTGCATCGCGATCGAGCCGTAGGCGGCGCCGCCGGCGTTTTCGAAGGTGATGCCGCCGAGGGTGAAGGCGCCGTCGTCGAGGATCGGTTCGGCGGTCGTCGCGTTGCCGCTGGCCAGCGCGGCGACCGAGGTGATCGGCTTGAAGGTCGAGCCGGTCGGGTAGGCGCCGGCGATCGCCCGGTTGGTCAGCGGCGAGAGTACCGGGTCGCGGTACAGTTCGTCGACCTGCCGCTGGGTCAGCGGCCTGGTGAAGACCGCCGGGTCGAAGGTCGGGTTCGAGCCCATCGCCAGGATCCGCCCGTCGCGCACGTCCATCGCCACGTAGGCGCCCGGCAGCCCGGTGCCCGAGAGGGCCGCTTCGCCGGCTTCCTGCAGGTCGGCGTCGATCGTCAGCCGCAGGTTGTCGCCGGGGACCGGCTCGACGACCCGCAGCTGCCCGCCGGGGGTCGGCCGGCCGAGCGAATCGACCTGGATCCGCGTCGCGCCGGCGTGGCCGCGCAGCACCCGGTCGTAGAAGTACTCGACCCCGTCCTGACCGACCGTGTCGCCCGGCTCGAGGCCCCTGTAGCGCCGTTCGTCCAGCTGTGCTTCGGTCACCTCGCCGACGTTGCCGAAGAGGTGCGCGGCGAGGGCTCCCTTGGGGTAGTCGCGGACGAAGACCCGCCGCACCTCGACGCCGGGAAAGCGGTCCTGGTTCTCCTGCAGGTAGTAGACGAGGTAGCGGCCGACGTCGCGGCGCAGGGTCACCGGGGCGGCCGGCGCCAGGCGCAGCTCCTCGCGCAGGGTGCGGCGCAGCTTCGCCGGCGTCGTGTCGGTCAGCTCCGCCAGCCGGGCGATCTGGGTGCGGCGCCGGCGCGGCTCGGCGGGCAGCTTGCGCGGGTTGATCTGCAGGGCGAGGCTGGTGCGGTTGTCGACCAGCACCTCGCCGTCGGCGGCGAGGATCGCGCCGCGCGGCGCGGCGACCCGGTACTCGCGGATGCGGTTGTTGTTGGCCTCGGCCAGGTACTCCTCGCCGTTGACCGCCTGCAGCGTCCAGAGGCGGAAGAAGAGCAGGACGAAGAGCGCCAGGGCAAAGCCGCCGAAGACGCCGATCCGCAGGGCGAGCCCCTTGTTCATCGCCGGTCCGCGCTCATCGGATCGAAGGTACATCGCGCCTCAGACTCCCATGACCGTGGGTTGACGGCGGCGGCGCGTGACCTGGGGCTCCTCGACCAGCGCCGGGCGCAGCGCGCGCCGCACGGCGAGGTAGATCGGCCAGCCGAGGAAGAACGCGTAGATGCACTTCAGCAGCGTGTCGCGGACGACGAGGGCGCTGATCGGCGCGTCGACCCCGAGCGTCAGCTCGACCGCGGCGAAGCCGACCTCGGCGACCAGGGTGAGCGCCATGCAGAGCAGTGGCGGCACCAGCGCGCTGTGGATCTCGAAGCGTTCGCGGAAGAGCCCGGCGAGGTAGCCGACCGCGAGCAGGACCAGCGAGGCGCCGCCGAGCGTCCCGGCCAGCAGGCTCGCCGTCAGCAGGCCGATCGCGAAGCCGGCGACGGCGCCGGTCATCGCGCCACCGAGCAGGCCGAGCGAGACGACCAGCGCCGGCAGGATGTCGGGGCTGGTGTCGAAGAGCGACACCCGCGAGAAGAAGGAGAGCTGCAGGAGGACGCCGACGACGACGATCGCGGCCAGCCGGGCGAAGATCTTCGGGGTGACGATCACCTGGCGCGACCTCCGGTGAGCACCTGGACCAGGTCGAGGTTGGCGAGGTCGGCGTAGGGGCGCAGGTGGACCTGCTGGCTCGCCTGCTGCTCGACGATCGAGGCGCGGGTGACCTCGCCGATCGGCAGCCCGGCGGGGAAGAGCGAGGCGATGTCGCCGGCCCGCCAGCCGGCGGTGACCACCGCCTGGCCGACGCCGATCTTGCGGGCCGAGTCGATGAAGTCGAGGACGAGGTCCTCGGGGTTGCCGATTTCCGGCCGGACGACGCCCTGCGCCCCGCCCGGCAGGACCTTGGCCGAGACGGCGCTGGCGTGGTCGGTGATCAGCGTCACCCGGGAGGAGCTCGGCTGCACCGAGGCGACCTGGCCGACCAGGCCCTCGCCGGCGATCACCGGGTCGTCGACCTGCGTCCCGTCGCTGCGACCGACGTCGATCGCCACCGCCGAGTGCCAGACGGTCGGCGAGCGACCGATCACCCGACCGGTCACCGGCTCGTAGGCGGAGGCGGCGAGCACCGGCCCGCGGTCGAGCCCGACCAGCTCGCGCAGCTGGGCGTTCTCCTGCAGCGCCGCCTGCCCGGCCACCGCCTGGGCGCGGGCCTGCTCGAGCTCGTCGCGCAGGCGGCTGTTCTCCCCACGTGCCTCGAAGGTCTGGTCGAACCAGCCGACCAGGTCGCGGGCCGGCTTCAGCGCCCGGTCGGCGACCGCCTGCAGGGGGCTGAAGACCGTGCTGAGGCCGTCCTGCAGGCCACCCGAGCTCTGCCCGTAGGTGATCGTCAGCAGCAGGAAGGAGCTGAAGACCAGGAGGGTGAGTACCGCACGGCGGCGGCGTACTTGCTTTCGGTACACGTGTGAAACCTGAAGTTTTGCGCTTTCGGCAGGCGACGGCTAGTGCTAGGCAACTCGCGCCGTCCCTGAGTTCATCTTGCTGGCGCGGTGGATCGTCTCGAACTCCTCCAGCGAGATGCCGGAGCCGACCGCCACGCAGGTCAAGGGCGACTCTGCCAGCTGACAGGGCATCTGGCACTCGTCGCGGAGGCGCTGTTCGAGTCCTTGCAGAAGCGCGCCACCGCCGGCAAGGGTAATGCCTCGGTCCATGATGTCCCCCGCCAGCTCGGGCGGGGTGCGGTCGAGCGTGTCCTTGACCGCGTCGACAACGTGGCCGATCGGCTCGTCGAGCGCCTCGCGCACCTCGGCCGAGCCGAGCGTGATCGTTTTCGGCAGGCCGGAGACCAGGTCGCGGCCGCGGATCTCGACCTCGACCTCCTCCGGCAGCGGCGAGGCGGAGCCGGCCTCGAGCTTGACCTCCTCGGCGGTCTGCGTGCCGATCGCCAGTTTGTAGTGCTGCTTGCAGTGCTGCACGATCGCCTCGTCGAGCTCGTCGCCGCCCACCCTGATCGACTGCGAGACGACGATCCCGCCGAGCGAGATCACCGCCACCTCGGTGGTGCCGCCGCCGACGTCGACGATCAGCGAGCCGGTCGGCTCGGCGACGGGAAGGCCGGCGCCGATCGCCGCCGCCATCGGCTCCTCGATCAGGTAGGCCTTGCGTGCGCCGGCCGAGAGGCAGGCCTCCTCGACCGCCCGCTTCTCCACCCCGGTGACGCCGGAGGGGACGCAGACGACGACCCGCGGGTGGGCGAAGCGGTTGGAGTGCACCTGCTTGATGAAGTGCCGCAGCATCTGTTCGGTCACGTCGAAGTCGGCGATCACGCCGTCCTTGAGCGGCCGGATCGCGGTGATCGTGCCCGGCGTGCGGCCGAGCATCCGCTTCGCTTCGACGCCGACCGCGTGCACCTGGCCGTTGCGCGAGTCGATCGCCACCACCGAGGGCTCGGAGAGGACGATGCCGCGGCCGCGCACGTAGACGAGCGTGTTGGCGGTGCCGAGGTCGACCGCCATGTCGCGGCCGCTGAATCCGTTTAGGAAGGAGAAGAACGCCATTCTGGTATTCGCTGCAATTTGCGAGCGCGAATCATCCCAGATGGCCGCCGCCCGCCTGCGCTCAGCTCAGGCAAGCAACTCCGGTGCCAGCTCGGCGAGCAGCCCGACCGGCAGGCCGACCACGTTGGAGACGCTCCCCTCGAGCCGCGCGACCAGGGTCGACCCCAGCGTCTGGATCGCGTATCCCCCGGACCTCCCCCGCCACTCCCCGAACCCCACGTAGCGCTCCTTTTCCGCCTCGGTCAGCTCCTTGAAAGCAACCGTGGTCCGCTCCAGCCCACTGCGCTCCTCCCCATCGACGAGCACGACGAGCCCGCTGAGCACTTCGTGCGGACGGCCGGACATGCGATCGAGGTATTCGCGGGCTTCCTGCTCATCCGCTGGCTTCCCGAGGGCCTTCCCGTCCAGCACCACATCCGTATCGCAAGCGATCACGAACCCACCACGCTCCACCGCCCGTGCCTTCAGCCGCGCATTCTCGACCACCTCGACCTCGGGGTCGCCGCCGGTCAGCTCCTCGACTCCCGGGACAACGACCTCGAACTCCACCCCGAGCTTCTGAAGAATCTCGCTCCTCTGGGGCGATCCGGATGCCAGCGTCACCGGCATCCGCTTCGACCTTGGGCGGGGATGTGGGTAGGGGGTGGAGCGTCTTGTACTTTTTTTGCGGCGAGGCAGGCGGACAGCCGCAGACTGTCTTCAAAAAAAGTTAAGCGGAACCCCCTGCCCACAGCCCCGCCCTACGACAACTCAGGAAACCAGATCCCGATCTCGCGCTCAGCAGACTCGTCGGAGTCCGACCCGTGCACCATGTTGAAGGTGACCTCGAGCGCGAAGTCGCCGCGAATCGAGCCGGGCGCCGCCTCGACCGGGTTGGTAGCGCCGATCACCTGGCGGGCGGCGGCGACCGCTTCGGCCCCCTCCAACACCATCGCCACAAGGGTGCCGCGGGTGATGAACTCGACCAGCTCGGCGAAGAAGGGCTTCTCGGTGTGCTCGGCGTAGTGCTCGTGAGCGATCTCCTCGCCGGCGACCATCGTCTTCAATGCCCCGATCCGCAGCCCCTTGCGCTCGAAGCGGGCGATCACCTCGCCGCTCAGGGCGCGCTCGAAGGCATCAGGCTTGACGAGGATCAGGGTCCGGCTCACGGCTGGGGCTCCTTTGTTGTCGTTGGGGCTTGTCTGGATCTTTCGGCGCTTTCGGCTCGTCCTTCGCCGCGGGGGCCGCTTTGCGGCGCGGCGGCGGTTTGCTCTCCTCGCGCGGCGCCTGCTTGCGGCCCTCGCCGCGTTTGCGGCGCGGCCGCTCGGCCTCGCCGCGCAGCGGCCCCTCGCAGTAGGGGCAGAGCGACCAGCGCGGGTCGACCGGCTTGCGGCAGTTGGGGCAGGGGTCCTTGAGGCGGCGCCGGCACTTGGGGCAGCGCAGGAAGTTCTTCTCGATCGGGTACTCGCAGCCCGGGCAGGAGAGCTCGGTCAGCTGGCGTACCCGCAGCTCGGCCGCCCTGATCTCCAGCTCACGCTCGTGCGAGTCTTCGAGGAACTCGGGTGGGCGCACGATCGCGTAGACGGCGGTGCCCAGATAGGGGATGAAGGAGGCGAGGGTGGCGCAGCCGACCAGGAAGGGATCGGAGATGCGGCGCCTGGCGTCGAGGTAGGTGTAGACGATCAGCGCCAGCCAGACGACGACCAGCATCAGGATCAGGAGGTTGACGACCAGGTTGAGGCCGCTGTTGCTGATGCCGAAGATCGCTATAGCCATGGCTGGGTGCCCGCGAGTCGAGCGCGGCTGAGTCTACTTCGCTACCCGCCTCACGAACCCTGGCGGGCCTCGACCGGTTAGAGGAAGAGCCTGCCGAACAGGTAGCCAACGCCGAAGAAGACGAGGATCACGGCGGCGACGACGGCGGCGACCAGGGCCATCATCGAGAGCAGTTCCGATCCGGCGCTCCTGTCCACGCCTCAATCCTCGCACAGGCCCAGTGCGGCGCGGGCCGGCGCGAGCGCGTAGTGGGAGCCGGTGACCAGCAGCACCCCTCCGGCCTCGGCAGCGAGCTCCCGCCCGTGCCGCACCGCTTCGCCGAAGTCGGCCTCGGCCTCGGCCGGCAGCCCGGCCCGCTCGCACGCGGTCACGAGCTCCCCGGCTGCGACCGACCGGCGGCTGGTGGGAAGTTGGGCACAGACGGCGCGGTCGAGGGCCGGGGCGAGGGCCGCGACGATCGCCGGAGCGTCCTTTTCGGCCAGCATCGCCAGGCAGGCGACGACGGGGCGGTCGGCGGTGACCTCGGGCAACGCCTCCGCCAGGGCGGTGGCGCCCTCGGGGTTGTGGGCGGCGTCGAGGAAGGCGGGTGGGTCGGCGGCGACCCTTTCGAGCCGGCCGGGGATCCGCACGGCGGCCGCCACCTCCTTCACCCGCTCTGGGTCGAGCGCGCCGAGGAACGCCTCGGCGGCAGCCGTCGCGAGGGCGAAGTTGCGCCGCTGGAAGGCGCCCGGCGCGCGCAGGACGACCTCCGGCCCGGGGTCCTCGGGCGCGACCACGAGCTCCGCGCCGCGCTCGCGAGCGACTCGCTCGGCGGCCGCCCGGACCGCGGGGCCGACCCTGCCCAGCACCAGCGTCGTGTGGTCGCGCAGCACCGCCAGCTTCTCCGCCGCGATCTCCTCCTCGCTCTCGCCCAGCCACTCGGTGTGGTCGAGCCCGACCGAGGTGAGCACGGTCACCCGCGAAGGGATCGTGTTGGTCGCGTCCAGCCTGCCGCCCAGCCCGGCCTCGATCGCCGCCGCCTCCACCCGGGCGCTCGCCAGGGCGACGAAGGCGGCGGCCGTCGCCAGCTCGAACTGGGTCACCGCCTCGCCCTCCTGACCACCGGCTTCGGCTTCGCTCCGGTCGCGAGGAGTCAGATATGGACGCTCCCTCCGCTCCGCCTCGCGGAGCGTCCGGTTGACCGTCTCGGCCGCTTCGGCAGCGCGCTCGACCGCGGCGGCGAACTCGGCGGCGCCGATCGGCTCGCCGCGCACCAGCACCCGTTCCGCCCAGCGCGCCGCGTGCGGGGAGACGCAGGCGCCGGCGGCGACGCCGTGCGCTTCCAGCAGAGCGGCGACCATCCGCGTCACCGAGGACTTGCCGTTGGTGCCGACGACGTGGACGGAGGCGAAGCGGTGCTGGGGCAGGCCGAGCAGCGTGCAGAGCGCCTGCATCCGCTCCAGGCCGAGCATCCAGCCGATCGGCTCGAGCGAGTCGAGGTAGGCCTCGGGGTCTCCGGCCGTTATTCCGACAGCTCCTCCAGCTCGGCGCGGTAGCTCGCCAGCTTGCGCCGCTCCTCCTCGACCACCTCGGCCGGCGCCTTGGCGACGAACCTCTCGTTGCCGAGCTTGCCCTCCGCCCTCGCGACCTCGGAGCGCAGCTCCTCCCGCCGCGCCTCCAGCCGGGCGGCGACCGCCGCGGCGTCGAGCTCGGCCGAGGCGAGCACCTTGACCGGGCCGACCGCCGCCACCGGGTCACCGCCGTCTGCGGCGAACTCGAAGCGGGCGAGGCGGCCGACGAACTCGCGCGGCCGGGTTCCCTCGGCGCGGGCCGGCAGCACCATCGCCGCCGGCGCCTCGACCAGGTCGCGCCAGGCGCGCAGCCGCCGGGTCAGCTCGATCGCCTCCCCCACCTCGGCCTCCGCCTCGGCATCGCGCAGCGACTCATCGGCGGCTGGGAAGGGGTGGACGGCGAGGTGCCCCTGCCGGGCCGGGTGGTAGCGCCAGATCTCCTCGGTGACGAAGGGCATGATCGGGTGCAGCAGCGCCAGCACCCGCTCCAGCGCGTAGAGCAGCGTCGCCGAGACCTCCGCCTCGCCCTCGTAGAGCCGCGGCTTGACGATCTCCAGGTACCAGTCGCAGAGCTCCGACCAGAAGAAGGCGTAGGCCTCGGTCGCCGCGTGGGCGAAGTCGTAGGACTCGAGCTTGGCGCTCACCGAGGCGATCGTCGCCTCCAGCCGCGAGAGCAGCCAGCGGTCCTCGACCACGACCGGCCGCGGCGCGGCCCCCACGTCGGCGACGTTGAGCAGGACCAGCCGGCTCGCGTTCCAGAGCTTGTTCGCCAGGTCGGCGCCCTGCTCGACCTTGGCGTCGGAGAAGCGCACGTCCTGGCTCGAGGACATCGCCAGGAGGCCGAAGCGCAGCGCGTCGGCGCCGTGCTCGTCGATCTCCTCCAGCGGGTCGATGCCGGTGCCGAGGCTCTTCGACATCCGCCGCCCGTCGCGCGCCTGGATCACCGAGTGGACGTAGACGTCGCGGAAGGGGACCTCGCCGGTGAACTCGATCCCGGCCATGATCATCCGCGCCACCCAGAGGAAGAGGATGTCGCGCGCCGTGGTCAGGAAGTCGGTCGGGTAGAAGGCGCGCAGGTCCGCCGTCTCCTCCGGCCAGCCGAGCGTCGCGAAAGGCCAGAGCGCCGAGCTGAACCAGGTGTCGAGCACGTCCTCGTCCTGGCGCAGCGCCCCGCCGCACTCGCCGCAGCTCTCCGGCGCCTCCTCCGCCACGATCGCCTCCTCGCAGGCGTCGCAGTACCAGACGGGGATGCGGTGCCCCCACCAGAGCTGGCGCGAGATGCACCAGGGGCGGATCTCGCGCATCCATTCGAGGTAGACGCGCTTCCACTGCGACGGCGCTATCCGCACCTCGTCGCGCTCGACCGCCGCGATCGCCGGCCCCGCCAGCTCGTCCATGCGGCAGAACCACTGCAGGGAGATCAGCGGCTCGATCCTCGCCCCCGAGCGGTGCGAGAAGGGGACCGCGTGGACGTAGGGCTCTTCGGCCCGCAGGCGGCCCTCGCCGCGCAGCGCCTCGACCACCGCCTCCTGGGCCTCGACGGCGGTCAGCCCGGCGAAGCGCTCGCCCGCCGCCTCGTTCATCCGCCCGTCGGGCCCGATCGCGCCGATCTCCTCGAGCCCGTGCCTGCGCCCGATCTCGAAGTCGTTGGGATCGTGGCCCGGGGTGATCTTCAGCGCCCCGGTGCCGAACTCGGGATCGACGTGCTCGTCGGCGACGATCGGCAGCCGCCGGCCGACCAGGGGCAGGACGCAGTGCTTGCCGACCAGCTCGGCGTAGCGCTCGTCCTCTGGATTGACTGCCACCGCGGTGTCGGCCAGCATCGTCTCCGGGCGCACCGTCGCCACGGTCAGCACCCGCTCGGAGCCCTCGACCGGGTAGTCGATCGAGTAGAGCGTGTCCTCGACCTCGCGGTTCTCGACCTCGAGGTCGGAGATCACCGAGTGCGAGCCCGGGTCCCAGTTGACCATGTAGTTGTCGCGGTAGATGTAGCCCTTGTCGTAAAGCGCCTTGAAGACGCGGTGCACGGCGCGCACGTACTCCGGGTCGAGGGTGAAGCGCTCGCGCCCGTAGTCGCAGGAGGCGCCCAGCCGCTCGAGCTGCTCGACGATGCGCGAGCCGTACTCCTCTTTCCACGCCCACGCTCGCTCGAGAAACGCCTCGCGCCCCAGCTCGTGCCGCGAGACGCCTTCCGCCCGCAGCTCCTTCTCCAGCACGGCGTGCACGGCGATGCTGGCGTGGTCGGTGCCCAGCAACCAGAGCGTGTTCCGCCCCCGCATCCGCTGCATCCGCACCAGCGCGTCCTGCATCGAGCCGTTCAGCGCATGCCCCATATGCAGCGCCCCGGTCACGTTCGGCGGCGGAATCGAAACCGAAAAACTCTCCCCCGCCACCCCCTCCGCCTCAGGATGGAAATACCCCCCCTCCATCCACTCGGAAAACACCCGCCGCTCAACCTCGGCCGGCTCGTATCGAGTCGTCTCCTCCAGCTTCTTTCGGTCAGCCAGGCTCACGTGCGGCGAGTCTAGATACCCACGCCTGCGAGAGGGGGCGGGGTGCCCCTCCCCAGGAGGCTCAAGGACCAGCGCCCCGAAGCGCGACAAGCGACCTGCTGCGCAACGGCCTCATGGGGAGGGGCACCCCGCCCCCTCTCCACTGGCTACGCGGTTTCCTCGCCCAGCTCCTCGTCCGCCTCGCCGATGTCCTCAGGCGCCGCCTCGGTGACCAGGGTCGGCCGGCGGCCCTGGACGATCGTCTCGCGGGTGACCACGCACTTGGTCACGTCGCGCCGCGACGGCAGCTCGAACTGGACGTCGAGCAGCGTCTCCTCGAGGATCGAGCGCAGGCCGCGGGCGCCGGTCTCCCGCTTCAGGGCTTTGTCGGCGATCGCCTCGAGGCTGTCCTCGGAGAAGACCAGCTCGATGTCGTCGAACTCGAAGAAGCGCTCGAACTGGCGGGTGAGGGCGTGCTTGGGCTCGGTCAGGATCGTGATCAGGTCGTCGCGGGTCAGCTGGTGGATCGCGGCGACGACCGGCAGGCGGCCGATGAACTCGGGGATCAGGCCGTATTCGATCAGGTCCTCGGGCAGCACCTGCTCGAACCACTCGCCGGTGTCCTTCTGCTCGCGCGAGGAGATCGCCGCGCCGAAGCCGACGCCGCGGTCGCCGATCCGCCGCTCGATCACCTTGTCGAGCTCGGCGAAGGAGCCGCCGCAGACGAAGAGGATGTTGGTCGTGTCGAGCGTCAGGAACTCCTGGTGGGGGTGCTTGCGGCCGCCCTGCGGCGGCACCGAGGCGGTCGTCCCCTCGAGGATCTTCAGGAGCGCCTGCTGCACGCCTTCGCCGGAGACGTCGCGGGTGATCGACGGGTTGTCGGCTTTGCGCGCGATCTTGTCGATCTCGTCGATGTAGATGATCCCCGTTTCGGCCTTCTTCACGTCGTAGTCGGCGGCCTGGATCAGCTTCAGGAGGATGTTCTCGACGTCCTCGCCGACGTAGCCGGCCTCGGTCAGCGCGGTCGCGTCGGCGATCGCGAAGGGCACGTTGAGGATGCGGGCGAGGGTCTGGGCGAGCAGCGTCTTGCCGCAGCCGGTCGGGCCGAGCAGGAGGATGTTCGACTTCTGCAGCTCGACCTCCGGGTCTTCCCCTTCGGAGGCCATCTGCACCCGCTTGTAGTGGTTGTAGACGGCGACCGAGAGGGCGCGCTTGGCGGCCTCCTGGCCGACCACGTACTCCTGCAGGACCTGGTGGATCTCGCGCGGTTTGGGCAGCTTCTCGAGTTCGACGCCGGAGGCCCCCGGCGGGGTCAGCTCCTCGTCGATGATCTCGTTGCAGAGGTCGATGCACTCGTCGCAGATGTAGACGCCCGGGCCGGCGATCAGCTTCTTCACCTGGCGCTGCGACTTGCCGCAGAAGCTGCAGAGGAGTTGCTCGTTGGAATCTGTCGGACGTGCCAGCGGAATCCCCTCCTTGCGGGGCGGTAGTCGCCTACCGGCGTCGCGCCCCAAAGCTTAGAGGTGGCTGCAACCCGGCCCTGTCGGTTCCGTCCGTTCTTACGCCGGCCCGGCGGCGGTCCCTTCCCGCGGGCGAGGCATTGCGGCGAGTCGGCCGCCTCGCGGGCGCCGGCGCCTCAGTGGTGTTCGATGACGCGGTCGACGATGCTGTACTCCTTCGCCTCCTCCGCGCTCATGAAGTAGTCGCGATCGGTGTCTTCGGTGACTTTGTCGAAGGGCTGATTGGTGTGTTTGGCGATGATCTCGTCGAGCCGCCGGCGCACGTCGATGATCTCTTTGGCGTGGATCTCGATGTCGGTCGCCTGGCCCTGGAAGCCGGCCGAGACCTGGTGGATGAGGATCTTCGAGTTGGGCAGCGCCATCCGCTTGCCCTGGGCGCCCCCGGCCAGCAGCAGCGCCCCCATGCTCATCGCGATGCCGACGCAGATCGTCTGCACGTCGGGCTTGATGAACTGCATCGTGTCGTAGATCGCCAGGCCGGCGTAGACGTCGCCGCCGGGCGAGTTGACGTAGATGCTGATGTCCTTGTCGGGATCCTCCGACTCGAGGTGCAGCAGCTGGGCGACGATCAGGTTGGCGATTTCCTGGTTGACCTGGGTACCGAGGAAGACGATCCGCTCGTTCAGCAGGCGCGAGTAGATGTCGAAGGAACGCTCGCCGCGCGAGGTCTGCTCGACCACCATCGGTACGAGTGGGCTCATCACATCGCCTCCCGCGTCGCTCCCTCACGGGGAATCAGATATGGACGTTCGGTCGCTTCCGCGCTCACAGCTCGCCACTCTATAGAAGGCTCTCGGGGGGGCGCCGTCACTTGTCGTCGCCCGGCGTCCAGAGGGAGCCGGCCTCCTCACGCTCCTTCTCCGGCGTCCAGATGCTCTCCCGCGCCTCGGCCCGCTCCTTGGCGATCGGCACGGCCGCCTCGGCGAGCAGGTCGATCGCCCTGCGGAAGCGGATGTCTTCGCGGACCATCGCGTCGCGGCCGCTCTCGCGCAGGCGCTTCAGCAGCTTCTGCGGCGTCGTCCGCTCGTGTTCGGCGGTGTGGGCGAGCGCCTCGACCATCTCCTCCTCTGTGACCTCGATTCCCTCCGCCTCGGCGACCGCCGCCAGCACTGCCTCGCGCTTCAGCTCCGCCTCGGCGTCGGGGCGAGACTCGTCGATCACCTGCTCGCGGGTCTTGCCCTGCGCTTGCAGGTACGCCTCGCCGCTCATCCCGCCCGCGGCGAGCTGCCGTTCGACCCGCTCCCAGCGCTCCGCGGCGCGTGCGGTGGCGAGGTCCTCCGGCAGCTCGACCTTCGCCCCCGCGGCGGCGGCTTCGACCGCGGCGGCGCGGAAGTCCTGCTCGGCCCGCCGGTCGAGCGCCTCCGCCAGCCGCTCGGCGATGTCCTCGCGCAGCTCGTCGATCGTGTCGAACTCCGATGCCTCGGCGGCGAAGTCGTCGTCGAGCTCCGGCAGGACCTTTTCCCGCACCTCCTTGACCTCGACCGTGAAGACCGCGTCCTGGCCGGCGAGCTGCTCCGCCTGGTAGTCCTCGGGGAAGCCGACCTCGACCGTGCGGGTCTCGCCGCCGCTCGCACCGGCGAGCTGCTCCTCGAAGCCCTCGATCAGCTGGCCGCCGCCCAGCTCCAGCAGGTAGTCGGTCGCCTTGCCGCCCTCGAACGCCTTGCCGTCGACCAAGCCCTCGAAGTCGATCAGCAGCACGTCGCCCTCGTTAGCCGCCCGCTCGACCGGCTCCAGGCGGGCGAAGCTCTCGCGAATCCGCTCGACCTCGCGCTCGACCATCTCGGCCGGCGCCTCGGCCTCCTCTCGCCCGACCTCGAGGCCCTTGTACTCGCCCAGCTTCGCCTGCGGTCGCACGCCGATCTCGAACTTGAAGGCGAGCGGCTCGCCCTCGTCCTCGGGGGTGGAGACGATTTCGAGCTTGGGATCGCCGACCGGGGCGATGCCCGAGCCGAGCAGGGCGCGTTCGTACCACTCCGGCAGCGCCTCCTGGATCGCCTCCTGCAGCACCGCGGCGAAGCCGACCCGCTGGATCACCAGCGAGGGCGGCGCCTTGCCCTTGCGGAAACCGGGCATGCGCATATCGCGCGCCAGGGCGCGGGCGGCGCGGTCGACCGCGCGTTTGACGTCCTCGGCCGGGACCTCGACCTCGACCTCGACCCGCGAGCCGGGAAGCTCCTTGACAGTTGGCTGCATGGAGCGAGGCACCCTATCTACCGCGAGCGCCGCAGCAGGCCCTGGCGGACAGCGACGGCGAAGTCGATCGCGAAGGCGAGGCCGCGGCCGAGGGGGCCGGTGACCAGCCAGGCCCGCGCCCTGTTGATCGAGCTACTCCTCATTGGCGTATTCCAGCAGCGAGGAGTCGACCAGCCACTCGACCGGGGCGCGGTCGTCGGTATAGACCTCGCCGCCGGGCAGGCGCGGCTCGAGCCGCGCGGCGGACTCGCGCGCCTGGCCGCGCAGGGACGGCGGCAGCGAGGGGACGGCGCGGCGCAGCCGGGCGGCGGAGAGCGGCGCCTGCGCCGCGAGGAGCAGCGTGTTGGTCGACTCGATCGGGTCGCGCACGACGCGCGGGAAGGCGGCCGCCATCGTCCGCCCCAGCACCCGCTCGAGCTCCTCGCTGCCCTCCGGGTGGCCGACGTTGACCATTACGACGCCGCCCGGGGCGAGCCGCTCACGGGCGAGGCGGAAGAACTCGCGCGTCGCCAGGTAGAAGGGAATGTAGGGCTGCCGGTAGGCGTCGACCATGATCGCGTCGTAGCCGCCCTCGGAGCGCTCCAGCCAGGGTCGCGCGTCCTCCGCGAAGGTGCGCATGCGCGGGTTGCGCAGGTCGAACCAGCGGCGGCCGAGCTCGGTCAGCTCGCCGTCGATCTCGACCGCGTCTACGGCGGTGCGGGGGAAGAAGCGGCCGTAGGCGCGCGCCACCGTGCCGGCGGCGTTGCCGAGGATCGCAATCCGCCGCGGCGACCGCGGGCGGGCGGCGAAGGGCAGGTAGAGGTGGCCGTCCCAGTAGTCGCCGGTCAGGTAGCTGCCGGGCCGGTAGAGCGAGTGCACGGCCTGGCCCTCGTTCAGCTCCAGCACCCGCGTGCCGTCGTCGCGTTCGACCACGCGCGCGTACTGGTGCGTCGTCTCCGCCTCGTATAGGACGGCGCCGGTGTCGGCCGCCTTGATCGTCCCCACTGGCGCGGCGAGGACCAGCGCCAGCGCGGCCGGCGCCAGGGCGAAGCGCCAGCCCAGGCCGGCGGCGGCGACGAGGGCGAGGGCGCAGGCGAAGAGGAGGAAGGTGCGCTGCGTGCCGAGCAGCGGGATCAAGAGCAGGGCGGCGGTCATCGTGCCGAAGAGCGAGCCGGCGGTGGAGATCGCGTAGAGCCTCCCCACCACCTCGCCGGCCCGCTCGCGCTCGCGCACCGCCAACCGCACCGCCCAGGGCGAGGCGGCGCCGAGCAGGGTGACCGGGACGGCGACCAGCACCAGCACGCCGAAGAGCGAGCCGGCGAAGCCGCCGACCGAGATCTCGTCGAAGGCGTCGACCGAGAAGCCGAGGAAGGGGCGGGCGGCGAAGGGGATCGCGGCGATCAAGACGGCCGCGGCGAGCACCACCAGGCAGAGCCCGCGCAGGTGCGGGTGGCGGTCGGCGTAGCGACCGCCGAACCAGTAGCCGGCCGAGAGGGCGACGAGGACGACGCCGATCGTGTTCGCCCAGACGATCGTCGAGGCGCCGAAGTAGGGCGCCAGCAGCCGCGCCGCGGCGATCTCGGCGCCGAGGCTGGCCGCCCCGACCACGAAGACCAGCACCGGCAACAGCACCCGCCCCCCGGACGTGCCGGCGCTCCGGCGCTCATATGGGCCTCTATCCACCGGCACGTCCGGGCCCGTCGCCGGCGGCGGTCAGCCGTTCCTCGAGCAGGGCGCCGTGACCGGCGGCGACGGCGCGCTGAGCGCGGCGCTCGTCGAGCTCGACGCCGCGCTCGCGGGCGAGGTCGAGCAGGTGCTGCTTTTCGGTCCCTTCGCGGGCGACCTCGAAGAAGACCCAGGCCAGCACGCCGAGGGCGAGGAAGGTGCCCTCGATCATCATCAGCACGCCGGCGGTGCTCTGGTCGGCCAGCGCCGAGATCCCCCAGTAGCGCTCCCCCGGGGCGTAGATCGGGTAGAGGACCGTGCCCGACCACATCAGCACGTTGCCGAGGATCGCGCCGGTGAAGCGGACCGCGATCACGTAGCCGACCTTCCAGGCGGCGGTGAACCACTCCGGCTTGGGCAGCGGGCCGAAGGCCGGCATCCACATCAGGCAGCCGAAGAAGAGGAAGCCGGCGTGCTCGAGGGCGTGCAGCGGCGCCGCCCCGTAGGCGTCCTGGTAGAGCGCCGGGACGTGCCAGAGGAAGAGGTTGAGCGCCCACAGCGGCAGCGCGACGCCCGGGTGGGCGAGGACCTGGAGGCGGTTGAAGAGGCGAATCGCCAGCAGCGGCTGCAGCAGCGAGCGGGTCAGCCCGAGCACGAGCAGCAGCGAGGCGATGTCGGCGATCAGCAGGTGCTCGCCCATGTGGGCGATCACCAGCTCCTCCGAGATATGGCCGATCGGGCTGAAGAGGGCGATCGCGACCGTCGCCAGGCCGGCGCCGAAGCAGGCCTGGCGCCAGGCCGGAACCGGCCGTCCGTCCCAGGAGAGGACCGTCGCCCGGTGCCAGTAGAGCAGGCCGGCGGCGGTCAGCGGAAAGACCTCGAGCGGGACGAAGGAGCCCGCCACGTGGGCAAGCGGGAGGTTCACGCAATCCAGCGTAGCGACGCGCTTTCGGGCGCCTCGCGGCCGCGGCCGCTGCTAGCTTGGCGCAGCCGTGAGGAGCCCGCGCGACCAACGCTTCCCGCTGATCGGCAGCTACGGCTTCCTCTCCGACTGCCACACCAGCGCCCTGGTCTCCCACGAAGGCGCGGTCGAGTGGCTCTGCCTGCCGCGCTTCGACTCGCCCAGCGTCTTCGCGGCGCTGCTCGACCGCGACGCCGGCCACTTCAAGCTCTCCCCGCGCGGCGTCGCCGTGCCGCTCGGGCGCCGCTACGAGCCCGGCACGCTGATAATCGAGACGACCTGGGTGACCGATACCGGCTGGCTCGTCGTCCACGACGCGTTGACGATCTACGACTGGGAGGAGCAGGAAGGCCCCCGCTCGCGGCCGCGGACGGCGCACGAGTCCGACCGCTCGCTGCTGCGGGTGGCGACCTGCGTCGACGGCCAGGTCGAGCTGGAGATGGAGTGCCTGCCGCGCTTCGCCTACGGCGCCGCCGGCGTCGAGTGGAGCGGCGGCGAGCTCGGCGCCGCGACGGCGAGCGACGGCGAGGGCGCCGAGCTGCGGCTGACCAGCGACATGGAGCTGGCGCTCGACGGCGGCGCCACCCGCGGACGCCTCAGCCTGCGCGAGGGCGACACCGGCTTCTGCGCGCTCAGCTGGGGCGAGAGCAGCCTCGGGGGGCCGCGCAGCGCCCCCGAGGCGCTCGAGCGGCTCGACTCGACCACCGAGTTCTGGCGCGCCTGGCTGCGCGGCGGCAACTTCCCCGACCACCCCTGGCGGGTCCACCTACAGCGCTCGGCGCTGGTGCTCAAGGGCCTCACCTACGCACCCACCGGGGCGATCGTCGCCGCCCCCACCACCTCGCTGCCGGAGACGCCGGGCGGCGAGCGCAACTGGGACTACCGCTACTGCTGGATCCGCGACTCGACCTTCACCCTCTGGGCGCTGCACACGCTCGGCTTCGACCAGGAGGCACGCGAGTTCATGCGCTTCGTCGTCGGCATCTGCCGCAAGGACCCGCAGCTGCAGATCATGTACGGGATCGGCGGCGAGAAGGACCTGACCGAGAGCACGCTCGACCACCTCGACGGCTACGCCGGCGCCCGCCCGGTGCGGATCGGCAACGGCGCCTTCGACCAGCGCCAGAACGACGTCTGGGGCGTCCTGCTCGACTCGATCTACCTGCACGAGAAAGCCCTGCGCGGCGCCGGGGAGCCGACCGACCGGCAGCTGATCGGGGCCCAGGTCGAGGCGGCGATCGAGGCCTGGCCGCACCCCGACCAGGGGATCTGGGAGTCGCGCGGCGAGCCCCAGCACTACGTCTCCTCGAAGCTGATGATCTGGGTCGCGGTCGACCGCGGCGCCCGCCTCGCCCGCTCGGTCGGCCGCGACGACCTGGCCGCCGAGTGGGAGGCGACCGCGGAGCGGATGCGCGAGGAGATCCTGGCGCGCGGCGTGCGCGACGGGGTCTTCCGCCAGCACTACGAGACCGACGCGCTCGACGCCTCGACTTTGCTGATCCCGCTGCTGCGCTTCCTGCGGCCCGACGACCCGCGGGTGCGCGCCACGGTCGAGGCGATCGCCGCGCAGCTGACCGAGCACGGCCTCGTCCTCCGCTACAAGGTGGAGGAGACCGACGACGGCCTCAGCGGCAAGGAGGGCACCTTCCTGATCTGCTCCTTCTGGCTGGTCTCGGCGCTCTCGGAGATCGGCGAGGCGAAGCGAGCGCGCGAGCTCTGCGAGCGGCTGCTCGAGTCCTCCGGCTGGCTCGATCTCTATGCCGAGGAGCTCGAGGCGCACTCGGCCCGCCACCTGGGCAACTTCCCGCAGGCCTTCACTCACCTGGCCCTGATCAACGCCGTCTCCCACGTGATCGCCGACGAGATCCGCGAAGACGGTGGCCCGACGGCGGTTTTCAGCGAGATGGGCGGAGTGCGCGAGGACGGCTGAGCCTGGCCGGCCGTTGCTCAGACTAAACGCTTGCAGACATTATATTTCGATTCGTGTATAGTGCGGCACCGAAGTGGCACCGCACAAGGACCGAGACGAGCACCAGCGCCTCGCCGGGGCCCTGAACCACGAGCTGCGGCGGCGGATCATGCGGCTGATGTCGGACGGCCGCAAAGCCAGCCCGCGCGATATCGCCGACGAGCTCGAGGAGAAACTCAGCAACGTCGCCTACCACGTCCGCATCCTGGTCGACGCCCGTGCCCTCAGGCCGGCCGGCACGAAGCAGGTGCGCGGCGCGCAGCAGCATTTCTACCGCTGGTCGCTGAAGCCGAAATGGGCGCGAGACATGCTCGAAGAGCCGGAGAAGAAAAAGCCGGCAGCCAAGAAGAACCCAAAAAAACGGAAAAAACGGAAAAAACGCGAGTAGCAAGGGGGGAGAAATGACGCCGGGAGCCCTTCATCCAGTCCAGATCGGGTTCGACGAGCTGCAGCGCGAGCTCGGCGTCGATGGCGAGGACTTCGAGCAGCGCGACGCGATCGAGCCCGCCGGCCCGCTCCGCCGCAACGGCGACCGCGTCCTCCCCACACGCGCGGCGCTGCGGCTTGACGAGCTACTCGGCGGCTGACGCAGGGCCCGCCAGGAATCGCTCGACCGCCAGCGCGGTCTCCTCCGGCGACTCCCAGAGCACGTTGTGGCCGTTGGGCACGTCGACCACGGTGAGATCGTCGCCCAGCCGCTCGAAGTGCCGCCGGCCCTCGGCGCCGGCGTCGAAGAGCGGGACCTCGGCGCGCACCAACAGCATCGGCAGGTTCTCGAGCGGCGGCGGCGGCGGGAGGGTCATCTCGCTCCAGGCGACCACCACCGCGCTCGGGCAGAAGCGAAAGCGAAAGCGGCCGTCGGGGCCCTTGCGCACGTCGTCGCGCACGTAGGCCGCCACGACCTCGCGCGGGGCGGCGACGACGGCGTCGTTTGCGAGGACGGCGTTGATCGCGCCGTCGGCGGTGGCGAAGCTCCAGTCGAGCCGTTCGAGTTCCGCCCCCCGCAGCGCTCGGTCAGGCGGCACGACGAGCCCCGAGTCGAGCAGCGCGAGGCTGTCCACGCACTCCGGGTGCGCGGCCGCAACCTCGGCCGCCAACCGGCCGCCGAAGCTGTGGCCGATCCACGCGGCGCGCCCGATGCCAAGCCCCTCGACGGTCTCCAGCAGATCGGCGACGTGGGTCTGGATGTTCCACGGAGGCTCACGACCGGACTCCCCGTGTCCACGCAGGTCGACTGCTGTCACCGCGTAGCCGACCGCGGCGAGGCGCTTCCCCAGCTCGGCGAACACGCCCCCATGCTGTGCGACTCCATGGACGCAGACGACGCTCGGCGCCTCACCGGCGCCCCAGCGATGAGTCCTCAGCACCAACTCTCTGCCCTCCCCTTCATTCCCTTCGTGGCTATGCCCGGATCGCGCCGGGCCCCTCCTCGTTGCGACCCTCCTCCTCGGACTCGGCCCCGACCAGGATCGAGATCTTGCCGAGGTGCTTGTTCTCGTGCAGCAGCTGGTGGGCCTCGGGGACCCCGTCGAAGCCCATCGTGCGCCACAGGACCGGCCGCACCTTGCCCTCGGCCATCAATTGGTTGGCGCGCATGCTCTGGTAAGCGTTG
>Ga0299914_10000051_pt1 | contig 67698 bp, 106 predicted proteins | sample RVTome_10_FD_201361 | JGI IMG/M metagenome (GOLD analysis project Ga0299914, IMG submission 201361) | Soil microbial communities from uranium-contaminated site in the Upper Colorado River Basin, Wyoming, United States - RVT153D57 (version 2) ... | reverse complement strand
GACGATGTTGGTGTAGGTGCCCCATCCGCCGAACCCACCCACAGTGATCATGGGGATCGTGGCGAGGGCGAGGACGATCTTCTGTCCGCGGGTCAGCTTCTTCACGGTGACGGCTCCGTGGTGGGGGCTAGCGGTATCGCCAGGCGGCGGCAGCCAATGCGCCGGCGATGAGGGCGGGGGTAGCGAGGTCTGCGGCGAACGCGGCGAACGCGAGGGCGGTGAAGCCCCAGCGGGCGACGGGTAGGCAGAGGGTGTTGAGGAGGGGGGAGTGTGCGCGTAAGCGTTGGCGTCGGCGTTTGCATTGGGGGCAGGGCGGGCGGCGGGCGGTGTGGTGTTGGGCCATGGGGGCTTCTCCGGGAGTGGGGCCACGCCCCGGCTGGGGGTTTCCGGGGCGCGGCGGCTGTGGGGGTTAGTGGGCGGTCGTCCAGACGACGGCGAAGGCGAGCGTGCTGAAGGCGGCGATGATGCCGAGGCCGTACCAGAAGCGTTCGCCCATCAGAGGGACCCTCCAGGCGCTCGACGCGGGAGGCTGTCCTCGGGGTGCGGGCGGGGCGCGGGCACGGGGTGGCGTTGCGGGAGGTCGCCGCCGGGCCGCTGGTGCTCGGGGGTGGGCTGCTGCTCGCTCACCGGGTCACCGCCCGCAGTTCGGCCGCGTACTGCCCCTGCGTCATCCCGCAAGCCGGGGGCGCGGAAGCGAGGAGGTACTGCCGCTCGCGGACGTTGCTCGTGTTCCGGTCGGCCTCGCCGATGAGGGTGTTCTCGGTCATCGGGGCGGCCGGGTTGGTGTCGAGCTGGTCGGCGACGCTGGCGGCTTGGGTGTGCATGCGGGTGCGTTCGGCGTCGGTGACTTGACCGGTCGGCGGGGTGGGCTGTTGCGGTTGCCGCTGGTTACGATCCACGTGGTCATCTCCTGTGTAGGCAGGTGGATGGCTGGCCCCGACCGGTGTGTGAGAGCCCGATCGGGGCCGACTTGTTGGTGCTGTTCCAGAGTGCACGTTCTGCTTTACAACGTCAAGCAGAACAGGGAGGATGTTGCCGTGCCCGAAAGCCCTGAAAACGAGGGGAGCCCGCGCTTGATGACCACCACCGAGATCGCGGAGGAGCACGGGGTAAGCCGTCAGACGATCCACACGTATCGGCGAACCGGCATCTTCCCTTCCCCTGTTGAAGGCGAGGGCAGCACGCGGCCACGCTTCCGCGAGGACGAAGTGGCCGCGTTCTTCAAGGCGAACCCCAAGCAGCCACGCAAGAAGCGGCGCTTCCCGCCCGAGCAGCAAGGAGAACCAGTGACCACCACGACGGCACGCGATCAACTCGTAGAGACCCTGAAGAGTCCCGGCCTCGTCGGCCTCCGCGCGGAGGAGGCGGAAGAGCTGGTCGACGCCTACCGGACATCCGTGCTGCGTGAGGTGGCCGACGAGATCGAAGGCATCGACGCGCACCCCAACGCGACGGGCCGCCACAGCGACATCTACAAGGCGCTGGCCCACCGGTTCCGTCGTCAGGCCGACGAGGTATCGCCGGAGCCGGAGGGGTGATCGCGGTGGCCGATGACGAGATGACGGCTGCTGGTCGTGCGTGGATGCGCGGCGAGCTGGACAGAGAGACGTATTTCGCGATGGTCCGGCGTGAGGCGTGGCGGCATGTGTGGCGGTCGGAGCGTCGAGCGCGTGCGGGCTGGTGGGCGAAGTTGCGGCGGAGGAGTGAGCGGCGTGGATGATCTCGTGCAGTGGCTACGCGACCAGCTCGACGAGGACGAACGGATCGCGCGGGCCACGACTGACCGCCAGCCATACGACGAGTGGGATGCGGTCGGTGACGATCGAGAGGGTGACACGGCTCGGAGCTTCTGGTCCGTCGTGAAGATTGCCCGTATGGAGCGGACGCCTGCGGCGCGGGACCTCGCCGTGCACATCGCGGCGCATGATCCGGCGCGTGTCCTGCGCGAGATCGAAGCGAAGCGGCGCGTCCTCGACGAGTGCGCGTACTGGAACGAGAAGCTCAACCAGGAAGCCATCGACCAGCCGAAGCATCCGTATCCGTGTCTCGGGGAGATTCTGGACGCGGTCAACCCGATCCTCCGGGCGCTCGCGCTGCCGTACGAGGATCGGCCCGGTTTCCGGGAGGAGTGGCAGCCGAGCGAGTAGCCGCGCGTGACGAAGCCCCAGTCGTGTCCCGGCTGGGGCTTGTTGCTGTCCGCGTTCACCCGTTCGGGGGTCTTTCGTCGGGTGTGGTGTGGGCGTACGGTCGTGGTTCCCCGCAAGGGGGCGCACCTTGGGGCACTCGGCCCGCCTTTCCCAGGGGTACGGGATGGCGGGCCGTCTGCTGTCTGGACGTGCGAACGCCCGCCCTGGTGGAGTAGGGCGGGCGTTCTACGCGGAGTCTGTGACCCTTGACCGCGAGGTTCCGGCATCGCGTGTTGCCGTGGTCCAGGATGGCACGCACGTCAAGCCGGGCGTTTCCACGTCGTCAACGGTGGCCCATCGTCCGCGAACGGGCAGTCTCGGCCCTCGTCGTGACGCGGCTCGTCCCGGGCCTGCTGGCACAACTGCAACTCTCGGCGGCCGGACGCGAACGACAGGCTCGGATCGGGGCCGAAGTCCTCGCGCGCTTCACGGGCAACGATCCAGTCCGGCCCGACGGCTTCGATGCGGACGCAGTCGTAGTGGTCGCGGCCGAAGACTCCGTTGGCGAAGCCGTGGATGATGTCGCCGGGGGTGAGGGGGTGGGTGGTCACAGGTTCCCCTCGGTGATGTCGCGGGCGGCGGCGATGACGACGTCGTAGGGCACGATGACGGGTGCTTCGTCTTCGCCGACGCTGGCGCCGTGGGCTGCGAGGTCGGGTCCGGTGATGTCGGTGAGGGTGGCGACGCGGCCGATGATGAGGTAGTCGCCGGTGTCGAGTTGCAGGATGTCTGGGCAGCTTTGGCCTGTGGCGGATCCTCGTTCGGTGGGGCTGGTGCCGTAGCGGCGGACGATCTTCAAGACTGTTCCTTCGGCTGGTCGGGGTGGCATCCGCAGACGCAAAGTTGACCAGTGAACTTCTGGTTTTCCCGGCACCGGTTGTGGAGCCGTTCGGCGTGCGCGCGGAGTTCGTCGTACTCCGGGCGGGGGACGCCGGACCTGGGGTAGCAGGCGGCGCAGGCAACCGTGTCGGCTGTCTGGCAGGCGGTGGACAGGTAGTCGGTCAGGTCGGGGCGGGCAATGTCGAGGATGTGGTTGGGGAGTTGTTCGCGGGTGCTGCCGGGTGGGGGCGGCGTCCAGGCGGGTTCGGTCGTTTGGGTCGCTGCCGGGCCGGACACGGGCGCGGGCTCGTCGAGGGCGCGGATCGTCGGGCAGGGCCAGCATTCGCCGCGGCAGCCTCGGCAGGGTGCGTTGTGCTGGCCGTCGTGCTGGCATCCGAGGGGCTTCCATGACCAGTCGGAGGCAGGGGCGTGCAGGGCACACACGCGGGCGATGGCGGCCTCGGCGCGCGCGGCCTGCTCGCGGAACGTGCGTGCAGTGCGCGGCTGGGCTTCGGCCGCGCGACGGTCGAGGGCGTCGGGTTCGTGGTTCACGCGGTGCTGCTCCTGGGGTCGTCGGGGTCGAAGTACTTCTCGATGGCTTTGAACGCGGCTTGTTCGTCGGCGGTGAGGGCGGTGTCGTCGCAGCGCTGGCACGCCCACACGCGGCTGGGTGGCCGGTTCATGCGGTAGCCGATGGTGAAGCCGGCGGATCCGACGAGGGGGATGGCGAGGATCAGGTACGGGATCACGGCTGGCCTCCGCCGTTGATTGCGCGGGCGACGGTGAGGGCGCACTCGTGGCTGCGGTCTGTCTCCTGGACGGTCGCGGCGGGGTCGAACTCCGTGTTGGCGAACAGCTCAAGCCAGTCGGCGAGGGCGAGACCGACGCCGGGGTGCATGGCGGCGATGTACGCGGCGAACTCCGGCGTCTCGGCGTCGGCGACGTACTGGATCAGCGGGATCTGCGGCTGGTCGAATTCGCGGTACTCGCCCTGCGCGACGATGCATGGGCACGACGACATGTCGTCGGTGTCGTTGCACTCCTCGGCGTGCCAGGGCCGGTTGCCCCAGTCGTTGGCGGGGAGGGCGCCGGTCAGCTTGCGGAGCGTGTCGGCTGCGGTGCGGAGTTCGTCGGCGGGGGTGGTCATCGGGTGCTCCGGGTGTGGGTGCGTGCGGTGTGGTAGAGGGCGCGGCCTGCCGTGCGGAGGGCGTACAGCAGGCCGCAGATGGCGGGCCAGGCGAGGATGGTGAAGGCAAGCAGGTCGACGCCGGTCACGCTTCGGCCCCGCAGGATCGGCAGGCGAACCCGGGCGGCGGGGTGTCGAGGCACGCGGTGCACTTCGGCTCCCACGAGGTGAGGAGCTGCTCGGGGCGCACTTCGAACGCGGCCGCCAGGGCGACGAGATCGTCCACGGATACGACGACTCGGCGGTGTCCGTCGCGTGCGTTCTCGATGCGGGACAGCGAGCTGATGCCGACGCGTTTGCCTGCGGCGGCGGTGCGGTCGGAGACGTCGCGGAGTCCCCATCCGCGGGCTCTGCGAAGGGCGGTGAGGTTGTTGGCGACGGCGAGGGAGGTCGCGTCACGGCGGGTGTCTGTCACGGCGTCACCTGGATGTCGGTGAGGGGTACGCCTGCGTCGAGTTGGTGGTGGAGTTCGCGGAGGCGGGCGTGGTTGTCGGCCCGGTTGAGGGCTCGGCGGGCCGCGTTCGACAACGAGGACCAGCAGTTGCGGCAGAGGTACATGCGCGGGGGCCGGGGGGTGCGGCAGTTGTGGCAGGGGAGGTTCATGAGCGCTCCTCGGCGGTGTCGCGGGGCGGTTCGAGGCCGAGTTGTACGGCGGCCAGCGCCACGGCTTCGCGGATGGACAGGCCGTCTTCGGAGGCGGCGCGGAGGGCGAGGGCGCGGATGTGCAAGTCGTCGGCGAGGTCTTGCTGTTCGGGGGTGAGGGTGCGGGCTCGTCCGCGTGGGCGTCGGGTGGGTTGCCAGCGGTCTGCGGGTTCGGTGTCGGTCATCGGGGTCCCTTCGCGGGGCTGTACGGGGCCTGTGGCGGCCGTTGGCGGGTTGTGTGGCGGTCGGGGCGTCGGGAGCGCTAAGGACGACTCAGACGGGCACTGGGGGTTTCGGGTGTTCTCCGGTGTCGTGGTGGTCGAGCGCCCACGGCGCCTCTGAGGGCCGCTGTGCCACTTCGGGGTCGCGAGGGACGCTCTCGGGCTGTTCGGGCTCCAGGCGGGCGCACAGCGGCTCTCCCGCCCCCAATGCGGCCCGCACCGTCCGCCACGCCCGCTTCACGGCCCGCCCGACGGCCCACGCCACGACCAGCGCCACCGGAGTCGCGACCGCGGCACCTATCGCGATCCACGCGGCGATCGCCCACAGCATCCGGTCGATGGCGTCGTACAGGTCGACGATCACGAGGACGGCTCCTCTCGCGGTACGAGGCCGAGAACGACCGCGCTCGTACACGGCCACGGGATGTGGCAGCGGTAGCACCACACCGCGCGGAGCTTGCCGTTGGTGATGACGTTCATGGGCTCGTGGCCGAAGTCCTCGACGGCGGGCTGCTCGGCCACGGTCAGGCCTCCCCGTCGTAGCGGCGGATCTTCATAGCCGGACTGCGTTGCGGTGGCGGGTCGTTGCGGTGCTTGAACGCGTGGACGCCCTGCACGGGGTGGGCGAGCAGCCAGCCGATGTTCTCGGCGGAGCGCACGGTGTACCCGAGCCACCAGCGCGGTCCGGTCGGGCGTTTGCCGACGAGCTGCCAGGCGGCCCACTGGGAGGCGCGGTGTCCGAGCCGGGCCCGGCCGAGGGCGTAACCCACGGCCAGGAGCGCGGCGTACAGGAACCAGGTCACGAGTCGTCCCCGCAGACGTGTTCGTCGGGGGCGAAGGGCTGCCCGTTCTCGTCGTGCAGGACGAGTCCGTCGTCTTCGTCGTACCAGCCGTCGCCGGTCGCGCCGCAGCTGCCGCACTCCCAACTGCCTGCGAGGCTGATCCCGGTGAAGCCGCCGCTGTTCGGGTTTCTGGCCATGGGTCAGGCCTCCTTGCCAGGCTGCACCGAGGCGGCGCCCTGGGGCTTCGTGCGTCGCTGTGCCTTCCGGCCGGTACGGCGCGCCAGTTCGGCGGCCTCGTGCCACACCTGCGCCTGCTCCTCCAGATCCCGGCGCATCTCCTCCTCGGCTTCCACGGACAGCGTCTGGGCTTTCGCCTGGAGAGCGGCGACGACTTCGTCCACCGCTGTGGGCCCTGCGGCGGGCTGTTCGCCGTCGGCGAGTTCACGGCATGCGCGGCAGGAGTCGGGTCCGATGGGGATGGTGTGGACGCAGCACAGGACGCCGTCGTCGCGTCGGTAGTGGGCGGGCGGGACGAACGGCTCCTCGGCCTGCTGCGCCTCGACGGCGTCGGGGTCGTGTGCGCCGCAGTGGTGCTTGCAGCCGTAGCAGGGGCAGCGGCAGGGGTTCGGGCTGGTCTCGTAGCCGGGGCAGGACGCGATCGCGGCCTGCTCGGTCTCGGGTTGTGGCGGCTCGTCGGCCATGCGGCGCAGCACGTTCGCCGCGTCGGGCTCTGGCTCCCCGTGGATGGGGCAACTCAGGGTGCAAGTGCGGTAGTCCCGAGTCTCACAGTCGGGGTGGTTCAGGCCGCGCGTTCCGGCCTCGTCGGCTTCCCGCAGCACGTCGGCCCGGTCGAGGCTCGCGGGCAGCACGGCCAACACCGCCTCGGCGAGCGGCTGCGCGCGGTGGAGGCGTACCTCTTCGGCGGTCGCGGTGAGCGGCAGACCGCCGGGGGTGTTGTGCTGCGGGCCGCCGTAACGGGGCTGAAGAGCGTCAGCGATGGCGGCGGCGATGCGGTCGCGGAGCGCGGCCCGGTCGGTGGCAGGCGCCAGCCCGGCAGCCGTCACCACCTCGCGGGCATCGGCCAGATACGCGGCACGACATGGCTCGGTGAGGTGGGCCCACACCTCGGCGGGGTGGTCCTTCGCGGCGAGATGTTGGGCGATCCGCTCGGCGACAGCCTCAGCGGCAGGCGCAGGCCCGGCTGGCACGTACCCGGCACGGAAGTCCGCATCCGAGTCGACGTCGAAGTGGTCGGCATACCGCAGCACCCAGCAGCCTGGCCGGATCGCCACCCAGTGGCTCTCCTCAATGAGGACGAGCGCGTCGTCCTCCGGGTCGATGCGCTCATCGGGGGCGGTAGTGGCGAATCGCTCGGGGGTGAATGCGCGCAGGACGTCGGCGTTGCTGCCGGTCCACTGCACGGCTTCGACCTCTGCGGCGCGGGGGCGGTAGCGGGCGACCGGCGCGACTCGGCCGATCGGGCACTCCGGGTGCGGATGCACTTCCTCGCCCTGCTCCTCGTAGCAGAGCCCACAGTCGAGGAGGCGGGGGCTGTTGGTGGTGTCGCTCATCGGGTTCCTCCAGTGCGGCGGGCGATCATCCGGGCCTTGGTCTGGTCTTGGGTGGGCTGGATCCACTGGTGCCAGCCGGGTCCGCCCTTGGATGGCGGGGTCCAGCGCTGCATGTGCTCGCGCTTGCTGATGCCGCACCAGCGACAAGCAGACGGGTCGGTGGTCACGGTGTGGCTCCTGGGGTGTGTGGTTGGGTGGGCGGGCCGGCAGCCCCACGGCTCCAACGCGGGGCTGCCGGTCTCATGCGTGGTCACGGGGTGGGCGTCTCGCCCGGCTCGGCGTCCCCGGCGAGGAACTCCTTCAGCGCTTCATCGCCGCGGCCGGACTCCGCGTCCCGCTTGGCGAGCTGGGTGATCAGGTACTTCCGCTGGCCCTTGAGGCGGCGGATCTCGGCGAGGAGCGCGGGCACGTCCTCGCCCGTCATCTGGTCGGCGTCCGCCTGGAGCGGGACGTCGGTGAGGGTCGCGTACTCGTGGAGGTGAGCGGCGCGGGTTTCGATGTCGGCGAGCCGCTGCTCGGTGAGGGCGAGGCTGGCGGTGGGCTGGGTCATGTGCTGCTCCTGGGTGTGTGCGGGCCGGACGGAACCGGATGTCATGCGGGGGTCTGGCGTTCGGTGCGGGTCATCAGGTCGTGCGGGATCAAGCCGGTCCGCAGGACGTCACGCAGATCGGCAGCCACCTGGCGGTAGACGCGGGCGCGCTCACCGACTTCGGCGTTGAGGGTCGCGGCGGCCGGTCCTTCGAAGTGGCCGATGGTGGCCTCTGCGGTGGCGGCTTCCTGCTCCCACCGTTCGGCGAGGGTGCCGAGGACGGCGGGCAGGTTCGCCGCGGTGGTCTGCTCTGCGTTGATCTGTTCTGCGGTCCGGTTGGCGGCTGTCCAGGCGGCGATGGTTGCGTGGAGGTGGGGGCCGATCGGTTCGGGTGTGGTGGTCATGTCGGTTCCTTCGTGGCGATGGGGTGGGTGTGGTGGGCGGGGTCCGCGCGGTAGTGATCGCTAGCGGGTTAGGCGGCTTGTCGGAAGCGTTCAGAGCGCCAGCGGTAGACAGTGCGTGGGGTGACGCCGAGGATGCGGGCGATCTCCTCGGCGGGGAGCCCGTGTTCGGTGAGGCCTTGGGCGACCTTGACGCGCTCCAGGCGGGTCAGTCCTTCGGCGGGGCGTTGTTCGCGGATGAGGGTCTGGACGTCGGTGTCGTCGGCCACGCTCCAGGTGGTGAAGTGCGGGTTGCGGTGGCGGTAGAGGCGGACGCGGTGGAGGTCGCAGATGCGGCGGCCGGCGCGGGCTGGTTTGGGGCAGTTGGTGATGCGGCAGCGTCGGTGCATTCGGGGTCTCCTGTCTGGTCGGCGTGTGCGGTGATGCGTGCGTCGTGGCTGGCGATGGCGAGTTTTCGGCCGCGGGGGCTGGTGCAGCGGGTGCCGGGCGGGGCCTGGCACCAGGGGCAGCGGATCGCCCACTCGGGCTCCGTCACCCCGAATCCGGGTCGGCGTAGGCGTTCAGGTCGGTCAGGCGCTCGGCGCGCCGTGCTTCGCGTTCGGGGTTGTCGGGCAGGCCAGGGACGAGGGCGCCGACGTCCTTGGGGAAGGGCAGCGCCAGGTCGATGACGGCGTAGAGGCGTCCTGAGGTTGGCCGCTCGCGGCAGGCCCGGCACGGGATCGAGCTGTGGGCGAGGAACCAGCCAGTACGGCAGCAGCTTTGGCAGACACCGAGCCAGGCGGTACGGCCGCATGCGGTGGACCAGTTGGGGTGGCCACCGTGGCGGCGGCAGATGTTGGCGACCGCGGCGTACGGAAGGTTGTGGGTCTTGGGATCGAGTAGGGGCTGGTAGCGCTTGGGCGGCCGGCCGATGAGGACGAGTTCGCCGCCGGGCCACGTGCAGGTGCAGTCGCCTTCGCAGTGGCATGCCCGAGCCTCGCCGAGCTCTACGGCCTTCTCAGTCCGGGGGACGCCGTCGCCCTTGACCTCGATCCAGGTACCGAGTTCGGGCAGCCAGAAGTCGGGGACGTAGACGGTGCCGGACGGGAGGGTGATCGTCTCGGGCTCGTACTGCCAGGTGATGTGGTGACTGTCGAGGAAGGTGGCCCAGCGGGCTTCGAGGCGGGAGCGGAACGTGGTGCCGCCGTACGGGGTGGGGATCGCTTCGATCTCGGGGTCGTCGGTCACGAGACGCTCCGCAGTCCGCGGCGGCGGTCGGGGCCGTCGAAGCTGACGATGGTCGCGGTCTGCGCGAGGCGGGACGCGAGCCGGTCGCCGAGTCGGGTCACGAGGTCGGGCGTGGGCGTGCCGGTCTTGATGGGCAGGTTCGTCGTGATCAGCAGCGGCAGGGACTCGTTGTACCGGTAGTTGACGATGCGGGTGGTGGTCTCCTCGGTGAACTCCGACAGCTTCTCGGTGCCGAGGTCGTCGAGGAGGAGCAGCGGGACGCGGCAGAGGCGCTTCAGCTCGTGCTCGCTGCCCTTGTCGGAACCGCCGGGCCGGAGGAGTCCGTAGAGGTCGGGGGCGGTGGTCGCGATCATCTCGAAGCGCTTCGGGCCCGCCTCGGCGATGCGGCGGAGCGCTCCGTAGGCCTGGTGGGTTTTGCCGGTGCCGATGTTGCCGTGGAGGACGAGGATTCCGGCGTCGCGAATGTCGGCGGCGGCGCGGTCGGCCCACGCCTGGATGACGGGGTGTTCGGCGGTGGCTTGCCGGTAGCGGTAGGGGACGGCGGTCTGCCAACGAGTGAGGGCGAAGTCGGCGCGGCGGCGGCGGTGGTATTCGGGGTGGCCGGGCTCGTCGGGGGTGGGCTCGTCGGCGATCGGGCCGGCCGTCACGCCGGGGACGTGCTCGGCGATTCCGGCCATGAGGCGGGCGAGCATGCTGGGCCGGTTCTCGGCGAGGCTTTCGGGTTCGGGCATGTGGGGCTCCTAGAAGTGGCCGAGGTCGGCGGCGCGGTCTTCGGGGGTGGGTTGTTGGTAGGGCTGCCAGTCGCCGGACACTGCGCGCAGCGGGGGGCGGCCGTTGGCGTCGGGCGCGGGGTCGGGCTCGTCGTCGTAACAGCCCTTGTTCAGCCAGGTCGCCGGGTACTTCGTGTACTGGGGGTCCTGGCCGTGGCGCTCGCGGGCGTAGGCCTGGGCGGCGTCGACCATGTGCTTGGGCTCTACGCCGCGTTCGATGGCGGCGATCCAGGCCTTCTTGGCTGCCTCGCGGTCGCGCTTCTTGGGGTAGTTGCTCCAGAAGGCGCCGAAGGCTTCGAGGTGGTGGTCCTTCTGCTGGCCGTCTGTGGCTCGGCCCGGTGAGGTTTTCGAGGGTGATGCGGGATGCGGAGCGTCGTCGTCTTCCTGAGCCGGAGGCGAAGAAGAGTCTTTAGGTAGTTGGTTGTCTGACGGTTGGTTGGTGGTTAGGGCGGCGTTGAGTGCGTGACGGCCGGACTTAAAGTCCGTGACGGCCGGACTTTGAGTGCGTGACATCGACTCGGTCACAGACTCTGCGTCCGTGACGGTCACGCCTTCCAAGTCCGTGACGGTCACAGACTTTGAGTGCGTGACAGCCTTTGCTCGGGAGCGCCGTTTCCGCTCCGCCGCAGCGGCTCGGCCGTCATCCTCTTCGCGCTCTAGGTCCTTCCAATCCGTGTCCGGCCGGCGCAGGTTCATGGCCAGCTGCCACCGGACCCGACCATCCGTCGTCCCGGCGCGCTTGATCAGGGCGCCCTTTTCCAGGCGGCGGAGGGCGCGCTGGACGGTGGTCCGGTCGTAGCCGGTGCGGTACTGGATGCGGAGCACGGAGGGGTGCGCGTTGCCGCCTGTCTTGCTGGCGTGCTCGGCGAGCACCTGGAGGATGTGCCGGGCTGTGGTGTCCGGCTTGCCCTTGTCGGTACGCGGCATGGGCGCGTGGTCCATGGCCCACGTCACTGCCTCGTTACTCACGTGCTCTTCTCTCGCCGTCGTTGCTGGTCAGGGCTTGGTTTCAGGCAGCGCTCATGGCGGCTTCGGCGGGGCGACGGTCGCCCTTCCGGCTTGTCCCATACTACCTCGGGTGCCCCTACACCGCATGGGCACTATGTGAAGTGAATCGATCAGGTGGTGCCCATCTGTTGTCCGGTCAGCTACGCTGTCGATATGACGACGAAGGGGACTCCCGGTCGCGTGATCCGCGTGGACACCGAGACGTGGACTGCGTACGAGCAGGCGTGCAAGGACATGGGCACGACGCGCGCCGACGACCTCCGCCGCCACATCCACCGGCAGATCGCCGCGCACAAGCGCCGGCAGAAGGACGCGCGGGACGTGGCTGCCGTCCGCAACATCGCTGAGTCCTGACACCGTCATCGCGCCTCCCGATGGATCGGCCAGCCGGGGCCCGGCGGGAACTCGGGCAGTCCTTGCAGGGCGCGCGGGGTGTGAGCGGGGCAGCGGAGTCCGGGGATGTACGGGCGGACCCCGTCGGCGATCTCGCAGTGCCGGTGCTCGGCTCCGATCCAGTGCGAGCACACGCCTGACGCGGGGCGCGGGATGACGGGCGCAACGGGCCGTTGAGGCGCTGGTGCGGCAAGCGCAGACAGGTCGACCGCTCGCGCGTACATCGCCTCAAGCTCCGCTTCCTTGCTGCGGGAGTGCCCTGTCCGAGCGCCCTTGCGGGTCTTCTCTCGATCCGCTGGGGCCCCATCAAGGGGTGTCCTGCCAGCGCCGTGCAGCGCGGACAGGTATCGGCCGTACGACTCCCGCGTCGTCCAGAAGCTGTAGGGGGCCTCGGTGACCTGAGCGTTGAACACGGGCACGTACTCGCCCATCGGGGCGCCCCTCAGAACGTCGTCGAGGGTGACGCCGCCGAGCGGCTCGGTGCGGGCGTGAGGCCTGCCGCAGCCGGATATCTTCCGGCGCGGACACCAGACGCCGTTCCGTACGTCGCAGGTGAACACGATGATTTCGCGGAGCCCGGACCTGAACGTCAGCGGCCGGTTGAGGTCTTCGATCCACTCGAAGGGCACATCGCCGTCGGTGCGGAGAATCGGCCCTCTCTGCCCTCTGGCCACGCTCAATTGGTCGGTGTGGAACATCGCAATACGCCCGACTGCTGCCGCGCAGTTCATGCGCTCCGTCAGCCCGTGTCCCTTCTTGAATAGGGAGTGCTGGTGCTCGTAAGCGGTCTTGACGATGCCCTCGGTGGCGAGGACGTCAGCGACGCTGCTGCCGTCCTCCGCTCGTGCTTCCTTCTGCGGGCCGAAGCCTTCCTTGTCCCAGACGTCGTACGTGCGGTTGTTGTAGGCCTTGTGTTCCGGTGTCTCGACGGACTGGTATGGGTGGTCCAGTGCCTCGCCGGCCTGGTGGCTGACGACGCGGGTCCCCATGCGGTTGAACGTCTTCATCCACTGGATCTCGCTGTGGTCGACCCAGCAGAATCCGCACTGAACGATCCGGGCTCGGGTGGAGTTGACGTTCCGGGCGCACAGTTGGGCCCACTCGTCGTCGGTGAGTTCGACCGCGTCGACGATTCCGGCTGAGGTTCTGCGGGCGTAGGCGCGCAGGGTGTCGTCGGTGATGATGACCTGGTTGTTCTGCACTGCTACGCCCTCCTCTCCGTACGCCCCGCACCAACCGGTGCGGGGCTTCGTGCTGTTGGTCCGGGAGCCCGCCGGGGGGAGGTGGCGGGCTCCCGGTGGCGGTCAGCGCGTGGGGGTCGGCCGGCCGCCGGTTCGGGTGGGTCAGCGGTAGTTGTGGATCAGCAGCCAGCCGGGCGGCTCGCGGTCGGCCACGCCGAGGCGGACAGCTACGGCGTGCAGCGCCGCGTCCCACGCGGTCAGTTCGTCGGCCGTGGCGAGGTCGGCGGTGATGCGGACGATGGTGTTCTCCTCGGCCGGGGTGTAGCGGGTGACGAGGAGCAGCCGGTCGCGGTCGCCGACGACGATGTAGCCGACGCTGTCCGGGCTCTCGGGCTGGCCGAAGCACGCCCGGTCGATGGCGGCGGTGTCCGTGTCGGTGGGGATTTCGAAGCCGTAGGCGATGCCGACGGAGTGGTAGAGGCCCATGGGTGTGTCTCCTGGTCAGAGGTGGGCGTCGATGGCTTGGCCGATGCCCTGGACGAGGGCGGTCCGCATGTCGTCGTCCATGCCGGGTTCGAAGGCGAAGTGGATGCGGGCGATGGGTTTGCCGTCGCCGTCGAGGGTGATGACGTGCTCGTCGCTGGGCTCCAGGCCGTCGGCGCCGAGGTTGACGGCCCACTCGGACACGTCGGCGGCCTTGCCGAGCAGGTCGTCGATGGCGCGCTGCGCGTTGTCGTAGGAGTCCTCGTCGAGTTCGTCCCACGTGCGCCCGGTGACGGGCTGCGTGCCGGTCTGCGGGTCGGGGTCGACGATCGTGGACTCGATGAACGCGCCTTCCATCTGCTCGGCGATGCCGGGGAAGTCGGGGTCCTCGGTGGCGGTCTGGTGCTGGCGGGCGGCCTCAAGGCGGAGGTCTTCGTCGGTGTACGGGCGGTCGGTCACGGTGTGCCTTTCGTGGTGGTGAGGCAGGTGTGTGCGGTGATCGGATCGGATTTCATGAAGTCGGTGACGAGTTCGCGGCCCGCGACTCGGCGGTGGTGCAGGCACAGCGCGCACAGGAAGTCAGCGACCGGGACCTGGCCGCGTTCCATGCGGCGGACCTGAACACCGCCGAGCCACGGGCCGGCCACTACGCCGCGGCCTTGGTGGAGCCGGTGCGGCGGAGCCGGTTGTCGGCGTCCGTGTTCGCCTGCCTGCACGGCGGGCACGCGTCCTCACCGTTCCTGCGGTGCCGCTGGTAGCCGCCGCGGGTGCCGCACTTGACGGGCTCCCGCTCCTTCGGTGCGGGCTTCCTGGGATCAGGCGCGGACTGCGGGGGCGCCGACTTCTTCGCGCGGTCTCGGCGCCGTTCGGCTTCCCGGACGCGCTGGCGTGGGGTGAGCCCCGCGAACACGCCATGCCGGGCATGCGCGCCCTTCCCGCCTTCAGCGCGGAGGCAGTCCTCCAGGCAGAGGAGGCGCACCGGGCAGGCCCGGCAGATGGAGCGGGCTTGTTCGATGCCGTCGGCGTTGTTGTCGGGGAAGAAGGTTTCCGGCTCGACACCTTTGGTGCGGCAGGCGGCTTGTTTGATCCACTGGCCTGCGGGTTCGAGGGTGTCGGGGTGGGCTTGTACGAGCGTCATCGCGCCACCGCCGGGAGGTTGTGCCACTCCACCCCGCGCAGCGCCTGGACTGCCCACGCCTCCGGCACCTCCGCCAACACGTGGCCGAGAGAGTGCAGGCCGAGAGCGAGGAGGATGTACGCGTCGCTCTGGTCGTAGCGGTGCTTTCCCTCCGTCAGCAGCCCGTACCGCTGGTGGACGGCATCGCGGATCATGCCCTTGCCGACCTCGTACCGCTTGTTCTTCGGGACCGTCGTAGGGACGGGGCGGCTCTTGCCGGTGGCGTACACGTTGCGGGACTGCGGGTTGATGACGGCGTACGGGATGCCGCGCTTCCACAGGTCTTGGCGGATCATCCACCGCATGGCGGCCAGGGCGTCGGCACCTTGGTTGTTTTTGGAGAAGGCGGCGCCCTCAATGACGACGTAGTCGGCGTGGCGGTAGAAGGTGGCGCAGCCGTCGAGTTGCTGGGCGAAGCGTTCGTGGAGGTTTTTGGCGGGGGCGTGGACGTAGTCGGTCCAGCCGACGCCTGCGGTGCCGGTGACGATGGTTGCGGCGTCGAGGGCGATGACGAGGGGCCGGGGCCCGGCCGCCGGGGTGGCGGCCGGTACCTGCGGGGTGAGGTCGAAAAGGGTGGTCACTGGCCGGCCTCCGCGTCCGTGTCGTTCAGGCATTCGCCGCACGTCCAGCCGTCCTTGTGGAGCACCCCTGCGGTCGCTTTGCCGCACGGTTCGCAGTCGTCCCACGCCTGCGCGAACACGCCCCCGGTGGGCGGGACGGGGAACCTGGCCGGGGCGCCGAGGAGTTCCTCGAGTCCGACCGTGCGGCGGCGCGGCCGGTGCTTGCCGTTGGGGGCGACGATCTGCCGCAGGACACGGGCAGGACGCCGCAGGACACGCATTGGGCTGGTCATGACGTTGCTGCCTTTCGGGTCTGCGGCTTGTCCTTGCGTCGCGCCTGCCAGGCGCCGCCCTCGAGGACGGCCACATGGTTGAGGCCGCACGCGTCGTCGAGACGGTCCTGAAGCAGGTCGGCCCGTTTCTTCTCGGCGGCGTACGCGGCGAGGATGCGTTCCCCCACCTGGCGGAGGCGGGCAACCCGCTGCTCGAGGTGGGCCGCGTACTCGGGGTCCGCCTCGCGCAGTTGGCTGAGGCGGCGGCCGAGTTCCAAGTTCCGGCCGTGCAAGCGCCGGTTCGCCGCGTCTTTCTCGGCGTTCTGCCGCAGGACTTGTTCGCGGTTGTAGACGGCGGTGGCGAGCTTGCTGACGGTGGCGTCGCGGTCGGTGCGGAGGCGGTCGGCTTCGGCCTTGGCGTCGGCGAGTTCAGCCTCGTGGCGGCGGCGGGTGACGAACCACATCACGCCTCACCGCCCACCGGGCGCAGCGGCCACGTGCCGTCGATGACCGCGTCCGGCTTCCCGCTCTTCCGCAGGAACGCCTCATAGCCCGCAGCCCACTTCGCATGCCACTGCACCTGCCAGCCGTGCAGCACCCGCGCCGGGACGTGGAGCCGTTCCTCCCGCTCCGCGATCCGCAGCGCCACGTCGAGGGCGGCCTGCGCGTCGGCGTCGGCGGTGTGCGCGTCCGTGAGCGTGACGCTGTAGTGCGCGGCGAGGGACCCCAGGTTCCGGCGTCCCTTGCGGTACTTGTCCATGGCGCGATCGAGAACGAGCGGGTCCACGACGGGGGCCACGGCGCCGATCCGGTTGGCGACGGTAGGCACTCCGTGTCGCGTGCACTCGGCGTCGAGCAGGCTGAGGTCGAATGGTGCGTTCATCACGACCAGCGCTGAACCTGCGTGCAGCTCGCCCGCGAGCGCGTCGGCGATCTCCTCGACGACCTCCTTCGCCGGGCGGCCATGCGCGCGGGCGTGCTCCGTCGTGATGTGATGCACGGCGGTCGCGGCGGCTGGAATCTCGACACCGTCCACGTCGGACATCCAGCACAGCGTCTCGCCGTTCGGCCGGATCAGTGCTGCGGACACGATGCGGTCCTCGGCGGGGTTCGTGCCCGAGGTCTCCGTATCAAAGCTGGCCAGCGGCCCACGGTGCCACGGCAGTTCAACGTGCCCGGTCAGATCGGGCTGCACGGGGGCGTTCACTCGGCACCGCCAGCGGTGAGCTGGGGCAGAGCGACAGTGGCGAGACGGCCCTCACGCCAGGCCGTCATGACCTGGTCCCGGCCGTCCTTCTTGAACCGCACCGCGTGCGTACGCGCACGGGCGGGCGCGATCTCCACACCGGGCACCTCATGGATGACCCCGTTCTCCGGGTCCGCCCATTCCGTGCGGCCGGCCGCCGTCAGCTCGGCGAGGATCTTCTTCTCGAAGGCGGGCTGCACCGAAGTGACGAACTCGCGCTTGATCTCGCTGTCGTAGTTCTCCAGCACCCACGCCTTGAACTTCTCCGAGTCGACGACCTTGGCCGCGGCCTCCCCGGCCGTGAGGCTGACGGTTGCGATGTCGGGGCCGTCGGGCAGCGTGACGGCGACCTGTCGTGTGCCGGTCTCCTCGGCGGCGGTGTCGAGGAACGACTGGGTTTCGGCGCGGGCTTCCTTGTACGCATCGTTGACGACGTCGAGGAGGGTCTTCAGGTATGCCTCGCGGGCGGCTGCCTCTCGCAGGCTCATCAGGCACTCGCCTTCTTCTGCTGGGTGCGCAGGGCGTGCGCACGGCGGTTCCGGCGACGGCACTCGCGGCACTGCCGGTGGTTGGGATTGCGTGGATTCCGGTAGACGTTGGCCGGGTCGGTGAGGTCGTGACCGGCCGGGCAGCGGGTCTTCGCGGCGTTCTTCGCGGCGTGGCCCTCCCCGCGAAGTGAGTTGATCTGCGGCGTGACGGCTTCGAGGTGGCCGGGGTTCCAGCAGTGCCGGACGCGGCAGAGGTGGTCGAGCTGGAGGCCATCCGGCACCGGGCCGACGAGCGCTTCGTAACCGATGCGGTGCGCGAAGCCGGGGCGACTGCCGCCGCCAGCCTCGTGACGGACGTGGACCTGTCCGTACCCCCCGCTGTTGGTAGATCCCTGCCAGAGCCAGCAGGGGCCCTTGACGGGGGCGCCTTCCGGGGCGGGCGCCTCGATGGTGAGGCGCTGCATGCGCTCGATGACGGGGGTTCGAAGCCCGAGCGTCGTCATAGGGTGTCTCCTGTTCAGGGGGCACCCGCCTGTTACAGGCGGGCGGGTGCCCGAAACTGGTTCGTCGGTTTAGGCAGCGGAGCCGGTCAAGATGCGCTGCATCTCTCGCAGTTGCGACACGGGCGCTTGAGCGATGGGCAGTCCGAAGCTGCGCTCGAACTCGGCGTCCAGTTCGGTGAGTCCGGCCTTCGTGGCGGCGGCGCGGAGCTCCCGCTCGGCGGTGTCGGCTTCGGTCTCGCCCTCGGCGACAACCTCGGCGTCTGTCACGTCGTCGTCCTGCTGCTCACCGCCCGCGGCGGGCGTCTCCGGCAGCGCCTTCCAGCAGCGGGCCAGGTAGTCGCGCAGCGCGTCCGGCTTGCCGGTGTCGAGCGCCTTGATGCGCGCGTCCGACGGCACCCCGTTCTTCGCCTCGGCCGCGATCACGTTGACCTCGTCGCGGGTCGTCGCCTCCGAGGCCCGCTGAGCCAGGGCCTGAGCCTCGGCGTGCGGCTCGAACTCCCCACCCTGCTCCGGCGCTGGCGTGGACCACTGGTCGCTCTGGCCCGGCTCGACACGGCGCAACTGCTGCACCTCAGCCACGACAGGCTCACCGTCTTGGTTGACGACCGCGCCCAACTCCTCGGGCGTGTAGTGCAGCCCGAACAGCACGTCCTCACACGCGTCGCGGGCAACCTCTGTGATCGCCCGCGCCTTGAGCATCGCGGCCGTGTACTTCTCCCACGTCGCGGGCTTCCCATTGCGGTCCCTTGCGAAGGGCTTGCCGTTCTTGATCTCGCACAGGCCGGCCTGCGCCGCGCGCTCCAGATCCCACGTGCACTCGTAGGTGAAGTCGGGGTCGTCGGCCCGGACGATCTGCGCGGTGGCCCACGACTTGCCGTCGCTCTTCACGCGGAGCTTGTGGCCGGCCTGTCGGACGAGCCCGCCGATGAGGCCGGAGGACGCGGACGGTTTGCCCTCGATGACGTGGATGCCGGTGATGGCGGCGACGGGGGTGATGCCGAGCGTCCTGCCGTACTCGATGGCGTAGAGGACGTTGGCGGGCTTGCCGATGAACTGGCGGGGCAGGAGGTCGGCGTCGGCGAGGAGTTGGGCGAAGCGGACGGAGCCGTCGAGGGTGGCGGGGGCGGCTGCTTGGTGCTTGACGATTTCGTTGCTCATGTGGGTTCCCCCGTGCTGGTGTTGTGGGTGGTGGTGAGTGCGGCGACCGCGTCGGCCCATGCGGCGTTGCGGTCGCTGACGTAGCGGGCCTCGACGCGGGTCCCGAACTCTGTCCGGGCGGTGCGCGCCTCGAACGCCCCGGCCGGGGTGTAGGCGGACCGCTGGGGGATGCGCGGGTTCACGTAGGCCGCGCGGACGTTGCGGGCGGTGGCCGTAGCGGTGGTGGTTGCGCGGTATTCGCCGACGGTCTGCCACTGGCCGGGGTTGGTGCGGCATTGGGCACGGGCGCTCATGCGGCACCGTCCTCGTCGTCGAGCGGCGGCCGGTGCGGGGTGTCGATGCCCTCACCCAGCGCCGGACGCTCGTACGCGTCCAAGACGGCCTGCCACTTCCGACGGAACCGGGCCGCCTGGCCGACCGACCAGACGGCGACGACGGTGTCCGCTGCGACGATGCTGATCAGCACCGAGGGGAAACCGCCGGTGGCGGCGAACCAGACGGCGTTGACTGCGGCGGCGGCGACCGCTCCGGCGAGGAAGCTGTGGAACGCGATGATCAGGTACTGGCGGGCGCTCATGCTGTCCTCCGGTCCTGCTGCTCGGGCAGCGGGTGTTCGCGGAGGTGTTCGCGGGTCGCCTTGTGTGTCAGGTGCTTGATCAGCGACGCGCCACGAGTCAGCAACGCCTCCGCCTTCTTCATGGCGGCCTCCCGCGCCTCGGCCGCCTCCGCCAACGGACGACCCAGCCGCGCCATCCGCCCGGCCACACGCATCGCCTGCTGCCCAGACAGCGAGACCCGCGTCGACATGCGCTCCACCAACTGCTCGGCCAGCCGCTCGAACCCCAGGCGCTCCGGGGCGTGCCCGTCGTGTACGCCGGTCGGCTCCTGGTCGGCGACCTCACGGAAGTCGTCGTAAAACTCGCCGGACAGCAGATCCAGCAACTCGGCGACGTTGGCGTGGACGAGGGGCTCGACGTCCGCGGTCACCATCAGCGGGGTGGCTTCCACATGCATGGGGCCGCGTACAGCCCTGGTGTTGTCGGTCATCGAAGGGTTCCCTTCGGGGAGGTGGTGAGGAGAAGAAGGAGGGCGGCGGTGTCCCGGAGCGCTTCACGGGACGCGGACCGTGCGGTGTCCCACTCGCGGAGCAGCGGGTAGGCGGCTTCGGAGTGGATCGCGCGGGCCAGCAGCGGGCGCGGGTCGAGGTCGCACTCCAACAGCGGCTCAAACACGAGGAGCCACAGCAGCCAGCCAGTCGCGGTGAGACCGGTACCGAGCGACAAGAACGCCGCCCACTCGGTGAGGTCGTGGGTGTGGCTCACGAGCCCTCACCCGCCTCGGGCAGCTCGTCCGACCCGAGGCACAACGCGGGCACCAGGTCGTCAATGTCGACGCACTCCTCGCCGTGCCCACGCTCCCTCTCGACCAGGAGCGCGACATCACCGCGCTGCGTGTTCAGACGACGGACATCGCCCTCCAGCTCAGCGACCCGAGCCCGCAACTCCCGACGCCCACGCTGAGCCGACGCCAACGCCAACCGCAGACGGGCGTTCTCCAACTCCTCCTCGTACAGCGACAACCGCACGCCCGTCAGCTCATCCTCGACGGACCGCGGCTCCGGCCCGACCGGCACCGGCAACACATCCGACGAACCGACGATCCCGCGCTCAGCCAGTTCAGCCAGCGTCACCATCACGAACTCAGGGCACTTACAGACATCGGCCAGCGCGTACAGGGCGAGCCCGCCCTCCGTCACCGTGCGACGCGTCCAGCAGGCGCCGTCCTTCGTGTTCACCACCAGCGGGTCATGCGACGTCGGGGCGCTCATACCGACACCGCCGACTGCTGCGTCAGCGGACCGAACGCCGCCTCAACCAGCCGCAGAGTCCAAGGGAACGACGCGCCCTCACCTTGATCGCCGGGCGCCTCCGGCTCCGGGCACACGAGCCGCATCTCGCCGCTCTCCGTCTCGCCGCTGGGCACCCACACGTCGCCGTCACGGTCAACGAACACGGACGCGAGCGGCGCCTCGTGCAAGGGGAGGACTCTGATCTGACCCGAGTCCAGGGTCTGGGAAACTGTGGTCACGGTGACCTCACTTCTTGGTTGTTGGGGTGTGCCGAGGGGTCGTTCCGGACGCGCATCCGGGCGGCCCCGTTCTTCTTGGGTCAGGCGGCGGCCGGCTTGGCCTTGGCCTGCGTCTTCTCGCGGCGCGCCTTCGCCGAAGCCAGCGCCAGCCGCTTGAAGTGGGCGCTCTTCAGGTGCTCGGCGACGCGGGCGATCTGCTCGTCGCTTGCGTCGGGGTGCAGCTCGCGGGCCTGCTTCTCAAAGCGGCCGTTCGCCGCGGCTCGCGCCTTCGCCGTACGGCTCGCGGGGTCGAGCGTGTTCGCCCAGCTGGTGTGCGCGGCGAGGCTGGCTCGCAGTGCCCTGTCCTGGGGGTTCATGTCCCTCCTCCCTAAGGTCATTCCCATACTCGAATGGGGATGATGCGGGCGAAAAAAGGGCCCTGCGTCGGGTCTGGACGGCCCTCGCGATGGCGTTGGCTTCCGGTTCCGAGACGGTGGGGCGTTCTTCTTTCACGAGTTTCTGGATCTTGCTGTACGAGACGCCGGTCGCGCTGGCCAGGGATCTGACCGTGTGGACCACGCCCCCCGGTAGCGGCTGCTTCATCAGGCGGTGAAGCAGGTCGCCGTCGTGCACGCGGTATCTGTCGTCCGACACTTAGCCTCCGGTAGCGCCATCCCCATTCGCGAACGGGGATGGCTATACCTAAGCACAGCGCTGCCGCCATGTCTAGTACAGCGCTCGGGATGTTTTTGTGCGCCCCTTCTGCCCCATCCGTGTACACATGCGCGCCCGATTTTCAGCCGCCTTTGCTGGTCAGCTACCCATTCGCGCATGAGGATGTGGACAATGGCCGTGCGAGCGGGGCACCCCCACCGGATGGGCCGACACATCCGGGCCCACCGCACCGCAGACCAGGAGCGCACCAATGACAACTCGGGACGCCGAGACCCTGACGCAGCTCGTCAGTGAGCACGCCGGCAGGCGCGACGGACAGGGCAAGCTGACCTTCGAGCAACTGGCCGAACGGTGCATCGACCCGCAGGGCGGCTACCAGCCCAGCGCGAACCTTCTGTGGCGCATCGCGAGCGGCCAGGAAATCAAACTCAACGAGCGCCTGGTTCGCGCCATTGCGGCCGGCCTCGGGATGGATCACCGGCGAGTAGCCGCCGCTGCCGCCCACCAGTACACCGGTTGGACTCCCGCGCCTCTTCCCGTCAAGCCTGGTGATGAGGTTGATGATGCGGTCGTGCGCGTGGCGCGTGCGGCTGGCGTGACTCCGGATGATATGCCTGCAGTTGAGGCATTTTTTGAGGGTCTTCGCAAGGAGCGCAAGGCAGGGCACTAGCCGCCTGTACTCACAGAGTGTTTCACTTTCACCCCATTAGGTGACGGCATCTACGCGGTATCGGGCGTAGGGTGATCAAACCTCGCGCGAATCGAACGCGTGTGCCTATCTCGTGCTGTCCAGGCGCATGTGGGGAAGGGGGCCGAGTGACGAAGTCGCCCACAGTCCGTGTTCAGGCTGCCGACCTGAAAGGGGAGACGCCCGCAGCGGTCAGAGACAGTCTCGACAGTTTCGATCTGGTCATCGACTTCTCATGGCCTCCCGCCGCTATCGCCGAGTGCCTGGAAACCCTCCTCCAGGACGGCGTGGACAGCGGACGCTGGACCCGCAACGACACGAGGCCGCCCCACCCAAGGGACGGCCTCGACTGAGCAGCGAACCCGGCGACTACAGGCGGTCGCCGGGGCTCAGCTCCCGATGCTGTGCACGGGCCCGCTCCTCGCCCGCCGACGCACCGTATCGGTTCAGCATCTGTCGTGACCGCCACCCCATGATCCGCATGAGTGCGTCCTCGTCTCCCCGGTTCACCTTCCACAGGTGAGCAAACGTGTGCCGGAATTGGTGCGGGTGAATGTGCGGGATCCCGGCCTGGATGCACCGCCGCTCGATCATCGTCCCTACACCCCAGATCGTCAGCGACTCCTTCCTCTTGACGCTGAACCACAGCGGATCCTTCGGCTCCAGCGCCCGCCCCACGTGCTTGCCAGCCACCCGCAGATACCGGTCCATCGCGACCGCCGTCGCCCGGCCGAACGGCGCCGGCCGCTCCCGGTTCCCCTTGCCCTGCACGTGCAGCACCATCAGGTCGAGGTCGAGCTTCTCCTGGGTCCGCTCCGTCAGTTCGGACAGGCGGGCCCCGGTGTCGAGGAACATCATGATGATCGCGGTGTCCCTGCGCTCCTCGAAGCCCTTTCCCTTGCATACGCCGAGGAGTTTCTTCAGGGCGTCGTCGGGGATGATCGGCACTTCGACCTCGGGCAGGGTGGGGGCTTTCATCGTGCGCATGGGGGAGCGGTCCATCTCCTCTTCGTCGACGGCCCAGTTGAAGAACGTCTTGAGCGACCGGAAGTGCTGGTGTGCGTTGCCCGGCGATGTCCGTGTCATCAGGTTGTCGATGTAGGTCTCGATGTGTTCGCGGTGGATGCCGCGGGCGCCGTCGAGTGCGGTGGGTGCGGGGCGGGCTCCGGGTACGGCGGGGTCGGGTTCGTAGTTGAGGAGGAACGTGCGGAGTTCGCCTACGGCGCGGGCATAGATCCGCTGGGTGTTGGCACTGAGGTTGCGGGCGCGTAGGGAGCGGATCCAGGAGGCGGTGAGGGGTCCGATGTCGTAGGGGCGGGGGGCGTCGGCCATGGGCGTGCTCCGTACCGGTTCGGGTATGGGGATGGCTTTGTCTCTGCGGTTCCCGGGTGGGGTCCTTGAGGGGATGAGGTCGACGCTACGCTGATTCGCGAAAGACGCAAGGCGCTTGGCGAAAAAGCACTGTGCGGGGTGAACATGAAAGAGCCCCTCACCTGTTGTTGCTGGTGAAGGGTGGTTTGCGCCCCCGGCAGGACTCGAACCTGCGGCCAAGCGCTTAGAAGGTGTACGGGCCTAAGCGCTGTGCTCACCTGGGGTTTCCCCTGGTCACGCTTCGCCGAATTAATGCAGGGCGCTTGGCCTATCTTCTGTCCCATTTTGGCGAGGATCCGACGCCCTGGAAACGGGCGCCGCCCCGAGCCCACTGTAGGGCTCGGGGCGGCAGGGAGCCACGGTTCCGCCATCTGGACGGAGGAGTACCTCGCGCGAGGTTTCTCGACCGTGGCTCCCAGTCTGTGATCGCGCGGCGTCCCTGACCGGTTCCCCGCCCACTGCAAGATCACACAATGTAGGGTCGACCCTGCATACTTTGGATCTTGAAGTCGCGAGCGTGGGCCCGTGCCGCGCTCCACCGAATCGCCCGACTGGGTCGTCACCCGAAGGCGAGCCATCGGGGAGCAGATTCGCGCCGCTCGGGAGCACGCTGACCTGACGCAGGAAGAAGTGGCGCTTGCCATCCCCATGGACCGCTCCACATACGTAAAGATCGAGTTGGGGCAGTCCAGCCCACTCCTCGACACACTCATCCGAATCGCTGACGCGATCGGCGTGCCGCTGTCCGATCTGGTTCGAGGTGACCCGCCGCGGCCATCTCCGTGACCGCGGCGAGCCCCCAGCCGCCCACCTCGGGGGATTCGGGCGGCCTCGTCCTGCTACCGGGAGCGCGACACCAGGCAGCAGGGGCTTTTACGTCCAGCTGACTTTCCTGTACGCGTGCCAGTGGTCCAGGCGCCACGCCTCATGCCCGACCGGCCACGTGCAGTGCAGGCCCGTCTTGGGGTCCTCCAGCCAGCAGTAGCCGGCCAGCCCGCGGGGCCCGGTCGGGGCGATCCCGTTCGACGTGCTGGGCTTCTTCTGCTTCGTCTTCACTGGTCTCCTCCTGGACGAGGGGTCGGGATGGGGGCGGTGGTGCAGTCCGGGCAGGCGAACACCTCGACGTCGAGGACGTGGGCGCCCTGTCGGCCACGGGCTATGCCCGCGCTGACGGCGTTCGACGTGAGCCGCACCTTGCACCAGACGCAGGCCCATCCAGCGGACTGCCAGTAGGTGAGGTCCTCGACGGGGGGCAGTGTCGGCTGTCGGCTCACCGCCCGTGCTCCAGGACGAGACGGCGGATGGCGCGGGCGGTGTCGCAGGCGGCGATGTTGTCGACGCACAGTTCGCAGTGAGACGCGTGGGTCTCTGCTGCCTGGGTGACGTGTTCTGCCATGCAGGTGCGGCAGGCGCGGGGGAACACCGCGCGGAAGCCGTCAGCCAGTGGTATGCGCCTCGGGCGGAGGTCTACGGCCGTGCCGTTGGAGACGAGTGCTCCGCACCACACGCACGTCTTGCCGCGTTCCTGCGGCTCGGACAAGTTCGTTAGGTCGGGCAGTGGCAGCAGCGCGAGTGCATCGATGGTGGTTCTCTCCACTGCTGACGCCTCCACAGTCGCGGTGATCTGTCTCACACACGAGACCGTAGAAGCGGGGTGCGGCAACCGCCGACCCACATTGGGTCGGTTACCTTCAGGCGGCCAACAGCCCGATCTCCATCGCCAGTTCCGACGCGCGCCGCCGTCGGGGCGCCTGCGTCGACTCGACTTCCTCGAGGATGATGGCGCGCGCGTACCCGTTGTACTTGATCGTCTCGGGTGCAGTTTGGGCCGCCTTCTCGAGCGTGGCGATCGCGACGTCCGGCTGCGCATCGAGCTGGTAGCCGCGCGCCTCCTCGATCCGGTGCCGGGCGCGGCGCGGCCTCGAGGGAATCGACGCCTCGTCTGCTCGAGCGGCCTGCCGTACGGACTCCCCGCCCTGGTGCAGCTCGACGGCGACGGTCACGGCGTGGGCGCCCATGATGGCCTGCGAGAACGAGGTGATCGGGTGGTAGTAGTGGGCGGGCAGCCGGGTCGCCATGGTGTTGGCCTTGTCCCAGTGCCGCCACGCCGTACCCGTCTCCCGCCGGCGGGCCGCGGTGTAGCCGAGCTCGAACTCGAGGGCGCCCGCGATCGCCAGGACATCGTCGCTCGCGTCGGGGAGGAGCGGCTCGAGGAAGCGGACGGCCTCGAGGTTGATGGCGTCCGCCGCGTCGAAGTGGCGGGGGCCAGAGTCTCGGTGGGCTTGTGCGAGGAGCCATGCGGCGACGCCGATCGCGTGGGGGTCGCCGCTGTCTTGGGCTGCGACCATGCCGCGTTCGGCAACACGCCACAGCAGACTCGAGTCGGGTTGGTAGGCGACGAAGAACTGGGACAGCGAGTACGTCTCGGCGAGGAGAGCCTGCGCGCGGCGACGGTCGTTGCCTGTGTCGGCGTGCCGTACGAGGGTCTGCGCGTCGCGGATCAGGTCGGGCAGGAGCTTCCCGATTGCTTCGCGGTGGTTCTTCGCTGCGTGCCGGGCCTTCCACGCGGCGTGGAGGCGGGCCTCGAGGTGCGGGACCGGCGGCGGTTCGGCGCTCGAGGCGAGGGCGAAGTTATCGACGGCGGCCTTCACCGCGGCGAGGCGTGGGTGGCCGGGGCCGATGAAGAGGTCTACGTGCATGTCTGGGCGGCCTGTCAGGTCGGAGAGGTCACGTACCCGTAGGGCCTCTGCGATGCGCATCACCCGCTCGAGGTCGGGTGTCTTGCGTTGCCCGTTCTCGATTTTGCGGAGGGTGTGTTCGGAGATGCCGACGAGGTCGGCGAGTTGGGCCTGGGTCATGCCGCGGCGTTCGCGGAGGACTTGCACTCGTTGGCCGAAGCGGATCGGGTCGGCGTACGGGTCCGGGGTAGCATCAGTTGGCACGGTCTCGCCCCTTACTTCTGTACAGCTCGTCACTGTCAGGGTATGGGGCGGGGCCTTTCTCGTGTGGTGGGTCTGCGGGGCCGTGACCGGTCTGTGGTAGGGGTGTCGGTCGGGGCCCGTACGCTTGTCTGCATGTCCCCCGATGGTGAGCGCCTTGGTTCCGTGCGGTCTGCTGCCGCCGTGAACGAGGAGATCCGCGCCCTGTGGGGAGACGAGCGGCGGGATCCGCGCGTGCAGCTGGTGGGCGACGCGCGGGACCGGCTGGATGAGCTGTACGCGGAGTGGGCGGCAGCCGTACAGGCCGAGATCGTGAAGGCCGCGTAGACGCGCCGAAGCCCCGCCGGATCAAGCGGGGCGCCGCGAGGTCGGGCTATGGAGCGGTGGAATCCGACGCGGCGACTGCTCGCGACACGCTGGACTGATTCAGACCGAGGATCCGAGCGGCCGAGGACTGGGTGCCGTCCGTCCATGCGACCTGCGCGACGGTGTAGGCGCGACGCCCGGCCGCCCTCCGCATCGCGTGCTCGGCTACGCGCCACTCACGGTCGGCCTCACAGAAGTCCAAGAAACGACGCAGCTGGTCGGCGGTGGCGGGGATGTCGAAGAGCACGTCCTCGTCGCCATAGCGCGTGATGGTCTCGCGGTTCCTGATTGCCCAGGCGCGGGCCGCAGATGCTTTTCCCGGGTCGTCAGGTGCAGGCTGGATGTCCTCCAGGTCGTCTTCCTCCAGCTCGCCGAACTGGTTGTCGTCGCCTGTGACGTAGGCGTCGGAGAAGTAGAGCGGGTCGATGTTGCCCATGGTGTTGAGGCGGAGGGCTACGAGCGTGTAGACGGTGTCGTCTTGGTCGCCGCAGGTGACCCGGCTGCCGATGCGGTACTCGCGCAGACGGGAGTGTGCGCGTTCGGCTTTCTGGCGCGTTGCGGTGTTTTGCTCTTCGGCCAGTTCGCGCGCGAAGGTGTCGTTCATTGGTTCCTCCAGTGCTGACGTTCACCTGGGAACAACTATGCACCCCCCGCATAGATTTGTCTACGCGGGGGGTGCATAGAAGACCGGCAGCTGTCTCAGTAGTCGAGTCCCCGTAGAGTGATCTCCCGTCGCCACTGCCGCGACCACGTCCCCAACATCCGGGCCACGCAACCTCCTCACGCGTACTGGCGGCGCTGCGGATCCAACGCCGCAGCCCGTGGTCAGCTACCTCCGTTGAGATGCTCCTCGAACTGCTGCTTCAGCTCGCACAACTCCCGCGCCGTGTCGTCGACCTTCGCCGCGGTGGCGTCCACCTTGGATGCCGCGTCGTCCACCTTCTGCTCCGTACGCGTCACCGTGTCTTTGATGGACCGGCCGCCGTTCGGTGACAGTTCCTGTACCGCGTCCACGATCGTCACGATCCTGCGGTTGATCCGCCATACCCCTCGAGCGAGTGCCCCGATTGCAAGCAGCGCGGCGGCCCCACCGCCGACGAGGATGAGTAGATCCATCGGTCCCTCCAGGGTCACGCTGGCCCACGGTGCGGGCCTTTCGAACTGGAGTGTCACACGCGTGCTGTCTGGCATATTCCGGCAACGGTGGTCACTTGCACCCCTCTGCATAATGGTATTCAGCCCTCCGGCGAAGTGAATGCGAGGCCAGCATGCAGCAGACCGCACGACGGCCAGGACGCCCCCGCGACCCCGACGTCATCGCCCGCGACGAAGCCATCTACCGACTGATTGCCGACGGCATAGGTTCCCGTCGTGAACTCGCCGACCGCACCGGTTACGACCGCGACGCGGTGTACCTCTCCTGCCAGCGTCTCCACAAGGCGGGTCGGATTCGGCAGTGCCTCGACCGTGGGGCGATCGTCTGGTCTGTCGCCGACGACACCCCATGCCCCTGAAGGAGAGCGCCGTGATCGTCGACTTCTTCTCCGCCGATGACGTCGCCTGGCAGGCCGACGCCCCCTGCGCCACCGTCGGCTACGACTTCGTCCCCGACGTCGAAACGGACGCCGGTCTCGCCGCCGCGCAGGAGTGGTGCCAGACGTGCGACGTACGCACCCGCTGCCTGGCGTGGGCGATGCTCAACCGGGCCGAAGGGTATTGGGGCGGCACAACCACCTACCAGCGCGACCAGCTCCGCCGCGTCCGTACGCGCGCGAAGTGCCCGCTGTGTCTCGGCACGGCGCTCGTGTATCAGGACCCGCACGAACTGTGCCTCGCCTGCGGAATCTCGTGGGTGCGTGACGTGCGCGAGGAACCAATCGCCGCAACTCCTTTGCCGACGGCCGCAGCGTTCTGATAGACACCCACCCAACCACGGAGGCCCCCATGCAGATGTACCCGGCGGAGCAGCTCGGCGCAGATGACGACGACGGCACGATGCCGGGCACCCTCCACACCCTCAAGGAATCCGTCGTCGGCCGCCGGATCGCCAGCGTGGAGAAGGGAGTCGAGGTCCCCGACCGCTACTACGGCACAGTCACGGGCACAGTGATCACCCTGGACGATGGCCGGAAGGTCCAACTCGCCGACACATCCGACTGCTGCGCCTACACGGAGCTGAAGTCCTTCTTGCTCCACGCCGACCGGATCGACCACGTGATCACCGGGGTGGGCACTACGGACGGCTACTCGACGTGGCACATCTACGCAGACATGGGCGACGTGCTGGAACTCTCCGTCGGCTGGTCGTGCGGCAATCCGTTCTACTACGCGTACGGGTTCCACATCACCGTGCTCGACACCGACTAGGCCGGGACCGCCGTGCGCGGCGTAGCCTGCTGCACCTCGTACGCCCTCTGCCACGCCTCTTGCCATCTCCAGGCGTTGTCCCGCAACCGGAGCTGCTCGGCGACCGCGCGCCCCGCCTCCGACAACTCCGCCCGCAGTGCAGCCGATTCGCGGAGCCGCTTCAACTCGCGGTACCAGACCCGCGGCCGGTCCGCGAGAACACCCGCGCCCATCTTGTGTAGGCGCGCGTACTCCGCCCTCGGCGACGCCACCCACGGCACACCAGCCGCGCTCATCTCCAACGGCTTCAACCACGATTTCGCGGCGTTGAAGCGAGTATCAGCCAGTGGCGCGATCCCAATCCCCAACGAGGCGACCGCCCGCGGCCACTCCTCAATCGGCACCGCACCACCCGCAGGATCATCGGCCAGCCCGAGCGCCTTCCCCGCGCCCGACGAATCGCCGCGCATCACGAACGACGCGCCCTCATCCACCAACCTGGCGACCGCACCGCCGACCACCTCCGGATCGTTCGGGTGGGAGTGGTACGAGCCCGGCCAGCCGATCGTGTCCGAGTCCGTACGCGGCAGCCCGTAGTACATGTCCGGCAGATAGTTCGGCAGCACATGCCCCCGCCCATGCCGCGCATACACATCCAGCAGGGCAGGCGTCGACACCGTCACCAACGTCGCATCCCGGCATGCCTTCGCCAGGTTCCGCCACGAATGCCGGTGCACCTGACCACCCAGCCGCTTGCCCTCATTCCCCGGATGGTGCATCGCCCACGCCGGATTCGACGGATGAATCGACGACAGGTCATCGTCGACATCCACCACCACCGCGACACCCTTCGACCGCATGACGGCGACAGCTTGAGCCATGTAGGCGTGCGTGACCCGCTGCAAGACGACGACGTCCGCACCCTCGACGAGGACGTCGCGGACGGTGTCGCCTTCCATCACCAGCCGCATCCGCTCGCCGCCCCGGACCACCGTCACATCGTGGCCAGCCGCCGCGCAGGCATCGCCAGGCCAGATGATGCGGAAGTGGCCGCATCCCCAGCGGTCAGCGGCGTATGCGGCGACCCTCACTCGCTGGTCTCCTTGCGGGCCGTGCCGCGGCGGCTCGCCGTCTTGGCCTGCTCGCTGACGGAGGCTGCCTTCTCCAGCACGTCCACGCGGGCTTCGAGGCGAGCGATGGTGGTCGCGGCGTGGTGGAGGTGCTCGTGCAGGTCGGTGATCTGCTGCTGCAGCTCGGCCGTGTCGGGCGCCGGATGGTTGGGCTGTCCGACGCCGAGGACGGCGGCGGCCTCCTCGCGGGCGAGCTTGCGGATACGTCCGTCCAAGGGGCTGCTCATGCGTGGGTGTCCTCTCCAGTGACGGGCTTGCTGTTCGGTACAGCCCAGGTGAAGCCGAGCGCGACCAGCACGGCGATCAGCGTCGTCCAGCCTTCCTCTGCGGTGACGCGGTTGTCCTCCAGCGCGGCGGATATGGACGCGGCGCCCGCGGCGAGCGCTGCGACGACGGCCTTCCAGTAGTGCGAGATCTTCATGGGTTGGTCTCCTGGTTCTATTCGGTGAGGCGCGCGGCGAGGAGGTCCGCGACCTTGGAGGCAATGGCGTCGGCCAGTTGCGGGGATGCGGCGACCTTGTCGGCGATGGCCTGGATCTGGGTGTCCGTCAGCCCGGTTGCGGTGAGCGCGTTCACCGCGGCTTCGATACTGCGGATCTTCTTGCCGTCAGTGACCACCACAGACCACGGCATCCACTCCGCGTTGCCCTCCGATGTCCACTCGGCAGGGACCCCGGTCACGTCGTCTGTGAGCCACGCGGCGCGGCACAGTGCCTGCCGTACGTCCTTGTAGCCGAGCGCGTCCACAAGGGCCTGGCGGAACTCGGTCTTGTTGATGGTCACGAGGTCATCACCTCCAGTCGCCCGGGAGACGATGCCCGGGAAAACGATCTCGTTGAACTGCCGTACGCGCGCGTTTCCGGGGCACACGGTGCCCGTGGTCGACCACTGTGGGAACAGGCGGTGGTAGCCGTATCCGGGGTCGGTGTGGCTGCGGCAGATCCGCAGCGGGACCTCGTGCCGCTCGTGTATCCACACGCCGAGTTTGACGAGTTCCTCGATCTGCTCGGCCGTCCACGGGTCGGACGCGCTGGTGTTGGAGGCGGTCTCGACGGACACCGCGCCGGTGCCGTCCGGGCGCCGGTTGGCCTGAGCGTTCGCGTCCGCGCGAGTCTCGGTGCCGATGTACTGGGCGATGTCCCCGTCATAACCGACACCGAAATGCGACTCAAGCGCCGAGCTGTCCCGCCAGAACTCATACGTCCGCCGCGGCGTCCACGGGGCGACGATGCTGTGGAAGATGAGCTGCGTCGGCCGGATCGCGGGCTGCTGATCGCTCTCGGGCTGCAACTCCATCTTCACGGCGCCCGGATACCAAGCCATGTCACGGCTCCTCTACGGGATGGATCGCGAGTTTGAACTGCGCGTGCGTGACGTCCACTGGCCCGCTGGCGTTGTGCTTGACGAGCAGCCCGATCGGTACGTTTGGGTGCACGAACATCTCGTGTGATTTGTGTAGGTACTGGCCGCCCGGCGTCGGCTCTTCGTCCTCGGTAGCCGTCGAGTTGTAGCCCGTGGTCAAGTTGAGGGGATCGCGAACGAACCGGTCACGGACCTCGGTGTAGTTTCCAGACGCCCAATAGATCACCCCGGTCAGGGAACCCCACCCGTCCGCGGCGGGCCAGATCAGCCCCGACCTGGGATCCGTTCGCCAGTCTGTGATCGTGTACCCGTCGGGCTGCTGCATCTGGTGCATGCCCCACGCGTCATACGACTCGCCGCCGCCGAACGGAAAGCGGAGAAGGTGGTATTTGCCATCGGCTGGGATGGTCTGAGATTCAGGGCAGATCAGCGAGCAGATGCGGGCAGACACGACAAGGCCTCCGATCAGAGGGGCAAGACGGCGATACGGCGAGCGGAGAAAGTGCCCGTGCCCGAGCTGACCCGGTACTTCGCCGTGAACGTGTTGACACCAGGCGTCAGGCTGCCCGACTGGTGCAGCACAGTGGTGCCCGCCACCAAGCTGGCGCCCGCAGCCCCGAAAAAACCGATGCCGCGGTTGTCGGCCGCAGCTACGGCACCGGCCCCCGAAATGTCGTATCCCATGCGCGCGGAGCCGGTGCCGGAGTTGGAGAGGGTGCAGTGCACGATGACCACGGCGGAAACCCCGGTAGTGACCGTGACGGACGGGCCGGCGAGGGCGGGCGCGTCGAGGTCGGTGAAACTGGTGGAGGTGGTGGTGCCGGAAGCTACGTCGAGGGCGCCTTCGGGGACGCGTTCGATGATGCTGTTGGCGCCGTCGACGGCGAAGTAGCTGCCGGCGGTCGCTGCTTTCGCGGGTGCGGTTTCGTTCAAATTGTCTCTGACGAATTGGTTGAACTGGGCTGCGGTGTAGACGCTTCCGGCTACCGCTGTCATTGGTGCTGTCCAGGCGATGTGAATCAGCCCCCTTTAGAGCGGCATCACGATGATGCGGCGGTCAGCGAATGTGCCCTCACCCGACGAGACGCGGTATTTCATCGTGAACGTGTTCGACCCTGGGGTGAGGAGCAGGCCACCCGCATACAGCACCGCCGTGCCTGCGCCGACGCGGGTGTCTGGGGAGTTGAAGACGTTGATGGCCCGGTTGAGTGCGGGGGCGATCGATGAGGCGCCGGTCACCTCGACGCCGGCGTACGCGGATCCGAAGCCGTCGTTTTCGACCTGGCAGTGGGTGAGGACGAGCGCGTACGGCCCGGTGTCCACGGTTACGGACGGCCCGAAGGTGGCCAGGTCCGCGAATGCGCTGGACATGGTGGTTTCGGAGGTGAGGATGCCCGCCTGGTTCGGGGTGCGTTCGGCGATGCTGTTGACGCCGTCGGCCACGAAGTAGGAACCGGCCGAGGTGGCTTTCGCTGGCGAGGTTTCGTTGAGGTTGTCCCTCACGTATTGGTTGAACTGCGCGGCTGAAAAGATCGTATTTGCTACCGCTGTCATTGGCGCCGACCAGGCCATCAGGCCACCGCCCCGGTCGGTACGCCGTGTTCGGCGTTCTCTTCGCGCAGCTCGTCCACTGTCTGGCCGTGCGGGATGTTGCACTTGACGGCCTCGATGTGCCCGTCCGGATACCAGATGCGGGTTTGCGGGACGGGGCGCAGCATGAGGACGGCGGTGATGTCGGCCAGGTTGGAGGGCCATTCGATCGGCGCGGTGAGACGGCAGTTGGTGCAGTAGAACTCGCCCTTCTGCACGACGCGGGGTGAGCGGGGGTTGCGGGGGTTGGACAGGTCGTAGAGGTGCTCGGCGCCGCCGCAGTCGGGGCGTGGGCAGTCCGCTATCCAGTCGCCGCAGTAGACGCGGGCGCGTGCTGTGGGCGCGATCAGGTGGACCATGCGGTGACGGTAGAACCCACCCGCCGAAGATCATTCCGGGAGTGGTCAGGTACCGAACTGGCCCGTGTTGAACTGGCCCTGCACCGCGTGGTCGAAGATGAACACCGTCTCCGGATTGTCGGCCGCGGTCGGGTCGAACACGCCATCGTCGAAGCCGAGGCCCGCCACATCGAACGTGAACGGGTTCTCCGCCGGGTCCCCCAGCGTGCGTTCGCAGCCGAAGACCGCGTAGTGCACCGGGTCCTCGCAGGTGTCCTCGTCGACCATCATGCGGGTGAGGGTCTGCTCGATCCGCTCAATGTAGAAGTCCGCGTCCAGGCCGAGTTCGCCGTTGCGGATGGTGATCCGGTCCGACAGCGTGCGGGTGAGGATCTGCAACCAGTGCGCCATGTCGGACGACACGATCCGCAACTGCACCGTAGGGCGGCGTTCCGCATAGTGCGCCAGCAACAACTGCGTGATCGCGGCAGCATCGTTGGCGCTCACCCACGGCGGGTCTTCCTGATACGAACGGCGGGAGTGCCTCGCGATACTCACCGAGTCGTCCGCCGCCACCTGCACCGTGCGCGCCACAGGAACCGACCGGCCGCGCACTTGCAAGTGGGTGATGTTCAGGGTGCCGCCTGCCGCGGTGATGGTGATGGTCAGGGCCTGGCCGGAGCGGCGGGACAGCAGGGTGAGGGGGACGCCGCTGCCGGTGTAGACGATGTCGGTTCCATCGAGCAGGTCTTGGGCGTCACGGAACGGGTCGGATGCTTGGACGTCGACGGTGATGGACTGGCCGAGGGCGAGGCTGATGGTGTCGTCGGACTCCCACACCACAGTGAGGCCGGCGGCGGGGCGGCGTTCCTCGACGGCGAACACCACGCTGTTGATGATGTCGCGCCAGCCATGGACGTATTCGAACGGGGGGAGGTAAGAGAAGCCCGTCACCGCCGGGGAGTCGCATGTCACCTCCCGTGCAGCGAAGGCCGCTTGCGAGGTGATCGACGCATCCCGCAGCAGCCGGTGGTGCCGGTCCCGGAACACGAAGGTGCCGTCCGGGGCGACATACGCGATCGCTGGCGGGCCTTCCGAGTCGAGGAGTTCCGTGAGCGCGGTGAACGCGTCCTGGTTCTCCGCCCACCACCACGGCACGAACGTCCCGCCCAGGTCCAGATCCCGTGGTGCGGTCCAGCCGATCTGGTCGAGGATGATCCCGATCAGGGTTCCGGTGCGCTGCGCCTCGTACAGTTCGGTGGAGATGGTGGTGCCGCGCAGCAGCGACAGGTCATCCAGCGCGCTGATGTCCGCCGTCCGGTTGTCGCGGTCCGGGTGTACTTCGAAATCGTCGATGCGTCCGCGGATCAGCGGGTACAGGGTGTCGCCGGTGACGACTTCGACTTTGACCGGGGCTGCGGGTGCGATGTCGTTGACGATCGGCGAGTCAGGGTTCTCCGGGCTGTAGATGCGGTCGGCGTTGCACAGCCCGAAGGAGATACTGCCGACCATCGGCGGGGACAGCTGGCGGGCTTGGTCGCGTCCGTACTGGAAGGTGACCGCGCCGCGGCGCAGGACATCGGCGGTGACGTCATCATGGTCGTCGTCGAAGTCGCCGTCACTGTTCCAGTCGACCGCGACGGTGTACCCGTCGGGCAGCGTCGGCGTGATGTTGAAATCGTCGAACTCCGCGAACTCGCCGGTCGGGCCGCCGCCGGTGACGATCGGTGAGCAGTGCGCGAGGAGCTGCACTTGCAGGTCGTTCTCGCCGGTCCAGGACGGTGCCGTGTCGCTGTGCCGGGTTACCCATTCGCGGCCGTCCGCCGAGGTCTCCCAGTACACGGTTCCGGCGTCTTCGCGGATCCGCAGCCACGCGTGTTCGACCGGGTCGTAGGGGATGGTCTGGCCGCCCTCGTCGACGAAATCGACGTGGATGGTCATCAGCAGGATGTTGGTGACGGCGTCGACTTCGAAGACGATCTGTGTGCCGACGACATCGGAGACGATCAGCAGTTGCGAGTACGCCTCGCTGTTGCCGCCACCGTCGGGCGGGAACATTCGCACAAAGGTGTGCGAGCCCTCCAGTTTGTAGAGGGCGTCCGATGCGTACGCCGCGAAGCCGGTATCGCACGGCACGCGGGCCCGGCCGCCGGTCTCGGTCGGGAGGCCGCCGGGTCCGGTGTTGTAGTTGTCCGGCCACTTCGCCGCGTCGACCGTGTTGTCGTCGAAGTCGTCGGTCAGGTCGGCGAACACCGCGGTCGACGGGGTGATGTTGAAGTTGTCGAACTCAGCGACATCATCAACACCGCCGTCCCGGTGCGCGATCAGCTGAACTTGCAGGTCGACGTCCGCCACCCACGCCGGGGAGGAAGCGGTACGGCGGGTGGTCCAGGTGATGCCGTCCGCGCTGGTCTCCCAGTGCAGGTCCCCGCCGGCCTCCCTGATCCGCAGCCACGCATGCGCGACCGGGTCGTAGGGCAGGCTGGTGAATCCGGGGTCGAAGAACCCGGTCCGTACCGCCATGCCGAGGACGCCGGTCGCGGCGTTCACTTCGATGATGGCGTCGGTGCCGGCGGTGGTGGAGGTGACCAGCAGTTGCGCCCACGCTTCGGCTGCCGCGCCGCCCGCTGCGGGCGGGAACAGTTGGCAGCGCGCCTCCGACTCTTCGAGAGTCCACTCCTCGGCGGTTGCGTACGCGTTGAACCCGGTGTCGCAGGCGACCCGTGCACGTCCGCCGGTTTCGCTGAACGTGCCGTACGAGTCGGGCCACTTCGTGGGGTCTACGACGTTGTCGTTGAAGGTGTCCCGCAGCGTGCCGATCAACGCCATGTCAGGCACCCCTCGCTACGGGGAGGCGGTTGGTGCGGTTCAGGCGGTCCATGGATTTCGCCAGCCAGTTGTCGAGCTCCATCTGGGAGCCGATCACGCCGTCGTTGTGGAGGTGCAGGTGGAGTTCGCCGACTGTGCTTGGCGCTGTGCCGGAGGATCCTGCGGAGCGCCGTGGGCCGGTCATGGAGTTGAGTTGGTCGAACAGGCCGACGCCGTAGTGGTCCACGGCGGCGGAGCGGATCATGTACTCGCCGTTGGAGGCGAGGATGGGTACCGAGTCTGAGGTGCCTGTGCCGCGTCCTTGGATGAGGCCGCCGCTCGCGTACTTTCCGTAGCGGCCGTAGGCGCCGAAGTTTCCCCAGTCGCCGAAGTTGCGGCCGTACGGGTTGCCCTTCCAGATTTGCGCGATCATGTCGTGGAACCGCGACACGTTGCCGGACATGCCCTTGAACGTCATGTCCTCGAAGACGGCCTTCCCCGACTTCACCGCCTTCTTGATCTCGGCGACCGCATCCCAGAACCCGTCAGCGACCTTCATCTGCTGTGCCTGGAAGTTGCGGGACATGCCCTGGAAGGAAACGTCCTCGAACAGTTGGCTGCCGCGCTTACGCCACCGCCCGGAGTCGACCAGCTTCTGCAGCTCGGACACGGCTGCCCCGTACCCGCCCTTCGCCTTGCTGCCGCTCGAACGACGCCCGCGCGACGCCGCCCCGGCGGTCACGCTCGCCGCCGCGCTGAGTTTCTTGGCCGCCGCTGCGACCTTCGGGCCCGACGCCCTCAGCCCGTCGATGAGGCCCTGCCCGGTCTGGCGGCCGATCTCCGCGAACACCTTCGACGGGCTGCTGATGCCCAGAAGGTTCTTCGCGCTGCTGACGGCGCTGCCGACGACGCCCTTGGCGGCGGACACCAGCGATCCTGCCATGCTGCGGATGCCGCTGATCATGCCGCGGATCAGGTCGCGGCCTGCGCCGACAAGGAGACCGCCGATAGCGCCGAGCGCGCCCCGGATCCGGCCGGGGATACCGCGGACGACACCGACCGCGCTGGCCGCCCCGCTGGAGATTGCGGACCGGAAGCGAGCGAACGCGGACCTGGCCAGCGCCGCGATCAGTCCGCCAAGGGAAGCAAGCGCACCACGGATCCGGCCCGGGACGCCGCGCACGAAACTGACCGCGGATGCAGCGCCCGACACGATGGCCGACCGGAAACGGGACAGTGCGATTACGCCGATGCGGAGCAGGCCTCCCGCCAGAGAGGCCAGCGCGGAGAAAGCACGTCCAGGGAGCGCGCGGAAAACGCCGATGATCGCGCCGAGGATGCTGCGGACAACGGCGGCCATGTTGGACACGGTCGTGGCAATGTGCCGCCCGACCCCGGTGAACAGGGCTTTCAGCGCGTTCCAGGCGCCGGAGAAATCACCGCGCAGGAGCGCGGTCACGACGCGCAGGGCAGGCACGACGATGTTGTTGATGACGCTCGCCAGCTGCCCGGCGAGGATCGACGCCAACTGTCCGACCAGGGCGATGATCGGCGTCAGGACCGGCAACATCACCCGCAGATACGACCCGATCAACTGGCCGAGGACCGCCAACAGCGGGGCGACCGCGACGAGGATCTGCCCGAAGGACTGCCCGAGCGAGGTGAGCGCCGGCGTCAGCGCCACCAGCAACTGGGACACGACCGGGAGGATCTGGCTGGTGAGCTGTGTGAACGTCGCAATCAACGGCGCCATGATCGTCGGTAGCTGGGCGATGATCGGCGCGAGCACAGCAGTCAGGATCTGACCCAACTGCTGCACGATCGGCGCCGCACCAGCCCAGGCCTGCGCGATCGCATTAATGACTGGCACCAAAGGCGGCAGCAGACTGGCGACCAGGTTGCCGATCACGGGCAGCAGCGGGGAGAAGGCGTCGACGAGGACGCCGACGGCGGTCGCCGCGGCGCCGAGGACGGGGCCGAGTGCGGTGATGATCGGCGACAGGGCCGTGCCGAGGCTGGTGATCAGCCGCTCTACCGGTGGCCCCAGCGCGGTGAAAATGGGGCCGATCGCGGCGAGCGCCTGACCCAGCAGCGGGCCCACCGTACGCGCCAGCGTGCCCATCACCTGCGCCACAGCGCCGATCGCGTCCTGGAAGCCTTGCGTTCCCGTCGCGTCCCGCAGGGCGCCGGTGATCTCCTTCAGGACACCGACCAGTCCTCCGCCCGCATCCTGTACGGGCGCCATGATGTTGCCGAGCGTGGCGAAGATGTTGGCGCCGACGGTGCCCAGATCCTTCAGCACGTCGATGGCCGTGTTCACCGCGCGTTCCAGCGCCCCCGACTCAAACGCCTTACCGAGGCGCTCACCGATCCCCGAAGCCGCACGGCCGGCCGCCGCAGTGATCCGGTCGAAAGCGGGGGCGCCCGCAGCGGCGAGTTGCCCGAGCGCCGTGACGACCTGACCGGGAACCCTCCGAAGATTCAACAAGCCCTTGTTCGCGCCCGCCATCGCCTGGCCGAGGGTGCCGTTCGTAGCCAGTCGACGGGCCGCGACCGACACCCCGAGCGCCATCCCGTTCAGGGTGGTCGCGGTCTGGTTCAAGTTCGTGCGCAGCACCGGCAGCACCGCAGTGCCCAAGCGCTCCAGCTCGCCGCCGAAGTTCGCGAACAGCCGGTTCTGCACACCCTGCTGCAGAGCCTGCAGGGCAGGCTGCGCGTCACGTACCGCCAGCGCGAACGTGCGGGCATTCGGCGCCAGCTTCTCCAACGCCTCGGAGAACTCGGCCGCTTTGCTCGGGTCGAGGGCCGCACTGATCGCGTCGTCCATGCCGACCATGCCGAGCTTCACCACAGCCGAGGCCTGCTGAATGGCGAGCATTCCGGTGACGGCGACCGCGCCGGCGGGGGCAATGTTCTGCAGGGTGGTGACGATGCCGGCGAGGAGGGGTGCGGAGGTTCCTGCTGCGGCGCCGAGTCCGGCGACGCCGATGCCGACGCGGCCGAGGACGCCGCCGACGGTGCCTGCGACGCTGGCGAGGCTGCGCAGGGAGAGCCCGAATCGGTTGCTGCCTCCGGCCGCGTTGGTCAGCGACCGGTTGATGAGCGCCGACTCGGAGACGAACCGGCCGCGCAGGTCGCGGAGTTGTCCGTTGGCGTCGCGGGAGAACCGCTGCAACGCCCGCATCGCCGGGTCGGTGTCACCGTCGATCCGGATCGTTGCGTTGCCGACGAGGCCGTCACCAGCGGGGGTGCTCATGTGAGGTTCACCCCCATGGACTTGAGGAAGTCTTGGGAGGCGTCTTCAGCGCCGCTCCACCACCAGGGAGACCACGGGGTACCGGGTTCGGGCTCGTGTGCTTCGTGGCCTGGGGTTTCCCATGCGGGCACGCCGAGTTGCCCGTCGAACCGCTTCCGGGCGGCTTCCGGGGTTTGGCCTTCGCGGACGTTGAGGCGCTGGACCATTTCGGCGTAGATCAGGTTCAGGAAGCGGTCGGCTGGAAGGTCGCCGGGATCGACGCCTGCGGCTGCGCAGCGTCCGTCGAGCTCGTGCCAGATGCCGGGCTGGGAAGCCCAGGCGACGAGGGCGAGGACGGCTCCGTAGGGCGTAGCCCGTACTGCTCCAGAAGCCAGGTGATGACGTCGGAGGCCTGCTCCAGTTCGATCGGGCGTTCCAGGTCGTCGAGGCGCTTTTGGAACAGTGCGTTGGACTCGGGCAGGAGGACCATGCCGAGGGCGTCGGTGATGGCGCGCATGGCTTTGTCGGGTGCGCTCTTCTCGATGTCGTTGAAGAGGGCGGCGAAGCGTGCGAGGACCATGCCGGGGACGGCGGTGGCGGCTTCGAAGGTGTCGCCGTCGATGCGGAAGATGTGCCGCTCGCGTTTGCGGCTGAAGTCCTTGACGGGGATGGCTTCGGCGGGGGTGAGTTCGGTCATGGTCGGAAGGTAGGTTCCACCCCGCCATGATCATTCCGGAGTGTTAGAGAGCCGCGCGCAACGCGTCACGCAGCCAGTTATTAGGTTTGGTGCCCGGATGCATGGCGTACTTCGCGTACACGACCCGGCCGCCCACCGTGAACCGGAGGACGCCCCCTCGCCTGCGCGGTTCGATGCGGTGCGGGCGCGTGCCGTACAGGACGTAAAGGGTCGCGGGGTGCCGGGAGTTGATGACTCCTCGGAAGTCGCCGCCCGGTCCGCGTTGGATCTGCGAGGTGATGTTGCTGCCCTGGCCCATGCTGCCGGGTGCGCGCCTGCGGGCTTCGGCTTCCACGCGGCGTACGCGGCGTTCCATGTTGCGGTGCACCATGCCGCCCGGCAGGCGCAGCATGCGTTCGATCCGGCCCCGGTCGAGGTTGAAGCTTGAACTGACGGTGAACATGGTCAGTTCCTCGGCAGCGAGACGATGGCGCGGAGTTCGTTGCCGACGCAGCCACCCGACGGGCCCTGCGGCGTGAGCGGCCTCAGGACGAAGTCGGAGATCTCGCGGTCCTGGTTCATCTGGCACAGCTTCACCGACACCGCCTTCAGCATCTCGTACGCGTCACGGAGAACCTCCTGCGCGGACGCGTCCAGCTCGGCCGTGGTCGGCGCCGTCATCGGATCATCCGGGTTCGGCGCGCAGCGGACGACTTGGATGACGACCTCAGCCGCTTCCCACGGCGCGTCGCAGGCGTTGCCGACACGGCGGGAGAGCGGTTCGGGGAACGTCTCGGTGAGGTAGATGGTGCCGACGGACACGGCCAACAGTCCGCAGTCGCACTCATCCCACGCGATCGCACCCGGCACCACGGAGTGGCGGTCGGGCTTGGTGGTGAGCTCGGCGTACACCGCCTGCTCCAAAGTGGACGCGACCGTGTACCACTTCAACGGGCCCGAGATCATCGCCATCAGGTGCCCGCCCGTCGAACGGTCGGCCGGTCAACGGAGTACACCCGCGACCGCTGTCTGAGCCCGTACGGGTTCCATGTCGTCACGAACATGTCGACGAGGTACAGACCGGTGCGGCCCTGCCGGAACAGCTCGCCGACGTCGGGATAGCTGATGGTCACGCCCTGCCTGACGAGTTGCTGAAGCCCGGCAGGGAGCTTGCAGTCTCCACCCGCAGCAGCCTTCGCGATCTCACACGCCAACTGCCCCACAGCCAAAGAGGCGCCCTCAGGCAGGCTCTCGCCGTACGTGGCCGTCACCGACCATGTCCCCACCTCAGTGTCGTCCAAGGTCAGGTCATTGCAGCGCGGCCACTGACCGCCATCCGTCCGCACCAGCAGCCGGTTGTTGTCCACCCGGTACGCGCCCGTCACCAAAGGTGTGCCGTCGATCTTCACCTCAACGATCGTGTGCACCGGAGCCGGAAGCCGCACCTCCGACACCGGCGTACACGAGCAGTCCCCCGCACACGACCCGCACGTCAGGTTGAACCACAGGCCGCCAATCAGCGCAGGCTGCGGATAGTACGACGCGGCCCACGGCGGCCCGAAGTCGTCGTAGAACGATCCGGTCTGGCACTCGCGACGGCACGGCCGCAGGGTGACCTGGCACGTCCCGAACCGCATGCCAGTCAAAGCCCACAACGTCTCGGTGGCCATGCTGACGGCGACGCCGGTGACGGCTGGATTCAGTGTGTCGAGGTCGCAGGTCCAGGTGACGGGCCAGTCCGCGCACGGCCCGCTGATCCCGCCTGTCCCAGAGGGCGTGCTCAAGATGGGGTTGATGACCGGCATAGAAGCCTCCTCAGCCCGGCATGAGCGCGAGGAGCGCCCCGTAGATCCGGCGCGACAGGTAGATGTGCCCGGCGTCGGTCGGGTGGGTGTTGTCCCCGCCGATGTAGGTGCTGGCGTTCTGTGCGGTGATCCATGGGCCGTGCGTGGCCACCAGGGTGCCGCTCGCGTCGTAGATGCTGCCAGTGACGGGGGAGATGAACGGCAGCCCGGCAGACGCGGCGGCGGTACGCAGCGTCGCGTCGGTGTTCGTGATCCCGGACCCCGGGGATCCGGACGGCGACCAGCAGCCGATCACGTACACCTGCGTGTCGGGCAGTCCTGCGTCGATGGCCGCGTACACAGCATCGGCCGCCGTACCGATCGCAGCCTGCGACCCGCCGGAATCGTTGAACCCGCCCCACACGATGACCCGGTCCGGGGCATAGGCCACGATGTCGGAAGCCACCCGGTCCCCGAATGTCGCGAACGACCCGGAGGTGATGTAGCCGGTGCCGCCGCGGGCCTGGTCCCACACGTCGGTGCAGCCCAGCAGCCGGCCGGTGCGCTGGAGCCATGTGCCCTGGCCGAAGCCCGTGTTCTGGGAGCTGCCGTCGGTGAGGGAGTCTCCGAGGACGGCCAGGCGCCCGCCGATGCCGGTGGGCTGCCACATCGTCGCGGACGGCGGCAGGTATACGCCGCGGAACGGCATGGTGGTGAAGTCGATGCGAATGCGGCGCGGGCCTGTGCTGCCGAGGTCTACGAGCAGCATGTGGGATGAGCCGGCGGTGATTCCGCCGGAGGACTGCATCAGGTCGGTGACGGGGCGTCCGTCGATGGACAGCCGGTACATCGTGGCTGCGCTGATGTATTTGAAGCCGACCTCGAACTCGGCCGCGTCGGTCCAGAATTCAACAGTCCAGTTCGACTGCCCGCTGCTGTAGGTGTTCGGGTACCGGGACGTCGGCAGGTAGTAGTTGGTGTCCGGAAAGGTGGCGCCGAACTCGAAGTCGTCTGCGCCCAGGTACAGGAACGGTCCGGTGGCCGGGGCGTAGGTGATGGCTCCGCTGATGGTGGGTGTGGCTGACTGGGTGGTGCTGGTGGTGGGTGTGGTGCCGGTGTAGAGGGTGTCGGCGAGGGCGGGGTCTGGCATGTCGCGGCGGCGCCATGCTGCGGCCTCGTCGGCTGCTACGACGTCTGCGTACGCCCGGTCGCCGTGCGGATCAACCGCAGCGCTGTGGGCGGCGACAGCTGTGGTGATGTCTTCCTGCGTTGCCGCCTGCGCTGCCGCGCCCACTGCGATCTCGAACGATTCGGAGTCGATGTGAACCCAGTAGCGGCCCTCCTCGGCGTAGAACGTCAAACGCCCCGCCGTGGTGGTGTTGAGCGGGTTCGCCAGCGGCACCGTGCCGCCGGCGTCTGCCCACAGGACGGCGAAGGTGTTCGTTGAGTAGTTGAACACCCTCGCCGGAACGTTCGCCGCAACCGTGCCTGACGGTGTCCAGTAGAGCTCGCTGTACTGGGCCAGCGCCATGGCTCCCCCTTCGGGGCGGGTCAGGTTATGCGGCGAGCGTCGTCGGGTCGCACGCCGCAGTCGGCGGCGCCGTCGTAGTCACGTTCCAGATCCAATGCTCGTCGGTGAACACGCTCTCGCCTGCGGGGAGCCAGTCAGCGCCAACGAGGGTGTCCCACGTGGCGCCAGCACCGCGCGTCTCTGAGGTGATCTCCAGGGCAGAGCGGCCGTTCTCGATCGGATAGGAGCCGATCTGGGTGGCGCCCACGTTGGGGAACGCGTTGTAGATGTACCGCTGGGCCCCCGACGCGTCACACGCCCCGGACCCGGCGACCTCCTGCCACACCTCCAGCGAGAACCGGTTGGTCGGGTTTCCCTCAGCCACGGCGAACCCAGTACCCGTGGTGGGTGACCCGGAGATGAGCTCGCGGGCGCTCATGACGAACGACATTCCAGAGACGTTGATCTCGCACATCTGAATGGTCAGCGCGAACCTCTTCAGCGTTGGGTCGTCTTTCTGGTTCACGCACGGCGTGCCGTCCGCGGTCCGCTCGAAGAACTCTTCGCCGTCCTCGTAGTCGGGCTCCATCTCGACCGACACGAAACCCTTGGTGACGACGACCATGCCGCCCTCACCCGTCACCGGGACACCACACGCGTCGAGTTCGATGATCCGAAGGTGCGTGCCCTTGATAGGAGTCGCGCACGTGGAGACTGTGGCCATGGTGTTCTGCTCCTACTCGGTGGGCACGCCCAGGACGATGTGCGCGGCCAGATGGCAGCACTCGAAACCGATCAGATAGTTCCGCTCCGCCAGCATCTGCAGAGTGTTGGCGGAGCGGTTCAGGGAGTCGCGGACCTGGGAGACGTACACGTCGGACCGGTAACCCCACGCGGCACCAGTGGCGTAGATCCACGTCGTACCCGCGGCCGGCGCTGACCCGTCGGGGCCGCTGCCGGTGTAGCCGCCTCCGGCCACGATCCGGTTCCCGGCGAGCGTGTACAGCACCCCGTCGCGGACCTCGACGAGGTTCCAGGCGGCCAGCGTCGGCAGCGCAGTGCGTGGCACGTGGATGAGGCCCTGCCCGGCGTAGCACCCGGCGAGTTCCTGCTCCAGCGCGCCGAGCGCGTACGCGGCGTCCGCTCCGGTGACGACCGGCGAGGCGACGGTCTGGAGAACGATGTCGCCGTCCAGCACCTCAGTGTCGGCGGCGAGGTGCGGGAAGACGACGGGTTGCCCTCCGGCGGCGCCGGTCCAGAACGCGGTCTCCACCTGCTGCTGTTCGACGCGGGCGAGCGCGTCCTGCGCGGAGGACTGTGCGTCGCCGAGCCCGACCGGTGAGCAATCGAAGCGGGCGTACACCGTGAACGGGAGCGCGCCGCGGTTGGTCTGCTCGACGTTGGCGGTCTTGGGCTCGGGCTCGGGCTCGGGGGGCGCGCCGGTGCCGGTGACCGAGAGGCACTCGTCGTACGTCGTGTCGCCGGTCGGGCAGCGCTCGGGCCAGGTGACGCCCTGCTGCCAGTGCACGCCGTCGGGGCTGGGGGTCTGGATGGTGTCCCACAGCCCATACGGGAGGGTGGTGAACACTGCTGGCAGGTCGATCAGTTGGCGCGCGGCCATCAGCGCTCACCACCCTTCCTCAGCTTGTGTCACGGTCAGCGTCAGACGCGGACGGTGCCGGACAGCAGCGCCGACGTGGCACCGTTGACGTTGAAGCCGACCGTGTACCGGCGGGACTCGTGGCCGACGCGGGCGATGAGGTGGGCTTCCTCGCTCCACGCGGCGGTGTGGTCGTTGGTTTCGTTCAGGACGGAGTCGCGGATGACACCGAGGTCGAGGCTCATGCCCTGCCCGTGGATGAAGGTGCCTGCGGCGTAGATGAGGAAGTCCGCGGTCGTCGACCACGCCGTCATCGGTGTCGCGTTGCCGAACTGGCCAGCGCCACGGACCTGCCAGTCGTTGACCCACTGCACGGCGACGTTGCGGGCGGTGAAATACCGGTTGACCTCCGACAGCGGAATGTCACCCAGCTCGACGCCCGCCTTCCACGCGAGGTCGGCCTGGATGACGTCGCGCACCCAGTACGGGAGCACCACTTCGAGGACGTCGTCGATGCACATGCCGTAGCGGGCCCGGTAGTCCGTCGCGGCCAGCCCCACCGCGTTGTAGATCCGTGGTGCGGCCGCGTCGGTGATGGCGCCTCCGGTGATGGTGATGGCAGCGGTGGAGCGGGCCAGCATGAGCGCGATCAGGCGGGCGTTCACGATGCGCGCGTGCGCCGACATCAGCAACTGGAGCGTGTTCTGCGTCGCCTCCGGGTAGGCCTCGTCGGTGAGGTTGCCCGCGGTCAGGCAGTATCCGTACGCCTCCAGCCGTTCCTCGTCGAAGTCCGGGCAGGGCACCCGGATGCACGGCTTGGTCGGTGAACCGGTGGCGGCCGCGATGTCGTCGGCCTCGCTCCACAGGAACGGCGTGCTCTCGTTGGAGAAGGTGGCCGCGAACCCGGCGAAGGCGGTGCCTCCGGCCAGGGCGTCGGCGAGGCTCGGGGAGACGGGGAACTCGATGCCGCCGCGGGTGACGCCGAAGGTCGGCAGGTCGATCATGCCGGATTCGCAGGCGATGTTGAAGAAGTCGTACCTGGTCTGGCTGGGGGCGCACCAACCTCCACCGGCGACGAGCGCGGCCTGCTTGTCGGGGCTAGTCAGGAACGAGATGAGGTCCTTCATCTCGCCGCGCTTGGTGCGGTTGTCCACGGTGTGCCCGTGCTCGAACTCGTTGCGGACGGATGCAACGAGCTGCTCGCTGGGGGCGCCCTGGGTGACGGGCATGCTCTTGGCCTTGCGGGACGTCACGTCTGCGAGCGCGGCCAGGCTGGTGAGTCCTTCGCCGCGGGCGACGCCGGGGATGTCCACGCTCGCGGTGACGGCGAGGCGCTGTTCGGGGACGTTGGGCTTCGGCGCATGCTGCGCGGTCTCTGCCAGGGAGGCAGTGGCGCGGCGGGCGACTTCCTCGGGGCGGACGGAGCCGCCGCGGCGGTCCATCATGAGGGTGGCCATGCCGGCCGTGACGCCGCGTGCGGCAGCGGCAGCGATCGCCTCGACGTCGACCTGCGGAGCGGGCTGCTCGGCGGCTACTGCTGCGGTGCCCCCGTGGACGCGGGCCTGGAGCTGGGAGAGCTGGTCGGCGACGCGGGACTGCTGCATGGCGGCCTGCTGCTCGGCGCGGACCTCGCGGACGCGGAGCTCGGCGCGAATGCGGTCGAGATCTTCCGTGACGCGCAGCGCGTACTGGAGCGCCTGGTCGTCGACGTCGTCGAGGGCGTGGACGCGGTCGAACTCGGCGGTGCCTCGGGCTTCGAGTTCGGTGAGGTCGGCGTCGGACGCGAGGGTGAGATCGGACGGGGCGCTAAAGAGCTCTTCGGCTGCCACGTTGTCCTCCGTTGCGAAGAGGGTTGTGCGCCCGTCGTGTTGGCGCCCTTTCGCCGGAGGTTAGCGCATAGCACACGCACCGGCAAAGAGTCAATTACCTTTGCCGGTGCGCTAAACGTAAAGGTCAGGAGCTTGGCGGGGGCGGCGGAGGAGGCGCCGGACGACGCCTCTTATTGCAACTGCACACGATCCATTCACCCCCTTCCAGGGTGGACACGACGCGACAGCATCCGCATCACAATCCGCACCGCATGACGCTCCGTCTCCTCCGGCGACAGACCGAACGCCACCGTCGGACGACCCGCCGCCACCAGCGCCTGAACCTGACCACCCGCCACCCGCGCCCGCATCTTCGGCACCGGGAAACCAGGCACGTTCACCGCGAGGAGACCGACAAGCCGCAACTGGCCGCCGATCCGCCGCCAGTCACCCGACACCTGGCCCGCGGCCTGGAGCTCATACACACGCAGCGGGTCCGCGCCCGGCCGCACCGCGCCCGCCACCCAGATGCCATGCTGGTCGTTGCCCACACTCACATCAGCGACGGCCGCGCCCGTGTTGTCGTAGTGCTCCGCCGCCGGGTTCGCTCCCAGATGCGTGTCGGCATGGCCAGTACCGACCGTGATCTGACCGACCGCCACACGGCCACCGTCCGCGCACACGATCTCCCCGGTGCGGTAGTACGGGTGCTCGTCCTCGTGTGGCGCCTGGACGCATACCCCGTCGTACCCGATGTGGCACACACCCCACTGCGCGGCGTGCCCGTAGATCCGGCCGTCGTCCGTGACCGTGATCGGCGTGGGCAGCGACAGCTTCGGATCCGAGAACCAGGCGGCAGGCGGCTTCCACACCCCACCCGACGCAGCAACCGCGCGCAGCGCACGGACCGGCTCCGGCTCCTGACCGGCCACGGTCTGGATGGCGGCCTCACCGACGGGCTGCCCGCCGGCCACGATCGCGCCGGCCTCGTCGAGGAGCGCGACGTACGCCTCGGCGAACGCCGGGATGTCCACCAGCGTGGCGGCGCGGATGCGTCCGCCGTGGAAGATGACTTTCTCGGGCTGGGCGAAGAGCATCTCGAAGAGGTCGCCCTCGTCGTCCATGCCCTCGTTGACGTCTTCGGGGAAGACGTACTCGACGTCGGCGTCCGCGATGGAGTCGGCGTCGATGCTGACGCCGCGGATGAACTCGCCTTTGATCATGTCGTGGACGCGCTGCCCGTCCGCCTCGGCGAGGTTGAGAACTCCGGCGCCCATGATCTTGTTGTCGTCGCGCCACACCTTGTCGATGCGGCCGACGTTGACGGCGACGGTGTGGGGTTCCCCGCCGTGGGAGTCTTCCTTGTTCCACCTCAATGGGATGGGGAGGTCTGCCCACTGCAGGGCGCCTTCGGCGAACTCGCGGCCGTCGCCGGTGACGATGCCTTCGACGGCGAGGACGCCTTCCCACGGGGCGGTGTCGCCCGTGTAGTCCATGTCGTCGTCGGGCTTGTCGTCGTCTTCGGCGTACAGCGCGGCCTGCTGTTCCAGGGCTGCGGCTTCGGTTTCGTGGCAGCCCATGAGTTCGCCGTCGCCTTCCTTGATGACGGCCCATGGGGTGTCGGCACCGCAGTCTGGGTGCCCCTGCTCGATGCGGTACGGCACGGTGCCGCCTCCTTCATGGATGTTGGGCGGCATTGTGTCCGCGGAAGCCGCCAAGATCATTCCGGCGGCTGCTGCCTGCTCGTCCGCCTGCGGCCACACCGTGACGAGCGTGCCCCGGCATCGGGAGCCGCCGAGGCAGCCCGTGTAGCCGCCGGACGGGTATGCGGTGCGGGCGTCGGGAAGGGTGGTGTAGCGGGTGCCGTCGATCTCGCGGCAGGGCTTGCAGGTGTTCTTGCTGTCGAGGATCTCCGTGGCTACGTACTCGGCCGGGGGCGCGACCGCGAGGACTGCCATGCGGCCCTCGTTCTGCGCGGCACTCATCGCCGCACCCACCTGCTCCTCAACTGCCGCACCGGACAGGCCCGCGAGGTGCTCGTCGACCTGCGCGGCCACCTGCTCCGCCGAACCCGAACCCCACACCCGCATCGCCTGCCGCACTGCGGACTGCACCAGCCCAACACCCAGGTAGCGGGCTGTCGTCCGGCCGACCTGGCGCAGCCGGTCACGGATCGCCGCAGCCGTCAGCGCCTCGTCGTCGAGGGACCACTCCGGGACGTCGACGCCCTGCGCTTCGGCCTCCGCCTGCTGCTGCTCGCCTGCCTCCCGCGCGTACGCGATCATGCGGGCGATCAGGAGACGCGAGCCGTCGTCGGTGTCCACGGTGAGCCCGTCGAGGCGGTCCAAGTCGTCGGCCTCGGCGGCGGCTTGGATGCTGGCGGTGACCTCGGCGCGCATCGCCTCCTGCGCGCTGGCCCACGCCTCGACCGTGGCATCGACGGCCTCGTGCCAGGCCTTGTCTATCTGCGCGAAGTCGGCGCGGCTCGCGAGTTCGAGTTCCGTGGGCTGACGGCGCAGCGGACCAGCCGCCGCGGTCATGCTCTCGCCGAGCGGGATGTCCGTGTGCTCCCCGGCGAACGCCACCCGGATGCGGTCGAAGGTGACCGGTCCGAGGCGCTCCTCCAACGCGATGACGAGATCCAACTCGTCGGAGTACGCGGCACAGATATGCGGCTGCCACGGCGAATGCTGCACGGGCATGTCTGCGAACAGACCACTCTGCAGCAGCCCCTCGGCCGCCACGGTCCGCCCGTCCTCCAGCCGTGGAGCATCAGGGCCAGCATCCCGGTCATCGCCGACCGACCACACCCACGACGGCGAGTCAGACCCCGCGTTCCAGTGAGCGGCACCGAAGACCCGAGCAGAGATCGGACCGCCAGCGAGGTGCGTCGCCTGCTTGATGGCCTCGACGAGCGCAGCCCGCTGCTCTTCGCTGAAGTCGGCGCCGTCGTCGCCGAGGAAGTACAGCGTCAAGTGCAGCTGATCCGCGGCCTCGCCGCCCTCGATCGCCAGCCGCTCCGCATCCTCGAGCGTGGGCATCAGCGCAATCATCGCGCCCGACGTGTGCGAGCCGTCAGCGGCGGCCGTGAGCGAACCCATTGGAACTCCGAGGGGAGACGGTGGTCAGAAAACCCGTGGTGTCCAGATGCGGGGACAGCCGGCCGATCGTGAGCTGCCCGAACGCGGACAGCCGCGCCTCGTACACGCCCGACGTGCCCGGCCGAGGGAGCGTCGCCAGCTTGGCCGCCGCGTGCGTGAACGGGCAGGAGTAGGCGTGCGAGGAACACAGCGCCGGGTGCAGCAGGTCCGGCGGACGGCCAGCAGCGAACCTGACTGCGTGGAGGGCTTTCGCCTGTTGGGCCATGCGTTCGGAGCGTGCGTCGGCCGCTGCCTGCCGTGCCGCCTCGTTCGTTGGTGGTGGTTCGCTGCGGGTGTCGGGCGGTGTCCGGTCCTCGGGTGGAGGTTCCGGATCGGCGGGAGCGCGGGGCGTCGTGTCGGTGGTTTGGGTGACCTCGTTGGCTTGGCCGGTGAGTTGTGAGAGGGCGCTGGCTGCTGCGGTCGGCAGGCTCTTGATGATGACTTTGAGGCCCTGGTCGTGGAGCTCGTCGCCCTCGGGCCGGTCGTCCTCGTTGAACCCGGTTTCGCGGCGGAGTGCTGCGCCGTTGATCTCCAGCCGGTCGTACAGCTGGATGGCGTCGTCGGAGCGGTCCGGGCGCAGCGTCAGCTCGGACAGGTCGTACCAGACGACCCACTGCGCGAAGTCCTCCACGCCGGACGCCTTCAGCCGGGGCTGGAGGTAGCCAGTGGTGAGGGCCTGGCAGATCAGTTCGGCTTCGGGCGCGATGTTGGTCTTGACCGCGGACTCTTCCAACATCCACTGGCCCCAGTGGTTGACGTCGCCCATACCGAGGAGGACTTCGGCAGGAAGGTTGAGCTGGGTGGCGAGACGCTTGATCGCGGAGTCACGCTTCTCCAGGATCTTCTCGTCGAGCTTCATCGTGAAGTCGAGGTGCTGGAACTTGCCGATCAGTTCTTCCGGAACCTTGATCGGGATAGGCACAGTTGCCGCCGCGGTGCCCGGCGTGCGGATGGCTTCGGCGGCGATCTCGATCCACTCGGCCATGAACGGATCCGGGGCGTCGGCGAACTCCTCCCGCACGGGGAAGGTGACCTCGGACGGCACGAACCACACGCCTGCGGAGGCGAGCCTGCTGAGGTACTGGCTGACGATGTGCCGGTTCACCAGCTCCAGCTCGCGCATCGTGGAGCGGGCCGCGCGGGCTGGGGAGTCGGCCATGTAGTGGTAGCGCTTGTGCGGGCGCCACACGCGAGTCACCAGCGAGTTGGAGCCGAGCGGGCGCCACTGCGCGCCGCCGTTCGCCGAGTTCTCGTCGATGACTTCGTAGTGGCCGCGGGCGGCGCGGACTTCGTCGGTGGAGCGGACCGCCCATTGCTCGACGCCGTTGATGGTCTCGCCGACCAAATAGCCTTCGCCGGGGACGGCGAGTTGGGTGGCCATGGCTGACATGAGTTGTGCTTGTGCGGCGACGCCTCCGCCGAGGGTGGTCATGAGGTCGACGGCTGCCCCGGCTGTTGCGCGTACGGGTTCGTCTTCGCCGGGTTCGATTTTCGCGGCGTAGACGCGTACGCGGGAGAGCATGGCGCTGATCCACTCGACGGCGTATCGGAGTTCGCCGAGGTCGTTGTAGAACTGCCAGGCTTCTTGTTGCCAGGTGTCGGTGTTGCGGATGAGTTCGGTTCTGGGGCTGGTGACGGGGGCTGCGGCTGCGGTGATTGCGTTGGGTTGGTCGGGGGTGTGCGGCTTGGGCGCGGGCATGGGGCCGCGACGCGTAAAGGCGTGGTACCAGGCCATTTGTCGGCTCCCGCTGCTCCCGTGGATGGGGTCTGCGGGTGACGGTAGGCACTAGCCGGTGAAGATCATTCCGGGCGGGGAGTGGAGAGCCAGGGGAGCCGCCTGCGGAACGCCCGAACGTAGACGGCTCCCCACCCCACCACAAGAGCCCGGGGGGAACCGGCCCTCACGCGTGACGATCCCACAGGAATCGTCACGCCCATTCCTGTGCCGCGATCAACGCCCCGGCCGCCCACACCGCAGGCCACACCAGCAACGGCACCGGCAGCCCGACCGTGGCCCACGTCCCGGCCGTCACCGCGAGCGCGACCCAGCCCGAGCAGCACCACGGGCACGAGATCAACTCGGCCAGCCAGAACGGCGACCGCTTCCACCGACGGGCGTAGATGAACAACTCACCCTCGACGAGCCGGAACATCCCCAGGCCCGGTACCGACTTGAGCGTGTGCTCCTCAACCTCGCCGGTCGGAAACAGCTCATGGTGCTGCTCCTTCATCGTCGGCTCACGCCAACCGCCCGCGACCCGGTCACGCAACCACAGCACCGGAGGGAACGTGTCGGCCACGATCAACCGCGTCAGCCGGTACACCGCGAGCGACATCACGAGCAGCAGCAGCCAAGTCTCCATGCCGTCAACGTACGCGCCCGCCGACGATCTGCTTTCTGGCCAACTCCCCACCCAACGAACCCGTACCGCGCGCCGCCGTACCCACGAGCTTCAGATGCCACGCTCCCCAAACGGCCGCGTCGAGGCGATCCGGTGACCAACCAGCCTCCGGATACCAGGTCGCCATCTGGTCCTCCAGCTTCGGGAACTCGCCAGCGTGATGCCACCGGTTCTGTGCAGTGAGTGCCGCCACCGGCTCCGCTCGCACCGCCTTGCCCCGCGTCGCGGTGACGGTTCGGATCGGGATGTCCACGCCGAGAGCATCGGCCGCCGCGCGCAGTGTTGCCACAGCCATGTCCCCTCCGAAATTTCGCTCCACCACGATGTCGTCGGCTTCCCAGTCGATCGCGGCCTGCACCGCGCGCCGGCCCCACCCATCGGGCGACAACTGGCACGAACGGTCGTCGAGGACGTAGCCGTGGTGCTGCGGCCGGCCGCCATCGCCTGGCAGCACAAGCCCAGACTTCCCGACGACGACGATGCCCTGCTCTCCGGCCCCGCCGGACGGGTCGACGCCGACCGTGATTCGTACGAGGTCCGGGACGTCGCCGGGGCGTACGCGCGCGTCGTCGATCATCGTGTGCTGCCAGAGTGCGTTCTCGTCTTCTTCGATCAGCTCGCCGTACAGTTCCTGACGGCCAAGCTGCGTGCCCGCATACCGTTCTTCCAGGGAGGCTTTGATGTCCTCGGAGATGTGCGGGTTGTCGCGGTAGCTGGCGTGTGTCAACTCGACGTTCGCGACCGCGCCGGAGTGCAGCTGCTTGATGAGGGGCTTGGGCTTCGGTGTCGTGGATGCGACCCAGTGCGGGCGTGGGCCGACGCGGAGGCCGAACCGCATGTGGTTCCATGCGGCATCGAGATGCCGCCACGCCGCCAACTCTTCGAGCCATGCGAGGCATCGGTTGCCGCCGGAACGCAGACGGTCAACTTCGTTCGGGCCGTTCGTGCCGAAGATCTTCGCTTCGGATCCGTTAGGCCATCGAACGATGGTGCTGCCTTTGACGGTGGCAAGTTTGGCGTCTGGGCTGTGGACGCTCAGGCCGGATGGACCGGAGAAGCATGAGGTGACGGCGTCGCCGAGGGTTGGTCCGATGATGGCGATCCAGTGCGGGACGGGGCCGGGCAGGCAGGGCGGCCCGTGGACGTGGTCGTGGACGTATGCGGCGCAGGCGTCGGTCTTGCCTGCCATTCGGCCGGCCAGCAAGAGCCAGCCGTAGAAGTCGCCCTCCGGCGGGATCTGGTGGGGTAGCGGGGTCCATCGTGGGCTTGTGGCAGCGGATAGCTGTTCGCCTGTGGTCGATCCCGCTCGGCGGCGGATGGCGTCCGGGGCGGCAGCGCGCTCACGCTCGATCCAGTCGATCGGGGTGAGAAAGAAGTGCTCCCAGTCCTCGGTGGTCATGCTTGGGATTGTGGCTGCTGTTCGGGCGTGTGCTGTCCGGAGTGGGGTCTGGTCGCCGCCTCGTACGCTGGCCGTGCGCCAGGGTTTTTGTACTCGTGAGCCCTCATTGACCCGTGGGCGCCCCCGGGAAGAAGCGCACAAGGGGCGCCACTCAGCGGTGTCGGGCGTCGCCGCGGTTCGGTCGGCCGCTCGTGTTCTGCGGCCCGTGGTGCCACGTCCACGTCTTCGCCGGGTAGTGCACGATCTTCGCGCCAGCGGTGATGCAGCCTTTGGTGAAGCGGAAGTCCTCACCGGCTCCGGTGAACCCGACTGTCTTCGCCAGCTCGGTGCGCACCAGGATGGTGATGGTGGTCGAGTGCGGGTGGGCGTCGTCCCACGGTTTGCCGAAGAACATGGGGAACGGGTCGCGTCCGCCGACCACCCGGAACCACGGGTACACGTAGTCGGCGCCGGTCTGTTCGGCGTAGGCGAGGAGTTGTTGCAGGTGGGTGGGGTCCATCTCGTCGTCGGAGTCGAGGAACGCGGTCCATTCGGTGGTGACTTGGTCGAGGCCGCGTTGCCGAGTCTTGGCGGCGCCTTGGCCGAGGGTGTCTTCGACGGTGATCAGCAGGTGGGGTGCGGTCTGCCGGTTGACGGAGTCGACCGCGCGTTTGAGCATGCCGTTCTTCACGCGGGCCGCGTGGTACGGGACCACGACCGTCACGACCGGCTCACTCACCGGACCACCCGTCGACGCCGTGTGCCTCGTCCAATGCCGTGAAGCACGGCAGGCAGTAGTTTCCCTTGTGGGCCTCAACCCAGGTCGTCATGTTCTCGTTGTTGCAGGCGTGCAGCATCTCGCCGCAATCGGTCCCGTCGCAGTACGTCGTCTCGTGCGCGAGGGGGTGCGCGTCTTCCAGAACGTCGGTAATGCCGGAGTGGATGAGCGGCTCTTCGCCGCGGCCGGGACGATTCACCGCGGGCTGCCGATCCACAGGATCTCGTTGTCGCCTTGGATCCGCAGTTCCCTCGTCTTCCACGGACGGAGGCCGTAGTCGGCGTGCGCGGCTTTCGTCCCGTCGAGGTAGTGGAACGACTCCACGCACCAGAAGCTGACGTGCGTCGGGTCGGCGAACGCGTGCCAGGTCCCGGACAGTGCGTTGGGTACGCGGATCTCGAACACGCCGCCGGGGTGGAGGACGCGGTGGGCTTCGTTGAGGACCGCGATCCGGGGATCTCCGGCGGGGATGTGCTCCATCACGTGGGAGGCGCGTATGCCCTCGATGGTGTGGTCGCCGGTGGGCCATGGCGTGTCTTGTGCGAGGCGCTGCCATGGGCCGGTGCCGTGCTGCGGGTCGAGGTTGATCCAGCCGCGTTGGGCGAGTTTCCCGCCGCCGATCTCGATGCTCGCCATCACACACGCTCCGGCCAGTGCCACGTACCGCCCTCGCGGGTGTCCTCGTCCTGCGAGAGGGCTTGGTCGAAGAACATGCCGGTCGGGTTGAGGACGGCGAGCGACGCGATCCACTGCCCCCCGGTGCCGTTCGGGCAGCCATCGAACGGCTCCGCCAGAAGGTACTGAGGGACGTCCGTGATGATCGCCGCCCGGCACTTCGGCGCGTACGCTTGCGTGCCGTCCTCCCGGACCGGGGTCCCGTGACTCACGTAGTGAACGATTCGACCAACGCTCGGTACCTGCTCGCTCATCAGTGCCTCCCGCTCCCCTCGTACTTCAGCCACGGATTCGACAGATGCGTACCCGGCAACGCCACCGGCTTCAACTTCGCCGCACGCAACACGAACGGCTGCGACACCTGATCCCGCGCCGAACCCGACTCGACCTCACGCGCCCACGCCGCACCCATCCGCTTCACCGCCGCCGTATGCTTCCGCGCGATCACACCCGACGCCCACAAACCCCAGTGCTCCGGATGCCCCGCCTCCCGATACCGGCGCGTCTGCCACGCCGCCGCGCCGTCCGGGTCCTTACCGAGCGCAGCCACCTCGACGGCCTCCAAGTACAGGCAGTCTCGCCACGGGTGCACGAACTGCGCGATCGGCGTCGCGTACTCCATGGCCCCGGTCGCGAAGTCGGGTGAGGCGACACGGAACGAGGCGTCCACCCAGATCGACGCGGCCGCATCCGTGTACCGCCACGGCTCGAACTTCGGCCGCTTCGCCGCCCGCACTGGAGGCACATCCGGGCGCGGCTCATGCACAACCGTCCACCCCTGCGCCGCGCCAGCGTCCGGCGGCGTGTCGGTGACGAGGATCCACTCCACCTCGACACCGTCCTGCGGCAGAACCGGTTTGATCGTGTCGTAGGCGTCGTACACCGCCGTGATCACAGCAACGTCAGCGGCCATCGCGGTACCACCTCACAGTCTCAGCAATCCGATCCCAGTCCAACTCCGGCTTCCAGTCCAGCCGGTCCCAGCCCTCACCCGTCGCGGTGATCTGCACCGGCACCTCACCCGCACGCATCGGCAGATGCTCGATGCCCGCCCGGCTGCCGGTCTCCTTCAGCACGAACTCCGCCAGCTCGTTCACGGTGACCGCCACGCCGGTGCCCGCGTCGAACGTCTCGTCATCGCCGTATCCGGTGGCCTCAACGAGCATCCGCCCGACGTCGTCGGCGTGCACGAGGTCCATGGCCTGCTCGCCATCACCCCAGATCGGCAGCGGCCGGTTCTCCCACGCCGCTCGAGCGAAGGTGGGCACGATCTTCTGCGGGTGGCCCGGCCCGTAGTGCTGGTAGGGGCCGTACCCGTTGAACGCCCGCACCGTCGACACGGGCAGCCCGTACGCGTGATGCCAGGCGGTGGTCAGCCGTCGGGCGGCGACCTTCGTCGCGGTGTACACGCTGGGGAACGGGTCCGGCATCGAGACGCCGACGTAGCGGGCGTCGTGCTCGCGGCACCACTCCAGCACGCGCAGCGTGCCAATCACGTTGACGTGGATGGCGGTCTCCGCCATGTCGAACAACTCCGACGTGCCGAGGACCCCGGCGAGATGTATCACCGCATCGGCGCCTTCGAGGGCGTGCAGGCTGCCGAGGACGTCCAGGCCCTGCGTACGGTCGAACGCCCACACCTCATGCCCCGCCTGCTCGGCGGCTTCGATGGTGGCGCGGCCAAAGAACCCGGCACCACCTGTTACTGCGATCTTCAACGTGGCTCCATTCAGTGTGGGGTGCGGCCCCATTTGGCCCGGAACGTTTCGCGGTCGCGTCCGGCCTGCTGCCGGAGTTCGGGGCGCTCGTTCGTGGACACGTTCGGGCAGCGGTGTTCAACCGCCATGCCCGGTACCAGGAGCGCGCCGCCCTGCTCACGGGCGCGCCAGTCGAGGTCGTCGTCGCCGTACCACCACGCCAGGTCTTCATCGAGGCGCAGCCCTGCCTCGCCCCGCAGCAGGTACGCGTAGCCGGTGATCCGGGTCCGCAGGTCCACCGGTTCGGCCTTGGTGTGGAGGATCTGGCGCCGGCCGCCGTGCTGGTCGGGGTAGGCAAGCACCGCCGGCCCGGCTCGCATCGCCGTGGACAGGCCGTCGATCCAGCTGGGCGGCACGGTCACATCGGAGTTGAGTACGGCGATGTCCCACCGGTCGGCGGCGCCCCGTGCTGCGTCAGCCAGAGCGAGGCCGATGTTCCACAGCGTGCTGATGTTCGGCGGGTCCAGCGGGGCCCGCACGGCACGAACCTTGCCGTACCACTGGTCGACGTCGATCGGCGGTACGGACTGGTTGTCGATCACGAACACGGTATCGACCTGGTCCACCACGGAGCCGACGCACTCGGTGAGCAGGTCATGCCGGTCCCTGGTCGGGATCACGACCACTCGGAACGGGGCGCTCACGCCGCGGCTTTCACATCGAGGGCCGCGCGCAGCAGCGAGTCCGGCGTCCCCATATCGCACCAGGCGCCGCTCACCGGGACGACAGTGAGTTCGCCGTGTCCGAGATACCAGTTCGCCACGTCGCTGATCTCCAACTCCCCACGATCGGACGGAGCGAGATCACGGATGATGTCGAAGACCCGGTCATCGAAGGCGTACAGGCCGGTGACCCCCGTGTTCCCGACGTTCTCGGTGGGCTTCTCGACGATGCGCTTGCCTACCTCGTCGTAGACCCCGAAGTCCTGCGGCTGATCGACTGGGGTGACGTACACGGTGGGCGTGTTCGGCATCGGCTGCGGCTCGGCGTAGTACTGGTCGCCGAGGATGACCGGGAACGTCTGGTACTTGGGCACGTACCCCTCGGAGAGCGCCAGGGCGCCGGCTACCCCGTCGGGTTTCTCCTGCACTCGGTACGTGAAGGCGGAGCCGAGGAGTTGGGCCATGTCGCCGACCGCTTCGGGGCTGGTGACGATGAGGATGTCCGTGCATCCCATCTGCCGGAGCGTACGGATGGGCCGGTAGATCATCGGCGCGTCGTACACCGGGAGCAGGTGTTTGTTGACCACGCGGGTGCTGTCACCGAGCCGTGTACCGCGGCCTCCGGCGAGGACGACGCCCTTCACGCCTGCACCTCGGGCATCTGCAACCAGGCCGGGTTGTCCTTGTACCAGGTGACGATGTCGGTGAGGGTGTCCTCGATGGAGCGGGACGGCTTCCATCCGGCGGCCGCGAGCTTCGATCCGTCGAGGGCGTACCGCAGGTCGTGCCCAGGCCGAGAAGCGTGAAAGCTGACGAGTTCGTACTTGAGGGGCTTGCCGATGATGTCGGCGATGGTGTGCGCAACGTCGAGGTTGGAGCGTTCCTCGCCGACGATGTGCCACAACGACGGCCGGTCGTACTCCGGGTACATCTGCGGGGCCGGCCCGTTGAGGAGGTGCAGCCACGCGCCGGCGAACTCGCGGGTGTCGATCCAGTGCCGGGAGCCGGGGACGCCGTCTGGTGAGGCGTAGATCGGGACGGTTTCCCCGGCCATCACCTTGCGGATCACGGTGGGTACCAGCTTTTCCGGACCCTGGCCGGGGCCGATCAGGTTCATGGTGCGGGTGAGGATCACTGGGAGCCCGTATGTCCTCCACCACGCTGTTGCGAGCGCGGACTGGGCGGCCTTCGATGCGGCGTACGGGTTCGACGGGATGATCGGGTCCCACTCGCGGTGCGCGTATCCGGCGGGGGCTGGGCCGTAGACCTCGTCGGTGTCCATGTGCAGGAAGACCCGCGGTTGTACGAGCCGCGCGTATTCGAGGAGGTTGGTCATCAGCTCGACGTTGTTGCGGACGAACTCGGCGGGTCGGGCGATGGAGTGTTCGACGCCGGACTCGGAGGCGATGTTCAGGATTGCGTCGACCGGGCCGATCTCGTCGACGAGCGTCGCGGGCATGGGGCATGCGAGGTCGTGCATGACGGTGATGACGCGGTCGGCGGTGCCGGGCGGGCAGCCGTCGATGGCGGCGGCGAGGCGTTGGGTGTTGCCGTGGTGGCGCAGCGTCCACGGGCAGATGATCTCTGCGTCCGTGTGCGCGAGGAGGTGGTGGAGGACGTGGGAGCCGACGAACCCGGACGCCCCGCTCAGAAGAATGCGCATGCGCGGGATGGTGCCAGCGGATCCGCGATGGTCATTCCGGACGCTTCGGCGGTCGCGCTACGCTCCGTTCTACGGAGTCCGCGTGCTGGACACCGCGCGAGGAGCCCTCCCAACTCAGTGGCCTAGGAACCTGTTGGGATGCAGGGCTCCTCGCGTGCGCTGGGCGCCTGTCAGACGGACGGGGTGACGGCGAGGAGCGTCACCTGGAACTGACCCCGCGTCGGCGCGCTGGCGAAGTTCACGCGCGCCGTGTTCTTGTCGACCGCCGTCACGGTCGGGCTGGTGCCCGTCAGGTCGCCGGACGCGACGCCCCGGACGATGGGGAGGACGTCGAGGCTGTCGAGGTTGTGGGTGAGGGTGAACGTGCTGTCAGTCCCGTTGCCGAGGGTGGTGGTGTAGGCGCGGGATGCGGCGTCGTTGGCGAGGTCGATCGTCGTGCAGACCTCGGGGCCGTCGGGGAGCTGGGTGCAGACCTTTATCACGGGGGGTCTCCTTTGACCGGAACATTGGCTTCCAGTTTCCCATGAGGGACCGTCAACCCGCTTCCAACAGCAGTTGCTGCGCAGTGCCGAGTGCGTCCATCCGCTGTTCGTGGGACAGGTCTAGTCGGTCGAGGACACCGCCGAGGACGTGTGCGACGAGGTCGCCATCGAGGTCAATACGCCGTTCCAGCGCAGCCATCACGCCGGCGTCGACAGCTTGCTTGGCGGTGGTCGCGGCGAGTTTGCGTTCCTCGCGGGACTGCTTCAGCCATGACGCCAGTTCGGGAGGCGGCTTGAGTGGGTCCCCGCCGGCGTCGACGTGGTCGCGAAGCTGCTGAAAGATGATGTTGTCGGTCCATGCCGCGCGCGCGGCGGCCGTGCGTACGAGACCAAGCAGCGCCTCATGCGGAGTGACGTTCCGTTCGCCGGCGAGTTCTTGTGCCATGGCCCACGCCTCCTCGGCTTGTCGCTGTCCGCCTTTGTGCCAGCTACAGGTACCCAGTCCCTCATGGCGGGTGTTGCTTCCGGCGGGGTTGGCGCACATGCGGCCGTTGAGGTTGCGGCCGGGACAGCGCGCCGGGTAGGCGGTCATGACGTGATTGTGACCCGATGCGGGCGGGTGATCTTCCGGGGAAGGAACGTGCGGGGCGTCCTACTTCACGCTGCCCGTGAAAATCGCGGCCTCCGACTCGAAGTCTGGGCTCACCTCGATCTGCAAAACCTGCTCCCCCTTCGGCAGCTCACAACCCCACGGCACGTTGATGGACCGGCCGGCGAGCAGCTTCGTCGTCGGTGCTCCGTCGAGGCCCTCGTCGAAGATGGACTCGGACGTCTGGCCGTCTTCGCCGTAGGAGCAGTTCGCCGCGAGCCCGGTCGCGTCAACCGTGGAGGACGAGCCGTTGACGACCTTGATCGTGAACTTCACGTAGGGCGTGTTCTCCGGCGACGCGTACTCCGACGACGTGGCGCGCGTGAACTTCGACAGGCTGACCTCGACGTCGTTCTCGTAGGCGACGGTGTCGGTGAGCGCGTAGGGCCCGTCGCTGCCCCCGGTCTCCTCCGCCTCGTCGGCCGGCTCTTCGGCGGACGGGGTGACGGTGACGTCGGCGGCGGACGGTTTGGAGCCGGTGGTGTCGTTGGTGGTGCAGGCGGCGAGTGGTAGCAGCAGGAGCGCGGCGAGCGTGGCGGTGCGGTTGTGGCGCATGGTTCCCCCCTTGGCGTGGTGTTTCGTGAGATGGCGGACGTTATCGGATGTATGCGGTGTGTGAAGGGGTGGGGTGGTTCTGTTACCGGGCTGGAGCGAATCGGTGAAGACGAAAAAGGGGCCGCCCCCATCCGGGAACGGCCCTGCCTACCGAGCGTCAGGCGGCCGCGAGACTGTTCGGCTGGAGGTCGAACGACAACGTCACCGGAACCGGCCCGTCTGCCAAGCCCTCCTCGTCCAACACCAGAGCGCGAATCCGCAGATACAAGTCATACCGCGTCTCACCAGACCTGGGCGTGCACGTACCGCTGCGGGAGCCCACGCCGTCCAGTGTGAGGATCCAGTGGTGGGTTCCCTGGTCGTGGACCGGGTCAATGCTCACGGGCACCTCCAAACGGACTGAGTCACTCAAGGATGACATTCATTCCACCGTTCAGAAGTCTGCGCACCGCCTCGTTAAACGCCGACTCCAGGTCACGGCAGTCCGCGCACCGGCCGAGGAAGAACCTGCGGCGCCAGCATCCGTGTTCGTGCTCCTGCCACCGCAGACGTGCTTCCTCGGCGTCGGCCCCGAGTTCGTGGACGACGATGAGCTTGAATGCCTCGCCTGTCATGGCGCTCCGATCTGCACGCTGTCGCCGTCGGTCACAGGTGATGTCGGGCGCCAGCGTACGGTCAGCATCACGCTGTCGGCGAGGGCCCGCCAGGTGTGCGGGACGTCGGGCCCGTAGAGGGCGAAGTCGCCGGGGCGTTCCATCCGTGTGCGGCCGGGTTGCTGGCCGGGGAAGATCTGCTCGAATGCGCCGCTGATGAGGATGGTGAGGGTGACGGTGTCGGCGCCGGGGGCGATGTCGGGCCGGTGGTCGCCTTCGGGGTGGATGCTCCATTTGACTTCGATGTCGTCGGTGAGGCGTGGTCCGGCTGATGTGTCGAGGAAGTTGCCGACGAACCAGCCTCGGGTGGGGGCGCCGAAGTCTTCTGCGTTGCCGATGGAGATGCGGTCGCTGCTCATGGGGTGGGTCTCCTGCGGTTGTGTGGGGTTCAGGGGAAGGCCCGCTCCCGGTGGTCGGGGGCGGGCCTTCGGCGTGCGCGGGGTCAGTCAGCGGGGGCGAGCTCGTCCTCGTCGAAGGAGGCGGGCAGTTGGTCCGGGTCGCCGTCCAGGACTACGCCGTATCCGCTGTACTGGCCGGGCACGCCGGTGATGGTGCCGAGGGTTCCGGTGGGTGCGGAGTAGGCGCCGGGGAATGCTGCGGGGGCGTCGACGGTGGTGCGGACGCGTTGTCCGATGTGGAAGGTCATGTGGTTGGTCCTGTCGTGTCGGGCGGTCAGGCAGCGCGGTTCAGTGCTTCTGGGTGCCGTTCAGTTCACGCCGGTCGAGGATGGTGAAGGCGTCGAGGGCGGTCTGGTGGTCGCCGCGGTCGGTGGCGTCGTGCATTTCGTTCACGAGTTCGTTGTCTGTTTTGTCGTTGAGGTCGGGGCGGTGTTGCGGCTGGGGGCCGTTCATGAGGTTCTCCTTCTCTTGGTGGGGCGGTTCAGGCGGCGTCGGCGAGGAGCTGGACGCGGGTGGTGATGGGGCAGTCGACGGGGTCAGCGGGTGAAGACGTAGACGCCGCCCTGGTCGGGCTTGCGGTACTCCGAGGGGGCATCGATCTGGAGGACAACCCGGAGCGGGTTTCCATCCCGGTCGGTGGTCTCGTACTCCTGGACGGTGTCGCCGAGGCCGTAGCAGAGCTGGACTTCGCACTCGCCGTCGCGGACGCTCATCTGCCGCCAGGTCTTGTTCTCTTCGATGTCGTAGAGGGTGACGGCGTCTTTGGTGAGGGTGATCATGAGGGGCTCCTCTCAGGCGGCGAGCAGCATGCGGGCGGCGAGCTGGTGGTAGCAGCGCGAGCCCTTGATGCCGGCGGGGCAGGAGCAGGCGGTGGGGGCGGTCTTGTAGGTCTCGGTGCCGTCGGTGGAGACGGCGATGAAGATGACGGAGCGGAGGGGGATGATCGCTGCGTCGGCGATCAACTCGCGGGCGGAGGCGATCTGGTGGGGCTTGTAGTCGGTGAGGTCGACGGCCGAGTGGCGGACCTTGGCCGCACACTTGGCGCCGTATCCCAGAGAACGCGACTTGGCGGACCGGAGAGCCCTGCCGCAGCGGAGGCAGTTGGTGTGCTGGTGGGTGGTGGCTGCGGCATTCATCTGGTTCCCCCTCGGTGCGCCGTCCCTTATGACTCCATGATGGCCAACTGGGTTGGCATTGTCAATACGGTTGGCCATAGCGGTACGCGTAGGCCATGTGCAACCATGACCCCATGGACACTGCCAACCTCGAACACGCAGCACGCCGCTACCGAGACGCCGAAGCCGCCTTCGAAGCAGCTCGCGCGGACCTTCAGACCGAGGCCATCGCCTTCCTCCGCCAGACCAGCGAACGCGGCGCACAAACCGCCGCAGCCAACATCACCGGATGGAGCCGCGAACACCTGCGCAGCCTCCGGAAGAAAGCCGACGACGACGCCGAGGTGGAAGCGCTGCGCCGGAAAGTGAGGGAGCTGAGCGCCACGGGCGAGCCGCAGCCTGCCGCCGCCGCGCCTCGCGTGCAGGTCTCGGCGGTAGTGCCGTCAGAGCCGCTGCCCGAGCTGTTGCCGAAGGAGTTCCGCAAGGTGGTCGCGCGGGCAATGAGCCGCGCGAAGCCCGACCAGCGTGAACGGCTGAACCTGACCGCGAAGACTGCGGAGCAGTTGGGCCGCAACGGGAACGACGAGGTTCTGAAGGCCGCGTTCGAGATGGAGCTGCTGACGCACGACGAGGTGTACGGCACGAACGAGGAGCCGACCGCATGAGCGAGACCCTGCCCGAGTCCCTGGTCGCCTACCTGGCGGCGCGGGACGCCGAGCGCGCGGACCGGGTGAACGCCTTCCTCGCCAGCCTCACCGACCGGGAACGCGGCCTGTTCCACGACGCTGCCGTCATGGGCTACGTGCAGGGCCTCATGCGCGACCGGTCGGAAGGCTGCCCGAAGGACTCCCGCGTCATGGCGCTGGTGGCCGCTGAGTGCCTCGCCCTCCCGGACCTGTACCCGACCGTCAACGCAGCCACGGAGCGCCCGGTGAGCAGCGAGGAGACGAGCGCATGATCCGCCGTAAGAAAGCAGTGCGGCACCTCGGCTACGCCTGGTGGTACGGCTGCGGCTGGACATGGCGCGGACGCTTCATCTGCCGCATCTGCTACGCGCCACGCGGCGACCGCTGATCTCGCGCACCGCATGACGACGGCCCCGCCCGGAAACGGTGCGGGGCCGATGCACGCCCGCCTCAGCTACGACCCGGCGCGCGGATCATCCGCCAACTCCAACCCATCAATCAACGCCGTCATAAACTCCCGATTCCCCCGGGGAGGGTTCTCCTCGTCTGCCAGCCCCAGACACACCTCCGGCGTCCGCGGATCGTCCGGCCACTCCCCAGCGTCGAAGTTCCAGTCCTCCCAGCCCGGTGCGGCCTCAGAGACGGCGACGCTGCACAAGCGCGCAGTCTCGGCCTGACTCAGAGACGGCGTCGCGGGCGGCGGAGTGGCTGTGATGGTGACGGTCTTCTCCGGCTCGCTGCCACCGCTGGAACAGCCGGCCAACGCGAGGCAGGCAGCGGCGAGTGCGGCAAGTGTGGTGCAGCGCATGGTCCCCCCAAGGACGTGACAGTGGCCCGGATCGTAGCGGCCGGCGCCGACAACACGGGAGAGAACAGGCGAAGACCCCGCCGGGGGGGGTGGCGGGGTCTTCTGGGGGTGCCTGCGCGCGTCTTCAGTGTGGCAGGACATCAGCCCTCGCGGGCGTACGACACCGTCACCGGTCTCCTGTCGGTCAGTCGTCCTCGCGGGTGGCGTTGTAGATGTCGAGGTAGTTGGTGCCGTCGGCGGCGTACATCCCGCCGAGCACGGCCGCGATCTCCTCGGCGGTGGCGGGCCGGCCGCCGGGGTTGTCGTCGTCGTGGATCGTCACGTCGATCATGGCGGGGTCTCCTTTGAGGTTCAGGCCAGGCGGCTCGGTGCGGACGGTGTGGGACGGGGTGCGAGGCCGAAGGCGGCCTCGACGGCTTCGACGGGGACCTCGAATAGGTAGGTCACGTCGAGGGTTTCGTCGAGATTGGAGAAGCCGTGCCGGGTACTGCCGGGCAGGAAGCGGGCGTATGCGACGTGCATGGGGGTGCCGTCCCGGCTGGTGAACTCGTAGGCGTGGAAGGTGTCGGCGTACCGGCGGGCGGAGCGGACACGCTCCCTGCCGTCGGTGAGGCTGTAGTTGAGGTGGTCGCGCTGGCCGTTGACGATGGCGTAGTGCAGGACTCGGTGACGGCGGGTGCGGGTGGCGGGCATGGCGGTCTCCCTCACTGCTGGTTGTTGGTTTTGGCCCACACGCCGCGGGTGCTGCTGTGGTGGTGGGCTGGTCAGTCCTTGCGGGTGCTGCGCCAGACGTCGCGCAGGATGAGCAGGCAGATCACGAGCGAGACCATGCCGATCGCCAGGACCACGACCGCGATGGAGAAGCCGATCAGGATCGCGACGACGACGAACGCGACGACGATCAGGGCGAGGAGGGCGAGACAGCCGCCCGCCGCGTACGCGCCCCACGGGCGGGCCACGATCGGCTGCAACGGCGCCGGCGCCGGGTGTTGCGGGTACGGCAACGGCTCGGCGTACATGGGGTTACCCGCCAAGTCGTAGCCGATCTGCCGCAACGGCCGGCCCTCAACAGGCTGCCTGGGCTGGGCATAGCGCTGGGACTGCTCAGGCAGCATGACGGCTCCTCATGACTCGTCGCGCCGTACGGCGTAGCGGCCGAACTTGGGTTTGTGGACGCGGGGGTCGGCGGCCAGCCAGCGGCCGATCGTCGCCGCGTGCGGGACTTCGACGGCTGGGTACAGGCGGCCGATCGCGTCACGGATCGCCTCGGGGCCGATCCCGTCTGGGCCAGCCTTGGCGACGATCTCGTACACGAGCTCCCGCCGCGGATCGCCATCGGAGGTGTCGCTGCTGGTCTGCGCCTCGCTGGCGGGCGGCTGCCAGGTGACGCCGCCGCCCGCGAGGATGTCCAGGAACTGCGCGTCCAAGTCCTGGTCGCGGTTCCCGGCATCGTCCATCGCCTCGTGCAGGCGGCGGCGCGCCTCGTCGGCCTGGTCGATCGCAGCCTGCGCATCACCACCGGCCGGAGCGCTGCCCCAGTCCGCGGTCACACCGCGCGCCTTCCGCTCGGCTGCGGGAGCGGGCGGCTCCTCCACCGCGGGCGTCGGCATCGGGCCGCCGAAGAGGTGATCGGTGTTCATCCACCGCTGCTCGTACGCCTCGCCCGCAGCCTGCCGGGACAGTGCGTCGAGTTCCGGGTGCCGGTCGGCGGTCGCCTTGACGATGTCGAGGATCTGGTCCGGCTTCAGCCGGTAGATCTTCAGCGGGTGGACCTGGCCCTGACCGTCCCGTACGAGCGCACACCCCGGGTACGGGGCGTCCTCGACGGAAGCATTGTGGTTGTAGCCGAAGAAGTAGTTCAGCTCCGCGTCATCGGACATCCGCAGGCCCGCCTTGAACGTGGACTGCTTCAGAATCTGCGGATCCGACAGAACATCCTGAGTGGCCCGCAGGCCGCTGGTCGTCTCGTTTACCGCGGCGGCCCGGGCGATCTCCAGCGTCTGGATCAGGTTGTCGGCGATCCCCCTCAAGGTCTCGTCGCGGCGGGAGCGGGTGGAGAAGATCTCCGCGCCCTCGTCGCTGAACACGCGGATCTCCGGAACCTCATGGTCGACGGGCAGCTTGTCGTCGTTGGCGGCGATCTCCCGATCCTGGTAGCCGATCTTCCGCGCCTTCGAGATACGCACCAGGGCCTGCGCCATCGCCGCGGCCTTGGCCGGGGTGTCGGCGACCCAGTCGATCGGCGGACGGCCCGGGCGTCCGGCCGCGTGCCAGGCGCGCATCCACTTCAGGGCGACACCGCCGCCGTTGAGGTCGATGACGAAGGTGAGCGAGTCGGTCATGCGGCACTGGTTGCCGATCATCACGTTCATCAGGTTCGTCTTGCCGGACTCGCGCTGCCCGACGATGAGCATCGACGCCTGCCGGTTGACCGGCCCCTCCTTCACCCCGTCGCGGCGCACACCGATGGGTGCGGGCGCGTTGACGGTGAGCGGGGAGTAGTCGTCCGGGTAGTACACGTCCTTGATCAGGTGGTTGGCGGTTGACACGTGGATGAGGACCGCCCCGCGGTGCGCGCCGGGCCCGACCTCGATCCCGCACCCTTCGGGCAGTCGGGCGTCCGCGGCGAGTTGCTCCTTGAAGACGGCGATGTCCTTCCAGCGGGTGCCGCCGGCGCCGCACTCCCCGTCGAGACTGAATCCGCCGCCGGTGGGCTTCCCGTCCTCGTCCCTCCATTCTTCGACGCCGACGATCTGCACGACGGCGGCCGCGCAGACTCGGACGATGCGGTCCTCCCACTC